>JABLTK010083154.1_pt1 | contig 124909 bp, 110 predicted proteins | sample 7160131 | NCBI WGS metagenome assembly JABLTK01 (sample SAMN14651221, study PRJNA627086) | human gut metagenome | isolation source: feces | host: Homo sapiens | reverse complement strand
TTGCAAATTAGCATTGATGGCATAAAAAAATCGACAAGACGCAATGCGTCAGGTTTTTTGAGGTTAGCCTTAAGGGAGCAACCGCCAGGTTGCCACTTCCGTCTCCCGCTCATGTTACAAAAAGAAAATTATTTATAATTTGACGTTTGGCAACTGAAAAAACCAAATTGCGCCTTGCGCACGGCGTTTTCGTTTAGTGCTGCATATAGGGACTGCCCTTTTAGGGCAGCATTCCGTCTCCCGCATGCCATAAAGATAATTGCTTGCAAATTAGCATTGATGGCATAAAAAAATCGACAAGACGCAATGCGTCAGGTTTTTTTTGAATTAGCATCAATGAAACAAGCACTTTGTTTGATAGAAAAATGAGGCCACGCCGCCGTCCACGATTTAGGCCTACACAGGCGGCGTGTTTTAGAGTGTCGAGCAGCTGTACTTTGTACGAAGTTTTCGGGAATTTTGCATGGCGCAGTGCGCCGCCCCGAAAACGAGTGACACAATCAGAAAAAGCTCCCGACTGCGAGACCGAGAGTGTCCCCGCCCAACGGGGCTTTCCGTGGATTCCTTGTTGCATAGCAATAAGGGGAACGGAAACGGGGGAAACTCCGTGAGGAAAGGGGAAAGCTTTACTCCGCCCTCTATCGGGTTTTAATATTGTTCCTTTCCAGGGGATTCCTCGGCAGGCTCGGAATGACAAGCACGCTTTCGGGCGAGGGTTCCTCGCACTCCCCCGCTTCATTATCATCAAAAAAACGCCCAAAGGCGTTTTTTTGTTTAGAGCAATATGCAGATAACTCCGCCGCGGCCTTCGTTTACTATGCGGCCAAGCGTTTTGCGCATTTTTTGCTGAGCTTCGGCCGGCATTCCGTAAAGCTTGCCGTTGAGGCCGTCGGAGGCGAGTTCGTCCAGCGTTTTGCCGAAGAGGTTGGTTTTCCAGAAGGCTTCTTTGTCGGAATCGAAGCTTTGAACCATTTCTTCCGCAAGCGTTTTGCCCGCAAGTTCGGAGCCTACAGTCGGATTTACCTCGGTTTCGACGTCCACTTCGATGATGTGCAGGCTCGGCGCAGTCGCTTTGAGGCGCACGCCGTACTGACCGCCCTTGGACACTATTTGCGGTTCGTCCAAAGTCATTTCTTCGATGCGCGGGCGAACTATGCCGTAGCCGTTCTGTCTGACTTCTTCAAGCGCTAAGCGGATTTTGTCGTATTCGGCTTCGTTTTTGCCGCAGCGTTTGACGTAGGCAAGAAGGTTGAAATCGTCGGAAATGTCTTTGCCGCACTCTTCGGAAAGCACCTTGTGGAAAACTTCGCGTTTGACCGGCAAAGTCAATTCGATCCTTCCCTTCCCCATGTCGAGGTTCACCACGGGCGAGGATTCCAGAATTTCCATATCCTGAAATGCCGCGGCGAAGGTGTCGGCGTCCTTCATGGTGCGGACGTTTGCCGCCCCCAGACGTATGCGCGAAAGAAGCGAATCGATCATACAGTTGTCTTTGTCCAGCGCCTGCATCCATTTCGGTGTTTTGACGTCGATCGAACGAACAGGAAACTCAAGCAAAATTTCGTTCATAACGGCGGCGACGCCTTTTTCGTCCATATTGAGAACGTCCGAGATAACCACCGGCGCGTTATATTTCTTTTCAAGCTCGGCGGCAAGCTCGGCGGTTTTAGGCGCCGACGGAGTTTTTGTGTTCAGAACTATTGCGAACGGTTTGCCTATTTTCGTAAGCTCGGCGGCCACCTGCTCCTCCGCCTTTTGATAATCGTTTCGGTCGATGTCTAAAATAGTGCCGTCGGTCGTCACCAGAACGGCAACGGTGCTATGCTCTTTTATGACCTTTTCGGTTCCGATTTCGGCAGCTTTCGAGAACGGCATTTCTTCATCGGACCACGGAGTCATAACCAAGCGGTCGTTTTCGCCCTCTTTGTCTCCCAGAGCGCCGTCAACGAGATAGCCCACGCAATCTATAAGTCTGACGTTTGCGTTCACGCCCTCGCCGAAGCTGACGGAAACCGCTTCGTTAGGCACGAATTTTGGTTGAGAAGTCATTATCGTTCTGCCGTCGGCCGACTGCGGCAATTCGTCCACGGCTCGGGTTCGGACGTTTATGTCGGTGATGTTGTCCAGAACGACGTTTTCCATAAATTTTTTGATAAACGTGGATTTGCCCGTTCTCACCGGCCCCACGACGCCGACGTATATATCCCCACCCGTACGGCCTGAAATATCTCTGTAAATGTCAAAGTTTTCCATATCATCCTCCAAATTGACGTTTGTATAGTATATTTTGTCAAAAAGGCGTTTAGAACGGAAGAAAAAATCAATTATTTGTTTTTGGTATAACCTAAACTTTATATATAATATAAAAATAGCGCCCGCCGTTGCGGCGGGCGTAAACGAAATTATTCAGAGTGTTTTTGCGGCGCTTGCGGACGCGGTGTTTGCAAGAAGTTTTTCGACCGTGGCGATTTTGACGGCGAGGCAAAAAACCCTTATTGCGGTTTCCAGTTCCGGAACCGTCGGATAAGACGGAGCGATCCTCACGTTTTTGTCCATATCGTCGCGCCCCATAGGATAAGTAGAGCCTGCGGCCGTGAATTTTACGCCGAGTTCTGCGGCGATTTCCACCGCACGTCGGGCGCAACCGTCCATGGTGTCCGCGCTTATAAAGTAGCCGCCCTTAGGCTTCGACCAGCTGAGAGCGTCGGAATCCGAAAATTCCTCCTCGAAAATTTCCAGCACCTTCTCAAACTTCGGGCGAAGTATGTCGGCGTGCTTCTGCATGATGGCAAGCAGGTTTTTTTCGTCCTTGAGATATTTGAAATGCGCCAGCTGGACGACCTTGTTAGGGCCGATAGTCTGATATTTTCTGTGCGACAAAAATTCCTGCACGTTTTTCTCGGAAGAAACGAACGCGCTGACGCCGCTTCCCGGGAAAGTGATTTTCGAGGTGGAAGCGAACATATAGAATCTGTCCGGATTCCCCGCTTTTTCGGCAGCCTGAAAAACGTTTTTCAACTTGTCGTCGTTGGCGTAAAGCCCGTGCACGAAATAGGCGTTGTCCCAAAATACCCTGAAATCAGGCGCGGCGGTTTTCATTTTTGCGATTCTGTCCACCGTCTGATCCGAATATATCACGCCCGTCGGGTTGCTGTATTTCGGAACGCACCACATTCCCTTGATTTTTTCGTCTACGGCGCAAAGCATTTCCACAAGGTCCATATCCGGCCCCGTTTCGGTCATCGGAACGGTTATCATTTCGACGCCGAGCGCCTCTGTTACGGCAAAGTGGCGGTCGTATCCCGGTGCCGGGCACAAAAACTTGACGCCCTTCCCCTGCCACGGCAGACCGCCGCCGACGCCGAAGGTCAAAGCGTATTGCAAAGTATCGTACATAACGTTCAGGCTGCTGCCGTCAAGGGCAACCACCTGCTGATATTTGACGTCGAAAATTTTGGCAAAAAGCTTTCTCAGCTCCAAAACGCCTTCAAGACCGCCGTAATTTCTTACGTCGGCGCCGTTTTCGGACTTGAAGTCGCCAAAATCCACCGAGAACATTCCGTCGGCAAGCTTCAGCTGTTCTTCCGAAGGCTTGCCGCGGGTAACGTCGATGTTAAGCTTTTTTTTGGCGGTTTCCTGATATAGCTCCTTAAGCTCCGCCTCGAGAGCCTTAAGCTCCGCGACGGTAAGTTCGGAATATTTCATCAATTATCCTCTTTTTCGTTTTTATTTCTTATAAGAAGCCTCACCGGCGTGCCGGAAAAATCGAAGCTTCGACGCAGGGCGTTTTCGAGATAACGCTTGTAGCTGAAGTGCATTATGCTTTCGTCGTTAACTTTTATGACGAACGTCGGCGGCGAAACGGAAACTTCCGTCGCGTAGTATATCTTCAGTCTGCGACCGTTCTTGGATGGCGGCTCGTTGGTCAGAATGGCCTCTTGCAGCACGTCGTTCAAAAGTCCCGTCGTGATTCTTCGTCTGTTGTTTTCGACAACCTTGTTTATGGCCGGCATTATGGTGTCCGCCCTCTTCCCCGTAAGCGCGCTTACGTAAAGCGGAACGAAATAGTCCATAAACTTCAGATCTTCGGCAAGTTGCTTGTTGTATTTGTTGATGGTGAAGGTGTCTTTTTCAACGGCGTCCCATTTGTTCATCACCACGATCGACGGCTTGCCTTCGTCGTGAATGTAGCCCGCTATCCTCACGTCCTGCTCGGAAAGCGGCTGCGTAGCGTCGCAAACGAGAAGCACCACGTCGGCGCGGCGTATGGCGGCCAGACTTCTCATGACGCTGTAGCTTTCCAGATCCTCGTCGATGCGGCTTTTTCTCCTGATGCCTGCGGTGTCGATGAGAATATATTTTTTGCCTTCGTACTCAAAAGGAGTGTCGATGGCGTCTCGGGTTGTGCCCGCAATGCTTGAGACGATGACGCGTTCGTAGCCTAAAAGTCTGTTGGTTATGCTGCTTTTGCCGGCGTTAGGACGGCCTACGAGAGCAACCTTCACAACGTCCTCGTCCACCGGCTCCGATTCCACCCTTTCCTTGAGGTTTTTAACGATTTCGTCCAGCAAATCTCCCAGCCCCTTTTTCTGCTGAGCGGATATGGCTATCGGTTCGCCTATTCCGAGGCTGTAGAAATCGAACAGATTTTCCGTTTCGAAATTGTCCAGTTTGTTTACGGCCAACAGGCAAGGTTTTTTGCTTCTTCTCAAAAAGTCGGCAACGTCGTAGTCCTCCGCCGAAAGCCCGGTTTTTCCGTCAACCACGAAAAGCACCAGATCGCACGTGGAAGTCGCGACTTCGGCTTGTTTTTTGATGTGAAGCCACATTTCGTCCTCGCTCTTTAACGCAAGGCCGCCGGTGTCGATTAAGCTGAATGCGTAACCGCACCACTCGCAGTCGGCGTAAAGCCTGTCTCGGGTGACGCCCGGGGTGTCCTCTACTATTGATATTCGTCTTTCGGCGATTGTGTTAAAAAGCGTCGATTTTCCGACGTTAGGCCTTCCCACAATGGCCACGATTGGTTTTGGCATATCGTACCGCCTTAAAGTAATTGATTAAATTATACAAAATTATCGGCGGCAAGTCAAATCAAAGCGGGCACCTGACGAGATTTTCAAAAAATCCGTCGGCGCAAAGCCCTTCAATCGTCCGCCGTTTATTTTTTTATTTATCAATTATACTTACTTTTTAATTGTTTGTAAATCGTTTTTCAAAAAAACTACGCCCTTTTTGCTTCGTCCAGCATAAACGCCGCGTCGGGAGCAACGAGGCGGGCAATCTTTTGGGCGTATATGCAAATTGCGGCAGACAAAATTTGGGACAACGTTAAAGCGGAAAAAATTTCCGCGGGGAAAAGCGGGCAGAATTTTCCGAAAGACGTGAACAGGCACGCATAGGTAAAAATCGAAATTGCCGCAGACGCGACCGCGTCCGACGCCGTTTTTGCCAAAAAAACGGTGAGCGCAACTTCCAAAAGCACTCCGTTTGCGCTATAAAATATGTCCGACGAAAAAAGTGAAACGCTTTTCGCCTCGCCGTAAAAATATAAAAACACGCCGACAAGGACGGAAACGTAAGTCAAAAACAGCCTGTCGAGGCCGCTTCCACGGTAGAACCCGACGGCCACGGAAACGAAAACGTATATAACGGTCGGAACCGAAACGGCGCGCCCGAAAACCGAAACGACGGGCGAAATCGTGAAAAGAAGTGCGGCAAAAAGGCTTAAAAGCGTTCCCCTTTTAAGCGTTCTTCCGCCTAAAAACAACCGCTCCGCCCCGCCAAAAACAATTGTCAAAATAATACCCCCGAACACTATAGACATCATAAATCAAGTATCTGTCATTCGGGGGTTTATATTCGGTTTTATTTGTTTTCCCAGTCAACGGAGTGGCTCTCTTCGACGACGGTTTTCATAAACTCCTTAACCGCAAGATGCAGCGGCGCGGTCTGATACCTGTCGTAAGCGGCCATATCTTCGAACTCGCAATAGAGCGCGAAATCGTAGCTTCTCGGAAGGCGGATTACGTCTTTGCCGCAGTCGAGGCGAAGAAGCCCTGGAACGTTTCCCTTTATCGTCTGAAAGTTTTCGGCGACGGCAGAAAACAGCTCCTCCGACGGGTTTTTGAATTTGTAGATAACAACGTGTTGAATCATAGTTTCCTCCGCATAAAAATAATTTATTTTAAATTTTTATTCCGAAACAAAATCCGTCAGCGCGTTGGCGGCGGCAGTTAGGCGATCGACTTTCAGGCCCGTGTCGTCGCTCATGCGATAGAACCTTGCGACGTCGGTCTGAATGATTTTGTAAATGTCGATGATGATTTTGTTCAGATCTTCTGCGTAGAACGCGGCGCGGCGCTGACCGAGGTAAGAAAAATCCGATTCCTCCTGTCTGGTTTTCGGCGCGAAAAGCACCGTCGGCACCCGCCTTACCATCGACGACGCTATGAGCGTAGGATTATACGTCGTAACGACGATGTCGGAAGCGAGATAGGCGATATGTTCCATTTCGCCGCTCATAATCACTTTGACGTTTTGCGCTTTTGCTTTTTCAACGCGCTGACTGACGTAAGAAAACAAATCTTCGTTTTCGCCGCAGAACACGACCGTGTTGATATAGTCGCCCTGATCGAGGATAAGCTCCAGCACTTTTCTGACCTTGTCGTCGCCGAATATGCCGCCCGACAAATAAATCGTCGGTTTGTCGTTCAGTCCCATTTCCCTTTTGGCCGCAAAAACCTTTTCGAAGTCGTATTTTTCTGTGAGGCACGGAGAACCCAGAACCAGAACCGATCTGGCCTGCGCACCTCGGCCGATAAGGCTTTTTTTGACGTCGGCGTTGTCCACGATATAGCCGTTGGCGTTCTTAGAATAGAACGTGATGTCGGCGGAAAAGCCTTGGCAAAGCCCCACAACTTTGGTTTGTTTTTTGCGCTTTTTGTTGGCCAGAACGCAAAGATTTAAAAGCTTCGGGGTTGTGGCAACCACCGTCACGGGATCAAAACGCTGAATTATGCTGTGAATGCGCTTGTATTCGACGGAACGTTTTTTTCTGAATGTCGAATTTGCCGTTTCGCGTTTTTCGGAAGATTTGCGCTTTTGCTCGTCGTATTTTTTCGGAAAAACCTTTTGAAAAGCCCTGTCCAAAGCGGCGGAGCATTTGTGCGTTTTGTCATCGGCGTAGGCGCTTTCGTCGAAAACCATCGGAAGATATTCGGGATAATCTTTTTCGATAGTTTCGGCAATCAGGTCCACGCCGCGGCGGTCGTCCGCCACGGAAACGAAAAATATGACGTTTTTCTTCTCAAGCATCATTGCCATCGTCCCTCCTCAGAATGTCGTTTTCGGAAAGTCTGACGTCGGTCGGCACGAAAAGTTTTTGCTGCACGATTTTTGCGTCCGGAACTTCCTCGCCGTCCTCGCCGAACATTTTTTCTATTTTTATCTTTTTGTTGAAATTGCCGTCAGGCGACAGCACCTCCAGAACGTCGCCTTCCTTAAAGCGGTTGCGCTGCTCAAGAACAAGCGCTTTTTTGTCGTCGTCGTAGCCGAGCACCCTCGCCATAAACTTATATTCGCAAACGGGTTTTGACGTTTCGATGCAAACGTTGTTTTCGCCCCTGAAATAGAAACCGGTGGTGTAACCGCGGTGGCTGGTTTTGTCCAGTTCTTTGACAAGATTTTCCTGCAAAACGTAGGCTTCGGGGCTTACGTTATAGGCGTCGATTGCGCGCCTGTAGGCGTTTACGACGCTCCCCACGTAGTACTCCGACTTCATTCTGCCCTCGATTTTGAAGCTGTCGATGCCTGCTTCCGCAAGCTCCTTAACGTGGCGAATCATGTTGAGGTCGCGGCTGTTTAAGATATAGCTTCCCTTTTCGTCTTCCATAAGCGTAAGCGGATTGTTAGGTCTGGACGCCTCTGCGATTTTATACTCCCACCTGCACGCCTGCACGCACTCGCCGCGGTTGGAATCTCGACCGGTGAGATAATTGCTCAGCAAACATCTTCCGCTGTAACTTATGCACATTGCTCCGTGCACGAAGGTTTCAAGTTCCACGCTGTCACCGACCATATCTTTGATTTCCTTAATTTCGTCAAGTGACAGTTCACGAGCCAAAACGACGCGCTTAACCCCTTGTTTTACCCAAAACGCCACGGTGTGGCCGTTGGTGGTGTTGGCCTGCGTCGAAAGGTGAACTTCCATGTCCGGTTGCCATTCCAAGGTTCGCCAGACGAGGCCGGTGTCGGTCACGATAACGGCGTCGACGCCGATTTTTTTGAGGTAAGAAAGATATTCTCTGTACGGCGAAAAGTCGGAGTTTCTGGCAAAAATGTTTGCCGTCACGTAAACGCGCCTGCCCTTCGAGTGCGCGTAGTCAACGGCGTTTTTCAGCCCTTCTTCGTCAAAGTTGTCCGCATACGCGCGCAGGCCGAAATTCGCCCCGCCGACGTAAACCGCGTCCGCGCCGAAATGTATTGCCGTGTCAAGTTTTTCTCTGCTCCCTGCGGGAGCCAACAATTCAACCATTTTCGTCTAACCTTTTTTCACGCTCACCGAAACGCCGTCCCCGACGTCGTAAAGCGTGGTTTCAAAATCCTTATCGTTTGTCAGTTCGTCCAAAAAAACTTTAAGCTGAACGGAAATCGTCCTCAGCTTGTGCAGCGGATTGAAGTCCTCCCCCGTCTTGCACTTGAACATAACGTCGTCGGCAAAAAGCACTCCGCCCTTTAAGAGCAATTCCTTCAGATACGGCAGATACCTCGCATACTGCCCCTTCGGTCCGTCAAGCATAATGAAGTCGAACTTGCCGCTTGCGTATCTCACGATATCGTCCGAATCGCCTTCCCAAATCGTAACCCTGTCCGTAAGTCCCGCCTTTTTGAAACATTCCCTCGCGACGTCCAGTCTGTCGGCGTCCTTATCGACGGTGGTAAGCGTGGCGCAATCGGCCTGCTCCAGCATTTTTATGCCGCTGTAGCCGATGGCCGTGCCGATTTCCAGAATCTTTTTCGGGCGCGCGCGCCTGACCGTTTCCTGCAGAATAGCCATGCTCTCGTCAAGCATAACGGGAACTTTGTGCTCGGCTGCGTATTTTTTTTGAAATCGGTAAATATCCTCAAACATTTCAGCCCTCGATTATGATCGGCAATATCATCGGATATTGTTTGTATTTTTGTTTAAGAAGCTGTCGTATCGCTTTTCTTGCCGCAGCCTTGACCTCGGTGTAGTCCTCAACCAGATCGTAGTCCAGAGCGGCAACCGCTTTTGACACTTCCTCTTTGGTTTCCTCGGCCTTTTCTTCGTCGAAATCGAAGCCTCTTGCGATTATTTCCGGCCCCGACAATATTTTGCCCGTTTTCATTTCGACGGTTGCAACGACGATGATCATTCCGTCCTTCGACAGGTTTATCCTGTCACGCAGAATGCCGTCTGCGTTTTCGCCCAAAGTGTTGCCGTCAACGAAGCTGTTGCCCGCAGGAACGTCGGAAATACGCTTGAATTCCTTTTTGTTCAAAGCAACCGCGTTGCCTATTTCGCATATAAGCACGTTGCCCGCGGGAATACCCAACGATTTTGCCAGTTCGGCGTGCTTTTTCAGATGACGATATTCGCCGTGAACGGGGATAAAGTACTTCGGTTTCACCAGTTGAAGCATTAGCTTCAGCTCCTCCTGAAACGCGTGGCCGGTGGTGTGTATGTCGTACATCGCTTCGTACATAACCTCCGCGCCCTTGCGGTAGAGGTTGTTGATGACGGTGTAGATGCTTCTTTCGTTGCCCGGAATCGGGCTTGACGACAGAACCACGGTGTCGTTTTCGCCAACGGTTATCTTGTCGAATTCGCCCTGGCTCATTTTTGCAAGCGCCGACATCGGTTCGCCCTGCGTGCCGGTGCTTATCACCAGAACTTTGCCGTCGTCCATCTTTTTGGCCGTTTGCGCGTCCACGAGAATGTCGGAATCGAAGTGCAATTCGCCCGACTCCTTGCCGAGTTCGGTTATAAATTTCATGCTCCGACCGCTAAGCAGCACTTTCCGTCCGTACTTTTTGGCAAGGTCCATAATCTGCTGAACCCTGTAGTTGTTGGTGGCAAAGGTGGCAATGATTATCCTTCGGGTGCTGTTCGTCACAAACACCTGTTCCAGACTCTGCCCCACCCGGCGTTCGGATTTGCTGTGCCCCTGTCGTTCGACGTTGGTGCTTTCGCCAAGCATAAGCAAAACGCCTTTTTTGCCTATTTCCTCGATCCTTGCAATGTTGGTAAGCTTGCCGTCGATAGGGGTATAGTCCATTTTGTAGTCGCCGGTGAAAAACACTATGCCGGCAGGCGTCGTGATGCTCAGGGCAGCCGCGCCCGCTATGCTGTGGCAGACTTTGATAAATTCGACGGAAAACGGGCCTATTTCGACGGTTCCGTTTTCGGGAACGACCGAAAGGACGTCCGCGGACATCCTTTGATTTTCCAGTTTGTGCGCCGCGATGCCAAGCGTAAAACGAGTCCCGTAAACGGGCACTTGCGGCAAGTCCTTCAAAACGTACGGCAACGCGCCGACGTGATCCTCGTGGCCGTGCGTCAGAACTATGCCGACCACCTTTTCGCTGTTGGTTTTAAGATATTCTATATCGGGAATAACGACGTCCACCCCGGGAGTCGCTTCGTTCGGGAACCCCATGCCCGCGTCGACAACCAGAATATTGTCGCCGTATTCCAAGGCGGTCATATTTTTGCCGATTTCGCCGACGCCGCCGAAAAACATAACTTTCAGAAGTTTATTTGATTTCAAAAATGCCTCCGTGCGCAAAGCGCGCAATATAGTCTAACATAGATTATAACTTATTATTGCGACTTTGACAAGAGTTTAAGCGGAATTTGAAAAAACCTTCTACAAACTTTTGAATTTTTCGCCGAGAGCCACCGTTTTGCAAGCTTCCTCGTAGCTTTCTAAAGTGCCCACGTCCGACCAAAAACCATTATGTACAAACACCTTCAGCTTCCCCGAAAGATTTGGGAAAACGTTCTTTCCGAAATCACAAAAGCCGTCGGTTATATAGTCGAAAACGGCACTTGTAAACATATATATACCCGTATTAACGTACGCTTTCGTCGAAATAGGCGGTTTTTCGACAAAGCTTTTTACAATCAGATCGTCGTCAAAATTCACAACGCCGAGCCCCGTCGTGTCCTCCTTTCGGATGGCCGCAAGCACGCCGACAAATCCGTCCGTATCCGCGCGGGAAAACGCCCCGAGGTCCACGTCGGACAGGCCGTCTGCCGGCAGACACAAAAACTTTTCGCCAAGTTCTCCTTTAAGTTCCCTGACTGCGCCGGCAGTCCCGAGAGGCGTCGTTTCTTTTCGGTAACGAAACCGCATACCGAATTTTCTGCCGTCGCCGTAGTAGCTTTCGACGTCCTCCGAGCGATAGCCCGTGGCGAAGTACACTTCTTCTATCCCCGCGGCTTTAAGCGCCGCAACGGCGTATTCGGACAGCGGCCTGCCTAAAATTCTGACCATAGGTTTGCACGTTTTGTCGGTGAGCGGTTTTAGTCTTTTTCCTAAACCGCCCGCAAGAATCACTGCTTTCATACCAAATTATACAAATTTATTGCTTTCGATATGTTTTATACGGCCAAATAATTTGAAATTCGGCAAAATTTGTTGTATAATTAAGTAAGCAAATCTTAAGGAGATCGTTATGAGAAGTTTTAACTACTCCGCAGGCCCGAGCGTACTGCCTGTGGAAGTTTTGGAGCAAGTAAAAGCCGAGCTTTTGGATTTTGGCGGCAGCGGCATGAGCGTTATGGAAATGAGCCACCGCGGCAAGTTTTACGACCGGATTCACGCCGAATGTCTTTCTCTTATAAGGGAACTTATGCACGTTCCTGAGGACTACGACATTCTGCTTATGCAAGGCGGCGGCAGCACTCAGTTCGAAGCGGTTCCTCTGAACCTTATGACAAATCACAAAAAAGCCGACTACGTCCTCACCGGCGTATGGGCGACCAAGGCCTACAAAGAAGCCAAGCGCTACGGCGACGCAGCCGTTGCCGCAACCTCCGAGGACGCAAATTTCACCTACATTCCGGACGTCAAAACCATTTCTTTCAGGCCTGACATCGACTACGGCTACATAACCCTCAACAACACCATCTACGGCACACATTACACCGAATATCCAACCCTTTCCGCCCCTCTCGTCGGCGACGCGAGCAGCAACATTATGGCGGAAGAAATTCCGGTTGAAAAATTCGGGCTTTTATTTGCGGGCGCGCAAAAGAATCTCGGTCCTGCGGGCGTAACCGTCGTTATCGTCAAAAAAGACCTTTTGGGCCACGAATCCGAATTCTGCCCGACGATGATGAAATATTCGACGCACGCGGCAAAAAACAGCCTCTACAACACTCCGCCTACGTTCGCCATCTACGTTATGATGCTGAACCTCCGCTACCTCAAAAAATTCGGCGGAGTAAAAGAAATGGAAGCATTCAACAAAGCAAAGAGCAAAAAACTCTACGATTTTATCGACGAAAGCGGTTTCTACGTCTGCCCTAACCGCGCCGACGCAAGAAGCCTCGTGAACATACCTTTCGTAACCCCGAGCGCCGAGCTGGACGCGAAATTCGTCAAAGAAGCCGAAGCGCAAAATCTTCACAGCTTAAAAGGCCACAAACTGGTCGGCGGCCTGAGGGCGTCGCTCTATAACGGCATGCCTATGGAAGGCGTCGATGCGCTCATCTCCTTCATGAAAGATTTTGAGGCTAGGAACAAATGATGATCACCGTCAAAAAACTGAACAAAATGAGTTCGAGGGTTGATGTCATTTTTAACGACAATTGTGTCAACAATCCGGACGAAACCAACCCCGACGTCATTCTTCTTCGCAGCTTCGACATGACAGACTACCCCGTCGGTGACAAGCTTAAAGCCGTTTGCAGACTAGGCGCAGGCGTAAACAACATACCTCACAAAGAATATGCAAAACGCGGCATAGTGGTTTTCAACACGCCGGGAGCAAACGCTCACGCGGTTGCGGAGCTTACGATTGCGGGCATGTTCCTTGCCGCAAGGCACGTTAAGGACGCGCTCTTCTGGATGCAGTCGCTGCCTGCCGACGACAACCTCAAAACCACCGTCGAAAAAGGCAAAAGCGCATTTTCGGGCTTTGAAATTTCCGGCAAAACATTGGGACTTATAGGCTTCGGACAAATTGCAAAACAAACCGCAAAAATGGCGCTTGCGCTCGGAATGAAAGTCGCCTCCGCAAACCGCACGTTCTACACCGCAGAAATGCTGGAACGCGAGGGCCTTTCGGGCGTGGAATTCAAACGCGATTTCGACGAGGTTTTCGCTAGCTCCGATTTTGTCAGCCTGCACGTTCCGTTTGCCGCCGAACTTAAGGGCTTCGTGAACGACGAAAAATTTGCCATAATGAAAAACGGCGCCGTGCTCATAAACAATGCGCGAGGCGAACTCGTCGATTCCGAAAGCGTGAAAAAAGCTTTGGAAAGCGGCAAATTATCCGCGTACGTCACGGACTTTTGCCCGAAAGAGCTTTTGAACGTGAAAAACGTGATTGCCCTTCCTCACCTCGGCGCGTCGACTGCGGAAGCCGAAGACAACTGCGCCGACATGATAGCAGCCCAACTCACCGATTTTTTGAAAAACGGCAACGTCAAAAACAGCGTAAACTTCCCCGATGTTTTTGCACCGCTAAAAAAGACGCACCGCCTGCTTATTCTCGGAAACGAATCGGCAGTGCCCGAAATTAAGGCGATTGCAGAAAGCATAAATGCAGACGTAGTTTCGGCAGTTCATAAATCCGGCACGTCGGCGGCGCTCGCCGACAGCGACGAAGAACTTGACAAATCGCTTTTTGAAAAAACAAGCGGCGTTTACCGCGTGTTAAAAATCAAGTAAAAAGAAAAACAGCCTACAAAAAACGCCGCAAAATCGCGGCGTTTTTATTTCAGGATTATAAAAAAGCGGCTTTAATAAGCCGCTTTTTTTAGTCTTCGATTTCGACAAGATCTGCGCGCTCGGCAAACGGAGCCGTGTCAACGACGGTGTTGTCGTCGATGTAGTACTTCATTTTCTTGTACTTGAAATAGAAGCACAGCTCCAAAAGTCTGACAAGAATGACGAGTGCCGCCAAGCTAAGAATGGTTATGACGAATACGGTGGTTACCGCGCAGGCTGCGTTCAGAAGATAGAACAACAGCACGCTCATGATGAAACAACGCATATAGCCGTTTATGTTCTTCTTTACGCACGGTAAACTGCGTTTTAATGCAACGAAGAAGTTGCTTCCGCAATTTTCGAAAAGTATGTAAGGGATAACTCCCGCAGTCAGCGTGAACCTAAAGGCGACGATCGCAACGATGAAAACGACAGCCAGCATCAGCGAAATAATCTTGAAAACGCTGAAAGCAAAATAGACGGAAAACACGGTGATAAGCACAACCAGCACGTCCAGAAGCGTCGAAAACAGCGTGTATCCCCAGCTGAAATTGAGGCTCTGTTTGATGTTCTTAACGTAGTTGGAAAAGAAACCGTACCTCATGCCGGATTGCATATACTGGCCGAAAATATCCCCCAAAGGAACGTAGCACAGCCCGATGAGAAACCTCGAAATCGCCAGCAGCAAAACGGTGAGCAAGCCTATTTTCGTGAAAGCGTTGGTTTCGGTTTTAATGAGCGACAAAATTTCGGACGCGTCGTCTTTTGTCGCGTCGAGTGTTTGTTTCATCGTGTAGTCGCCTGCCAAAAACGAACGAACGTCCTCGGTGACGGATCTGATGCCGTCTTTTATAGCCTGACTGTTTTCGATGTCGGATACGATCGGATTTATGCCGATCATTGCTATGCCGAGCACGATCACGCCGACGATGGCAATATACAAAATAACCCTGAAAACCGTACCGAATTTGACGGTAATGATAGAAATTGAATTTTTGAATTCCATATATTATTTCTCCCAAATGCTTGTTTTTTTGAGGTCCATACGTTCGATGCCGTTTTTTTCGAAAAACAGCGTGAACGCCAAAACCAGATAATAAACCACCACGAAGCAGTAAAACACCATGTCCAAAAACACGCCGATATGCATTTTCAAAACGCCGTTTATAACATACAAAACGAGCGCGACCGTGCCTACCGCGGCAAGCGACAACGCCACGTTCCAGTAGTCCCTTCCCAGTTGACGAACGCTCATTCCGAAAGCCGCGCTGGCGTTAAGCCCCGTGTGCATCATCGTCGGAACCCACATAATAAGAAGAGCCACCGCAAGCGCCAGAAGCGCAAACGACAAAAACGCCGAAAACGACAGCGCCACCGTCAGAGTCGCTCCCGAAAAGACGTTGGACGACAACGTTGCCAGACTTGCAAACACAAATTCGTCCAGCACGAAGCACAAAATGACGGCCACTGAAAACAGCGTGGCGGAAATCATATTGTAGTTTGCCCTTGCGGAAAACCGTTTGAAGCTCATGGTGAAGCTGCCGATGCGCATGTGGCGGTCAATCGCGCCGAAAAGCATGCAATAGCTTAACACCGCAAGCAAAAACATTGCCACCGGGATCCACCACCATTTATCCGCTATGTGCGACGTGGCGAAAAGAATCGACTTAAAATCCCCCGCGGGACTTTCGGCATTCCAGCAAATGAAGTTTATGATTTTGCTTATCGGGAAACAGGCCGAGCAAAACGCCGCCGGCAAAAACCCGAATAGCAACAGATATATCAATTTGGAATTCGCGTATCTGAACGCTTTTTTCAAACTGTTCAACGTTTTACCTCCCGTATATATTTGATTTAGCCAGATGAATATATTATAATATATAATTATGATTAAGGCAACCTCTGGCAAAGATTTTGAGTGCAATTTGTGTCCAAATGCCTGCAAAAGCCCCCGCACGAACGGCAGAACGGGCCTTTGCGGCGCGCCGCACGAAATTACGGTGGCCTACTTTCACCTGCACAAATGGGAAGAACCGCCGCTCTCCGGCACGCGCGGAAGCGGAACGGTGTTTTTTTCGTGCTGCACCATGCGTTGCGTCTTTTGCCAGAACAAGGATATTTCCCGCTCTCCTGTCGGCAAGACCTACACCCCAAAGGAGTTTTCGGAGCTTATAAAAAGCATAGAAGCGTCGGGCGCGCATAACGTGAACCTCGTTTCTCCGACGCCGTTCGCCGACCTTATCGCGGAAGCGCTCGAAATTTATAAGCCGAAAATACCCGTCGTTTACAACACTTCGGGCTACGAAACCGTCGATACCCTAAAAATGCTTGACGGTTTGGTGGACGTTTACCTCCCCGACCTTAAATACGTCAAAGAGGAATATTCCCAAAAATATTCGGGGACGAAAAACTATTTCAAATTCGCTTTTCCCGCAATTTCGGAAATGATCCGCCAAGTCGGAAAACCCGCCTTCGACGCGGACGGCATTATGCAAAAAGGCGTCATAGTGCGCCATCTCGTTTTGCCGAACAATCTTCAGAACACTTTCGACGTTCTGGACTGCTTTTCAAAGCATTTCAAAAACGACGCCTTCCTGAGCCTTATGGGGCAATACACCCCCGTGGACACCGAAAACTACCCCGAAATCAATCGTCCGCTTAAACCTCTGGAATATAAACGCGCGGTTTTGTATATGGAAAAACTCGGCATAACCGACGGTTTCACGCAGGATTTAGGCTCTGTCGGCGAAAGCTTCATACCCGACTTTTCAAAAAATTCATATTGACAAACGCCCGTCCTATCCGTTATACTGAAAGTATAAAAAGGAGGGCTTCAGATGAAAACCGAAAAGTTAACGACGCGCCTTGCGATTGTTTTTGTTGTCGTGGCGATTGCCGCGTCGGCGGTTGCGGCAGGATTATACGCTCCAAGAAGCATCGAAAAATTGCTTCCGAACGGCGACGCGCTTGAAATTTCCGTTTACGACAAGGAAACGGAAACCGAAACCTTTCTTCCCTCCGACAAAATATCGGACTTTCTGGCCGAAATGGACGGCGGAAAATACGTAAAACGGTATAATTTCCGAAAAGTAAAAGCGACGGAATATTCCTCGGTCGAATACCGCATACGCTACGCGGATAAAACCGTTATATTTAACCGCACTATGCTGAAAATTCTCGGCGAAGGCGGCGACACGATTTCGGTAATGAAGTTTCAAAAGGTGAAAAACGTCGATTTTGGTAAACTGAAATCGATGTTCGATTAAATTAAAAACAAAAAAGAGCGGATTTCTCCGCTCTTTTTTCATTTCGTTTATTTAAGATTTTCGATCTGCTCGGAAAGCTTGTCGCGTTTCTGACGATATTTTTCCAGCTTATCTCTTTCCTTTTCCACCAAAGCTTTCGGAGCGTTGGCGACGAATTTTTGGTTGCCGAGCATACCCTCTGCGCGCAAAATTTCTTTTTCGGTGTTTTCAAGCTCCTTGGTAAGACGCGCGATTTCTTTTTCGGTGTCCACCAGTTCGCCGAGCGGAATATAAACTTCCACACTGTCGGAAACTGCCGTGGAAACCTTGACGTCGGTCGGTTTTTCTTTGACGAATTCGACGTGCGATGCGCCGGCAAGCTTTTCGATAAACATGGCGGTTTTTTCAAAGAACGGCCTGTGTTCGTTGTCTTTTATGAGCAAGGTTACTCTCTTTGACGGCGCGACGTTCATTTCGGCGCGGATGTTTCTGACGGCTTTTATGAGGTTCATAACGCCCTCGAATGCCTTTGCTTCGGCGTAATAGGTGAGGCGTTTGTTGTACTTCGGCCATTCTTCCACGATGAGGGCTTTGTCCGGATGCAGAATCCGGAAAATTTCCTCCGTAACGAACGGAACGAACGGATGCAAAAGCTTCAGAACGGTTTCCAGAACGTAGCTGAGCATGCTGAGCGCATGAATCTTCAGTTTTTCGTTGTCGCCGTAAAGGAGCGGTTTTTCCATTTCGATGTACCAGTCGCAGAAATCCGACCACACGAAGTCGTAAATTTTGCCTGCGGCAAGACCGATTTCGTATTTGTTGAGATTGATGGTAACCTCTTTGATAAGCCCTTGAAGCTTGGTGAGAATCCATTTGTCAACCGGCAATTTTTTAAGCTCGGAAATGTCCTTAAGCTCCTTGCCTTCCATGTTCATGATGAGGAAACGGCTGGCGTTCCAAAGCTTGTTCATGAAGTTGCGGCAGGATTCCACCTTTTCTTCGGAATATCTGGTGTCGCTTCCCGGAGCGATGCCCGTAGCCAGACTGAAACGCAAGGTGTCGGCGCCGTATTTGTCGATAATCTCCAACGGATCGATGCCGTTGCCAAGCGATTTGGACATCTTTCTGCCCTGACTGTCGCGGACGAGGCCGTGAATAAGCACTTCGGAGAACGGAACTTCGCCCATGTTTTCGATGCCGCTGAAAATCATTCTGGCGACCCAGAAGAAGATGATGTCGTATGCGGTTACGAGAACGTTGGTCGGGTAGAAATATTCGAGGTCTTTGGTCTTTTTCGGATAGCCCAAAGTGGAAAACGGCCAAAGCGCGCTGGAGAACCAGGTGTCCAAAACGTCTTCGTCCTGACGGACGTGTTTTCCGCCGCATTTCGGGCAAACTTCGACCTTGGTTTTGGAAACGGTCATTTCGCCGCAGTCGTCGCAATAGTAGGCAGGAATTCTGTGTCCCCACCAAAGCTGACGGCTGATGCACCAGTCTCTGACGTTTTCCATCCAGTTGAAATAGGTTTTTTCGAAACGTTTAGGGATAAATTCGACTTTGCGTTTTTTGACGGCCGCAACGGCAGGTTCGGCAAGCGGTTTCATTTTGACGAACCATTGCTTGCTGACGATAGGCTCGACGATGGTCGAGCAACGATAACATTCGCCGACGTTGTGCTTATAAGGTTCGATTTTCACGAGAAAGCCGCCCTCTTTTAAGTCTTCGACGATTTGTTTGCGGCATTCGTCGCGGGTGAGGCCGTTATATTTGCCCGCAAGCTCGTTCATAACGCCGTTATCGTCCATAACCCTTATGACAGGAAGGTTATGACGAAGGCCCACCTCGAAGTCGTTAGGATCGTGAGCCGGCGTGATTTTGACGGCGCCGCTTCCGAAGCCCATTTCGACGTAGTTGTCCGCAACGATAGGGATTTCCCTTCCGTTCACCGGCAAAACGAGGATTTTGCCCACAAGATGCTTGTATTTAGGATCTTTCGGGTTGACCGCAACGGCGGTGTCGCCCGGAATGGTTTCAGGCCTGGTGGTGGCCACTTCGATGTAGCCGCTTCCGTCCTTCAGAGGGTATCTGAAATGCCACAAAAAGCTGTCTTTTTCGGAATATTCGACCTCTGCGTCCGAAAGAGCCGTGCCGCAGGTCGGGCACCAGTTGATGATTCTGTCGCCGCGATAGATAAGCCCCTTGTCGTAAAGCTTGCAAAAAACCTCCAGAACCGCCGCCGACAGATTTTCGTCCATAGTGAACGCTTCCCTCGACCAGTCGCAGCTGGAGCCGAGAGTTTTGAGCTGCTCGACTATTCTGCCGCCGTATTGTTTTTTCCATTCCCACGCGCGGCGCAGAAATTCTTCTCTTCCGATTTCCCTTTTGTCAAGGCCTTCGGCTTTCAATTTGTCAACGATTTTGACTTCGGTTGCGATAGACGCGTGGTCCGTGCCCGGAATCCACAAAGCCTCGTAGCCCGACATACGTTTGAAACGAATGATAATATCCTGCACGGTTTCGTCCAAAGCGTGCCCCATGTGCAGTTGCCCCGTGATGTTTGGAGGAGGCATAACGATGGTAAACGGCTCCTTCTCAGGATTCGGTTTTGCGCCGAAATAGCCGCCTTTCGACCAGAATTCATACAGTTTTTTCTCAAAAAGCTGTGGCTGATAAGTTTTTTCCATAGTGGTTCTCCGATTTAAGCCTTAGTTATTTTCGGAAGCGGTTTCGTCGGACGCAGCTGCGTCCTCTTCTTTTACGATAGGTTGGCCGTGTTTGTCGATTTCGCCCGCAGCGAGTTTTTCCCTGAATTCTTTCATCTTCCTCGCGCCGATGACGATGTAGGTGCCTGCGGCGTAAGCGGCAAGAATGCAGCCGACGATAAGCATAATCCAGTCAGGCGTTACGGTGAGGCTACCGAGATTGAACGAAGCGTGCTCCACCAAAAGCTCGTGGAAGAAGGTTACGACCACCGCGACGCTTATCCAGGCAGACGCCACTTTCCCCGCATAAACTGCCGGAATAACGATGCTTCTCGTAACGAAAAGCGGGCTGATGGCAACCATCACCAGTTCCTTCAGAATGATGAAAGCAACGACGTACCAAGGAATGTAGCCGATGATGCACAGGCACAACAAAACGCAAATGTGCATAAGCTTGTCTGCAAGCGGATCGAAAACCTTGCCTATGTCGCTGACGAGGTTGTATTTTCTGGCAATTTTGCCGTCGAAAAGGTCGCTTATCGCCGCTACGCTGAAAACGCCCAAAGACCAGTACACAAGCGTAACGTTATGTTTAAGGCCGCCGACCAGACAAAGCACGCAAAAAACAGGTATGCACAGCATCCTGAAATAGGTTATGAGGTTCGGAACCCACAAAGCTTCTTCTTTTTTGAAAACAAATTGACGTTTTTGTTTTTGCGACATAATATCTCTCCCGTAAAAATAGTTTGCATATTGCATTGTAACGCATTTGCTTTCTAATGTCAAATAAATACAAAAATATAACTCAAAACGCGCGCATATTTGGCCAAATTTTGCCCAAACAGTTGCAATGCAAAAATTATTTTGCTACAATAAATTTATATTTGAATTTTGGAGGCAATTTTATGATCGACATCAAAAAAGTTATGTCCGAACTTACCCTGGAAGAAAAAGCCGGCCTTTGCTCCGGTCAGACCTTCTGGCTCACCAAAGCAATCGAAAGACTGGGCGTTCCTTCCGTCATGATGACCGACGGCCCTCACGGACTCAGAAAAGAGATTCAGAAGAGCGGCGGCACCAACATCATGAAAGGCAGCGAACCGTCAACCTGCTTCCCTACCGCGGTAACCACCGCTTCCAGCTGGGACAGACAGCTTCTTTTCGGCGTAGGCAAAGCCATCGGCGAAGAAGCGATCGATCAGGGCGTTTCCACCGTCCTCGGGCCGGGCACCAACATCAAGCGCAGCCCTCTTTGCGGCCGTAACTTTGAATATTTTTCCGAAGATCCGTATCTGGCGGGCGAAATGGCAACCGCTTTCATCAAAGGCACCAAAAGCGTGAAAGTCGGCAACAGCCTCAAGCACTACGCCGCCAACAATCAGGAATACCTTCGTATGTCCATCGACGCAAAGGTGGACGAAAGAACCCTCAGGGAGATATATCTCCCTGCATTCGAAACTGCCGTCAAGGAAGCTCAACCGCAACAGGTTATGTGCAGCTACAACATGCTCAACGGCGAATTCGTTTCCGACAGCAAACGCATGCTTAACGACATTCTTCGCGAAGAATGGGGATTTGAAGGCATCGTCGTTTCCGACTGGGGCGCAACCAACGACAGAGTTTTGGGCATCAAAGGCGGTTTGGACCTCGAAATGCCGGGCAACAAAGGCATGAACGACCGTCAGATCGTCAAAGCCGTGAACGAAGGCCGTCTTTCTATGGAAGAACTGGACGTCGTGGTTGAACGTATGCTCCGCTACATATCCGAATGCGCCGAACAAAAGGCCGCAAACGAAGGCAAAAAAGCCGACTACGCCGCTCATCACCAAGTGGCAAGGACTGCCGCCGCAGAAAGCGCGGTTCTTCTGAAGAACGACGACAACCTGCTCCCTCTCGAAAAAACCGCAAAAGTCGCCCTCATCGGCAAACTGGCCGAAGTCGTGAGATATCAGGGCAGCGGTTCTTCGCACATCGTTCCGACCAGGCTCGACAGCGTGCTTAGCGCAATGGACGAAGCCGGCGTCAAATACGTTTACGAACCGGGCTACACCCTCAAAAAAGACGGTTTCAATCAAAAGCTTCTGGACAAGGCTTTGGAAGCGGCGAAGCTCGCCGACAAAGTCGTTTGCGTCATCGGCCTCACCGACATCTACGAAAGCGAAGGCTTCGACAGAACCCACATGGAACTGCCTCTCGGCCACAACAAACTGGCTATGGAACTGCTGAAGATCAGACCGGACACCGTGTTCGTTCTCGAAGGCGGCTCGCCTGTTACCCTTCCGTGGTTTGACGACGCAAAAGCCGTTCTCAACATGTACCTCGGCGGTCAGGCCGTCGGCAGCGCAATCGTCGACCTCGTGTTCGGCGACAAGAACCCTTGCGGCAAACTGGCCGAAACTTATCCGTATCAGAACGAAAGCTGCTCGGCGGCCAAACTGTTCCCTATGGGCCCGCAATACGTCGAATATCGCGAAAGCATCTTCGTTGGCTACCGCTGGTACGACAGCGCAAAAATCGACGTGCGCTTCCCGTTCGGCTACGGCCTCAGCTACACCGCTTTCGAATACAGCGATCTGAAACTCGACAAGTCCGACGTCACCGATTCCGACACCCTGACCGTAAGCTTCAAGGTTACCAACACCGGCAAAACCGACGGCAAAGAAATTTGCCAGGTTTACGTCCGCGATCCGGAATGCTCCGTCTTCAAAGCGGAAAAAGAGCTTAAGGGCTTTGAAAAGGTTTTCGTCAAAGCAGGCGAAACCGTGGACGTTTCCGTAACTTTGAACAAGCGCAGCTTCAGCTTCTACAACACCGAAACCAAAGACTGGTACGCGGAAGCGGGCAAATACGAAATTTTGGTCGGCGCCTCCTCCAGAGATATTCGCCTGAAAGGCGAAGTCAACCTGACTTCCGAGGCTCAGCCCGTGCCTGACTACAAATCCTTTGCTCCGTGCTACTTCTCCGTCGAAGGCCTAAAGGACTGGCCGAAGGATCAATTCGAAGCGCTCTACGGCGAGAAAATCCCTGAAAATCATCAGCAACAACGCGGCGAATTCACACCTAACAGCTCCATGTCCGACGTCAAATCGGTGCCGCTCGGCAAGTTTTTGCACAACCTTCTGACGTTCGGCGGCAAGCTCGTTGCAGGCAGCGCGGCAAACAGCGAAATGATCGTTCAATCCATCAAAACCATGCCGCTCAGAGCTTTCAGCGGATTCTCGGGAGGTATCCTCTCCCCTATGACCGTTGACGGCCTCGTGGCTATGCTCAACAAGGAAAAAGGCGGCTTCAGAAAATTCGTAGCCGGCTTCAAAAAGAAAAACAGATAAAAATCAAATTTTTCAACTTGTGGCGCATAATCTTTTGCGCCACAATTTTTTTCCGACCATTATGCAGGCGACATTTATTATATTATCGGAGAAAATGAAGAAGGAGACGAGGAATGAAAGAAGTTATATTTAACATTTCGGATTACAAATCAACAGGCGAGACTTATAAAGATTTTTATAGGGACGTTTTTGTCAAACTCGACGGGAAAGGTATCATAGATTTTGAAGATCTGCCCGACTTGCACTTTCATTCGGACATTTTGAACGAATTTATGTGGTACAATCACGACGAAAATCTGAAGCTCATTTTCGTCGGACTCGATTTGGACAAAATCGAAAGACAAGAAACCAGCGACGACTACAGATGGAGTCTTATTTTAAGTGTGATGGTAGATTTTGTAAAAAAGTACCCTAACAACACTCTGGAGTTTAGAGACAAATAACAAACGGCAAAACAATGAAAGAAGTTATTTTCAACATTTCAGACTACAAAACACCTTACGAAACTTACAAGGATTTTTACAAGGACATCTTCATTAAGCTTGACGGAAAAGGCATTATCGATTTTGAAAACATGCCGGATTTGCACTTTCATGCCGATATTTTAAACGAATTTATGTGGTATAATCACAACGAAAACTTGAAACTCGTTTTCGTCGGACTCGATTTAGACAAAATTCAAGCTCGAAAAACGTATGACGATTATGAATGGGGTTTAATCGTAAAAATCATGAAAAGATTTGTAGAAAGATATCCGAACAACACACTCGAATTCAGATAAATGACAACGTTCAATGGTTTTTATCCGAAAAACCAATCCAGCGTCAGCATAACCACGAAGCCGATTATAAGCGCAAAAGTGGAAGCCTTTCCGTTTCCCGACAGATGCGTTTCGGGGATTATGTCATCGGAAATGACGTACACCATGGTGCCGCCGGCAAAAGCCAACGAAAACGGGAGCATAGCTTTCGAAACGGTTACGGCGAAATAGCCGACGAAAGTTCCGACGACTTCGATAAGCCCCGTTCCGAGAGCAATGAAAAACGTTTTCTTTTTCGAAAAGCCGGAGGCGATCATCGGAGCGCAAACGGCCATGCCTTCGGGGAAATTCTGAAGAGCTATGCTTGCCGCCACAACCAAGGCGTCCGACACGTTTTCGCCGCCGAAACCCACGCCTGCGGCTATGCCCTCAGGCAAATTATGGATTGCGATTGCGGCGACCAAAAGCAGTATTTTTTTGATTTTTTCGGAAGAAACGCCGTCTTTTTCGGACAAAATCGTTCTTTTTTGTATAAAGGTTTCCAAAAGACCGACGACGATCGTTCCCGCCAGAATTCCGCCCACGGTAACGAAAATGCCGTACTTTCCGCCAAGAGACAGCGACGGCGTTATAAGGCCGACGACGGAGGCGGCCATCATCACACCCGCGGCAAATCCCAAAACCACGTCGCCCGTTTTCGCGGAAGATTTTTTGAACAAAAAGCCGAAGATCGCCCCCAAAACGGTTGCACCGCCCACGCCGAATGCAGTCAAAGCAACGATAAGCATAATTCCCTCCAACCTAAATATATTCACCTACCTTCCTTTGTAAAACAAAAAAAAACAGGGCCTATGCCCTGCTTTTTATTTTGCGACGACTTTGCCGTCGGTCGGATTGACCAGAATTGCCGTGTAGTCGAATCCTTCGCCGATGAAAGCGACGTACCAGTAGTATTCGCCGTTTCCGCTGTACGGGTTCATCAGATATTTGACGCAGATTTCCTTTTTGAATTTTCCTTTTTCGTCAAGGTTTGCTTCAATGAAATCTTTGAGGGTTTCGGTGGCAACCTTGAAGGCGTCCTCCCAACCGATTTTGCCGTCCAGAAGGTTTTCGAGCGGGATTTCCTTTCCGCCCGCCACACTCACCGATTCTATCTTCCCGACGTTTTCGCCGATATCTATGTTTGCGGTGTAACCCGGGCCGAATTTGTCTTTTTGTGCTTTGCCCGAAAATTCGCCGCCCTCATACTTCACCTTAAAGTCCAGTTCCGTGGCTTCGGCATTCTTTTTAGGGGTGATTTTCACGGTCTGAAATTCCACCGTTTCCCCGACCTTGCCGTCGGCTACGAACGGTTTTTCTTTGACGCCCGCGGAAATTTCCACCAAGTAGTCGGCAGTGTCCGCGCGATACGCGTGCGTTTCATAATGACTGACGTTTTCGATATATTTGATTTTTTCCGGTTTTTTGTCGCCGCAAGCGGAAAAACCACAAACCGCAACGGCGAGAACAAGCATAACTATACAAAATTTTTTCATAATTCACCTCGCTTATATAAATGCAAAACGGCGAGGTTTTATGACAAATAAAAAAACCGCGGCGTTGCCGCGGAATTTTTCGCTATTTTTAATCTCTGTTCTGAATCATATCTTTGACTTTCATCAGTCTGACGACGTTGCTTCTTTCCTGCTCCTCGAGCTTCATCGAAATATACTTTATGGTTTCCTCAAGTTCCGGAATCATAACGTACTCGAGCGCGTTGACGCGGCGGCGATTCTTTTCGATTTCGTCGGCAAGCATGTTGCAGGTCTTTTCGACTTCGGCAAGCTCCACCATTTTGGCGACCACTCCGTTAAGGGTAACGATGCTGTCGTCAAGCTCGGCGGTGACCGACGAAAAAGAATACGGGAACATATCCTGCGCTTTTCGCTCCTTGATTTTTATGGACGGAACCTCGACGCTCATAACCGATTTTGTAGACACTTCGGCCTCCACGAACGAAGCAGGCATAGCCACGGCTTCCTCGATAACCTGGTCGTCGGAAACGGCTCTGGCCAGCATAAAGCCTTTCAGCGCGTCGGAAAGCGCAGCCTCGGTTTCCATACGAAGCTGTTTGTTTTTGCGGGCATAGACCATAAATTGCCTGATCATTTCGTCCGACTTGTCTTTTAGAAGTTTGTGCCCCCTGACGGCGGTTTTAAGACGCGCTTTCAGGCGCCTTAATTCCATTCTCGTCGGGTTGACGTTAAGCCTTGTCATTTCGATTCAGATATTTTTCGATATATTCGTCTCTTATACGTTTGAGTTCGGATTTAGGCAGCAGCTTCAAAAGCTCCCAGCCCATGTCCAACGTTTCCTCGATGGATCTGTCGGTGTCGAAACCTTGGGAAACGTAGCGTTTTTCAAACTCTTCGGCAAAGCGCGCAAATTTTTTGTCCACGTCGGAAAGCGCGGATTCGCCAAGGATTGCGGACAGCTCCTTTGCTTCCTTGCCTTGCGCGTACGCCGAGAACAGCTGGTTCATAGTGTCGGCGTGGTCCTCTCTTGTTTTGCCGCTGCCTATGCCCTTATCCTTAAGCCTCGACAAGCTCGGTAAAACGTCGATAGGCGGCGTTACGCCCTTTTTGTAAAGCTCGCGGCTCAAAATAATCTGCCCCTCGGTGATGTAACCCGTAAGGTCAGGGATAGGGTGAGTTTTGTCGTCTTCGGGCATGGTGAGCACCGGAATCTGCGTTATGCTGCCTTCTTTGCCCTTAATTCTGCCCGCTCTTTCGTACATGGAAGCGAGGTCGGTGTAGAGATAGCCCGGATAACCGCGGCGGCCCGGAACTTCCTTTCTTGCGGCGGAAACCTCTCTCAAAGCTTCAGCGTAGTTAGTGATGTCGGTGGTGATGACCAGAACGTGCATACCTTTTTCGAAAGCCAGATATTCCGCAGCCGTCAACGCCATGCGCGGAGTTGCGATACGCTCGACCGCCGGATCGTTGGCGAGGTTGATAAACAGCACCGCTCTTTCGATTGCACCCGTTTTTCTGAAATCGTTTATGAAAAATTCCGCTTCTTCAAACGTGATGCCCACGGCGGCGAACACGACGGCAAACTTGCTGTCTGTGCCCAAAACCTTGGCTTGTCTGGCAATCTGCGCCGCAAGCTCACTGTGCGGCAGTCCCGACGCACTGAACACCGGCAGTTTTTGACCTCTGACCAAAGTGTTGAGGCCGTCGATTGCGGAGATGCCGGTCTGAATGAACTCGTTCGGGTAATCCCTCATTGCAGGGTTAATCGGTCTGCCGTTTACGTCCAGACGCATTTCGGGAATGATCGGCGAGCCGCCGTCTTTAGGATTGCCCATGCCGTCAAAAACGCGGCCGAGCATGTCTTCCGAAACGTTAAGCGACAGGCTTCTTCCCAAAAATCTGGCTTTTGCGGTGGAAATTTTGAGACCTTGCGACGGCTCGAAAAGCTGAACGAGGGCCTTGTCGCGATTGACCTCAAGCACCTTGCCTTTTCTCGTTTCGCCGTTATCCTGGCATATTTCCACGAGTTCGTCGTATTTTACGCCCAAAACGCCCTCGACGAGCATCAAAGGTCCTACGACTTCTCGGATAGTTTTGTACTCTTTAAGCATTTTCAACTCCTTCGTTGGCCAGTTTTATGGCCTGCTGTTTGAGTTCTCTGGTGATGTCTTCAAATTTGGAAAGCTCTGCTTCGGGGATATATTTTGCTCTGCCGATTTTCTCTTTCACCGAAAGCTCCAGCCAGTCTTCAACCTCGATGCCGTTATCCAGAGCGTCAAGCCCCAGGTGATACCAACCGAGGATAAGTTCCATCATCCTGAGCTGTTTGTCAAGCGAAGCGTAGGTATCCACTTCGTGGAAAGCGTTCTGATGCAGATAGTCTTCCCTTACGGACTTGGCCGTTTCCATAATGAGCCTGTCTTTAGGCGACAGAGCGTCGATGCCGACCAGGCGAACTATTTCGTCAAGCGAAGCTTCTTCCTGCAAAATCATCATGATTTCGGCGCGATCCTTCACCCACTTTTCACCGACGTTGAAATCGTACCACTCCTTCAGACGATCTGCGTAAAGGCTGTAGCTTTGCAACCAGTCGATTGCAGGGAAATGGCGTTTGTAAGCAAGGCTTGCCGAAAGCCCCCAAAACACTTTTACGATTCTGAGCGTTGCCTGACTTACAGGTTCCGAAAGGTCGCCGCCCGGAGGGCTTACCGCGCCGATTGCGCTGACGCTGCCCACACGTTCCTCGCTGCCCAGCGTTTTCACAACGCCTGCTCTTTCGTAGAACTCGGCAAGACGGGACGAAAGATACGCAGGATAACCTTCTTCGCCCGGCATTTCTTCCAAACGGCCGCTCATTTCTCTCAAGGCTTCCGCCCAACGGCTGGTGCTGTCTGCCATTATGGCGACGTTGTAGCCCATGTCCCTAAAATATTCGGCAATGGTTATGCCGGTGTATATGGACGCTTCCCTTGCCGCAACCGGCATGTCGGAAGTGTTTGCGATCAAAACCGTGCGCTTCATCAAAGGATAGCCGGTTTTCGGGTCGGTAAGCTCCGGAAATTCGTTAAGAACGTCGGTCATTTCGTTGCCGCGTTCGCCGCAGCCGACGTAAACTATGATTTCGGCGTCCGCCCATTTTGCAAGCTGATGCTGAACGACGGTTTTGCCGCTGCCGAAAGGCCCCGGAACAGCCGCCACGCCGCCTTTTGCAATCGGGAACAGCGTGTCAATTACGCGCTGACCGGTAACCATAGGCATGGTCGGAGTCATCTTTTCTTTATACGGACGCCCCTTTCTAACAGGCCACCTCTGGAGCATGCAGACCTTTTTGTCTCCGTCCAGAACGGCCACGGTTTCGGTGACGTTGAATTTGCCGCCGTTTATCTCGGTTACGACGCCCTCAACTCCGTACGGAACCATAATTTTATGTCTGACGACCGGAGTTTCGTCAACGTAGCCGAGTTCGTCGCCCGCAGACACCTTTTGCCCGACCTTTGCCGTCGGACAGAAAAGCCATTTCTTTTCGTGATCCACCGCGTTCACGCTCACGCCTCGACCTATTCTGTCGCCGGAAACCGTCGCAAGCTTTTCAAGCGGACGCTGAATTCCGTCGTAAATACCCTCGATAAGTCCCGGAGCAAGCTCGACGGACAGCGGCATACCGGTCGAAACCACTTCTTCCCCGACGCCGAGGCCGCCCGTTTCCTCGTAAACCTGAATGGAAGCCTTGTCGCCCCTAAGCTCAATAACTTCGCCGACAAGCCCCTCTTTGGAAACCTTCACCACGTCGTACATTTTGACGTCGGCCATATTTTCCGCCACGATCAACGGACCGCTGACTTTGACGATTTTACCTGTGTTGTTTTGCATATATACCTCTTTTTAGCTGTTGAATAGAATGTCTGCGCCGATTGCTTTTTCGACGTCGGCCTTTACGCCTGCCATGCCGAATCCGTTGCTTCCCTTGTTCGACGGAATAGGGATAATCGCAGGATACGGGCGCGATTTATATCGTCCCAGAATGTCCTGCGCCTTTTCGGCGATTTCTTCGATAACGAAAATCACGGCGTAGTCCCTTGCCAGAATTTTGACGGTTTTTTCCGCTTCGGCAAGGTCTTCCACGGGATAGACGTCCATGCCCACCGCCTTGAAAGCCAAAACCGAATCTTTGTCGCCTATAACGGCAATCCTGTTGTTACGCATAAAGTTCTCTGAGCCTCACTCTGAGTTGTTGTTTGTCCACGCCGTTCTTTTTTGCGGCGAGAATAAGCTTGACCGATTTGATTTCCGTAAGCTTGGCGAGATAAAATCCCGCTATCGGCGCGACGGAAAACATGTCGTTTCTGTCGTCCTTGAAGATTTTTAGCTGCATATTGTCGGCCATCGCTTCGGCTTCGGCGATTTTGCCCTCCGAAAGCACCTTGGTTATTTTCAAAAATTCAGGCGCGACCTTTTCGATTTGTTTTGCAAAGTCCTCGTCGGGCGTTTCGTAGCCCTCCGAAAACAGCGTTTCCTTAAGCTTGCCGCCCGAAATAAAACCTTCTCTAAACTCCTCTTTTCCGAGGCAGAGCCTCTTTGAACGATAGAAATTTTTAAGGTTCAAAAGATCGACCTGCAAAGCGAAATACTTCACCAGGCACGGCGAAGACGATTTTTTGAGTATGGCAAAAATCTCTCTGTACATCGCCTTGTCTGCCACGACGTCAATAAACCTTCCCGAAAGAGGATTTTCGGCAAATTCTGCCCGAGTCGCCGCAATCGTTTCGTTCATTTCGGCCGTCAGACCGCTTGCCGCATCTTCGTCCCCTTCCACCGCTTTTTCGATGGTTTCGAGATCAACGTTCCCGCCTTGATAAACGAGAAGCGAAAGGTCCTTCACTTTGCCGTATTTTGCCTTCAGCGCCGATTTCAAATTATGCCAGTCGGCAGGCAAAAGCATGGTTTCCAGTCCGCTTTTTTTGAAAATGTTTTCCTTGAAAAAGTCGGTTGCCGCGGCGCGCTCTGCGTCAAGCAGATTTTCGTAAGATACGCCGTCGTCTGCCGCAGTGCCGCCGGCATAACCGAATTCAGAAAGCATTTTTACGGCATCGGAAAAAGTTTCGCAGTCCAAAAGTCTTCCCATTTGAAGCGGCGAAACCAGCGAATTTTCCATGCTCTTTATGCGAGCGTTAGAATACAAAAGCCCTGCTTCGGTCATGATTTTTTACCGTTTGAAAACATAATTTTTGCGACTTCCGGTTCAACCTCGTCCCTCAAAAGGGCAAGCTCGGATTCGAAAGTCAAGTTTTTGTCCACGCCTTTTCCCAAAAGCATAACGCCGCCTTTGAAATTCCCGAACGTGTCGGAAAGCGTCAGCTTTTTGCCGATTTTTGCCGAAATTTTGTCAAAAACCGCTTTTGTCAAAACGTTTTTGTCGTTTTCGGAAATCACAACGACGTCGCCGTCGTCTGCGGCGGACGCAATCATGCTTCCGACAAGCGCGGTATATTCCTCTTTCGGAAGCGCCAGAAGTTTTTTGAGGCTTTCTTCAAAAGCTTCGTCGACGGCCTGTTTTTTGGCGGAGAGCAAAAGTTTTTTCACCTCGAGGTCGGCAACCGTCAACCGGCGTCTTACCACCTCTTCTCCCGCTTTTCGAGCCTCTTCGACCGAAAGATCGTATTCGGCGTCGGCCTCAGCCTGCTTTGCCGCAACGAGAGCCTCGGCCTTTTTCAAGGCTTCGGAAAGCATCTCGCCGGCATCGTGCTTGGCGTCGGACAAAATTTTGTCGATGATTTTTTGTTGCCCGTCCATTTATAACCTCTATGCAACCACGGAAAGCTGTGGAATGAACACTCCCAAGAAGCTTATGAGCAGCGCCAAAATAGCGTAGGTTTCGACCATGACGGTCATGATGATGGATTTGCCGCTTTCTTCCGGACGTTTTGCGACCACCGCGATACCCGCGATTGCCACTTTAGACTGATAAATTGCGCTCAAAAAACCGACTATTGCTATCGGCAAACAGCTGAACAGAAGTCCGAGACCGCATTCGGTAGTCAGAGGTTGCAGACCGCCGAACAAACCGATTTTCAAGAACACCAAGAATGCAATAAGCAAGCCGTAGATGCCCTGCGTGCCCGGCAAAAGCTGCAAGATAAGGCACTTTGAGAATTTGTCCGGATCCTCTGCAGTAACGCCTGCGGCGGCGCGACCTGCCGCGCTCACTCCGAAAACACTGCCGAGACCGGCGAAAATCGATGCGCAAGCTGCGCCAAGTATTGCCAAAACTGTTCCTAACGTCATATTATTTGTCCTCCTGAATTTGGATGTAGTTGTATTTTGTGTTGTAGCCGAGCGGCAGGAACTGATGCCCCGACCCCTCGTAGAATTTGCCGAAATATTCGATATATTGCAGCCTGCTGTTGTGAACGTACGCGCCGAGCGCGCTTATGCCGATGTTCAGGACGTGTCCGAAGATGAATATCGGCGCCGCCACCACTATGCCGACGGGCACTCCGCCGAAGGTCAGCATATCTATGATAACTTGGCATATTTTGTCGACGACAAGGCCGACGACCGCGCCGGAAAGCCCCAGTCCGAACAGCCTCGAATAGCTCAGAATATCGCTTACGAAGCTAACCGCGTCGTAAAGCTTCGGAACGCCGCCGATCACTCTGCCGACGCCTTTTTTCTGCCAGCCGCCGAAAACGAGGATAAGGGCCACGCCCGAAAGCGCAACGTATATTCCCGCTTTTTTAGCCGCGGCAAGCGCAGGCAAAAACGACGCGAGCGCGAACACTATAAGTCCGCCGAAAGCCAGCAGCCAGCTCACCGATTCGCCCAGAAAGCCCTGCCATTCCTTGCGTTTCGCCATCTTTATTCCCCGCATAAGTATGCCGAACATAAGTTGGAACATACCTATCGCCAGACTCAGCACCAGCATCGTTATCGGATCGTCCATCGGGCTGAACCATTTTATCTTTTCAAGGAAGGTTCCCGAAACGTCCAGGCCGAACCAGCTTCCGAACAGCGCGCCCCATATAAGCGTCGATATGCCGCCCATGGCAATGATAAGATACAGATTTCCTTTGCCCGGCACCGGTTTTTTGAGCCTATAGAAGGTGTAGCCCATAACCGCCAGCAAAATGCCGTACGCGGCGTCGCCCATCATTATGCCGAACATCAAAAAGTAGAAAAACGCCATCGACGGGTTCGGGTCCAGATCGTCGTAGGCCGGAACGCTGTACATGTTCGTGATGCTCTCGTACGGTCTTACGATCGGATTCGATCTCACCAGCGTCGGCACCACTTCGCCGCCCCTCGGCTCTCTTATTTCGAACACGATATTTTCGGAAACGTCCGCTATTGCCTTTTTGACTTTTTCTTCCTGCTCGGCAGGGATCCACCCTTCAAGTATGAAGGTTTTTGCCGTGTCTGCCATTTTTCCGGTTGCCGTAAGCTTTGCTTTTTCAACCAAAACGTAGTCGTAAAACTGCTGTAGAACGTCGATTTTTTGCAAAATTTCGACAGAATCCAAAACGATTTGCTTTTTTTCTGTCTCGAGCTGTTCTATTCGTTTTTGAAATTCGGCGCTCTTTTGCTCCGCAGTTTCCGTATAAGTCAGACTGCTTTTTATAAACCCGAGTTCCGCCAGACGCACGCTTACGTTTGCGGCGTCCGCTTTCAGACAAACGATAACCAGCGGAATCGTTCGGCCTACGGCTTCGGGCTTGTAAACGAAGAAGTATTCGTTTTCGCCAGATAGCTTTTCTATCGCAAGAACCTTATCCGACGGACAGGTTCCGAGCATAACCGCCACGCGCTTCGTGTCGTAAAACATCGCCATCGGCGCCGCAATCGGTCTGAAAACTTCAACCTGCTCGGCTTCGGTTTTCACCCTTTGCAGAAGCGACGCAAGGTCGGAAAGCCGTCTTTGGTACTCCTCCGTCCGCTCCACCGTCGCCATCGCCTCGCCCTCAAGCTCCGAAAATTTCGAAAACTCGTCGAACGATACCCGAGGCTGCGGCTCGAAAAGTTTTTTCTTTTCGGGCGTGTACGAAATTTCTTCACGCTTTGCCATACGTTCCGCTACCCGTTTCTGATCCTTCAAAAAGTCGAATGCGGCAGACAAGCGTTGCAGCTTCAGATCTTTCTCCCTGATCTTTCCGTCCACGTTTGCGGGAACGGCAAGCTCGGTAGGCTTTGTGGCGGAAATTTCCACCACGCCGGTTTTATGCAACGCCTTAAGAAGCGAAGCTCTTGTGGACTTATGGCCGACGAGAAGAAGTTTTTTCATCTCAACTATCGACATACTTTTCCACGAACCTCCTCGCTATGAATTCTGCGGCTTCAGGAACGTTTTCCAAAGCGGAATCGTAAATCTTTTTGGCCTCTTTTGCGCCCAAAGACATTCTCTGATTGCTTTTTGCGGCGGCCGCAACTTCGGCGTTGGACGCCATAAGCACGGCGTTTTTCTTGCTTTTTTCCGCGCTTTCTTTTTTGATGCGTTCCGCTTCTTCTTCCGCTTTTATCTGCACGTTTCGGGCCTCGTCGGCAGCGTCAGTAAGGATGCCGTCGGCCTTTGCTTCCGCGTCGTGAATGGAAACGATGATTTCCTCAATACCCATATATACCTCAAATTTCCGACGTAGTCGGTTTACTTAAAATATTTTTCCTCTATTTTTGCAATTTTGTCCAGACGATTTTGATGTCTGCCGCCGGCAAACTTGGTTTCAAGCCATATTTTGGTGCACTTTGCCGCCATATCGGGAGTTATCACTCTTCCGCCCATGGCGATTACGTTGGCGTTGTTATGCTCCTTGGTGGCCTCTGCGGTAAATTCGTTCACCACAACCGCGCATCTTATGCCCTTCACTTTGTTTGCCGCAATGGAAATGCCTATGCCCGTCCCGCAAAGAAGCACGCCTGCGTCGGCCTCGCCGGACGCCACCGCTTCCGCAACTTTAAGCGCAAAATCTGGATAATCCACGCTGTCAGGGGTGTCGGTGCCGAAATTCACGACCTCTGCGCCCTCTTCCTTCAATGCTCCTATAACCGCGGCCTTAAGGTTCAAACCGCCGTGATCGTTGCCGATTGCAATTTTCATATTCTTCCCCCAAAAAAATTTATTGCGACGATTGTCGATATAACTTTAGTATACTATAACTTTTTAATAATATCAAACGTTATTAACGAAAAAAGATTATATTATTTATTCCTTAATAAAACATTAAAACAAACGGCGACGGATTTAATGTTCCGTCGCCGAAAGTTCAAATTTTGTTATTTGTTGTCGCCGTTTTGATTCCGGCTTGCCCGTCTTATCATTTCCGCGCGTTGCTCTGGAGTGAGCTTTTGCGGAGCCTGAGGTGCGGCAGGTCTTGGCGCCTGCGTGGTCGGCCTTTGAACCTGCGGAGTCGGTCTTTGGTTTGCCGCAGGAGTATTCGGTCTTGCCTGCGGAGCCGAAGGGGCTTGCGGCCTTTGCTGCGGCTGCGGATATTGCGGACGCGGTTGCGGAGCAACTTTCGGAGCTTCCATCGTCGGCGCGGCCTGAGGTGCGGCTTGAGGAGCAACCTGCGAAGCAGGAGCCTCGATCGGAGCCTGCGGATTTACCGCGTTGCGGTTTCTGAGCGCCTGCTGAATGGCAATGTCTTCAGGAGTTTTGAAGCGGTCGTCTCTGACGCTTTCTACTGCGTTTTGAGCCAGCACTTCCGAATCCTTCTGCGCTCTCTGCGAGCGTTTGACCAAAACTATCGCAACGACCGTCGCAATGAGGATAAGCGCGCCGCCTGCAGCAATAAGAATGTAGATAAGATCGTCGTTACCCTTTCTCGTTACTGGTTTTTCGCTTGCCACGAAAGCGTAGCTTTGATTGCCTTTGGTTATGAATTTCGCATATCTGACGCCGTTTTCGTCGGTTTCGATTTCAACGTTGACGGAGTTCACGATATTGCCTTCTTCGTCCAGCACTTTGACGTCGAAGTCAATGTCGCCGTAGCCTGACGGAAGCGGAATTCTGACGGTGAAATTGTTTTTGCACTTATAAATTTCTCCGTCTTTTTCAATTGCGATTTCAAAGCTGAAAACGTGTTTTTGCTTCTCGGTGAGCTGCCCTTCGATGACGCCGGTGTCGGTGATTTTTGTAACCACGAGAGTAAGCTCGCCGTGCGCGTTGTCGTTGAAGCCGGTGATGACGATGCCCGTTTCTTCATCGACGACGGTGGTGTTGTCGTTGTCGGAAACGATCAGCTTGCCGACGTATTCCGAACCGAAGCCCGCCGTTTCGGAGGTTATTGCGATAAATTTGAAATTTGTGGATTTCAAAGCGAAGTCGTCCGACGTAAAGGTTATGTTGAACGTGCCCGCGCGGTCCGCCTTCTGGTTGGTGCAGCTGAGGAGGAACGTGCCCGACACGTCGCCGAGGCTCGAATAGTCCACCTGAACCGGAACTCCGTCTTCGAGGAAGTAATAGACCAGTTGATCTCCGGTTATTCCCTCGAGGTCGGCAGGGTTGCCCTGCACGGTGCGGGTTTCCGGAGCCGCGACGTAAACCTCTTTCTTTGCGATTTTGACGTGGCAGCTGTATTCGTCGTTTCTGGTGCCGTTTGCAAAAGCGTAGCCGTCCTTTGCGGTGGCGGTGCAGACGAGAATATATTCACCCGCATTAAGCTTATCGGCCATCGAAATCACCTTGTCGCCGAGCTTTAGGCTGAGCGAAACAGTCATTTTGCTTTGATCGATTTTGGTTGTTACACCGTTCTTTCTGATCATCGGCACAGGATATTGCACCTTGTCGCCGTAAACGAAGTTATATTCCGACTGCTCGAACGTCAGCTCGCCCACGAGCGCGGTGACGATTCGGATTTGAGTGATTTTGCCTTCTTCGACGTTCACTTCGTAGTTGGTGAGCGCAGGATTCTGCCCGAAGGTTACTTCGTAAAGTCCCGGGATAAGCACGTCGGAAGAAGGTTTCCCTTTAATGCCGAAAATGAGGTTGCTCTTTATTTCCGCCTTTTCTGCTTCCAGTCCGTCGATGCCGACCAAATTATAGTCCAGCGCGGCAAGCGGATCGGTGCCGAATTCGGCCTCGAAAATACGTTTGGTGAAAACGACGGTCAGCTTTCTCGGTATGATTTCGACGCCCGAAATGGTAACCTCGAAGCTGTCGGAGCCACCCTCGAAAGCGTAGCTCGATTTGTTGGCGCCGTGCAACGTAAGTCTGACGACCGCATTGCCCTGCCCGACGTTAGGGCTCGTAAACTCGGAAGTGAAGGTGAAGTACAGTCCGGTGTTTTCCCCGAGGTTCACCGAATCTTCCGCCAAAACGCCCGTCGAATGGACGAAGAAACACGAGTCGCCCGCTTTTTTGCTTACGCCGTCCACCTTGATGGATATGTCGGTGGTGCCGTCGTACTCTCTGGAGGAAGACGAAAGGAAACCGTCGGAAATAACTATCGTGCGTTTTTTGACGGTAACCGTCGCCGAATCCGAATCGTCCCTTCCGATCTGCACCGTCGAACCGCGCTTCAGGAAGAAGTTTTCAAGCGCCGCTTCGTCGAAATTGACGTCGCCCGAAACGGAATAGGTTCCCGCGTATTTCGCGTCGTCTGCAATTTTAAGGGTATGGTTTTTGAGGAGAACCGCCGAAAGCTCTTTGCCGAGCGCTTCTTTCATGGCGTCGGTCAGTCCGTCGCCCGCAAAAGCGTAGGAAAGCGCAAACTGAACGTCGTATTTGCCGGTTTCCGCGTTCCAGTCGCCGTAAATTGCGGACGAATCCGAAACGTCGACGACCACTTCTCTTTTTTGAATGTCGGCCTTTGCAACGGCAGTATATTTGGTTTTAAGCATGCCGTAAGGGCTGTTGTCGGGCACCGTGAACACGACGTCCACCGTGAGGTCCTGTCCCACTCCCGACTGACTGAAGAAGAAGTCCGCATGCGGCAGAACGGTCATAATGCTGCCGTCCCAGCCGTCGAAAAGACCGCTTGTGAGCACGAAATTCTCGGCAAGCGCGGCAAGGTTGGTGCCGTCGTAGTATTTGTTGGAAATTCTTATTTCGGCGCCTGTGCGAAGCGAGATAATCGGTCGATCCTTTACAATGAGAGAACCGACGACTTTTTCAAAGTCGATTTTGTAGTTTCTGTTTCCGATAGAATCAACGAAAACGTCGTAAGTTCCCGGCGTTGCGGAAACTTCCGCGCCTTCGGAACGGAATTTGAGGCGCAAGCCGCTCACCACGCTGTCAGGGAGCACTTCGCCCAGCGACGTCTTGACGACGAAGCCGTAGTTTTCAAACGAAGTGTAATCCTGAGCGTAAGGCTTCGTTACGGGCCCGATGGCCTCGACGACGATTGACAACGGCGTTACGATGAGGGTTACGTTGCCCATTCCCGCAACGTTGACGAAATAGTTGTCGTTGGAAAGCACCACTTCGACGATTTTCAAGCGGCCTGTGTATTCGCCGGCGTCAAGCGGCGAAGTTTCGGCGCCCGAGAACCTGAGTTCCTTTATTTCCACCGAATCGCCGACCAAACCGCCGCTCTGCACGGATACGACCGCCGAAACGTTTGCTTTTTCGGCATAGAACGCCGAGCTTACGTTGCCATAAGGCATGGTAAGCGAGGTGACGTCGGTGATTTTGATTTCTTTTCTGGTTATCGTGTAGGAAGGGATTTTTCCGCCAACCGGCTCGAAGCCGAGCTCATAGTTTTCGGAATCGTCGCCCGATGCGTTTTTAATCCTCAAAGTGGAAAGATCGTACGGATAAACGCCGACGTTGTTACCTTCTTTCCTTCCCACGGTGCCCTCCACCGTGTCGCCTTCCACAAGTCCGGAAACTTCGTAGTCGGTAAACGCCTCCGAGGTGCTGCCGTAAACGGCAGATTTGTTTTCGATGGAAACCTTCAGTTCTTTTTTGTCCACCACGTAAGAATATTCGCCGTAAAAATATCCCGTAAGGTCGGCGGAAATCGCCCTGACCACGATAAGATATTCGCCCGCGTCCTTTATTTCCAGCGTAAGGCGGCCGTCCGAAATTTTTCTGGACACGCTCTGAATACGGTTCAGATAGCCCGAACCGCCGTCGGAAACGATTTTGCTGCCCTTAAAAACTGCCAAAGTGTAGCCGTAGTCTTCGTTTGCAAGCTCGAGAGGGTTGTAGAAGTTTATTTCGATTTCTTTGTTTTTGCCGTCGTATTCATAAGGCACGACGCTGACGTTCTCGTGTCTTTCCTTAAGCGTTCTGACGGAGAGCGTAGGCAGATTGCCGTCGGTGAAAACCCAGTTTTTGTCGTTTGTAATCAAAGGGTTCGACAGGTTTGCCCAACCGAAGGACGTCTTTATGACTTCCGCCGTTTTGGTGCCGTCAACCTTTGCATAATCCATTTTTTTGTAGTTATCGTCGTCGGCTTTTCCCGGGGCGTATTTATCGGCAAAGCCCGAAGGAGTGCTCCCCACGACGTAATAAGAGCTGTATGTAGGTTCTGCGGTGGTTATTCTGCCGAAAAGCGTGCCCGCCGAAGTAGATACGTCGCTTGCGACGTAAGCGTAGCTGTAGCTTGCGTTCACCACCACGCCACTGTAACCGACGAGGCCGCCGAGCGGAATATCTTTATACGACGCGTCGCTTGCCAAAAGCACGCCCGCCTGCGGATTGCCGCTTTCGTCCGTCAAAGGATACGTGTTATAGCTGCCTTGAATAACGCCGGCCTGGCAATAGCCAACGATGCCGCCCGCCGCGGCAAAAGCGTTGTTCACTTTTCCCGTGTGAGTGATTTTTCCTTCGTTGTGGCAGGAGAAAATTCGATATTGTCCGCCCCACGCGCTGCTAACCATACCGGTGGAATGGCCGACGATGCCGCCGACCGCCAAGCCGCCCGTAACGTCGCCGAAGTTGAAGCAACCGATGATGCTGTCGTTTCTGACTGCGGAAAACGGCTCCATACCGATAGATTCCGCGCCCGCTCTGCCCACGACGCCGCCAACCGTTTGTTTGTCGGACACGACAGTCGCGTAGTTGCGGCACTGAATGACGTCGCCGTTTCTGGTGTAGCCCGCGACGCCGCCGAAGAACGGGTTGCTGGTTGAAGACGTGGTGGTTTGATAACCGTTCGCCTGAACCGAGCCGTAAGCATAGCAATCGGCCAGAACTCCCGAGCTTACGCCCGCAATTATGCCTGCGTACGCGCTGTAGCGCACGGTGATTTTTGCGCCCACAACCTTAACGTTGGTCACGGTGCCCGCAATGACCGCGGAGTTTTGATATTGATTTTCGTAGTTGAGAAAGTTATACTTCGTGGCGTTCTGCTCGTCTTTGGTGCCGAAATCGGAATAGTACGCCAAATCGTACCTTGCTCCGACGTAGCCGAAAAGACCGGTAGTTACGACGGTGCCGTTTTCGCTGACCGTTTTATAAATGTCCTGCGTTTCGTCGATGACGAGGCCGGAGATCGTGTAGAGACCTACGATATGATCGCCGTCGGCGTCGTAAGCCGCGGCTGAGAAATTGCCCAAAAACGGACGACATTTGTCAAAGTCGCTTTCGTTGCCCGTTTCAGGCGAATCACCGTCTGCCGAAGCCGACGCGGACGCATTTTTGGTGAAATACTGAAAACCTATTCTCTCCCAGTAATGCGCGCTTAAATCCACGTCTGCCGCAAGGCGAACGTATTTGCCCGCAAAACTGAAGTTGCCGATTGCGTAACCTTTTTGGTTTACGCCGGTTTTGTCGTCCTCAACGTATCTGAAATAAGGCTTCGCGCCCTCAGGAGCCGAAGAATTCATTTTGCTGTTGTTGACGACGTACGCGAAAAACGCGAGCTGCTCGTCAGTTTCTATGACGTACGGATCGTCCTCTTCGCCCGTTGCGGTGTAAAGCGACGGCCAGATGCTGCTGCCCGAATAACCCGCATTAAGCTTGGCTTCGATGACGTCGCTCCAAAGATCGTTTGAAGTTTCCGCGGCAAAAGCCTGCTCGCCTCTTCCGCGTTCCGGCACGAAGCTGATCCCCACCGCGACAACCAAAAGCGCCGCGACGAAAACCGTCAGAAATTTTAAGCTGTTTCTAAAAGAAGTTTTCAAAATAAGCCCCCTCAAAAACTTAATTTTTATACGCTAAACACGTGCGCATACTTACGCACTATATTCTTGATTATAAACTAAATCGGTTGCGTTTTCAAGAGTTTTTATACGTTTGTACATGTTTTTGGGCCAAAAAACAGCGGTTTTTGCGCGAAATTCGGCAATTTTTGCACGAAAGTGCATTTTTTTCATAAAAAAGCGAGCCTAAAATCGGTTCGCAAAAATTCTAAAGATATTTTTCGGCAAATAGTTCTATCGCCGCCGCAAGCTGCAAAGCGGTAAGATTGTAAACCTCCTGACTTTTCCCGAAAGGATCCGAAATATCCCCCGTCCCCGTAAGCTCGCCAAGCGTAACGGCGTTATCTACGCCATAGCCATGAAGCGCCGCCTTATGCCCCGCCGTCATGCAAACGACGTAGGTTGCCGAAGCAGCGGCCTCGGGAGTAAGCTGAACGGATTTCTTTTTCCTTGCCGAAATCCCGACGGTTTTCAGCGCCTCGATGGCCTTGTCCTCGGTGCTGTCGCCGGGGATAACCCTTAGCCCCGCGCTAGAAACCGTCACTCCGCGTTTGCCGCAAAGCTTGAGCTTTCGTTTAAGTATCTTTTCCGCCATAGGGCTGCGGCAGGTGTTGCCGGTGCATACGAAAATAATCTTCATTTCTCTCCTATTCGTTTGCCGTTGCCTTCAAAATTCTGTTCATAACCGAAGAAGCGAGGCCGCCGTCGGGAAGCTTGTCCACTATGATATACCCGAACTTGTCCTCCGCTTCCCTGAGCGCCGCGTAAATTCTGTGCGCCGCGTCAGCAGGCGTGTCGCCGAGGTCTATGACGTTCAAGCTGCCGTAGCGTTTTTTGTTGTCGCCGTACGCAAGGATAACGGGGTTTTTCCCATCACCGTTTGCCGCTTCGTAAAGCCTAACGGCAACCGAGGCGTTGGCGGCAAGCGCGGCTTCGCATCTTGGAGCGTAGTGTTTATATTTCATGCCCGGCGCGGGAGCTGTTTTTATAACTTTACCCTCGAAGTTTTTGACTTCGCCCAGAACCTCACCCAGCATTTCGGCCGTTATATAACCGGGGCGAAGCACCGTAGGCACGTCGGTAACGACGCTGACGACCGTGGATTCTATCCCCACGCCGCACTCTCCGCCGTCTAAAATGTACGGGATTTTCCCGTTAAGATCGTCGTAAACGTGCTTTGCCGTGGTTGGCGAAACGTGTTTGCTTACGTTTGCCGACGGTGCGGCAAGCAGACAGCCGCTTCTTTCTATGACGGCTCTTGCAAGCGGGTGCGACGGCATTCTGACCGCCACCGTTTCTCCTCCTCCCGTAACTTCGTAAGGCACGGCTTTGCCCTTGGGTACAACCACCGTAAGAGGCCCGGGCATAAATTTTTCGGCCAGCGCGAAAAATGCCTCGGGTACGTCGTCCGAAACCCTGAAAACGTCCTCGATTTTTGCAATATGAACAATCAGCGGATTGTCGGAAGGTCTGCCCTTCGCTTCGTAAATTTTTCTGACGATTTCGCCTCGCATTGCGTCGCCCGCAAGGCCGTAAACGGTTTCCGTAGGAATGGCCACGAGTCCGCCGTTTTTCAACGTTTCGGCGGCGACGTCAACGTCCGCCGCGCTCAAAATTTTAGTTTCCATTTTTTCAATATCACACTTTTAATAAGTCGAAACAGCGTTTTTAACCTTGCGTTCCGCCGTTTAAGAGATACGCGCTGTATGCTCCGCCGATTTCGGTATAGTAGATTACGACGCCTCCGTCGTAGTTTGTCAGAATGACGTTGTCGGCAACGTAGTCAACCAGCAAAACGGGGATTTCCGCCACGGACAAAAGCCCGAATTTGCCCTCCGAATTTTTGGAAACCTGCGCGCCCGGGCAGTAAAAATAGGTGCTCTTAGAGGCGTAAGTCTGGCTCGGATAAACCTTGCCGTCTGCCGCCACGATCAGGCAATCCGTCGAGGAAGAATAGTTCTTCGCAACGCCTACGGCGTACCCGCCCACGAACTTCGTCAGCGCAGTAAATCCTTGCTCGAAACCGACGATTTCCGATCCGTCCAAACCGTAAGCGACGTAGCGCGCGGTGCCGTCAGCCGCCGTTTTAAGCGCGGTAACCACCCCGCCCCCGAAGCTGATTTTCGAATAGCTTGCGTCGTCCTTGAAAAGCACGCATTTGCCGTTTCTGTCATAGACGGCAAGCGGACCTTTTTCGTTGGTAACGCCTATGCCTATGCCGCCCGAATATTCGATCAGCATATCTCTGTAGGCCGTGCCGTCCGCACTCGGATTGAACTTGCCGTATTCCGTCGTCATAGAAGCCACGACGTTGAAATTCTCGTCGATGATAAACGCTTCGAACTGCGTTTTTTTGCCGTCGGTTTTAACGAGGCCCACCGAAACGTAGCTGAATCCGTCGTTAAGATACTTGGAAATTTCAATGCCCGACTCTTCTTCGTAATAGCCGTTGACGATGCTGCTGAAAATCATTTCGTCGGACATCGTTTTCTTTTCGCCGGTTTTTGCGTTGAAACCAAATATGCTTATTTTGCACTTGTTCCCCGAAAGGTCGATATAGTCGTAGTCCTCTTCCGCGGTTTCGTCCGAAGCGGAGCTTTTTGCAAGCTTAACCATTTCGGCGCAGTAAAAGTTGTTGCCGCCGACGTAGGTTACGTTCAGCACCGCGTCCTCGGTTGCGGCCACTATCCTGCCGCCCGAAACCACTGCCTTCTCGCCGATTCGATAAACGCATACCGTCGGCAAGGAATTTTCCGTAAAGCTTCTCACAACGTAGTCGTCCACGGTTTTGAATTCCGACATATTGCCTTCGTACTCGGTTGCGGCCACGATTTGGCCGTCTGCGCCCACGAAAGCCACTTTTTGAACGTTGGTCCTTACCGCCACGTATTTGGCGCTCATAGGGCGTATGAGAAGGCTCATATCGTTAGACGTGTCGAAGTTTAAGGAAAGCGCAAGCGTTTCGCCCTTGGCGTTTTTGATTTCGTAACCCGAATCTTTCGGCGTCGCCGACAAAACGACCTCTCCGTTCGGCTTTGCCAAAATCACGTTTCCGCCCTGCTCGCGCGCCAGAATATAGCCCTGCTTAACTGAAATTTCGGTGAAATTTATCGGCAGAACTTCCTTGCCCTTGAGGTCGTAAAGCCCCAAAAGCTTGCTGCCGTCGGTTTTTTGAACCACCAGACAGTTCACGCTCGGAAGATAAGCGTTGGCATAGTTGATTTTGCTGCTCTTGCCGCCGTACGGTTTAACTCCCTCCGGAAAATCGAGAATTTTCGTCGCCGAAGTAAAGCCCGATTCCTGCGCATGCGATTTGTAGATGTCGGAAACGGTATATTTGGGCGTTTTGTTGCATGCCGGCAGAAACGCTGCCGCCAGCGAAAGCGTCAAAACGATAAAAATTGTCAATGCGATTTTTCTTTTCACTTTGCACCTCGTAAACTACGTTTAGTTTAGCACAAGCATGGACTGTTGTCAACTTCCGAGCGCCGGCATAAAAAATCCGCCCCGAAAAGGGGCGGACGCGGTATTTAACTTAGTCTCTTGCTTTGCTGTAAGCGACGATGAACTTTCTGATGAAGTCTTTGATTTCTTCGCGTTGTTCAGGCTTGTCGAACTTCTTGTAAGCAAGAATAGCGATCTGAGCGACTTTTTTGAGGGTTGCTCTGTTGTAACCTTTTTTGAGGGTTTTGTTGAGAACGGTCATGAAAGGCTTGAAGATCTGAGCGTTTTTGATTTCTTCAGGGGTAGGAGCCGGAGCTTCCTCCGCCACTTCTTCTGCTGCTTCTTCTTTCACTTCGTCTGCCGGAGCTTCCTCGACCACTTGTTCTTCAACGGTCTCTTCAACCGGAGCTTCCTCGGCAACTTCTTCGACTTCCGCGGCCGGTTCGGCTACTTCTTCTTCGGCAGGTTCTTCTGCGCTCTCTTCTTCGACAGGAGCCTCTTCTTCCTGAGCTTCTTCTTCAACGGTTTCTTCGATCGGAGCTTCCTCGACCACTTCTTCGACTTCTTCCTCAGGTTCGGCGGCCGCTTCTTCTTCGTCGGCGAAAAGATTTTCTTCTTCCTCTGCCGGAGCTTCTTCCGTCTCCTCTACAGGTGCAGGTTGAACGTCAGGCTTGTTGTTTTCGAAATCGGCGATTTCGTTGATAGCGTCGGAAAGTTCGGACAAATCGGAAGTGTCGCGTTGATAATCGAAGTATTGTTGCAAAGCGACGTTGGCGTCGAGATCTTCCATCAACGCGTCGAAAGCCGCTTCTTCTTCTGCGGACAATTTTTTGTCGAGTTTGAAGGCTTTTGCGCAAATGATCCAATAGCAGACCAAAGCCACCACAGGAATAGCGAAAGCGACTGCCGCTCTGGCAAAACTCGTTGCAAAGCCCGCTGCCACGGCAAACAGCACTGCGCTTGCGGCCAGGAATCCTTTTGCTTTTACGGATTTTTTGGTTTTGACAGGTTTGACGCATTTTGCTTTGTCAAAGCATTCGCTCGGATAGCCGAAACGGGATTCAACAAAAGCGGCCCAGCCTTCTTTGTAAGCGGCAGGAGCTTTTTCTCCGAAGCAAGTGTCGGTGAACGGAGCGAGATTGCCTTCGTTCACTTCGCCGTTATCCTGCAAATATTTGCTGACGGACGCGGCATATTTTGCGTTGCCTTCTTTTTTGCCGACGCCTTTGCCGACAACGTGCAAAATAAACAAAACGACAACCAAAGCCAGCGCGCCGAGGCAGATAAACTTGGTTACGTCATCGGAAAGAGAGAATTTCTCAAGTGCCGCGATGCCGAATTTTTTGCCCAACCAAGGGATCAAATCAACTAAAAAACCCATAAAGATGTCTCCTTAAAACATAGTACACTGATATTATAGCAAGTAAGTTAGAAAATATCAAGCGTTTTTTGACAAAAAATCTGCTTAATTATAGGTAGTAGAGCGCCTTTTTCGGGAATGAATAAAGCGCAATTTTGTCGACTTTTTCACCAAACGAGGTTTCAACCGCCATTTTGTACAGATAAAGTTGCTTTTTGTACGTTTCGGCCAGTTTTTCGGGCGATTTAAGGCTGTTTTTGTAGTCTACGATGACGATTTCGTCGCCCATAACCAGAAGGTCAATAACGCCCTGAACCAGCACCTTGTCGCCGTAGCCGGGGTTTTCGAGCACCTTGTTTGCGGGCACCAGCAGCGTGAACGGCAGCTCCGTGTAGATTTGCGGCGTGGTTTCGCACTTTTCGTCAAGTCCCAGAATTTTCCGAAGCTCCGCATTTTGAATGCACGCAAAAATTTCGTCTTCCTTAACTTCGGCGGCGTCTGCCGCGGACAGTATCCCCTCCTCCGCCATTTTGTCGATCGCTTGCCTTACCTCCGCTTCGGACGCAAGGTTGAAATCGACGTTTTCCATAACAGAGTGATAGGCAATACCCACCGTTCTTCTGTCGCCGTCGTCGAAAAGCGACGTTGTGGAGGCCGTTTCGTCGGTTTCCTCGGCGTTTAGGGCCGTTACGCTGTATTTTTGCTCTGCCCTCGTCTGCGCCTCGTATTTATATTTATGGTTTATAATTTCGTCTATTATTTTATTATATATAGTGTCCGGCTTTCCGAAGGACACAACAGGTTGTGTTTCGGCGTTTTTGATAACGTGCTCCGTGAGGCGGAAATCTATGTCGGCGGACAGGCTTTCGTCCAGATACGCCGCGTAGAACAGCACGTCGAGCATGGAGTTTGCTTTATATATGGATTTATACCTTGCTTCCTGCTTTTGCGAACAGCTTCCCGAAACGTAAAGCCGATATTTTGCGCGCGTCAGCGCAACGTACAGCAAACGCATTTCTTCACTTCGCTGTTTTTCCTGTTTCGAAAGTTCCACTGCGCGGGAAAGAAGCGACGGACTTATCGTTCGCGTTTCTTCGTCGAACACCTGCACGGCCAAACCGAGCTTTTCGTCGATGCCGACGGCGCCTTTCTGGTCGTTTACGTACGAGGTTGACAGGTTCGCAACGAAAACTATAGGATATTCCAGTCCTTTGCTTCCGTGCATGCTCTGCATCACTATGCACTTGCCGTCGTCCGAGAACGCCGAGTCGGAGGACGCTTCCTCTTCCCTCGAATCCCAGTACCCTACGAAGGCGTGCGGGCTTTTGGCGTAGGTCTGCCCTTTTAGGCCGTAAACGAATTTTCTTAGCGCCGCCAGTCTGTCCGCGCCGTCAGGCTTTGACAGAACGTAAGCTTCGAAACCGGATGTCGAAATAAAGGTGTTTAAGTAGTCAAACAGGTCCGTTGAAGCGGCTTTACGGCGATTTTCCTCCAAAAATTCAAACGCCGCGTTAAGCTTTTCGCCCAGTTTCGTGCCGCTGTTTTTTGCAAGTTCGATATTCTCCGAAAAGCTTTGGCTTTTGCCGAAAAGCTTGACGTCGGCAAGCTCGCTTTTGGTGAAGCCGCCGAAAAACCCCAGCAAAAATCCGGCAAGCGGTATATCCTGCTTTTTGTTGTCCAAAACTCTTATGAAGTTTATAAGCTCGTCGCGTTCGGCCGTCGAATCGTCGTCCTCGAACTTCGCCGCGCGAACGGGATAGCCGAGCTCCTTGATCCTTGCCAGAATTTCACGGCCGGCCGCTCTGCTTCTGACGAGAACAGAAATGTCGCCGTAGTCGCAGATTTTTCCGTTCGGATCTCCCTCTATTCTTTTGCCGACGAGCGTCTTTATGTTGTTGCAGATTTCTTCTGCTTCGGCCTTTGCAGCGCTGACGTCGACGGTGTCGGGCTGAACGTAGTTTTCAAGGCTGAAAACGCCTTTTCCGTCCCATTCTTCCTTTTGCGCTTTAGGTTTTTCAAACAGCGTAACTTTCACCTTTCCGCCCGCACGAAGCTTTTCGCCGGCCGCCGTTTCGGTTACGAACCTTGCCGTGTTTTCGTAATCGACGCCGCCGGTTTTTTCGGTCATGGCCTTGTCGAAAATGCGGTTTACAAAGTCCAGAATTTCGTAGTTACAGCGGAAGTTGTCGTTGAAAAACACCGCTTCTCCGCCGTTGCCCTCGCCGTATCTTGCCAACCTTTCCGAAAAAATTTCGGGGTTTGCCGAGCGGAAACCGTAGATGCTTTGTTTGACGTCGCCCACGGTGAACACTCTCGCCTTTGACGACACCTTGTCGATGATGTATTCCTGCGCGGCGTTGACGTCCTGATATTCGTCCACGAAAACCAGCTTGTATTTGTCGGTTATGGCTTTGAGGCGGTTTTCGTCGGAGAGCAATTTTATGGCATAGTGTTCCAGATCACCGTAGTCCAGCTTGCCTGCGCGGAGCTTGAGCTCGGAAAAACGCTCGGCGTATTTTTCGGTGATTTCCAGAAGCTTCAGCTTGATAAGACTGCCGTTGTCGAAGATTTTTTCGTCGCCCGGCGTATAGTTGTATTTGTCCTTAAATTGTTGCGGCGTGATTTCTTTTGCCGCTTCCTGAACCGCTTTTTTGAAAGCTTTCGCCGCTTCCTTGATTTCCGACGGGCCCGAGTATTTTGACGGCATATTCGAAAGCCCGCCCGCAACGCTTTCGGCCAAAGACGAAAGCTCCGACAGGCTTTTTGCCTCCGCCAAACTTTTGGCTTTGACAAAAACGGACTTAACGGCGTCAACGTATTTTTGATCGGCGTCGTTCGTAGCAAAAGCCGACGCCCTCTTCCCCGTTTCCGAAAGCAACGAAGCAAGGTCTGAAAACAGGTTCTTATAATAATTCAGAACGACCTTTTCCGCAGGCGCCGCAGACGCCTCCGAGTGTATTTCTTTGAGGCGCGAAAGCGCTTTTTCGGGGTTTGGCTGAATTTCCAACTGTCGATAAATTTTCAGAATAACCTTCTCAAGATAATCGTCCGTCGGCTTTGCAAGCAAATATTCGGTTATCTTTTGAAACACTTCGTCGTCAGACGAATAGTACTCGTCCAAAACTTCCTTCAGCGCCTTTTGCGAAACGTCGTCGTCCTCGGCCACGTCGTAGGCCGGATCGATGCCCAGAACCTCGAAATTCGATTTCACCAGTCGGTTGCAGAACCCGTGAATGGTGCTTATGTCGGCAAACTGAATTTTGTCGATTTGCGCGGCGTAGCGTGAACGCTTGGCTTCGCCGTCGGCGTTCTTCACTGCCTCGAAGAGCGCGGATATGATTTTCGCGCGCATTTCAGCGGCGATGGAATTGTTGTAGGTGAGGATGAGAATGTTTTCGATGTCGGTGGTTTCGAGATCCCTCAAAATTTTTGCAATCATCACCGTGGTTTTGCCCGAACCCGCCGACGCAGAAACGGCGGCGTTGCCCTGCGCCGTCAATGCTTTTTGTTGATTTGGTGTGTAGTTCGGTTTACTCATTTTCTTCCTCCACTGCGGCGGCAAAGTTCTCCGCACCGACTTTCGGGTGCTTTCTGTACGTCAAATCGGTTTTTTGACAAATATCTTTGTAGTCGCAAAAATCGCAGGCTTTTTGGGTAGGCTTCGCCTCGACGTAGCCGCCGCCGATTTCCGAAATTGCCCTTTCCACAAGCTTCGTTACGTAGTCGCCCATGCTACTCAAAACCGAGCCCTTCACGGCTCCCGAGCCCGTTATTTTAAGCTCGCAATCCTCGTCAAGTCCAGTTTTTTCGTTCAGGGCGCGAACGATTTCGCCCGCCGTCTCCGAATTATCCTTCACCGTCTTTGCCGTGAACGAATTTTTCAAAAATTTGCCCGAAACCTTTTGGCCGACTTTCAAATTTCTCAGGGAGTTTTCCATCTCCGCCGCCTTTTCGTAAGAACAGTCGAAAAATCCGTTTGCGTGAAAACGTTTTTCCTCTGCCTGCGACTGCGCCTTGTAGCCCACGGTAACAGGAAGATAGAACACGCCGGTCGGAGTTTTGTTCTCCTCCTTTTCAATGGCGGTCATATATGCCACCAGCTGAATGGCCGTGCCGAAAAATACGTCCTGAAAACTTATGTCCTTTCCGTAGCTCTTGTAGTCGATGACGTAAAAATTGTTTTCAAACACGTCGATGCGGTCGATTTTCCCTCTCAAACTCACCGTGCGCCCGTCGGCAGTAAACGTCAGCGGTTTATAGACGTTTTTAAGCTTGTTGCCCTGCCTGTCGGTGCTGCCGTTCCAGAAAGCGGCTTCGAGCTTGTACGGATTGTACGACGAATTTTTTATGGTTTCGGTAAGGGCGATGCAGATTTTTACGCAGTCGCCTTTCAGCCTTGCAAATCCCGTTTTGTGTTTTCCCGGCATGGTGAAGGCCAAAAAGTCCTTTTCTCCCGAAACCTCGTCCGAAATTTCGGAAACGATTTTTCGGATTTCATCCTCCTTAACCGTTTTTTTGTCCAGTTTGCCTTCGGCAAAAAGCGTGAAATATTTTTCCAGAACCTCGTGAATGAAGCTTCCCGTCAGGCTGTTTTCTATGACGTCGGTTACGCGTTTTTGCAGCCGCAGGCCGTAGGCAAAATAGTTCTGAAGCGGGCAGGCAAAGTATTTTTCCAACTGGCTTACCGAAGTTACGTAGCCGCCCTTTGAAAAATCTTTGAAGAAAAGATCGTACCCGTCTGTTATTTTCGGTTCGTCAGTCTTGTCGAAATAGCGATTTACGGCAGCTTTTTCTTCGTCGGTCAGAAGCGAAAACGCCACTTCATACGGTTTTTTATGCTCTTTTATAACAGCCGCTTCCTTCGCCTCGCCGAGAACGTGATAATAGGCGTTTTTTCGGCTGCCGAATTTGAGACCGAATTCTCTGGCCTTTTCTTCGTCGGACATTTCGGTTCTCTCAAAAATCGTTCCGAACCTCGGCTCCGAAACCTTAAGGTCAGAAAACAGCGACAGCAGCTGATCGATAAGCGTAGACGGCTGCATGGCCGCGCCCAAAACGGTTTTAGGATAGCTTACGATCAGTTTTTCCGTCGGCCGAACTATAAGCTCGGCCAGATAAAACATGTTCGACAACGCTTGCTGCATTTTGGTCGGCGAAAGTTCGATTCCCGCTTCTGAAAGAAGGGTTTCGTCGTCGGCGGATATTATGGCGGTGTTCCCCACTCCCTCCGGCATACCCGAAGCGGTGGCGCCCAAAACGAACATGGTTTTCACGCCTTCGAAGCGGCTTTTTTGCGAAGTGCCGACGAAAACCGAATCGAGATAAAGCGGCGTAAGGCTGATTTTGACGCTTTCAAGCGTGGACGTAAGCACGCGGAGATAGTCGTCAAAGTCCATAAACGATTTGCCTATCGTGCGTTTTATTTCCTCAAAGACGGAGCAAAGCCTGCTTTCCGTCTGCGAAAAGCTTTTTTGAATTTTCGCGTCTTTAGCCTCGGCCGCAAAACTCGATACCTTTTGGAAAAATTTGTCATCCGACAAAAACTTTTCGATTTTTTCGGTGAAGTTTTCGGCCGTATCCGCTTTTTTGAATTTCGGCATTTTTTCCAAAAACGTCAGACGGACTTTTTCCGCCGTCTCGTCGCCAGAAAATTCTTTAAGAAATACCATTCTGTCCGCTCCGAACGGCAAAATGAAGTTTTCAAAAGCGTCCACGTCGTCGAAGGTCAGATCTTCGCCTTCCGTAAACAGCGGATTTTTGACGATTTCCAAAGCGTCGTCCGTCAGTCGCGTGGACGAATAGGACAACACGGACAGCAAATATTTTATCGGCAAAAGACCGGTGAACACCGTGCTTTCATCCACAAAATGCGGTATGCCGAAACGCTCGAACGCCGATTTGACAGGGCCGAAATATCCTTCGTCGGGAATCACGACGGCAATATCTTTATAGCGGTAGTCCGAAAAATTGATAAGCTCCGCAATTTTCGACGCCGCTTCTTCGCACTCCGAAAAATTGTCGTCGGCATACGAAATCTCGATCGCTCCGCCCGCAGACGTCTGCAGCACTCCCCTGTACGAATACAAATTGTCCACGATTTTTTGAAACTGCGGTTTTATGCAAGCGGACGCGCGCTCCTCTTTAAGCAAAATTCCCGCGTTTTTGCACATAGAAACTATCCGAGCCTTAACCCCGAACGGGAACAATCTTTTGTTTTCTCCGTACCCGAGCGGAAGCCCCACCGTTACCCCCGGCGAGCTTTTTGCCAGCGCCTCTAAAACGTCGTATTCCGGCGCGGTGAATTTGTAGATGTCGGTAACGTAAAAATAGGTCCTTTCGACGTTCGGCATCGAAGGTATGAACCCGGCAAATTTTTCAAGTCTGGTGGTGCTGTCGACGTAACCGCTTTGAAGCTCGGCGAGATACGCCTCCAAAATTATGGCCATGTCCTGTGTTTTTTCGGCAAGCACCTGCGATTTTATCCGCGGCAAAGCGTCCCTTAATGCCTGCACGGTCACGCCGCTGTTTCTGAGCGAGGTCAGCGACGCGTACATTTCGTTTGCAAAGGACGGGGTTTTCGACGCGTTCTTATAAACCGTAAGCCTATCTCTTACGTCGTTTATCACTTTTTGCAACAGCATAACCACGCCCTGCGGCGTCAGACAATTTTTGATGCTGTTTTTCATCGCGCGGCCCGCAAAACGCAAAAACGACAGAACCTGCACGTTGGCGCTTCCTTCCAGATTCAGGCTTTCCAGAACCTCTTTTTCCATGGTAAGCGAAAATTTGTCGGGGACCAGAACGACGTGCATTGCACGTCTGTCGGCAAGATAATTGCGTTTAAGCTCGGCCATAACGCCGTCGAACTCGGCCTTGAAGGTGTCGCCGGTGATAAGTTTGAGTGCCATAATACCTCGGTTAATAATAAAAATAAGAATTATTTGTATTATTATTGTAACATCCAAGCCGCTCTTTTTGCAAGGTCTGGGCGGTGCAAAATTGCACCGCAAACTATATTTTTCAAAATTAGTCCGATTTTTCTTGCGAAAGCAAACGTTATTTGTTATAATCATTATCGTTAAGATAATCCACCAAAAGAGGCATATATGAAAAAAGTTTTTGCTTTGGCGCTGGTAATTCTGGCGCTTGCGGGCGTTCTGGCCGGCTGCAACAACACCAATCACGCAATGGAATCGGACGTCGTGTGGGGCTCCTACGAAAAGTTCACCTACGAAGTTACGCAAAACGGAAACTCCGAAACGGGCAGCTACTCCACCGAGCTTCGCCTCGTGCAGAACGAATCTCTGGACGTCGGCCTTGTGCATTTCGACAAAGTCACCAATCAGCTTCAGATAAACAGATTTTCCTTCGGCGATTTTTCTTTCGTGGAAGTGCTGCTCTTCGGCAAAGCCACCGACAAGCAAAAGCTTATCCCGATTGCAAGCTACCGCGAACAGACGACCGACGGCGTAACGTCGTATCAGACGATCGTCTATGACAACGAAAAAGCCAAAGCGAAAATTTATCTCTACTCCGACTCTTCCGCCACCTTGGACAGCGTAACCCCCGTCGAAATCGGCCTTGCTTCGCCGTACTACGACAACGCGGAACTTTACACGCTGTTCCGCGCCGCAGGCTCGCAGATTGCAAGCTGGACGATAAACGTCCCTATAGCAAAAGAAGGTCAGGCAGTAAAGCTGTCGGTGTCCACCGCTTCCTCGGCCACCATATCCGTCCCGTTTAAGTCCGACGTAAAATGCAAAACCGTGGTCTATTCCCGAAGCGACCTTGCCGGCAAGAAGTACTACGCCTACTACGCATCAGACGCCATCGAGATAAACGGCAAAAAGATTTCTTCTCCGCTTATAGAAATCGTCGAGAACGACGTGATCTTCAAACTTACGAACATCGAAATCGAATAGTTATAAAAAAAACGAAACAGGCATAGGCTAATGTAGCCCGCCTGTTTTTTTCGGGCAAAGGAGTTTTTATGCCCGAAATTTTCGTTTGCCCGAAAAGTGGCGAAACGCTTGTTTTAAATAGCTTGACCGCCGTCAAAGGAATGGGAAAAACCGTGAAGCTGACTGTGCCGGAAGGCGCGGTTTCCGTGGCCGTTTATTCCGACGATCCCAAAACCGATCCCGTTTTCGGGCTTATAGATTTCGGGGAGGAAACATCGGTTCTCGGAAGAATAAAACTCATCGCCTATTCCGACGGCACTTACGCCCTCGCTTACCGATTTAAGGAGCCTGCTTCCCCGGGCGGGAAACCCGACTATTTTGTTTCCGCAAACTTCAAAAATAACCGCGTAAACTTTTCGGCATACGGCAAAAATCGCCCGCTTATCGTTCTTTCTTCGGACGACGAAAGCCAGACCATTTGCCCCAAAAAGGATTTAACCGACCTTAAACTTATGTTTCAACCGTCGAAATCGGCGCTTCTTTGCGTGGCAAAAGCAAAAACCGACAAAAACTATATGGCGGTTTGTTCCTACGACGGAGTTTTCAGACTGCTGTATGAGGGCGAAGCCGACGAATACGCTTTTTCGGACGACGGCTTTTTGGAGACGACGAAGTTTAAGGACCTTTTGGGGCGCGTCAGGAAATCTTTTTACACCTTCACCGAAACCGGTTTCAGACCGATAAAAGAAGAATTTTCCTACGAAAACGCAGGCGGCTACGACCTCGCCTCTCTTCCTTCTCTGCTCCTTGAGGCAACGCGGGCAGGCGACTTTTCGGCAGCGGAAAAATACCTCGGCCCCGAGCTTAAAGGAAAAGCCCCGTACCTTCCTGAATTTTTCGGCAGCTTTTGCCGCTACGAAAAGCTGCCCGACGGCTCCTACAACGTCTATGACGACGGCGTCGATTTCGGTTTCGTGAAGCCTAAAGTCGCAACTTTTTCTATAAAAGACCGCCTCATCGACAATATTTCAATAAAAGACTGATTTCGACTTTTTTTTCGGTTTTTTCCGCCTCTTGAGATGTTAGCATATTCAAGGGTGATACTATGAAAAAATTATTTGGCGCGGCAAAGAACCGCAAATTCGAACAGCAACTTGCTTCACAGACTTCATATTACGAAAACGCTCTCGCCGAACAGCGGGAGCGCATAACCGCGCTTTTGAAAAACGAAGCCGACCTCAACGCAAGCCTCGACGAATACAAAAAGCGCGAAAAAGACGTGGCCGAGGTTATGCTCGTGGTGGCCGAAAAGGCTTCGGAAATGGAAACCGACCTCAAACTTCAATACGCTTTGGAAATAGAGCGGCTCAAGCTTTTTCAGGCGAAATGGATTGACGCGTACGAAACTCTGGCCGCGAAATACGGTTTTGAAAAGGACGTTCTGAACTTGCAGGCGGTGGCCGTAGACACTGCTCTTTCCATCGAAAAAATGCTCGGAAAAGAGTTCGGCATACGTCTTACGTCGTCGTCAGCGCCGGAGGAACACTTCAAAAAAGAGGCCGAACGCCTGTCCTCCGAAAAAACGGAGCTGTACGACCTCATATCTTCGCTTAAAAAGCGGCTCGGCATAGATCCCGAAGAAGAGGCCGCTCCCGACGACGACCTAAAAAAACTTGCCGACACCCTCGCCGGCTAACGAAAAAAGCCTTCCATTTTGGAAGGCTTTTCGTTTTACAAAATTCCGTCGACGAATTCTTCGGCGTTAAAGTCCTCCAAATCGTCGATTTTTTCACCCACGCCGACGTACACGACCGGGATTTCCATTTCCGCAGAGATGGCAAGCACCACTCCGCCCTTTGCCGTGCCGTCGAGTTTATTCAGAATGATGCCGTCAACGTCGACGACTTCTCCGAAAACTTCCGCTTGCTGTACGGCGTTTTGGCCGGTTGTCGCGTCAAGCACGATATAGTTTCTGAAATCCGCTTCCGGAAATTCTCTCTCCACCACGCGGTGAATTTTCTTGAGCTCTTCCATAAGGTTCTTTTTGTTGTGCAATCTGCCCGCCGTATCCACCAAAACGACGTCGGTTTTTTTGGCCTTGGCCGAAGCCACTGCGTCGTAAACCACGGAAGCGGGATCGCTGCCCTCGCCGTGCTTGATAATCCTTACGTCCGCGCGCTCGGCCCATATTTCCAGCTGTTCGCTTGCGGCCGCCCTGAAAGTGTCCGCCGCCGCAACGACAACGGATTTGCCTTGCTTTTTGAATTTGTTGGCGAGCTTGCCGATGGCGGTGGTTTTCCCGACGCCGTTCACGCCGGCAACCAAAATCACCAGCGGATATTCGTACGGCGGAATTTCGTAGTCCACGCTTTCGATCATAATCTGCTTCAAAAGCTTTTTGGCGCCATCGGTGTCGGTGACTTTTTTGCGATAAACGCGATCTTTAAGTTCCTCGATTATTTCGTCGGTTGCCACGACGCCGAAGTCGGCGGATATAAGCGCGTCCTGCAAATCGTCGTAAAACTCATCGTCCAGCTTTCTGCCGGAAAACACCGCAAACAGCTTTTTGCCGACGGCGTCCTTCGTTTTTTTGAGGCTTTCTTTGATTTTTGAAAAAAATCCCATTTTCTATTTCTCCTCTGCCGTAAGCAAGGCGTCTGCCAGCTTGACGGACAAAATTTTGGAAATGCCCATTTCTTCCATGGTTACGCCGTATAAGCTGTCGGCAAGCTCCATGGTAGGTTTACGGTGGGTGATGACGATGAACTGCGTGTCCTTGGACAGCTTTTTGACGTATTCGGCAAACAGCGTAACGTTGCTGTCGTCGAGAGCCGCCTCAACTTCGTCCAGCAGACAGAACGGCATCGCCTTAAGCTTCAGAATCGCAAACAGAATCGCTATTGCGGTGAGGCTCTGTTCGCCGCCCGAGAACAACGAAAGCGTACGAGTGTTTTTGCCCGGCGGTTGAATTTTGATGTCCACGCCTGCGTCCAAAGGATCGCCGGTGGTGCTGTCCAAAAGCAAAAGTTCCGCGTTGCCGCCGCCGAAAAGCTCTTTGAACGTAACCTTGAAGTTCTCGTTGATTTTGACGAACGCGTCGTTGAAGCGCGTTGTCATTTCGTCGGTGAGATCCTTCAGAATTTTGTTCAGATCGTCAACGGCGTTCTGCACGTCGTCGCGCTGGGCGCAAAGCTCTTCGTAGCGTTTGCCGTTTTCCTCGTAGTCCCTTATTGCCAGTTGGTTGACGTCGCCGAGCTGATTGATGGCGCGTTTTAATTTGTTGATGTTTGAATTTGCTTTCTCGAAGTCGAAATTTTCGTCCTTAAGTTCCAAAGCGTTCTGGTAGGTAAGCGAATACTCCTGCCAGACGTGATCTTCGAGGTACTTGATGTCGCTGTCCGCTTTTTCCAGCGCAGCTTCCTGCTTATATCTCTGCACTTCGAGATCCTTCACGGTGTCGCCGAGCTGAATACGCAGGCTGTTTATCCTGGAAAGCTCCGATTGCGAATTGCGTTTTTGATCGGTAAGTTCGGTGATGTACTGAGAAAGAGTTTCGATTTGTTCTCGATCTTCCCGGCTCATGACGGCGGTTTTGGCGCGCAGTCTTTCGGCGTTCACTTCGCTTTCCAAGGAAAGCATTTTCGCCTTGTCGTCCAAAATCTGTTCGTTCAAAACGTCTTTTTCGCGCTTTAAGCGGAAGGAATCGGCCTCGGCGTTTTCTATCTCGGTTTTAAGCTCCGCAATCCTTACGCGAAGCGAAATGACTTTGCTGTTAAGCTCGTCGCGCTCTTTTTTGTTGAGGTCGGTCTGCGCCTTGGATTTTTCCGCCAGGTCGCCGCTCATAATTTTTTGGGAAGAAATTTCCGCTTCAAGCTTGTCCACCGAGCCGAGCTTGTCGGCGGTTTCCTTTACGCCTTTTTTAAGCGTTTCGATTTCGGAAGCCATAAGATGCACTTCTTCTTCCATAAAATCGATATTCTGCTTGCTTTTTGCGATTTTTTCCTTCAAAACTCCGCCCGCAATTTTCAGCTCTTCCATTTCGGATTTGAGCCTTGCGGTTTCGTCGTCGGCCTTGTGCATTGCCCTTTCGTAGTCCGCGCGCATAACGATAAGCTGTTCGTATTGCTTTTTCGCCTTATCCCACGAAACTTTTGCTTCGGCAATTTCTTTTTCCTTGCTGAAAATGCCGCCTTCGGATTTTGCGCTGCCGCCTCGGATTGCGCCGCTGGTGGCAATCTGGTTGCCGTCCATCGTTACGATTTTGAAGCCGTAGCGATAATTTTTGGCCATTCTGACGGCGGTGTCCATGTTATCAACGACCACGGTTTTGCCCAAAAGACCTTTGACGATGCCGTCAAACTTCGAGTCGTACTTAACGATGTCGCTGGCTATGCCGTAGCACCCTCTTTCGGAAAGCGCCGACCTGAACTCCGGTTCCAGAGTCCTCGGTTTGAAGCTGGTCATAGGCAGGAAGGTGATTTGTCCGTAGCGTTTGTTTTGAAGATAAGAAATGACGTGCTTTGCGTCCTCTTCGTTTTTGGTTACGACGTTTTGCACGGCGTTTCCCAAAGCCGTTTCGACGGCAAGCTCCATGCCCACCGGCGCCTTTATTATTTCAGCTACGACGCCGCAAACTCGCCTTTGAAGGTCGAGATCGCTTTTTGCGTCCTGCATAAGCCTCTTTACGGCGAGGCCGAAGCCGTCGTAGTCCTCTTTCATCTTTACGAGCAACGTATGCTTGGTTTCCAAAGACGAAATACGGCTGCTGAGCTTCACCAGATCCTCGGCCAAAGTGTCGAGGCTGTGTTTTTTGTCGTTGTATTCGCCGACGTTTTCGTTGTATTCGTCGGCAAGCGCCTTGCCTTTGTCCATGGTCTTTTTGAGGTTGGCCTCGTTTATGGCAAGATCGGTGTATTCGGCGTCCAAAGCGTTCTTTTTGACGAGAAGGTTCTGATTTTTGGACTCCAAAAGTTTTTCGTTAAGTTCTTTTTCCTTGACGAGAGCGGACATATTTCCCTTGATCGCCGCCAGCTCTTCGGCCGCGGAAACCATGCGCCTGTTGCTGTCTTCGATGCTGGTTTCGTCGGCGGAAATTTTGGCAAGTATCTGTTGCAGCTTCAAAGTATCCGCTTCGAGAGTGGCCGAAACCCTTGAAAGCTCCGCCGTTTTTTGTTCCTTTTCCTCCAAAGAAGCGGCAAGCGCCTCGGCTTTTTCGCCCATACTCTTTTCAAGCGAAGCCTTTTCGTCGGACAAACGCTTAAGCTCATCGGTATAATGCAAAATACGCTGTTCGTGAAGCTGCTCGGTGCCCGAAGCCCTTTCAGCAGAAACCTTTAAGCTTGTGAGCCTTTGGTTGCAGTCGGCAAGCTTGTCGTCCAAAGTGCCGATGGATGCGGTCAGCATGTCGTAGTCGTCCTGCGCTTTTTGGGCGGACTGCTCCGCGTTGTTCAGGTCGAGAATGATGTCGGCAAGTTTGTCCTTTATGCCGTCCACCAAGCTCTTGTTGTTTTCGAAACAATAGATATAGTAGTTCACCTCGTTGTACTTCAATTCCGTGGTGAGCTCACGATATTTCATTGCGTCTTCGGCCTGCTTTTTGAGCGGTCCCAAGCGGTTTTCTATTTCGTTTATAAGGTCGTTGCAACGCGACAGATTGTCCGAGGATCTCTCCAGTTTTCTGACCGTTTCGGCCTTTTGCGCCTTGAATTTGGAAACGCCTGCCGCATCCTCGAAAATGATACGCCTGTCCTCAGGCTTTGAGGACATAATGTCCTTAACTTTGTCCTGCCCGATAAGCGTATAACCTTCGGTGCCGACGCCGGTGTCGTGCAGAAGGTTGGTGATGTCCTTAAGGCGCATCTTTTCCTTGTTGATGAAGTATTCGCTGTTGCCGCTTCTGTCCAGCCTTCTGGAAATCACCACTTCGTCGAATTCGATAGGAAAAATATGGTTCGTGTTGTCAAAATAAAGCTCGACCTCGCAAAAGCTCAAACTTTTTCTGGCGGCAGTCCCCATAAATATGACGTCCTGCATATTTTTGCCTCTCAGCTGTTTTGCGCTTTTTTCGCCCAAAACCCACCTTATGGCGTCGGCAACGTTGCTTTTGCCGGAACCGTTAGGCCCGACGATTGCCGTCATATTGTACTCGAACGGAATTGTGGTTTTGTCGGCAAACGACTTGAAACCGTAAAGAACGACCTTTTTTAAGTTCACTTAGATTCTCCCTGTGTACTCTGCGCAAAATAGCGCGTGTTTTCGTGATTATATTTTAGCGTTTTTTGCGATCGACGCAAGTTTTTGCGGCGCAAAAAAGCCCCGCACGCGCTAATATAAAAGTAAATTAAATATATTATATCATAAATTTAACGATATTTCAACAGATTTTTGCCAAAAATTGTTTGCGTTTTTTTGTGGCTTTTTGAGGCAAAAAAGCGGCGTAACCGCATAGTTACGCCGCATAAAGTGCTTGTTTTGTCATTTATCGAGATTTTCGAGGGCCGCTCTGGCCGCTTTTTGCTGGGCTTCTTTTTTGGATTTTCCGACGCCCTTGCCTATCTTGTCGCCCTCAAGTATCGCGACGAACGAAAACAGCTTTTCGTCCGATGCGGGTATAGGCCTGAACTCCAACAAAAGATGATGCTTGTCGGCAAATTCCTTCAGCCTGGACTTGTAGTCCGAAAGATCTCTTTCGTCCTCCGATTCCAGCTTCTCAAGCAAATTGCCCAAGGTTTTTTTGACGAACGCCCTTGCTTCGTCCATTCCGCCGTCAAGGTAGATTGCGGCAAGCAGAGCTTCGTAGAGGTCGCATTTGGTTTTGTCGGTTTTCTGCACGTTGTGGTCGTATTCGTTTTTCCCGAGGCGCAGATATTTTTCAAGTCCGAATGCGGAAACGGCGTCGGCAAGCGGTTTTTGCGAAACGAGATTTTTTCTCATTCCCGTCATCGCGCCTTCGTCAAAATCGGGATTGCGGCGGAAGATAACTTCAGCGATGATAAATCCCAAAATGCTGTCGCCCAAAAATTCCAAATTTTGATTGGAAATTTTCCCCTTCACCGAACGATGCGTAAGCGCAGTTTCGAGAAGGGACATATTTTTGAATTTATATCCGATGATGCTTTCTATGCCGCTCATACTATTCCTTTATTTTGTCCAAATCAGATTTTATTTTTTCGATAATCCCCGCTTCGGCAAGATTTTTGGCCTGTAACACTGCCGAACAAATCGCCACTCTGTCGGAGGAACCGTGCGCTTTTACAACAACTTTGTTTACGCCCAAAAAGCATGCGCCGCCCACTTCGCTGTAGTCGAGCTTATGTTTGATATGTCTTAAAACCGGCTTGAACAAAAGCGCGCCGATTTTTGCCTTGAAGCCGCCTTCCTGCATACCTTTTTTGATAAGCTTGAAAACGCCCAAAGCGGTGCCTTCAATGGATTTTAAGGCAACGTTGCCGCTGAAACCGTCGGCCACCACCACGTCCGCTTCGCCGGACAGAACGTCGCGTCCTTCGACGTTTCCGCAGAAGTTGAAGGTGTTGCTTTTGCTCATAAACGCATAGGCTTCCTTGTGGACTTCGTCGCCCTTGCACTCCTCCGCGCCGTTGTTCAGAAGCCCCACTTTAGGATTTTTTATCCCCAGCATTGCCGAACAGAACACGCTGCCCATAACGGCAAACTGTTCGAGATGCACCGGTCTGCATTCGGCGTTTGCGCCGCAGTCGCAAAGAACGACGCCCTTTCTGTCGAGATGCGGCAGAACGGTTGCGAGCGCAGGCTTTTGAATACCTCCGATCCTTCCCACGATAAGATACGCGCCGGTCAGCAAAGCGCCCGTGCTTCCCGCGGAAACAAGTCCCTTTACGTCCGGATTGTTCTTAAGCTCGTAGCAAGCCTTGACCATGCTGCTGTTTTTCTTTGCTCTGACAGCAACGGTCGGCACGTCGTGGTTGGTTATGACTTCTTCCGCCGCGAGAACGGAAACCCTATCCGTCCTTCCCTGCAAAATAGAACTCAGTTCATCCTCTTTGCCGGCAAGAACGATTTCGAGATCCTTATCCTTTTCGAGAGCGAGAAGCGCGCCTTCCACGATTTCGTTCGGAGCGTTGTCGCCGCCGTAAGCGTCTACGATTATTTTCATTTTTTCTCCTAAAAATTATACGTTAAATGAGGCAGACGATTCGCCTGCCTCCATAAAATCCGAATACTATTCTTTGTCCTTCTTTGCAACAACTTGTTCGCCGTCATAATAACCGCATTTAGGGCATACTATGTGGCTCAATTTGAGTTCGTGGCATTGCGGGCATTCAACGAGGTTCGGAGCGGTCAGTTTGTAAGTTTGAGCTGCTCTGCTGTTTCTTCTTGCCTTGGAAACTTTCCTTTTTGGTACTGCCATTTTATGTTACCTCCCGAAGTTAAATTAAATCTAATAAATCGGCAAACGGATTTTTCTTATCGCCGTCAGGCCGAATGGTTTCGCAGTCGCACGGTCCGTCCTCTAAACGTTTGCCGCACTTAGGGCAAAGCCCTTTGCAGTTTTCTTTGCACAAAATTTGCGTCGGAACCGAAAGCACCACTCTTTCCTCGATAACGGGATCCAAATCGATCCGGAAGTTCGAGTAAGTGTAGCAGTCGTCGGACGGCGGATTTTTGAAAAACGTTTCCGACACGTCGGCGGTCAGAACCTTTTCGGTTTCGTCGCCGCAGCGGTCGCACAAAAACTTCGCCGGAACTTCAACTTTAAGCTTCACGGCCACGTTGTCGTCGGTGACGACGTACCAGCCTTTCGCCTTCAGATTGCCCGTAAATTTTGCCTGTGGCCGTCCGTCGAGGAGCGAATCGTCCGGTTTAACTTCGCCCGAAATGTCGTAAAACTCCCCTTCAATTGCTTTTGAAAATTCGATTTTCATATAGCCCTCCACAAAACGGCAAGTTGTATTATATAAATTATTATTTTTTTTGTCAACTAAATAACGTCGAATTTTGCAATTTAGCCTATCTGTTTTCGCTCAAAAACTTTGTTTCGCGAGCAATAACCAGTTCCTCGTTGGTCGGAATGATTGCAACCTTGACTTTGGAGCAAGGTTTGGAGATGACGGACACGTTTTCGTCGTCAGGATTTTCGTTTTTGTCGAAATCGACTTCGACGCCCATATATTCCAGACCTTCGAGCACTTCGCGCCTGATAAGAGAGCTGTGTTCGCCGATGCCTCCGGTGAAAACGATCGCGTCCGCGCCGCCAAGAACCGCAGCGAATGCTCCGACGTATTTTTTGATTCTGTAAGCCGTCATATCCAGCGCAAGCTTTGCCCTTTCGTTGCCTTCTTCCGCGGCCGAGGTGAGGTCCCTGCAATCGCTGGAGAAGCCGCTTATTCCGAACATACCGCTCTTTTTGTTGAGGTAATGCACGGTTTCGGAAAGAGTCATACCCTTTTTGTTGGCCAAAAATTCGACCGCAGCCGGGTCGATGTCGCCGCTTCTGGTGCCCATCATAACGCCTTCGAGCGGCGTGAAGCCCATGGTGGTGTCGACGCATACGCCGTCTTTAACCGCAGACAAGCTGCTGCCGTTGCCGAGGTGGCAGATGATTGCTTTGAATTTGTCTGTGCCGAGCCATTTTTGAATTTCGCCGGAGATATACTTGTGAGAAGTGCCGTGGAAACCGTATTTTCTGACCTTGAACGCCTCGTAATCTTCGTACGGAATGCCGTAAAGATAAGCTTTCGGCGGCATGGTGGAGTGGAAAGTGGTGTCGAAAACCAAAGCCATCGGCACGTCTTTTCCCAAAACTTCCCTGCAGCTTTCCACGCAACCGATGTTGCCAGGCATATGCAGAGGCCCGAGGTCGATGTTCTTTTTGCAGATCTCGATAACTTCGTCCGTAACGAGGACGCTCGATTTGAAATCTTCGCCGCTGTGAAGCACTCTGTGGCCTACTGCGGAAATCTCTTTTATGTCCTTGATTGCGCCGTTTTTCGGATCGACCAAAGCTTTAAGAACCAGCTCCAACGCCTCTTTGTGCGTAGGCATATCCTCTTTTATGACCGATTTTCTGCCGTCGGCGGTTTTTTGCGTGAGGACGGATCCCGGGAAAGTGATGCGTTCGCAAATTCCCTTTGCCAGAACTTCCTCGTTTTGCATGTCGATGATTTGATATTTAAGGCTGCTGCTGCCGGCGTTTATAACCAGAACTTTCATATTTTTAACCTTCCGTAGCCTGAAGTGCGGTGATTGCGGCGGTGGCAACGATGTCTTCTGCCACGCAGCCTCTGGACAAATCGTTTATAGGTTTTGCAAGGCCTTGCATAACAGGGCCGATTGCCATGTGTCCGCCGAAGCGTTGAGCGATTTTGTAGCCGATGTTGCCTGCTTCGAGGTTAGGGAAAATCAAAACGTTTGCGTTGCCTGCAACGGTGCTGCCCGGAGCTTTCTGTTTGCCTACCGACGGAACGATTGCCGCGTCAAGCTGCATTTCGCCGTCTATTTGCAGTTCCGGACGAGCGGCCTTTGCGATGGCCGTGGCGTTCTGAACCTTGGTGACTCTGTCGTGTTTGGCGCTGCCCTTGGTGCTGAAGGAAAGCATTGCGACTCTCGGTTCCATGCAGCAAATGGATTTTGCGCTGTCGGCCGCGGCGAGAGCTATGTCTGCCAGCTGATTTTCGTCCGGTTCGGGGATAACCGCGCAGTCCGCAAACACCATTGCGTCGCAGCCCGAATATTCGAATCCGTCTTTAAGCGCCAGAATGAAGCAGCTGGAAACCGATTTGATGCCCGGTTTTGCTTTTATGACCTGAAGCGCGCTCCTTAAAACGTCGGCGCTGGAATAGGTTGCGCCTGCGACCATACCGTCGATGTCGCCGAGCTTGAGGGCGATTGCGCCGTAGTAAAGATTATTTCCGGAAACCAAAGCCGTGGCTTGTTCCAAAGTCATGCCTTTTGCCTGACGAAGTTCGAAAAGCTTTTGTGCGTAAGCAGGAATTTTTTCGCTGGCCGCAGGATTGATAACTTCAACGCCTTCGAGATTTACGTCCGGATTTGCCGCCGAAATTTCGGCTTTATCTCCGTACAAAACCACCTTGCAAATGCCTTTTTGCGTCAGAATTTCAGCCGCTTTGACGGCTCTTTTGTCAAAACCTTCGGCAAGCGCGATGGTTTTGTGCGCTTCGGTTGCTCTTTGAAACAGGTTGTCCAAAAATTTACTCATGTTTAGCTCCAAAAATGTATTTTCCGAAATGAATTTGTTTGCCTTAAAACGCAGAACACATTATAATTATAGTATAAACTAAAAAAAATGCAACCGAATTCGGGGACAAACCCGAAACTTCCGGAAAATTTTGGAGAAAGATGAAAATCACCTTCGTTATCGCCGAATACAATCCGTTCCACACGGGCCACCTTTTTCAGCTTCGGGCGGCAAAGGAGCAAACGAACGCCGACAAGCTTGCCGTCATAATGAGCGGCAGCGTAACCGAACGCGGAGATTTTGCCGTGTGCGGAAAAAGAACCCGCGCCGCATGGGCGAAGATTGCGGGCGCAGACGCCGTTCTGGAGCTCCCGACGTGTTACGCTTTGAACAACGCCGAAAAGTTTTCTCTCGGCGCAATGAAAATCGTATCGGCCTTTTCAAAGAATAACGAAGTTACTTTGTCGTTCGGCTCGGAGTGCGGCGACGTTAAAAAAATTAGACGCGCGGCAGAGTTTTCGGAGGAAGGAAACGAGCTTTTCGCCAAGGTTCTGAAAGAGCGGCTTGCCGCGGGCGACAGCTACCCTCTTTCAAGGCACAAGGCGCTAGCTTCTGTTGACGAAGAAACGGCAAAAGTGCTCTCGGAGCCAAACAACATTCTTGCCGTAGAATACGTCAAAGCCGCCAAAAAACTCGGTTTAGGCATCGCTTTTCACACCGTAAAACGTCAAAACGACTATAATTCGACGAATCTGGAAGGCGCTTACGCTTCGGCCACGGCCATAAGATCCGCTCTGTTTTCGGGCGACGTGGAAAAGACCGAAAAGTACCTGCCGAAATACGTTTCGGACACGCTTCCGTCTTCTTTATCAAACCGCAATCTGTCGGCCCTCGTTCTCTATGATCTGAACGCCAAGTCCAAAGCCGAACTGGAGGCTCTGCCCGAGGTTTCGGAGGGGCTTGAAAACCGCCTGAAATCCGCGCTTACCGCCTCGTCGTCCTACGAATCGCTGGTGGAAAACGTCAAAACGAAGCGCTACACCATGGCAAAAATCAAACGCATTTTGCTTTATTCCCTTCTTAAAATCGACAAAGCCGCGCTCCAAAGGCTTACGGAGGCAAAGCCCTATTTCAACTTTTTGGAAGCCGACGCCGACATCCTCAAAGCGCTTGCCGCAACCGGCGAAAAAGGCATCGTCAAACTTAAAGACGCCGAGACGTTGGACGAAGTCCAAGCGGAAAGCTTCAGACTGGACCGCTTTTCGGAGGAAGTCAGAAACGTCGTTTATCCTTAAAACGAAAAACCGCGCTAAAGGTAAGCGCGGTTTTATTATATTTCGGATTTTTTTTGAATAACATTTCGTATGCGAACAAAAAAAATCGTCGTCTATGCTTTTGCCCTCGGCATGATTGCACTTCTTCTCGTAAAACCCGAGGTCTACACCAAATCGGTTTTTAACGGACTGATTCTCTTTGCCATGAGCGTTCTTCCGGGCATGTTTCCGTTCTTTTTTTACGGAAAAATTCTGACGCTTTCGGGCTTCGGCGACGACTTTTCGGCGGTTTTGGGCAAGCCGTTTTCAAAAGTTTACCGCACCGACAAAACCTCTTCCTACGTGTTCGTAATGAGCTTGCTTTCAGGCTACCCCGTCGGCGCAAGAATGCTTGCGGATTTTTATGAAAACGGACTTCTTGACACGGACGAATGTAAAAAAATTTCCGCTTTCACGTCCACGGGAGGGCCGATTTTCATAGTCGGAACGGTGGGCGCGGGATTATTTGGCGACAAGCGAATCGGCTACGTAATTTTGGCGGCGCACGTCTTGTCGGCGCTTCTTAACGGTCTCGTTTATCGCGGAAAACGCACGGCAGAAAAACCGCATTTAACCAAACCCGCAAAATCACCCGACAACGTGCTTTCCGAAAGCATAAATTCGGCAGTTCTGTCCGTTTTGACGGTTGGCGGCTACGTAGCGCTTATGGGCATGGCCGCGGACGCGCTTTCGAACCTGAAAATTCTGGACGCTTTATCCGCGCCGTTCGGCCTTATTTCCGAAACCGCGGCGGGGATATTCAGATCCGTCGTAATCTCTGCCGTGGAAATGACGAGAGGCTGTCTGGAAATAGAAAAAACAGCGGCTTCTCTGCCCCTGAAAATTGCGCTCGCAAGCTTCGCGGTTTCCTTCGGCGGCCTTTCGGTTTCTCTGCAATCCATAACGTTTTTGTCAAAATGCAAAATAAAAGCAGGCTTCTACCTGCTTTCGAAAACCACGCAAGGCTTAATAGGCTTTTTGATAGGCTTTGCCGCGGGTTATTTGTTTTTCGGAATTTAGTTGTTCTTTGGCGCCGCATCCGAATAATTCTGCGGTTTTTGAGCGGCGTTTCGAAGCTCCTCGCGGTTGGAGCGTATGAGCATCAGCGCGTCGGTTATGGTAACTTCGCTTTCCTTAAGAAGTTGATCGATTTTGATTTTCACTTCAAATTCCACTTTGTTCTTATATTCCAAAGCGTTTTGGCGGATATTCTCTGCTTCTTCCTGGGCGCGGGCGATAATTTCGTTCTGATCCAAAAGTTCTTCCGCCCTCTTTTCCGCTTGCTGAACGGTCTTTTGCGCATAACTGATGGCGTCCGCTTTTATGCGTTCGTTTTCCTGCTTGATATATTGCGCTTCTTTTATGATTTCAGGCAGACTCTGTTTGATTCGGTCAACCATTTCCAAAGCGTAGTTTCTGTTCAAAACGACGTCGTTTGCCGAAAACGGCGCCTTTTTGCCCGAAGAAATTAAGTTTTCAAGATCCGCTATAAGCATTTCGATATTTTCCATACATAGTCCTCCCGTGTGTCAATAAATCAATCTTTTGTGTCGCATTTTGCGATTTTTTGTCGTTCTTTCGTCGAAGAAACTTCTTTGAGTTTGTCGGGCGCCGCGAAATAAACGGTTTCATAGCCGCCGTGCGAAAAATTGTACGCGGCCATTTCGCTCTCGTAAACGTAGTCGCTGTCACTTCTGATTCCGCGAACGATGTAGTCCACACCGAATTCGGCGCAAAACTCAACCACATACTTATTGTAGCTTGAAACTTCCACGTTGTCAATATCTTTCGTCATTTGCCTGATTTTTTCCATGCGTTCGCCAACGGAAAACATCGGCGTTTTGTCGGGATTGACAAAAACCACGACGTAAAGCTTGTCAAATATTTTTGCCGCGCGGCGCGCGACGTCCAGATGTCCTTCGGTGAAAGGGTCGAAGGTCCCCGTAAAAACTGCCGTTTTCATACTTTTCTCAAAAGTGTAAGTTCGGTTTGCCCGTATTTTCTTGAGTCGTATATTTCAATGCCCGAAATCGGCACGTACGGCTCTGCGGCAAGGTGCTCGTAGACAATCACGCCGCCGGCGGATAACATATCGTTTTTCACTATGATTTCGATTGCTTTTTCGGCAAGTCCCTTCGAGTACGGCGGATCCAAAAATATCAAATCGAATTTTTTCCCCGAAAGCCGCTCCAGCGCCGCCCTGAAATCGGCAGTCAGAATTCCGCCCTCGAATTCGGCGTTTCTGAGGTTTTCCTTTAAGCACGCTATGCTTTTTACGCTCTGATCGGCAAACCACACCTCTTTTGCGCCGCGGCTGATTGCTTCGATGCCGAGCGCGCCGCTTCCCGAAAACAGGTCCAGCACGACGCTGTCCTGAATGCGAAATTGCAACAGATTGAAAAGATTTTCCTTCACTCTGTCGGTTGTCGGTCTGACATCCTGTCCCTCCGGACAAACCAACTTTCTGCCTCTGAATTTTCCTGAAATAACTCTCATGTGAAATATATCCTGTCTATTCGTCCTCCGAACGCTGTCGCGGCGGCATACGGCGAAGTACCCGACCATTTCGCAACGTCCGAAAGCGTGATTTCTTCCTTGCCGCTTCGTCCGACAATCGTAACCAAATCGCCGATTTCGGCCGAAGCTTTCGTTACGTCAATCATAAAAACGTCCATACACGGATTGCAAACGACTTTCGCTTTTTTCCCGTTCACCAAAACGTATTTCTGCTTAAAGCCGACGCCGTCGCCGTAACCTCCCGACACGACTGCAACGTCGCTGTCGGATAAAATAACGAAGTCCCTTCCGTAGCCTACGGCGTCCCCGGCCGCAACGTGATTTACGGCTATTATTCTTCCGTACACGCTCATCGACGGGACAAAGCCTTCCGCGTCGCCGTATGCGGCAAGCCCCACCCGAACGAGGCTCCCCGAAGTATCCGAAAATATCGCGCCGCTGTTTTGCGTGTGCACAACAACTTCGCCGAAACGGCTTTTAACCGCTTCTTCAAACGGCTTAAAGCGCGTGTTTTGCAAACTTATGCTGCCATCGTCCGTGCCGTAGAAATGCGTGTAAACGCCTTTCACCGTAAGTCTTGGCGTTTGACTTAAGGCGGAAAACAGCTCTTCAAGCTCCTTTTCGTCAGACACCCCCAAGCGGTTCATACCGGTGTTCACCGCAATATGCGCGTTCACGCTTTTATGCGCTTTTTTTGCGGCGACCTCAAGCGCATACGCCTGACGAGGCGAATATATGCCGACGTCCAGACTGGATTTAACCGCCGTAGCCGAGTCGGCGTCTTCGAACATAGTCACCAGAATCGGTTTTTTTATGCCGCATGCACGAAGCTTTGCCCCTTCTGTTGCCGTGGCCACGCCAAAGGCTTCCACAAAACTTTCGGCGTATTCGGAAACCGCTTCCATACCCCTTCCGTATGCGTCGCACTTGACCATAAGCATAACCGATTTCCCCGTTTCGGCCTTGATTTTTTCGACGTTTCGTCTGATTGCGGACAAGTCCGTCGCAACGATAAGCCCCATAATAAACTGCCTCCAAAGCAGTTCTATATTATGAGGGGTGCGCGGTTTTTGTGTCAATATCTGTCAACGACGAAGCCTTTGCCCGAAACGACTTTTCCGGACGTAAATACGTAGGTCAAAAAACTGTCGATAGTGAAATCCTCGTCGAAAGCGTCGCAGGTTTCCAGTTTTCCGGCGCCGCCATTTGCCGTCAATTTAAAAACTCCGTCGTTAATTTTCACCAAATCGTCACGAAGCCTAAACCTCAAAACGAAATCTTTTTCAAAGCGCATACGCTCGACGAAACGATAAATATCGACGATTCTCGCTTCCGCGCCCGAAAACCTGCCGCCTGCAAAAACGGCTTGCTTTCCGTCCAGTTCGTAAACCCTATTCGCCTGCTTTCTCGTAAGCGCCATTTCCGCCACTTGGTTTTCTATCAGAAAATAGTAGCCCAAAGGTCTTTCACAGTCGTAAACGACGTACGCTTTGCCGCTTTCCGAAAAAAGCTCCTCAAGTCGCCTTTCGAAATCCCATTCGGTTCTGTTTACAAAAAACGCAACCGAAGCGCAAAACGCATCGTAGGCTCTTTTGATTTCGGCGGCGCTCCTGCTTTCTTTTGCCATAAGCGGATTTTTGGAGTTTTTGGATTTTACGACATACTTTCCCTCGAACGTAAGCGGCGCAAAACCGAATTTTTTATAAAACCCGCGTCTGAACGGTTGAAGAATAATGAGGGGCTGCCTCATCGGAAAACACTCTGTAAAGAGCCTTTTTATAGGCTCCGAAATAAGCCCCTGCCCTCGTTTTTCCGGTAATGTTGCCGCGGCGGTAACAAACGCCGTCGGGACGTAAGCGCTGCCCGCAACAAGCCCTTTCCAAAAATCGTAGAGCGCGGAAACTATCGTCCCGTCCGATATATAAGCCGTTACGACCGAGGAAGGCAATTTGTTTGAAAAGTAGAAGCTCCGAAATTCTTCGGAATCCTCGGGAAACGACTTGCCGTACAAATCCTCAAGCTGCGAAAACGCGCTTTCGGTTATGGTGAATTTATCCACCAAAAATTCCGGCTTATAGCTGAGTTTGGCCGTGCGGAGGCCGGATATCCCCATATCCTCCTGACGGTTTACGTATTTTACACCCGAAAAATGCTTTTCGGCAAACATCTGATTTATGGCGGCGTAGATGCCGTCGAACTCGGTGTCGCCCTTTTCGAAAAACACTTCGCCCACGCCGTTTGCGGAAACGTCGCCCACGGCTATGCCTGCGATTTTTCCGTCGATTTTCAAAACGTCGGCAAAGCCCGAAAGCTCCGAAAGATGTTTTAGCATCATGGTGAAAGCGCCGATTTCTTCCTCGTCGTCAATGGACTTTTCGGCCGCCCAGGTATTTATGAGCCTGACGGCGTCGTCAAACATTTCGTCCGTGTATGTTTCGAAAGAATAAGCGTACTGCTTTTTGAATCTGGTGACGAAATTGCGTTTTGAGTGGTAATGTTTGCCCGACAAATTTATGAGATTTTCGGCAAGATAGACGTACTCGCTGTTGTCGCGATTTGAAGAAACAAGCAAACCGTCCTTCTCCTCGCTTATTTTCGCGCCATCAAGCGTAATCGCGCCGTTTGGCACTTTAACAGCGTTATTTAGCACTTCAACCTGGTTTTTCGTTGCAAAAACGATTTTAAGAGGCAAGTTTTCTTCTTTTGCGACGCCGCGCAAAACGGAAACCGCAAACGGATATTTTTCGTCCGAGCATAGCGGCGACAGAAAGACTTTTTCACCCCTTATTTCGCCGCGGATATACAAAACGTCGTCCGCTTCGGCGAAGCTCATCTTCGAAAAATCGTACCAGCTGAACCAGCTTGCAAACGCATAATCCGTGCCGAAACCGCCCCACTTTTTCAAGTAGGCGTCCACGATGCGTTTGTCGGATATTTTAAGCGGTGAAAATTTCATAATACGTCTCCGAACTAATTATAACACAAATTTTTCGTCCTTCAAAGTTTTTTGGCGGTTTTTGTTGGTTTTTTGCAACATTTGTGCTAAAATATTTTTAGGTGAGATTATGAAAAAATTTAAAATGAATTTTACTAAAACGATTTACGCTCTTTTATGGCTGGTTGCAGTGCTGACGATTGCCGGCGCCGTGTTCGACTTTTTGGTGGTTCTGGAGGTTGGAAGCCTCAGAAACACTTCGATAAGCATTTCCGTTTCGGCGATGATTTCGTGCCTTGCGGTGTGCGCCGCTTCGCTTTCTCTCATATTCGGCTGCGAATATCATTTCAAAAACGACAGGTTCTACGTCTGCTACGGGTTTTTCTCAATGTACTTCGAGAACAAAAACTTTACGGAAATCAAACACAACCTCGACACAAACGAAGTGTTTTTGATTTTTAACGACGTAAACTCGAAAATCCCCGAAAAGCTCGGCGTCGTCAAGGCCAACGTCAAAAAAGACGAAATCGCCGAATTTCTGAAAGTTACCAAAACAGAGCTTCCGAAAACGCTTTACACCACCTTCACCAAAAAAGATCTCGAAAACTGAAAATCCAAATGAAAAAACCCGCCAGTGGCGGGTTTTTCGGATGGAATTATTCTTTTTCGTTTTTGCGTTTTTTGAGGTCGCTTTTAGGTTTTTCCATAACCTTAATGCTGAGGGCAACAAACGCCGCAAACACAGCAACGAGGTACACAAGCCAGCTGTTCGGAATGTGCAAAACGAACATCAAAAACAGTTGTAAGAAGGCCACCAGAAGCACTGCGGCAATCGCAAGCAAAACGATTTTGAAGGCTTTTTTGTGCTCAACAAGAAGCGCGGACAAAATGAGGCAGCAGCTGACTGCGAACGGGAATATTAGCCAGCCCGGATGCGCCAGATTAGGCATCGAAGGGAAAACCTTGTGTCCGAACAGCATCACCATATACAGAAGCGTTGCAAGCGCCATGCCGATGCCGTAAATGGAACCGCGTTTCAAAAGTTTGCTCTTTGAAAGTTTGCCGTTTTGGTTGAGCATAACGAACAGGCTGACGACGTAAATCATTGCGCCGAGCGGCCACACCAGCCAAGCCGGTTCGCCTTTTTTGCCGATCGTGAACTGAAGCGCCAAAAAGACGATGGTAAGTCCGAGGAAATACAATATGCTGACGATGAAGGTGTTTATGGTTTTTGCCACCACTTCGTCCTTGGTGAAGTGCAAGGCGTCCATTTCGTCCTTATATTGCGCCCTGAGGTCGCTCATAGATTCGATGGCTTTGGAATAGGAATCCAGTTCGTTCATTCCGTTTTCCAGACCGTCGTTATATTTGTCCATCAAAACGGAAACGAGTTCTTCTTTGAGATCGGAAAGCTGTTTGCTCTCCGGATATCCGGCAAATTCTCTGTCGATGAAAGATCTAAACCGTTTGATCATGCTAAGTTGTCCTCCTGAATTTAAGTTAAGTCGCCGGTGATCAGCGAATTTAATATAGTGTTGACTTCCTGCCATTCGGCAACGTGTTCCTTGTAGGTCGCAAGGCCCTTTTGCGTGATGCTGTAGTATCTGCGCCTTGCTCCGCCCACGCCGTCGCCCCAGTAGCTTGCGATAAGCCCCGCCTGCTCCATACGCCTGAACGCGATGTAGATGGTGGCTTCGGTAAGTTCGATTCGGCCTTCGGACGCTTCGAGAATTTTTTTGGTTATCTCGTAGCCGTAGCTGTCGCCTTGCCGCAAAATATTCAAAATGACCGTGTCCGTATGCCCTCTTAAGACGTCGGTTGAAATTGCCATGCTTGCTCCCTTTTATATTATGGTACAGACATATATAACCTGTTTATATATATAAAGTATCACAACCGTTGCCGCATGTCAATCATTTTTGAAGCCTAATCGAAAATTATTGAAAATAATTAAAAAAAGTTGGCAAAGGGTCGATTATTTAATAAAATTGTCGGCAAAATATTTTGACTTTGCTCATAGAAATATTGTATAATGTTAATAATATAAGTATTTTTAGAGGTAGAATTATGGAAATGCGCGCTAAAATCGACAATCAACTGAACACTTATATCGACACCGTTTTTGCCGACGTACCTAAAACAGCCAACATGGTTGCTCTTATCAACAGAGTCAAAACCAAGGCTAAAAACAAATATTACACCATCGTTGACCAAGGTTTCGAACCGAAAGTAGCGGCGGGCGAAGTCAAAAACTGGCTGAAAGATTTCAAGTCGGTTCTCGATCAGGCAGGAAAGTTCAACGCAGACGGCTCCGTCGTCAACCCTAACGCAACCTCCATAATGGTTGAAATGCTCAGATCCGACGACAAACTTGACGCCGAAGCTCCGGCAGAACCGACCGTCGAAACCGAAGATTATTTCGTCGAAGAACCTGTGGAAGAGGTTTACTTTGAGGAAACTCCGGCAGACGAATACGTCGAGGAAGTTCCTGAAACCGAATACGTCGAAGAAGCTCCGGCAGTCGTCGAGGCCGAACCTATCCCTGAACCTCAGGTCGTTATCAAAGAAGGCGAAAAGGTCGAAAAACCTAAGAAAGCCAAAAAAGGCGGCAAGGGCGGAAGAATCGCGCTCGCCATCGGCTTGTTTGCGGCAGCGGCAGCGGCTTGCTACTTTCTCGTTAAGAACCTGCTTCCTCTTCTCGGCTAAACCAAACGAAAATCAAACCGTCCCGAATCGGGACGGTTTTTTGTTTGAAACGAATTATTTGAAAAGCGGCCTCTGTGCGGGCCGCTTTTCGTTTCGATAAAGTTATCAGATAAACGATACCATAAGGTTGGAGGCAACGACGATTAAAATGAGCGCTATAGGATAGGTTGCCGCATACGCTCCTGCAACGTCGTCGGTTCCCGAAACCTGAACCAGAGTTCCGAGCGCAGGAGTGGAAGTCATGCCGCCGGTGATGGAGCCGAGGTTGTTGAACAGCGGCAGTTTCAGTACGTATTTTGCAAAGAAGAACCCTGCAAACATCGGCAAAACCGTCATAATTACGCCCGCAATAAATCCGTAAGGAATGAGCATAACGTTGAAGTTTCCGCCGTAGATTTTTGCCATAAGGCTTATGCCGCCTCTGACGCCAGCGCCGATGAGGAACAGCATCAGCCCGAACTCTCTGAACACTTTCAGCGTTTGCTCCGGCACTTTGAGGTTTATGTGCCCGACGTGGCCGAGGTGGCCGAGAATAAGCGCCATAATCAGCGGACCGCCCGTGTTTCCGAGGCTGAGTTTTACGCCGCCCACGTTTATGGAAACGTTGCCGAGAATTATGCCCAGAACCACCGCAATGCCGAAGTCTGCCAGACCGAATTCGTCGATGTCGATAAGTTTGCCCTGATATTCCTTTCTGACGTCAAGTTTGGAGGACTGCATTTTGATGATTTCTTCCGAGTTGTCAACCTTCATGACTTTCGGAACGAGCTGCACGAAAAGCACCACGCCCACGACGCCGAACGGATAAGCGATCGCATGCCCCAAAGCTACCAGAGCGCTCTCCTCTCCTGCCGCCGCTTCGGCCGCGCTGAACGCAGGCGTAGAAGTCAACGCGCCCGACAGTACGCCCGCGGAAAACGGACTTCCTATGCCCGGGATCAAAGCAAACAGCACTGCCACCAAAACGCCGGAACCGATGATCACAACGCCGAGTAAACAATAGCTTTTTGCGTTTTTCTTCAGGTTTCTGAAGAAGGTCGGGCCTGCGATGTAGCCGACAGCCGTAACGAACAGCACGAGACCTATGCTGTCGATTTCTTTGAAATACTTATACGTTATCGCGCTTTCGTCCGGAATGTAGAAATTTTTCAAAAAACCTTTGTCCATAAATTTTGCCGCGAACAAAAAGCCGAAAGCAAGCGCAACCAAGAACACTCCCGCCGTGCCGAGCGACAAGCCCTTAATTTTTACGCTGCCCAGCAAATAGCCCAAAGCCGCGATAAGAAACGTGCCGAAAAGCACTGCCGTGAGTCCGGAAATGTTGAGGCCTAAGAATGATGAAATCAAGTTAATCATAGATTTTTATACGTTTAAGTGTCCTTTTGGTTAGAACGGTTGTTTTTCCACCTTGCTGCCGTGAGTGTAAACAGGCAAAAGTTTAGGAGATGCGATTTGGTTTTTGATGCCGGCTTGTTCCGCGTCGAGCTGGAACTTTTTGACGTGATCCAAAGTCATTTTGCCGACCTTCACGGTTTTGCATTTTTTGCCTGCCTGCTGACCTGCGTTGCGGCCGAACACGATTATGTCCAGAAGGCTGTTGCCCATAAGACGGTTTCTGCCGTGGATTCCTCCGACGGCTTCGCCTGCAACGTAAAGGTTTTCGACGGAAGTCATACCGTCCACACCGATGTCGAGGCCGCCGTTTTGATAGTGCAAAGTCGGATAAACCAAAATAGGTTCCTTTCTGATGTCGATGCCGTATTTTGCGAACATTCTCATCATTGCAGGGATACGTTTTTCGATTGTGCCTTCGCCGCCGAGCATTTCGATGAGCGGAGTGTCGAGCCACACGCCTTTGCCTTCGCCGGTGTCCACGCCTTCGTTCCTTTCGGTGCATTCTCTGATGATGGAAGCGGCGGAAACGTCGCGGGTTTCAAGCGGATTCATAAACGCAACGCCGTCGCGGTTGACGAGCTGCGCGCCAAGACTTCTGACTTTTTCCGTAACGAGCGCGCCGTAAATCTGCGAAGGATACGCTGCGCCCGTCGGGTGATATTGAAGAGTATCCGGATAAAGCAGTTTTGCCCCTGCCCTGTAACCCAGAACCAGACCGTCGGCGGTTGCGCCGTAATGGTTGGAGGTCGGGAAGCCCTGATAGTGCATTCTGCCTGCGCCGCCCGTGGCGATGACCACGCATTTTGCGCGAGCAACCAAAATCTCTTTGGTTTCCATATTCATCAGAACGGCCCCGCAGGCTTTGCCTTCATCGTCCTTAATAAGTTCGATTGCCGCGGTGAAATCAACCACCGGAATTTGTCTGTTCAGCACTTCGTCGCGGAGAGTGCGCATGATTTCCGCGCCGCTGTAGTCCTTTGCCGCGTGCATACGTTTTCTGGACGTGCCGCCGCCGTGGGTGGTGATCATAACGCCGCTCGCGTCCTTGTCGAACTCGACGCCCAGATCGTTAAGCCATTTTATGGCTTCCGGTCCGTCCATAACCAGTTTTTCCAAAAGCTCCGGTTTTGCCGCGAAGTGGCCGCCGCCGAAAGCGTCCAGATAGTGCTGCATAGGGCTGTCGTTGGCTTTGTCCGCCGCCTGAATGCCGCCCTCGGCCATCATGGTGTTGGCGTCGCCGATTCGAAGCTTTGTAACGATCATAACGTTTGCGCCCGCCTCGTCTGCCTCTATTGCCGCGCTGGAGCCTGCTCCGCCGCCGCCGATAACCAGAACGTCAACGTCGTAATCCGGATGCTCGAGATCTATTTCCTTGTCAAGCACGCGGCTTCTGCCCTGCAAAATGTCGGCAAGCTCGACAGGCACTTTGTCGCCTTTGTTCGGACCGATTTTTAGATTTGTGAAGCCTTCAGTTTTATAGTCCGGGTGGAAAGCCTTCAAAACCGCGTCCTTTTCGTCTGCGGTCATACGTTTAAGCTCTTTGCCGAAGCGAGCCTCTCTCGTGGCTTCAACCTTTTTTATGGATTCTAAAATATTTTTGTCGGTATACATATATCGCTCCTATTTTTCGATTTCTCTGTTGTTATACAACTCTTTAAGCTCGCTGACAGGTTTTGCCATAAGGTTTTCCAAAAGCTCGGTGAAATCGCCGTTTTTGATTTCTTTGACTCTTTGTTCGAGATGCTCGGATTTCGGGGCGAGATATTTGCCGTTGAGCCTTCTTGCCAGAAGCGCGACTTGAGGGTGAGATATGCCTGCCGGGCATCTGGAGGAGCAAACTCCGCACATAACGCAGTCGAAGCTGAGCTCGGCGCATCTTTCGAAGTCGCCTCTCTGCGCCGCCGCGATATATTGCATAACGTTCAGCCCTTGAGTGCAGCTTTTCGTGCAGGCATTGCAGCCCACGCAAGCGTAAATTTCAGGATAGAGCTGCATCATAACGGTTTCCGACGGAGTCAGTTTTTCCATGTCGTAAACTTCCTTCACCAGCGGGAAGAACGGAAGCGTCGCGATGTACATGTCGTTTTCGACTTTGGTCTGGCATGCAAGGCACACCTTAAGCTCCTTGTCTCCTTTAATTCTGTATATGGTCGCGCACGCGCCGCAAAAACCGTTGCGGCAGCCGCAGCCTCTGACCAGCTGATAGCCGGCGTATTCCATAGCTCCCATAATGGTAAGCTCGGAAGGAACCTCGTATTTTTTTCCGAACAAATAAACGTTCACTTTGTTTTCCATATTTACCTCTCAGTATTCTGCCGGCAGTTCGTCCACTTGGTCGAAGCTGAAAACCGGACCGTCTTTGCAAACGTATTTGCTTCCGATGTTGCATCTGCCGCATTTGCCGACGCCGCATTTCATCTTAAGCTCAAACGTTGTGTAAACCTGCTTCTTCTCGAAGCCTAAATCCATAAGCGCCTGCAAAACGAACTTTATCATGATAGGTGGCCCGCATAAAAGCGCTGTTTTGTTGGTATCGAATTCAAGCTCTCTTACGTAGTTAGGCACGAAACCCACGTGTCCGTCCCAGCCTTCCTGCGGGCGGTCGATGGTGAGATAGACGTCGAAGTCCTTCTCTTTCATCCATTCGTTTTTGATTTCGTCGATGTCCACCAGATCGTCCATACTGCGGCTTCCGTAAACGATGTCCACGTGTCCGTAGTTTTCGCGATTTGCGCGGACGTAGTCGATTACGCTGCGAAGAGGAGCAAGGCCGATGCCGCCTGCGATGAACAGAAGATCCTTGCCTTTAAGCGTGGTTTCCACAGGGAAACCGTTTCCGTAAGGCCCTCTGACGGTAACCTGCTGACCGACTTCCATCTGATGAAGCCACTCCGTCAGGCAACCGCATTTTTTTATGGAGAACTCCATAAATTCCTTGTTCGTCGGGCTGGAAGTTATGCTGAACATGGCTTCGCCGACGCCCGGAACGGACAGCATTGCACACTGACCGGGGATATGTTCGAACAATTTTTTGCCGTCCGTCGATACGACTCTGAAAGTTTTTACGTCAGGCGTGTCTTTTCTGACGTCGGTAACTACGCCGACGTGAGGAACCAAAGTTTTGTCGAATTCCATTACTTATCCTCCTTCAATGCTTTCACCGCTTTCACGATGTTGATGTGAACCGGACAGCTTCTGACGCATCTGCCGCAACCGACGCAACCGAATATTCCGTCGTTGTTGGTCGGGAAGTAAACCAGCTTATGCATAAAGCGCTGTCTGAAGCGTTGCAGATGGGTGGTGCGGTTGTTGCCGTGAGCCATCATGGTGAAATCGCTGTACATACAGCTGTCCCAACAACGGAACCGTCTGACGTTTTTGCCGTCGTCGTAGTCGCGTATGTCGTAGCACTGGCAGGTAGGGCAAACGAACGTGCACGTTCCGCAAGCGAGGCAACCTTTGTGCAGGCTTTCCCACTTGTCGCTGTCAAAATATTTTTTGAGGTTATGGTAGTCTATTTCGTCGAAACCGATGTTTTTAAGCGGAAGATTTTCGACCTTTCGTTTTATTTCGGCCGAAACTTCGGCGGCCTTTTCGTCGCCGCCCTCCACAAGGCAGGAAACGTGCTCGAGCGCCTTTTTGCCTTTTTCGGTGTTAGGTCTGAAAATCAGTTCCTCACCGTCCGTCCAGACGGTTAAGTCGCCCGCAGGGTTCGACGGATCGACGGAAAATTCCGTGCAGAAGCAGCTGTCTTCGGGATTTTTGCACGCAAGGGTGAAAATCACCGCCGCTTCTCTTTTGGATTTATAGTATTCGTCAACCGGATCTGCCAAAAACACTCTGTCCAGAATTTCAAAGCTCTTAAGATCGCAGGCTCTGACTCCGAACAGCACGTAAGGCGCGGTGGTAACGTCTTTCGGCGCGACGGTTATGGTTTTGTTTTCCATTCTGAATTTCATCAGATCCTCGGACTGCGGGAAAAACGCGTCCTTTGCGGATTTGACCGTCATGGCCGACAAATTAACTTTTTTGCCCTCTGCGTACTCTTCAAAGTTGACTTTTCCGCCTTTTTCCACCGGCGCAATCACTTTGTAGGCCGAAGCAAGGCCTTCCAGAACGGCGCCGAGGTTCGAGAAAGATGTTCTGTACGTCATTTTTCGCCTCCTTTGTCGGTTACGACGCTAGGCTCCACGTCGCTCTTTTCGTAGGAAATGAGCGGATGTCTGCCTTCAGGGACTTCTCCCGCCACGAAATTGCCGTAGAAGTCGTCGATATCTTTTATGAATTTTCTGTTCAGGAGCTCCAGATGAATATGCTGCGGACAAACTCTTGCGCATTCTCCGCAATCGGTGCATCTGCCCGCAACGTGGAAAGCGCGAATGATGTGAAACATGTTCTCTTCGAAGCTGTCGCTGTTCGCTTTTGCGGCAACCGGCAAAGCGTTGTTGTCGAACACGCATTTAAGGCAGCTGCACGCAGGACATACGTTTCTGCACGCGTTGCAGCGTATGCATTTCGAAAGCTCGTTTCTCCAGAATTCGAACCTTTCGTCCGCAGTCATCTTTTCCAGCCTTTCGACCGCTTTGAATTTGTCTTCTCCGCGAACGTCTAATTGTTCACCCGAAAGCAAAAGCTCGTCGTAGGCTTTATGTTCTTTGCCTTTGCAAGCAAGACATTTGTCGAAAAGCACGTCTTTTCTGTCAAATTTTTCGACTTTGCCGCTTGCCGTTTTCACTTCCACCGTCAGTCCGTCCGACAAAACTTCCGAAATTCTGTCGCCGGCCGCGGCCGTCAGCTTTTCGTAGTTAAGTTTGCCGTTGCACTGAACGCCCACGACGTAAACCTTTTCACGCTTGACGCGGAATTCTTTGAGAAGCTGATTGAAGCTGTAGGTGTCGCACGGCTTCAAAAACACTGCCGTAACGCCTTCCTTCTGACTTTCCGAAATGAGGTATTTGGAGAGGTTCGGCGCGCTGAAGCCGTCGTACACGAAGTTATCCAGTTCCTCTGCCTTCGAGAAGCTTTGCGGCGTCTGATCGTACATAAATTCGCCTTTTTGCCAGCCGAGAACTCTTTGCGCTTTTCCCGACGACAAAAGCTCTTTGGCTTTTTCTTTTACGAGTTCGGTTATTCCTTGCATCTCAAGTCCTCCAGTCGTTTGTTTTCGCCAAGCTCGGTAACGGTTTTAACGAAGTCGTTCATAACTTTGCTGAATTTGGCGCCTTCGGCGGCAGAAACCCATTCCACCCTCGTGCGTTCTTTTTCGATGCCCAGATAGTCCAGCATACTAAACAGCATGGTCATTCTTCTTCTTGCATAATAGTTTCCGGAGGTATAATGGCAATCGCCCGGGTGGCAACCGCACAAAATCACGCCGTCCGCGCCTCTTTGGAAAGCTCGGAGGATAAACAGCGGATTAACTCTGCAGCTGCACGGCACTCTGATGATTTTTACGTCCGCAGGATACGAAAGCCTGCTGCTTCCCGCAAGGTCTGCGCCCGCATACGAACACCAGTTGCAGCAAAACGCCACAATCGTCGGTTTGAATTGACTGTTTTCTATCGTTTGCATATTGCGTCAACCTCCGCAAATATTTGTTTGTTGGAAAAACCTTTGAGGTCCATTGCGCCGGACGGACAAGTTACCGTGCAAGCGCCGCAACCCTGACATACCGCAGGATTGACCTCGGCAACGCGCCTCGTCTGTTTCACGCCGTGGTCGTTGATAAGCTTTTCGGTGTAGCCGATCGCTCCGTACGGGCAAACCTTTTCGCATTGCGAGCAGCCGTTGCACAGCAGTTCGTTAGGCATAGCCACGCAAGGGTTTGTGGTAAGTTTGTCTTTTGCCAGAAGTCCGATGACCTTTGCCGCCGCGGCGGAAGCCTGCGAAACGGTTTCGGGGATATCTTTCGGGCCTTGGCATACGCCGGAAAGGAACACGCCGGCCGTAGGACTTTCGACAGGTCTGAGCTTCGGATGCGCTTCGGTGAGGAAGTTGTTGGTGTCGATGCTGGCAGTCAGCATGGTGGCAACGTCCCTTACCGACGGATCCGGTTCGATGGCGGTGGCCAGAACCACGAGATCGGCGTCGATGTGAAGCTGTTTGTTTTCCAGAAGATCGGAAGCCTGAACCTTCAAAACGCCGTTTTCGTCCACAACTTTGCCGACCTGGCCTTTTATGTAGTGCACGCCGTATTGCTCGACGGCCCTTCTGTAGAATTCGTCAAAGTTTTTGCCGGGAGTTCTCACGTCGATATAGAAGACGTAAACTTCGGTGTCGGGGTATTTTTCCCTGATAAGCATTGCGTGTTTCGCCGTGTACATACAGCAAATTTTGCTGCAATACGGTTTGTCGCACGGCCTGAGGCCTCTGCTTCCCACGCACTGCACGAAGACGACGGTGTGAGGATGTTTGCCGTCGGACGGACGAACGAATTGACCTTTCGTCGGGCCTGCGGCGTTCATAAGTCTTTCAAGCTCCAGGCTTGTGATAACGTCCTTGCTGGTGTTGTAGGCATACTCGTCGAAATTGTCGAGATTTATGGTTTTGAAGCCTGTGGCTACGACGATTGCGCCGTATTCCTTGGTGAGGATTTGTTCTTTTTGTTCAAAATCAATGGCTTTAACGCCGCAATTTAACTGACAAAGTCCGCATTTGCCCGTTTTGAAGTGTATGCAGGCGTTCGGATCGATAACAGGGACGTTAGGTATGGCCTGCGCGAACGGAATGTAAACCGCGCCTCTGGTGTTAAGCCCCATGTTGAATTCGTTAGGGGTTTTGCGGCTCGGGCATTTTTCGGTGCAAACGCCGCAGCCGGTGCATTTGGTCATATCGACGTAACGCGGTTTTTGTTTAATGTCCACAGTGAAATTGCCCACAAAGCCTTTCACCGAGGCCACTTCGCTGTAGGTATAGAGATTGATTTTTTCGTTTTGCGCCGCGTCCACCATTTTTGGGGTGAGAATACACGCCGCGCAGTCCAAGGTCGGGAAGGTTTTGTCCAGCTGACTCATTCTTCCGCCGATGGACGGAGATTTTTCAACGATGTCCACTTCGTAGCCTGCGTCCGCAATGTCGAGAGCGGTCTGTATGCCCGCGATTCCGCCGCCGATGACGAGCGCCCTTTTTACGACGGGACTTTCACCCGGAACGAGCGGTTGATTGAGCGTCAATTTGGCGATTGCGGTTCTTCCGAGAACGATGGCTTTTGCGGTGGCTTCCTTAATATCCTTATGTATCCAGCTGCATTGCTCCCTTATGTTGGCGATTTCCACCATGTACGGGTTGATGCCGCAGGAAGCCGCGGTTTTTCTGAAAGTAGCTTCGTGCATACGCGGCGAGCAGCTGCAAACGACTATGCCCGTAAGCTTATAGTCATTCACGGCTTGTTTTATGCGGTTCTGGCCGCCTTCGCTGCACATATATTGATAATCTGTCGAAACGACGACGCCCGGCTCCTTCGAAAGAGCTTCGGCCACGGCCTTAACGTCGACGGTGGCGGCTATATTGCTGCCGCACCAACAGATAAAAACACCGATTCTGTTCATATTCCCTCCCTATTTTGCAAATTTACGAAATGCGCTGACGATCGCCTGTTGCGGCATATCCTCGTCCAAAAGCGCAGGAACGTCGTCTGCCGTAAGATGATTTCCGCCCTGCTGCCTGATGACCTGAAGCTTCACCGCTTCCACCAGTTTTGCCGGCTCGACCTGCCTCGGGCAACGCTCGACGCAAGCAAAGCAAGACAGGCAGCGATAAATGGATTTAGACTTCATAAGCTCCTCGATCTCGCCCTTTTCTACCATATAAACGAATTGATGAGGATGATATTCCATTTCGTCGTAAGCCGGGCACGTTGCGCTGCATTTGCCGCACCTCATGCACTTTAAGGGATTTACGCCGCTTATTCTCAAAACTTCTTCTTTCAAAAAGTTGTTTTCCATTTCGTCCTCCTTACTTTATGCCCAAAGCTTCGGCCAGAAGCTCGGTGAAATAGACCACCGGAACGTTCGCGCCGCCGTTTGTTTTAAGGTTGTACATACAAAGAGGGCAAGCGGTTATGATGACGTCAGCGCCGCCGCTTATTGCGTTTTCAACCACTTTTGAAGATTTTTTCTTCGCAAGCTCCTTGTCCTCCACCGCGATATACCCGCCGCAACATTCGTTGCGCATCTGCCACACGACAGGCGTTGCGCCCAAAGCCTTGATGAAGTTCTCCATAATGGTCGGATTTTCCGGATTGTCAAACGCCATAACCCCCGAAGGCCTCAGCAAAAGACAGCCGTAGTACGCCGCAATCTTCTTGCCTTTAAGCGGATTTACCACCTTTTTCGCCAGATTGTCAAAACCGACGGTGTCGCGAAGCATTTCGAGATAATGCACCACCTTGGTTTCGCCGCGATACGGCTCGTCCAGCTTAAGATAGTTGTTCGCGCGCGTGGCAATATAGTCGCTGGTTTGCATATCGTTGTTGACGCGCTTTAAGACGTGATGGCACGCCGAGCACAAAGTGAGCAAATCTTGTTTATGCTCTTTTGCGTCGTTAAGCGCCCTCACTGCCGACAGCTTGGTGGCAATTTCGTCCTCCGCCTGCGGATAAACCGCGCCGCAGCATTGCCAATTTTCTATTTCTTCCATCGTTACGCCCAAAACCTCGGCGGACGCCCTTGCGTATGCGTCCAGCTCCTTGGCTTTCGTTTTAAGCGTACAGCCGGGATAATAACTGAAAACCATATCCTCTCCTTAGACCATCTCTTCCGGATGGAACACTTCGTCGAATTTTTCGGCCGTCAAAAAGCCCAGTTCCACGCACGCCTCTTTGAGGCTGATGTTGTCCTTGTAAGCTTTTTTGGCGGTTTTTGCGGCGTTGTCGTAGCCGATGTACGGATTGAGCGCGGTAACCAGCATAAGGCTGTTGTGCAGATTGTGCGCCATTTTTTCTCTGTTGGCTCTTATTCCCACCACGCAGTTGTCGTTGAAGCTCTTTATGCCGTCGGCCAGCAGTCTGACAGATTGCAGGAAGTTGTAGATGCACACCGGCATAAACACGTTCAGCTCGAAGTTGCCCTGCGACGCCGCCATACCGACAGCAACGTCGTTTGCGATAACCTGCACGGCAACCATGGTAACGGCTTCGCACTGAGTAGGGTTGACCTTTCCCGGCATAATGGAGCTGCCCGGTTCGTTTTCGGGGATAAAGATTTCGCCCAGTCCGCAACGCGGGCCGCTTGCCAGCCATCTGACGTCGTTTGCGATTTTCATCATATCCGCCGCCAAAGCTTTGAGCGCGCCGTGAGCGAAAACGAGTTCGTCCTTCGAAGTCAACGCGTGGAATTTGTTTTCCGCAGTCCTGAATTCCTTCCCCGTAAGCTCGGAAACCACTTTCGCAACTTCCGTGGCAAAGCCCTTAGGGGCGTTGAGGCCGGTGCCGACCGCAGTGCCGCCGAGAGCCAGTTCCTTAAGTCCCGGAAGCGCAAGTTCCAGCATACCCTTGCATTTTTCCACCATGTTGCGCCAGCCGCTTATTTCCTGACTGAAAGCAACCGGAACCGCGTCCTGCAAGTGAGTTCTGCCGCTTTTCACGATGCCTTCGTTCTCTTTTTCAAGCCGTTTAAGGGTGGCGACGAATTCGTCCATCACCGGAAACAGCTTGTCTTCGATGGCGCAAACGGCAGCAATATGCATGGCCGTCGGGAAGGTGTCGTTCGAGGATTGGCTCATATTGATGTGATCGTTAGGGTGCAAAATCTTTTTGCCGGCGATTTCGTTGCCGCGATTTGCGATAACCTCGTTGGCGTTCATGTTAGACTGAGTGCCGCTTCCCGTCTGCCATACGACGAGCGGAAAATGGTCGTTCAGACTGCCCGAGATAACTTCGTCGGCCGCCATGGAAATATACTTCAGGCGTTCGTCGTCGAGCCTGCCGAGCCTGTTGTTGGCGATTGCCGCGGACTTTTTCAGAATACCGAACGCGTGCGTGATTTCTCTCGGCATAATTTCGCCGCCGATTTTGAAGTTCTGATAACTTCTTTGAGTCTGCGCCGCCCAGTATCTGTCGGCCGGGACTTTCATTTCGCCCATAGAATCCTTTTCAATACGATAATCCATCATAATCTCCTATAAAATAACCTAATTATTGTTGTCGTTGTCCATAAGGTTTTGCAGCTTATAGCTCAAAACCACCAGCGTAACGGCTATGTCTTCGTTCTGAAGCTCCACGCCGTCGGGCACGATGAGGTGCGTCGGGGCAAAATTGACTATGCCTCGTATGCCTGCGTCCACAAGCTTGTCGCACACGTCCTGCGCGTCGTCCTTGTGTACGGTTATTATGCCCATTTTTATGTCGTTATCCCTGACGAAACTTTTCAGTTTGTCCATCGGGTAAACCTTGATGCCGTTGATTTCGCTGTTCCACAGATATTGATTCTGATCGAAGGCCGCGGCTATGGTGATGCCGTACTTGGAAAATCCGGTATAACTTAAGTAAGTCGTGCCCAGCTTCCCCGCGCCGACAAGAACTGCCGCCTTCATATTGTTGTAGCCCAACAATTTTTCCATATCCGCCACAATGTCTTTAAGGACAAACCCGAGTTTAGGTTTGCCCTCTACGCTTGACACGGCCGCGATGTCTTTTTTTACTTGTATCGCCGACAAATTCATGGCTTCCGCTATGGTTACGGACGATATGTATTCGCATTTCCCTTCCATGCTCTTGAGATACCTTAAATAGGTCGGCAATCTTTTCACCGTGGCAAGGGACAGCCTTTCTTTTTTGTGTTGTTCGTTATTCTCCATCAGTCGAGTTGGTCGATAATAGACCTCAGGGCGTGAGCAGATTTTTGCAGAGCTTCTCTTTCTTCGTCGCAAAGCGGCAGTTCGATGATCTTTCTGATGCCTTCGCTGTTGACCACCACAGGTACGCTGAGGCACACGTCGGAAATGCCGTACTGGCCTTCGAGAAGCGTTGAAAGCGGCAGAATGACGTCTTTGTTTCTGAACACGCAGTCGCAAACGTGACGAACCGTCAAAGCGATGCCGTAGTAGGTTGCGCCTTTAAGCTTGATGATTTTGCCGCCGCTCTTCAAAACCTGTTGATGAATTTCGACGACTTCTTCCTTAACCTGCTCTTTGCTCTTTCCCGTTACCATCGAAACGTAGTCGATAAGAGGCATACCCGCGACGTTTGCAAAGTTCCAAGGAACCATGCTGGTGTCGCCGTGTTCGCCGAGAACCATTGCGTGGAAGTTCTTGCTGGAGGTGTTGTCCATATATTCGCCCAAAGCGTCTCTCAAACGAATGGTGTCCAGAAGCGTGCCGGTGCCGATGACCTGGCTCGGTTTGAGGTTGGTGCATTTGATGGTTTCGTAAGTCAGAATGTCCACAGGGTTGGAAACCATGACATACATTGCATGCGGAGCGTATCCGGCAACGATAGGCATAACTTCTCTTATGATGTTGACGTTGACTTTTGCAAGGTCGATACGGGTTTGTCCCGGTTTTCTTGCGATGCCCAAGGTTACGATGACTATGTCGCTGCCTTCAGCCGCGCTGTAGTCGCCCGAAGTGAGTTTGATGTTTGGGGTGAAATAAGCCGCTTGTCTTAAATCGATGACTTCGCCTTCGGCTTTGTCGCGGTTGATGTCAATGAGAACAAGTTCGCTGCTCATGCCGCTGATGGTGAGTGCGTAGGCTATGGAAGCGCCGACGTTTCCCGCTCCCAGAATGGTGATTTTTTTACTGCGATTGTTCATAGTTATCTCCTTTTGAGGCACTTTGTGCCGTTATTTTCCGTAATATTTTTCGACAAAAAAACTTATTGGTATTTTTTTATCGATATAATTTTATCGAATTTCTTTCGCTATGTCAACCGAAATAACGCGGCAAAAACGTTTTGTGTTGGTAATATTTGTAAAAACAAGTTTTTAAGGGCGAAAATCCATGCTTTCGAGGCGCTTGACCACGTTTATGACGTCTTCGTTGAAAACGAGGGTTGCGTAGCGATCGAAAGGCGTGGCCTGCTTGTTCACAAGCACCAGATTCTCTCCCCTAAATCCCGTCAGCAGCCCCGCCGCGGGATACACCGCAAGGCTCGTCCCCACAACTATCACCGTCTGCGCGTTTTCTATCGCCGCAACGCTTGCCTCGAATACGTCGGCGTCGATGCCCTCCTCGTACAAAACCACGTCGGGCTTCACGGGTCCGCCGCAATTGTCGCATTTAGGCGCGCCGGACGAATTCATAACGTAATTTACGTCAAAAAATTTGCCGCAACGCATGCAATGATTTCTATGGACGCTGCCGTGAAATTCCAGCACGTTTCGGCTTCCTGCCGCCTGATGCAACCCGTCTATGTTCTGCGTTACGATTGCCGACAGCTTCCCTTCCGCCTCAAGCTTGGCAAAGTAGCGATGCGCCGCGTTCGGCTTCGCTTTCGGATAAACCATTTTCGATTTGTAAAACTCGTAAAACTCCTTGGGGTGCGCCACGAAAAAGCTGTGGCTTATGATCTGTTCGGGGCTGTAGCCGCCTCCCTTTTCGTTGTAAAGGCCGTCTGCCGACCGAAAATCCGGTATCCCCGACGGACAGCTTATCCCCGCTCCCGTAAAAAGAACGGTGTTTTTTGACGTGTCAATGATTTTTTTAAGTTCTTCGTATTTGTCCATATCCGCCTCCGATTTAATTATACCTTCCTTCCACGCTTTTTGCAATGTATTTATTTAAAAAGATAAAAGAAAAAGGGAGCGAGGGTCGCTCCCTTTTTTGGTGATTTCGATCAGCTTATTTTTGTCATTTGGCCTGCGGTGACAGTCCAGGTTATGGTGACGGTTTCGCCGCCGCGAAGGACGGTGTATTCAACTTCGTCGCCGACGTGTTGAAGCAAAACGAGGTCGATAAGCTTGTACATTCTGTCCGTTTCGTACTCTTTTCCGCCGATTTTCACTTTGGTTATGACGTCGCCTTCCCTAAAGCCTGCGGTTTCGGCCGCGGTGCCTTCCTCAACGCTTTTGACGGTTACGTTTTCCTTGACGACGCTCTTTTGTTTCGCCGCGTCGTAAATTGCTTTGCTGTCAAGCCCCGAAACCGTTATGCCGAGAACGGGTTTGTAGCCGTTCTTTTCGCCGGTGGTTACGTTGTAGTAAAGAAGGTTGTCGACCACTTTTTTCACGAGGTCAACAGGTATTGCGTAGCCTATGCTCTCCACCGTGCTTTCGACGTTTTTGGCGTTGACGATGCCGATGACTTCGCCTTGTGCGTTAAACAGTCCACCGCCGCTGTTGCCCTTGTTGACAGGAGTGTCGATGCGCATAACGCGGTAGGTAACGGCGGTTTTTTCGTCGGCCGCGGTCATTTCGAGATATTCACTGTCAATCGACACTATGCCCGCGGTAACCGAAGTTCCGCTGCCCTTTGCGTTGCCGATTGCTATTGCTGCGTCGCCTGCCGACACGCTTTCGGACGAGCCCAAAACCGCTTGAGTGGCGTTGCTGCTCTTAAGAAATTCGCTGTTTTCAATCTTCAGAACGGCGATATCGTAGGTCATGCTGCCGCCGACGTAGGTCGCGGGAATGGCACAATCGAGATACTCGCTGCCGTAAAGCATAATCTCAACGTTGTCGCTTACGTGATCGGAAGTGCTTGCGCCGCTGTCGTAAACGACGTGATAGTTGGTGACGACGTAAGCGTTGCCGTTTTCCTTGTCGAGCTTATAAATTATTCCGCTGCCCGCAGACGCATACTTTTCAGAGGAAGCTCCGGTTTTCGTAAAGTTAGAAACCACCAACACGGTGCCGTACGCCGCCTTCGAAACCATCGACGAAACCGCTTCCGGAGCTGTAACCTGCAAATTTTCGTTTATGAAATCCGCCAGCGTCCCCGTGTATCCTGCGGTTTTTGCCGCTTCGTACAAATCCTCCACCGTGATTTTGGCGTTGGTGCCGTCTTCGCCGTCAACGCCGTTTCTGCCGTTGGTTACGGTGAAATCGTAAGTCGAACCGTCGGAAAAAGTGATGGTGTAGGTGTCGACAAGGCCTTCCGTCTTGGTTTTGGTGATGCTGACGACGGTGTTATAATAATTGTTGGCCGAGGAATCGTTGCACGCGCAAAGCGAAACGCCCAGCGCGACGACCAGAACCACGACCAGCGCAAAAATCGTTTTTTTGCTTTTGGCCATACATAGCCTCCCGTATTTTTATGACAAAATTTTACGTCCCGAATGTTAATTGTACCTTAAAATAACCGAAAATATGTTTTTTTTATAAAAAAACGAGGCTTTGCTTTGTGAGCAAAGCCCCATAAATTCAGATTATTCCAAAATGTTCGTGGTGATATAGTCCACGCCCATCTTCACGAGCCACCTTGCCACCGGCTTCCAGTCCACCGTCCAGCAGTTGACCTTGATGCCGTTTTCGTGCATTTCTCTGACGGCTTTCGGGCGAAGCGCGCGGAAATTTATGTCGATGTCCAGCTTATGCTCGATAAGCGTTTTAAGCACGTTTTTGTTGTAGTGCAAAGTGAGGTATTGAGCAGGCTGCAGAGGATATTTTTTCCTCAGCGCCAAGAGGTTTTCGAGATAGAACGAAATGAAAATGATGTGGTCCATATAGCCGAGGCTTTCGATTTCGGCGCACATATCCCACACTTCCTGTTCCTCAAAGTGGTTTTTCATTTCCAGAACGCCAACCTTGCCGTGTTCCTTGAGGGACAAAACGTATTCCTCGAGCGTCGGAATTCGGGTTTCCTTTTCACCGCCCTCTTTGCTTTTTGCGTAAAGCTTCACCTTCCTCAAGGTGTCGAGCGGAGTTTTTTCCACGAGATATGACGTTGCCGACACCCTCGAAGTGAAACTGTCGTGAATGATAACGTATTTGTTGTCAGAGGTAACGTGCACGTCGGTTTCGATGCCGAAATAGCTGTGCTCGCCCGCAAGGTCGAAGGCCGCCACCGTGTTTTCGCGTTTGATACCGCTGAGGCCGCGGTGCGCAATCATTTTGCAGTCGCCTTTCTGTTGAAACTTTTTGGATTTTTTGTAACGTAGAAGCATAATTTATCTCCAAACCATATTTCACATCCATTATAGAACTATCTTTCGTATGTTGCAATCGTTTCAAAAGGGAATTTTCAAAATATTACAATTTTTGCAAAACCGCGATAGTGCCTAAAAATCGGTGAGTATTATAAAAAACCGCATTTTTCAGAATACTTTCAGCGGTTTTTTCGGATTTTTACCATAAAAAAGCCTTCGTACAGCTCCGTCGGGCAAACGGTTACCGCGCCCGGAATCGTGCTTTCAAGCGTCGGCAAATCCTTATTTCCCGAAAATTCTATCGGCACGACGCATGCGTTGAAATCCCTCAGAACCTTTGAAACGACGTTCTCGTTTTCTTCTTTCAGAACCGAACAAGTGGAATAAACCATCGTCTGCCCCGCTTTCAGCACGGTGAGCGCTTTTTTGAGAAGAGCCTCCTGCAAGCGAGTGGTTTTTTCGATGAGCTTTAAGGTGAAAGTTGTGGCAATTTTCGGATTTCTGACGTTCAGAATTCCGCTTCCCGAGCACGGCGCGTCCAAAAGAACGTTGTCGAAACGGAAAAAATCGCTTATGGTTCTTGCGTCCGTTTGCAGCACGTTTGCCGAAACCCCTTGTTTTTTAAGGTTAAAGCGCAGCTGCTCGGCGCGGGCCATATCTCTTTCGCAAGCGGTCAGGTTGACTTTTCCGCCCGTCATGGCGTAAATTTCCGATGTTTTTCCGCCCGGCGCCGCAGTCATGTCCAGAACGTCCTGCCCCGCCGAAAGATCCATTGCTATCGGCGGAAGCTGGGACGATAAACTCTGAAGGTAAATCTTGCCGCTTACGTAAATTTCAAGCGGTCTTACGTCCGATTCGGTTGCGCCGTCCAAAATCATGGCGGAGTCGCTCCACGAAACGCCTTTCGCGCTTATCCCGGCGGCGGCAAGCGCCTCCGAAACCTCCTCGGCGGAAGACTTGACGGTGTTCACCCTCAAGGTTACGGGGCGTTTTTTTTCGTAGCCGCGGACGATTTTCTCCACTTCTGCGGCCGAATACTCCGCCCTCAGCTTTTCCGTTAAAAACGTCGGCAACGGATAGGTTACACCGTCCATCTTAGGCTCTTTCTCTGGTTTCCGTAACGACTTTTGCGATGAAATCGTCCAAAGTCATAACTTCGGTTGCGGTGGTGTCGCGGTAACGGAGGGAAACGGTTTTGTCTTCCGCTTCTTTTTCGCCGATAATCACCATGTACGGCACTCTGTCAACAAGCTGCGCCTGACGGATTTTGTAGCCGATTTTTTCGTTTCTGTTGTCAAATTCCACTCTGACTTTGGCGGCTTTGAGCGCTTCGTAAACCTCTTGTCCCCAAGCCTCGCTCTTTTCGCTGACCAAAAGAACCTTGACCTGCGTCGGAGCAAGCCACACAGGGAATTTGCCCGCAAAGTGCTCGGTCAAAATACCTATAAAGCGTTCGATGGAACCGAAGCAAACTCTGTGAATCATGATAGGACGTTGCTTTTCGCCGTTTTCGTCAACGTATTCCAAACCGAAATTGAGCGGCATCTGGAAGTCCAGCTGAATGGTTCCGCATTGCCAGGTGCGGCCGAGGCTGTCTTCGAGGTGGAAGTCGATTTTCGGGCCGTAGAACGCGCCGTCGCCTTCGTTAATGGTGTAAGGCAGGCCGAGCTTGTCCAAAGCGCCTTTGAGGCCTTGGGTTGCGGCTTCCCAGTCTTCGTCGCTGCCCATGCTGTCTTCCGGACGGGTGGACAATTCGATGAAATATTTGAAACCGAATTTCTGATAAACTTCGTTTATGAGGTGCACGACGCCCATGATTTCTTCTTCGATCTGGTCGCGGCGCATAAAGATGTGCGCGTCGTCCTGAGTGAAGCAACGAACTCTGAACAAGCCGTGAAGCGCGCCCTTAAGCTCGTGACGGTGCACGAGCCCCAGTTCGCCCACTCTCATAGGGAGCTCTTTGTAGCTGTGCGGCTGAGCGCGGTAAACCATAACTCCGCCCGGGCAGTTCATCGGTTTGATGCAATAAATTTCGTCGTCGATGACGGTGGAATACATATTGTTTTTATAGTGATCCCAGTGGCCGGAGGTTTCCCAAAGTTTTCTGTTCATAATCATAGGGGTGGAAACCTCGACGTAGCCGTCGCGATAGTGAATATCTCTCCAGTAGTCGATGAGGGCGTTTTTCAGAGCCATGCCCTTCGGAAGGAAGAACGGAAAGCCCGGGCCTTCGTCGGCCAGCATAAACAGATTCATTTCCTTGCCGATACGGCGGTGATCCCTGCGCTCGGCTTCTTCCATAAGTTTGAGGTGAGCGTCAAGCTCTTCCTGCGTTCTGAAAGCGATGCCGTTGATGCGGGTGAGCATTTTGTTTGCCTTGTCGCCCTTCCAGTACGCGCCCGATTGCTGGGTGATTTTGAAGGCTTTTATGGCCTTGGTGTAGCAAAGGTGCGGCCCGATGCACATATCGACGTATTCGCCTTGCTGATAGAAGCTGATGACGGCGTCTTCCGGAAGGTCGCCGATGTGTTCGACCTTATATTTTTCGCCGCGTTCCTGCATAAGCTTTATGGCCTCTTCCCTAGGCAGAATAAACGGACGGATAGGCAAATTTTCCTTGATGATCTTCTTCATTTCTTTTTCGATGCTTGCTAGATCCTCGTCGGAAAGCTTTACGTCGCCCAGATCGACGTCGTAATAGAACCCTTTTTCGGTTGCAGGGCCGTAGGCAAAATCCGCATTCGGATAAAGGCGTTTGATGGCCTGCGCCATAACGTGCGCGCAAGTGTGCCTGATAACGTGAAGTTCTTCCTCGACCGGGCATTCCGCCACGTGGCCGTCGTTGTAGATGATTTTCATATTTTTATATCTCCAAAAATAATTTTTCGTAGGTTGTTTGTGGTTTCACCGATAAACCAAATAAATAAAAAATCCTTGCAGAGGATATCCTCGGCAAGGGTGCATGGCACGGTTCCACCTTGACTTTTGCTCAATTATCCTGTTTACGCAAGGTTTGCGGCGTGGTTTGATGTATTTCGCCACGCAGCTCGGGAGTGGTTTTTCGCTTTCGTTCCGCGGGAGGCTTGCACCGACCGCCTTCTCTCTTCACGCTTTCCGAAGCTACTTGTTCCGTCATTGCTTTTATATAAACAAAATTATACGCCGACGAAGCGTTTTTGTCAACGGGTTTTCCCTAAACGTCTAAAATTTCCAGCCGTCGTTTTGATTTTCGGGCGGATATTTTGCTTTGATTTTGTCGGAAATGTGCCCCTTGAACTCCTCGTTAGGCTGGCAAAGATACATTATGCCCTTCACAAGGCCGACGAGCGCCGGTATGCCCGTCCAGCAGAACAGCACCGACAAAATACCCAAAAAAGTGTTTCCCAAATAAAATTCGTGTATTCCGAAAGTCCCCAAAAGTATGCCGAAAAGGCTTGCGCAGAGGCGGTTACGTCCGTAAAAATCGGTGGTTACGTCCGTCAGAAAGTCGTTCTGACGAGGCTTATCGCCTGCCGTGCGGGTGTAGGCAGAGCCTTGTTCGGAGCCGTCCGCCCTGTGTCCGCAATTCGGGCAAAAGTTTGCACCTTCGGGCATTTCTCTGCCGCAATGCATGCAATATTTCATTTCATATCCTCCAGAGGGCGTTTCAAACCGCTTTCCGGCTTTTACGCCGCTTTTTATATATTATAGCACCGCCGCCACTATTTTGTCAACAATCGTTGCAATCCGCCGACCGCTATGTTATACTGAAAAAAAAGGAGGTGCTCGATGAAAACCGCTTTCGGAAAATTTGCCACAGTTAGCCTGATTTTCGCCTTGGCTTTTGCCGCGGTGTTTTCGGCAGCTATGCCCGCCAAAGCGAACTCGGCACAGACCAGATGGGAAGGCACGACGTCCACCGGCATAACCATATCCGGCAACGGCGACAGCCCTATCGTCGTGGACAGCGAGCTTCTGACCTTCGACATCACGAACGAAGTCGGCCCTTATTCCTCTGAAGACCAGCCGCTCAACACCGTTACCGCGCGCTACACTTTCCGCAACCCGACCGACAGCGAAATAACCGTCTTCGCGGTTTTTCCGTTCATGGACGGCCGCAACGGCTATGACTACGGCAGCATTTCGGACGGCAAGTTCTACGACATAACAGTGAACGGCGTTTCCGCAAACAGCACGGTTCGCGCAACCTATTATAATCGCGACGACGAATTCGACCTCGAAAAAGAAATTTCAAACGTCACCGACGAATACAAAACGGCGGACGACTGGAATCTTTCCGAAAAGGTCTATCGCTACAAATTGCAAATAGACAACGACTTTTCGGGAAAAATGCCCGATTATTCCTCCGCATACGTAACCTTCAGCCTGCCTAACGTCAAAATGTTTTGCAGCGAAAACGTTTCCGCCAGAAACGAATACTACCTCGGAAACAACAGCTATATTTCCATATCCTACAACGAAGCAACGCAGTTTATCGAATTCTACACTGTGGGCGAGCCTATGGATATTGAACAAATCGCCGGCGGCGCAAAATTTGCAAGCTACAATTATTCCGACAGAGTTTTCAAACCTCTCGGCGGCTACAGCGTGAAGGTCGCGGAACAAAACGAACTGACTTTTGAAGACCTCGTCTATCTTTACCACACCGAAGACAGCAAAATCAGCCGTTTGGACTGGCACAACATCGTTTTTGAAAAGTACAACAGTCAGAGCTCTCACTACGGCAACAGTCTTTCAGTCTTCAACGTTTCTTCCTACGAAATCCGTCGCTGGTACGGCTACGAAATGAAATTCGCTCCGCATCAGACGCTGGTGAACGAAGTGAAATCGCCGCTCTTCCCCGGCATCGACAAAGGATATGAACCAACCGTTTACACCTACAATTATCTTCTGTCGCCGGCCTCGACCTGGGCAAGCTTCAAGGATCTGACGATCGTCGTCAACACGCCGTTCCATATTCTGGACTTAAAGGACGGCTGGCAGAAAACCGAAACGGGCTACACCGCCCATTACGACACTCTTCCGGAGTACGGTGAACTGAAGCTACAAATATGCTCGTCGGACAGTCCGAAGCGAGTGAAAACCATCTACTACGCCATATTCATGGTTTTCATAATAGGAGGCATCATTGCAGCTTTCTTGCTGGGCATACCGGTTTTGGGGTTTGTGATTTTCCTGATCATTTTTACGATAAAAGCCCTCAAAAACAAAACAACGCACAAAAAAACATTGGAGGAGGTAGCCGCCGTCCCTCGAGGAGACGAACCGAACTTCTCCGTCCGCCCGGACGACGAATAAAACGAAAAACTCCCGGCTCGGGAGTTTTTTATTATCCGCATCCCCCCCACAAAAAAATCCGGCCTGATTTTCGCCTTGGCTTTTGCCGCATTCAAGCCGTTGGACAAAAAAAGACAAGCAACTCTGCTTGTCTTTGGTGCGGCGGGTGAGACTTGTAAGGAACGAAGGGATTGCAACCGTTTTACGTTTGTTTCCGTAGTGACGGAATAGCGAGAGCGCAGCGAAGCGTCTGCAAAGCAATGCCTGTTTTGTTCCAAAACCGCTACGCTTCAAATGCTTACGCATTTTGCCATTGTTTTACGTCCTCTGCGCACGCCTCCTGAAAGGCCGTTGGCTTTTCGCCCTATTGCTTGTTGTCAGCTTCGCCAAAGTCGCCTGACGACTACTCTTTGCAATTCTTGCCCTGGCGGTCAAACTTTGGCTTGCTGTCCTCTACGCACGCCTCCTGAAAGGCCGTTGGCTTTTCGTCGGCTTAGCTTGTTGTCACGATATACGGCCGTATGAAACCGCATATGCGGTTACGGCAAAACCCGTTTTGCCGCGTTCAAGCCGTTGGACAAAAAAAAGACAAGCATCTCTGCTTGTCTTTGGTGCGGCCAATGAGACTTGAACTCATACGGTCTCCCATACGCCCCTCAAACGTACGCGTCTGCCTATTCCGCCATGGCCGCATAACAACAAACATTTTATAGTGTGGAGTTGTTTTTGTCAAGCGAATTTTTGGGTTTCGGGAAATTTTTTTGTAAATTTTGTTTCTCGAGTGGTGGCGGATATTTTCCGTTTTTGTCGGCATCCTGCCTTTTGATAGACGGTTTTATAAAAATTTACCTTTTTAAGGTAGTTCCGCGTTTCCTCGTACTCCACTTGCCCGCCGCCTGAAATCCAGCGGCAGACGGTGCCTTCTCCTGCATTGTAGGCGCATATAGCCCACTTCTCGTCGAATTTCGAAAGCAGATATTCAAGATATCTTATCCCGATTTTAACGTTCAACTCCGGCTTGTAAAGGTCGTTTTCCGTCAGCATTGTTTTTCCGCCCAGCATTGTCAGCCATACGAAATTTGCCGTGTCCGGCATAAGCTGCATCAAGCCAACGGCGCCCTTTTTGGACTTTGCCCGAGCGTCGAAATCGCTTTCGGCCTTTATTACGGCAAGCGCAAGTGCCCGAACATTTTCGGGCGCATAGGTTTCCACTTCCGCCAAATAATCCACCGTGACCAGATTCAACAACCCAAGCCCGATCGCCGAGGCCGAAAGCACTGCCGCCACAATCGCAATCACCGTTTTTTTTCGTTTTCTCATAAAAATAGTGTATGCAATTAAGGCGTTTTGAAATGTCAAACGAAAAAGAGCGGCATGCCGCTCTTCTCTTTACACGTTTATATCGGGAACACTTTGGCAAGTTTTTCAACCTGCCATTCCAGATCGTCAAAATCGCCGCTGTTTGAAAGGCTGTAGTAGCCGTTCTTAATTCGGTCGGCGTCGGTCGCCTGTGCGTTTATTATGCGCAAAGCCTGCTCCTCTGAAAGTCCGTTTCGTTTCATAATTCTATCAATTTTCATCCACCTCGGCGCAAGCACCACTACCACTTTGTCGAAAAGCTTTTCGGCGCCGCTCTCTGATAGAAGCGGTACTTCGACGTAACAATTGTCCAAAGCTTCGATTTTAGAAAGAATCGCAGGGTGAGCAATCGAATTCAGAAGCAGTCTTTTTTCGTCGGAAGAAAAAATCGTTTCGGCAAGTTTTTTTTTGTCAAGTTCGCCGCCCGTAAACGCCTCGGGGAAGTTTGCCCGAAGCTTTTCAAGATAACTTTCGTCCGTCAAAAGCTCCGCGTTTATTTTGTCGGCGTCATAGACGGTTTTGCCCATTTTTCTCAGCATGTCGGAAACGGTCGATTTGCCGCTGCCGATGCCGCCCGTTATTGCAACTTTCATATCATTTTGCCTCCACCCAGTTTTTTCCGCTCTCGACGTTAACGGACAGCGGCACCTTGAAGCTGACTGCGTTTTCCATGGCGTCCTTCAAAAGCGCTTTGACGCGCTCCTCTTCCTCGGGCACGGTGTCGACGATGAGTTCGTCGTGAACCTGCAGAATAAGTTTCGACTTCATGCCCTCCAAGCTCTTGTCAAGCCGTAGCATTGCCATTTTTATGATGTCTGCCGAGCTTCCCTGAAGCGGCATATTCATGGCGGCCCTTTCGCCAAAGCTACGTAGTGCTGCATTCGACGCGGTAACCTCCGGCAAAAATCTTATGCGCCCCATGAAGGTTTTGACGTAGCCGTGCTCCTTGGCGTAGGCGACGTTTGCGTCCATATATTCCTTGACCTTCGGATAGGTGGCAAGGTATTTTTCGATAAATTCCTTTGCTCGCTTCGGCGAAATGGACAAATCGTTTGCAAGTCCCCAGTCGCTTATGCCGTAGATTATGCCGAAATTGACGGCCTTTGCGTTTCCGCGCATTTCCTTAGTGACTTCATCAAGCGGCACGCCGAAAATTTCCGCCGCCGTAACCGCGTGAACGTCCACTCCCGAACAATAGCTTTTTATAAGGTTTTCGTCGCCCGAAAAATGTGCGAGAAGACGCAGTTCGATCTGGCTGTAGTCGGCGCATACCAACACGTTGCCCTCCGACGCCACGAACGCGCGCCTGATTTCCTTTCCTTCGGTTTTTCTGGTCGGGATATTCTGAAGATTAGGCTCCGTGGACGACAATCTTCCGGTGCTTGTGACAGTTTGCTTGAATTCGGTGTGAAGCTTGTGATTGCTGCCGATAAGCTTGACCATGCCGTCAACGTAGGTCGATTTGAGCTTGCCGATTTCTCTGTACCGCAAAATAAGCGGCACGACCGGGTGCTTCGACCTCAAGCCGTTAAGCACTTCCACGTTGGTGCTCGCCTTTCTTCCCTTCGGAAGGCCGAGCTTGTCAAACAGAACGTAGGCAAGCTGTTTCGGGCTGTTGACGTTGAAGCTCTCTCCCGTAAGCCTGAAAATTTCCGCCGTAAGCTCCGAAAGCTCGTTTGAATATTTTTCGCCGAGAGAAAGCAGAAACTCCTTGTCAACGGCAAACCCCGTCCTTTCCATTTTGTAAAGAACCGACACCAGCGGAAGCTCCACTTCGTCGTAAAGCTTTTTGACGCCGAGCTCGTTTGCCGATTTTTCAAGTTCCGAATAAAGCTCCAAAAGCTCAGTTGCGGGATACTCGCCCGCATAACCGAAAGCGTCAAACGCCTGTTCCGGTTTCGTTATGCTTTTTCCGCCCTTCACGAGGTGCGCCAGAATCATAACGTCGTCGGTTTGCCCCTTAAAAGCCGCTTCCTCGAAATCGAATTTATGAAGAAGAGTTTTGTAGTCGAACACGATTTTCCTGCAATCCGAGCAAGCCATTTTCTTCGCCTCGGAAACGATGTCGTCGTAGGACAGGCCGCCGAAAAGATCGACCTTTTCCGCCACGGAATACTCTGTCCCGTCCCCTACGGAAAAATTAAGTTTGTCCGACAAAACGATTGCGACGGTTTTACCCGAAACCTTCTCAACCGCTTTTTTCAAATCGGCCAAGTTGTCGATATCAACGGTTTTTACGTCTGTTTTGACCTTTTTAACCTCGGCTTCCGCCACGAATTGCAATCTTTTTGCGGTGCTTTCAAGCTTGTAGTCCGAAAGCATTTGCCGAAACTCTGCGCTTAACGGATAATCAAATTTCAAATCGTCCAAAGTGACGCCTATCGGCGCGTCCAAAGCTATCGTCGCAAGCTCTTTTGACAATATCGCCGACTCTTTCCCCGCCGCGATTTTTTCGCCCAGTTTTCCTTTTACGTTTTCGGCGTTTTTCAGAATTTCGTCCAGCGATCCGTATTCCTTCAAAAGGTTTTTGGCCGTAACTTCGCCCACGCCCGGTATCCCCGGAATGTTGTCGCTGACGTCGCCGCGAAGCGCCTTGTAGTCAATGAACGAAGCTGGCGTAAATCCGTCTTCCAAAAGCCTTTCGGGGGTATAGACGACCACGTCTTTTATGCCTTTTTTGGTAAGGTAAACGCTCGTCGTCGGGCTTACGAGCTGCAAGCTGTCGCGATCCCCCGTTACGATAACGGTCGGAACGTCGAATTTTTTTGACAAAGTCCCCAAAACGTCGTCCGCTTCGTAGCCTTCCTTTTCGACGACGGTGATTTTCATTGCCGCAAGCATTTGCTTGATAACGGGCATCTGCTCCACAAGCTCCGGCGGCATAGGGCTTCTGGTGGCCTTGTAGCCGTCGTACATTTTGTGTCTGAAAGTCGGAGCCTTAAGGTCGAAAGCCGCGGCGATGTGCGTCGGTTTTTCTTCGTTTATAAGGCCCGTCAGCATGTTCAGAAAACCGAAAATAGCCCCCGTATTTCTGCCCTTGTCGTCCGTCAGAAGCGGAAGCGCGTGAAAGGCTCGATACATGAGGCTGTTGCTGTCAAGAAGTAAAAGTTTTATTTTTTCGGCAGGCATTTTAATCCCTCTTAAAAACGCGGAAATGTTTCATAATTGCGACGAACATGTCCTTTCTGACCTTGTTTTTGCAGTACTTGCTTTTTGCAAGCAGGCCTTCGGGATCGAACATATCCATTTTTGCTTTTTCGTAAATTTTCAAAGCCAACTCCAGCGGATCGAAAACCTCGAAACGGTCAATGCCGTAAGTGGTGGCAAAATCCTCCAGAAACAGCCCTATCGCCATCGAGTCGGAATCCTTTTTCTTTTCCGACTGATGCCTTTTCACCGCCGAAACGAAAAGTTCGTAATTTTCGATTTTGTCTTCGACAGGAGCAACGCCGGCTGCCCTCAAAGCTTCGTAGAAAGCTTCGTCCGGCAGGCAAAGCATGGTGGTTTTCACGTCGTCGTCAGGCACTTCCTGCAAATAATAATGTTTGCCGAAATAGCCTTTTATCATACGATTTGCATCGTAATAACCCATTTTTTGGTAATAATCGATGCGATCTCTGCTGAAATTCATTGCCATCGACATTTTTTCGGACGGCACGATATACTTGATGTTTTTGCCTTTATAGAGCGACTCGTAAACGCTTTGATAACGATCCCTCGTGCGAATACATATTATTTCGTCGTAGCCTCTGTCGATCAAAAGATTGACGGGCAGATTGTTGGCCACGCCGCCGTCCATAAGGCGATTGCCGTCTATTTCGATTGCGGAATAAACGGGATAGTTGGCGGAAGCGATGATGTAGTTCAGAAGTTCGCCTTCCGCGACGTCCTCTTTCATCACCTCGATGACTTTCATGTCGGACATGTTGAACACCGCAAACCCGAAATCGAGCTTGCTGGCGCGCAGCTTTTCTTCGGAAATATATGAGGAGATAAATTTTCGCATTCGGTCGGTCGATTCCAGCCTGACACGGCCGAATTTTTTAATTTTGCCGATAAGGTAACCGATGCGCCCAAGATTTATCGCGCCCCGCTGGATCATTTCCCACTCTTCGTCGTCAAAGTCCAAAAGCTGCGAGACTTTTACGTTGTCCCACAGTTTCTGCAAGTTTTCTATGCTGCCGCCGTCCTGAACGATAATGGCACCGTTAAGCGCGCCGATGCTTGTCCCTACCACGCCGTCAAAAGCGTAGCCGGCCTCGTAAAGAGCCTTGAGCGCGCCGAGGTGATACGCACCTTTTGCGCCGCCTCCTTCCAAAGCTAATCCTCTCATAGTCCGTCCTCTCAAGTATTTTGTTGACAAAAATCTAAAGTTCTATTCTCGATTGAAGCGCTCTGGACAAAGTCATTTCGTCGGCGTACTCGATGACACTTCCTTCAGGAAGGCCGCGCGCGATACGGGTTACCTTTATTCCCAGCGGCTTCAAAAGCCTGGCTATATACATTGCCGTCGCTTCGCCCTCGACGTCGGGGTTGGTGGCCAGAATAACTTCTTTCACGCCGTCAAGCCTCGACAGCAGGCCTTTTATGTTTATGTCGTCCGGCCCGACGTGATCGATCGGGCTTATCACGCCGTGCAAAACGTGATATACGCCCTTGTAGTCCTTAACTTTTTCGAAAGCAAGAATATCTTTCGGCTCCTTCACGACGCAGATGACGTCTTTGCTTCGGGTTTTGCAGATGTCGCACACGTCGTTTTCGGTGAAATTGCCGCATACGCTGCAAAAATGCACCTTCTTTTTGACGTCCAAAAGCGCGGACGCCAGATTCTGAACGTCCTCTTCGGGCCTTGTAAGCATGGAATACGCATACCTCACCGCCGTCTTTTCTCCGACGCCGGGAAGTTTTGTGAATTCCGAAATAAGTCTTGCCAAAGGTTCAATGTATTGCATCAGAACAAACCGCCCATTCCGCCGGCCATCGGGCCCATAAGCCTTTGAGTTTCATCTTCGGCGTTTTTCATTGCGTCGTTGAAAGCAACGACGATGAGATCTTCCAGCATTTCGATGTCGTCAGGATCGATTGCTTCGGGTTTGATGGTAACGTAGTTCACGGTTTTGTCGCACATCATTCCGATTTCGACCAAACCTCCGCCCGCAACGCCGGTAACTTCGGTTTCCGCAAGCTCGGCCTGCGCTTCCTGAATTTTTTGTTGCATTTGTTGAGCCTGTTTCAGAAGCTGTTGCATGTTGCCGCCGCCAAAACCGCCGCCTGGAAATTTACCCATAATTTTATTTCTCCTTGAATTGAGTTTTATTTAGTCTTTTATTTTCAGCCGCTTTTCACCGAAAAGTCGGTTGAGTTCTATGATAACGTTGCCCGAGCCGCCGTCTGCGCCCACCTCGTCAACCACTGTCAGAAAATACGGTTTCCCTGTCAGTTTTTTCAACGTGGCAGCTATGACGTCCAGATTTTCCTTTATACCGAACAACGCCCTGTTGCTTCGGCTTTCGACGGTAACACTGACGTTGTTTCCGTCGTCCGTCAGATTTTTCACACCTCTCAGCGCAAACCCAAGCGCAATGTAGCCTTGCTTCATAAGGTCGGTGGAAGCCTCCTCCAAAACGGATCGGGAAAGGCCTCCCTCGCTCTCCGAAAAATCCTCCGCCGCTTCAGCTTCGCCTGGGAAGCCCCCTTGCTTCGAGCTGCATGATGCGTTGTTCGAGTTTTTTGCAGCCGGCAACTATCGCGGCCGTCGAAACGTCTTTTTCGGTTGCCGCCCTTGCGATGGCGGCTTCGACGACTATTTGCGGCTGGGAGCTGAACCTGAGTTCACCCGAAATGCCGTTGAAAATGTCGAGAATAAGCAATATGCGGCTGTTGGCGACCGTTTCGGAAAGAGTTTTCAGCTTTGCCAGAATCGGTTTAGGAAGGCCGAGCTCGTCGTCTGCGTCTTTGATATTTTTGACGTACAGTACGTTTCTGAAACATTCCGCAACGTCCGACGCCAGAACAGCCATATTCTTGCCGCAGGAAGAAAGTTTGTTGATTTTTTTCAGCGCCGCGCCTACGTCCGACGAAATTATGTCGCCGCAAAGCGAACAAATAAGGTTCGGATCCGAAGCGCCGAGCGCCTCCAAAACCTTGTCGTAGGTTATCTCTTCGTCGCAGTAGGAAAGGCACATATCCGCAATGCTCAGACTGTCGCGCACGCTGCCCGCGCCGGCGGTGGCGATAAGCCTTAAGGCCTCGGGCTGATACTTTCTGCCTTCTTTGTCAAATATGTCCGCAAGGTTTTTTGCCAGAAGCTCGGTGGAAACCAACCTGAAATCAAACCTCATACACCTTGACAAGATGGTTGCGGGAAGCTTGTGCACTTCGGTGGTTGCCAAAATGAAAACGGCGTGCTTCGGCGGCTCCTCCAAGGTTTTGAGAAGCGCGTTGAAAGCAGGCGTTGAAAGCATGTGAACTTCGTCGATGATATAGACCTTGTACTTCAGCGTTACCGGCGGATATTTGACTTTTTCCCTCAGATCTCTGATTTCGTCAACGCCGTTGTTGGACGCGGCGTCGATTTCCAAAATGTCCAGACAAGCAGGATTTGCCGCCTCTTTGCAGCAGTCGCATTTTCCGCAAGGAGATCCGTCCACGGGATGCTCGCAGTTTATTGCGCGCGCAAAAATACGCGCCGTGCTGGTTTTGCCCGTGCCTCTGGTTCCTGTAAAAAGATAGGCGTGCGAAACGTTTCCGGTTTTCACCTGATTTTTCAAAGTTCTGACGATGTGATCCTGCCCGAAAACGCCCTCGAAGGTGTCAGGCCTGTATTTTCTGTAAAGTGAAATGTGCGCCATATTTACCGCCCGATAATAATTATATAAGCTATTATACAATAATTCGGGCGCTATTGCAATCTTTTTCACAAACTTTTTGCGGTGGAGCTTGCCAAAAATAGCGCGGCGCAATAGGCGTATCTGACCGCGCCGGAAGCGTTTGCGCCGGCAAGTATTTCGGATTTTGCATTGTCCAAAAGCGCGGACAAAATGAGCAGATACGTTTTGGTTTTCACATAGCCGAATTTGTTTTCGTTTTTAATTGTTTCTTCAAAATCCGCAGTTAAATCGTCAAGATTTGCCGCTAAAACGTTGATTTTGGCAATTGCGTCCACAACGTCCAGGTTGCCTTCGTCAAGCCTGACGCTGACGTCGTAGAGGCCGTTGTAGAGGTCGTAGGCCGCGACGACTGCGCGTTTTACGGCAGACTTATTGCCGCCTCGGCACCACTCGAGTTTTGGATCGGGAACGGTCAGCTCGTATATAAGTCCGCCCGAATTTGCCGTGTCCTTTTTTACTATTTCGGCGTCCGCGCGCGTTTTGTAGATTGCCGCGGCAAGATAATATTTGCCGTCAAAAAACAAATATCCCGCGCCGCCCATATTCTTTACTTCCCCCGCGCTCATCAAGCCTTGAGCGTTCTGATGATAGCTGTCCACGCAATAGACGAAAAAGGTTTTCGAAACGTCCTCGTTTTTGTCCTTCCACACGGCCAAAATGCCTTCGTTTGCATATAAATCGGCCACAAAAATCGACAAACAGAAAAGCACCGCAATCATTAGCACGGCAACCAGCGTTCTTGCCCTATGCGGACGCTCTTTAGGCTCGGCGACTTCCTCCCGATCCTGCTGCGGCCTTCCTCTGCGGAAAAACATATACGGCTCGTAGTTTACGTCGTTATCCTGATTTCTTTCCATAACACACCTCTTCTTAACTTATGCTTCGTCAAAAATCGGTATGCAAAAAAACGGGCCGCGGCTTGCGCCGTGGCCCAAAGTTTGCGTTTAGTCCGTGTAATGAATAAGCTCGATGCCCGCCTCTTCCAAAATTTTGAGGCTGAATTCGTCCGGATAAGGGTGCTTGTACATAATTCTCGTTATGCCGCTGTTGACGATCATTTTCGCGCAAATGACGCACGGCTGATGAGTAACGTAGATGGTGGCTCCCTCCACGCTTATTCCCAGTTTTGCAGCCTGACAAATGGCGTTCTGTTCGGCATGGACGGCATAGCAAAGCTCCGCGCGGGTGCCCGACGCAACGCCCATTTCGTCACGCATGCAAACGCCCTTTTCTACGCAGCTTTTCACGCCGCTCGGCGCGCCGTTGTAGCCCGTTGTCAGAATACGTTTGTTCTTGACGATGACGGCCCCCACCTGCCTGCCCGTTCTGTAGCAGCTGGACCAGGTTGAAACCAATTCTGCCATTTCCATAAATCTTTTGTCCCATTTGTTCATAGCGCACCTCGGGTATATTGTTTCTGAATAAATCTAATATAACATTATTGCAAAATAAAATAAAGCAATTTTTGACAAAAAAATTTTTTTCGCTTCCAAAAAATGGTCATACAGCTATTGACATTTGGAATTATGTGGGCTATAATAACATAGAATTTAGCAATCGAAAGTTTTGACTGCTAACAGCAATACACAATCTCAGGAGGATACACATCATGAAAATTACACCGCTTTTCGACAGAGTCGTGCTTGAAACCGTTGAAACGGAAAACCAAACGGCAGGCGGTTTGTTTTTGAGCGACGCTTCAAAAGATAAATCGCAAATGGCCAAAGTCATTGCAGTCGGCCCGGGCGGAATTATAGACGGAAAAGAAATCAAAATGCAGGTCAAAGTCGGCGATCTCGTTTTGTACAGCCAGTACGCCGGCAGCAAATTTAAGTTTGAAAACAAAGAAGTGATCATCATTCGCCAGTCCGACATTCTGGCCGTGGTGAACAAGGAGGCTTAATATGAGCAAAGAAATTTTGTACGGCGAAGAAGCTCGCCGCAGCCTGAAATCGGGCGTCGACACCTTGGCCGACGCAGTCAAAATCACCTTGGGGCCTAAAGGCAGAAACGTGGTTCTGGACAGAAAATTCGGCGCGCCGCTCATCACCAACGACGGCGTTACCATCGCAAAAGAAATCGATCTTGGCGACAAATTCGAAAATATGGGCGCGCAGCTCATCAAAGAAGTCAGCATCAAAACCAACGACGTTGCCGGCGACGGCACCACTACGGCGGCAGTTCTGGCGCAAGCCGTTATCCGCGAAGGTCTCAAAAACATCGCCGCAGGCGCAAACCCTATGGTTTTGAAAAAAGGTATCGCCCTCGCAACGGACAAAACCGTTGAAGAACTGAAAAAAATCAGCAAACCTATCGCCAACAAAAAGGCCATCGCAGACGTTGCGTCGGTTTCTGCCGGCGACGAAGAAATCGGTTCCCTCATAGCCGACGCTTTTGAAAAGGTCGGCAAAGACGGCGTCATCACCGTCAACGAAGGCAAAGGCCTCAAAACCGAACTCAGCGTCGTTGAAGGCATGCAATTCGATCGCGGCTACGCCAGCCCTTACATGATGACCAACACCGACAAAATGGAGGCCGAACTGGACAGCCCGGTCATTCTGGTCACCGACAAAAAAATCAGCAACTTCCAGGACATCGTTCCGCTTCTTGAAAACATCATCAAAACCGGCGCAAAACTTATGATCATCGCCGAAGATATCGAAGGCGACGCGCTCACCAACCTCGTTCTGAACAAGCTTAAGGGTATTCTGAACGTCGTTGCGGTCAAAGCCCCGGGCTTTGGCGACAGAAGAAAAGCAATGCTCGAAGACATCGCGATTTTGACCGGCGCAACCCTCGTTTCCTCAGATCTCGGATTCGAGCTTCAGAACGTAACCTTCGACATGCTCGGACGTGCAAAATCCGTCAAAGTGGACAAAGATAAGAGCATCATCGTCGGCGGCGCGGGCAATCCCGACGAAATTGCGGCCAGAGTAGCTTCCATCAGAAAACAGATTGCCGAAACCACTTCCGACTACGACAGAGAAAAACTTTCCGAACGTCTTGCAAAACTTGCGGGCGGCGTGGCTGTCGTAAACGTCGGCGCGGCAACCGAAGTTGAAATGAAAGAAAGAAAACTCCGCATCGAGGACGCTCTCGCGGCAACCAGAGCCGCAGTCGAAGAAGGCGTTATCCCTGGCGGCGGAACCGCTCTTCTTAGCGTTGCTCCGACCGTTTATAAGTTCGCCGAAACCTTGGACGGCGACGTCAAAACCGGCGCGGTTATCGTTGCAAAAGCGCTTGAAGAACCTGCAAAACAAATTGCCGTCAACGCAGGCATCGACGGCGGCGTAGTAATCAGCGAAATCAAGAAGAACGGCAATCCGGACTTCGGTTACGACGCTCTCAAGGACACCTACTGCAACATGGTCGAATGTGGCATACTGGACCCGACAAAGGTTACCAGAAGCGCGCTTCAGAATGCGGCAAGCGTGGCGGCTACCCTTCTTACCACCGAAGTTCTGGTGGCAGACAAGCCCGAACCGCAACCTCCTATGCCTCAAGGCGGCATGGACGGCATGTATTAAAAATACCGAAACGGACATTAAAAAACCCTCCCGAAAAGGAGGGTTTTTTGATTGTTTGATTTTATTTTCGTTTCGAAAGCAGAATGGAGTTCAGAACCACAAATAAGCTGGAAGCGTTGTGCACAAGCGCGCCGACTGCCGGGCTCATATCGTGATGTCCGATGCCGCCGAAGGAAGCGATGATAATGCTTACGACGCTTATGGTGAGCGACACCGTGATGTTGAACTTGATAGTCGTCATGCAGCGTTTTGCGCTCTTGACGATTTTCGGAAGCGAGCCGATGTCGTCGTTCATAACCAGAACATCGGCAGATTCCACGGCGATGTCCGCGCCGATTGCGCCCATTGCTATACCCGTGGTTGCGGTTGCAAGCGCAGGAGCGTCGTTGACGCCGTCGCCGATCATTGCAACTTTCTTGCCTTGTTTGATAAACTCCTCGATGTGAGCGACTTTATCTTCAGGCATGCACTCGGCATACACTTTGGAAACGCCCACTTCTTTGCCCACTTCTTCGCCGACCTTCTTGTTGTCGCCGGTGAGCATAACGGTCTGAATACCGAATTCGGTGCCAAGCGCGGTAACCGCTTCTTTTGCCGTGGCTTTTATGGTGTCGGACACGCCGATTACGCCTTGAACTTTGCCGTCGATGACGACGAATAATCCTTTTTTGCCGACGGAATTGAGAGCCTCGGCCCTGTCCGCGAAGGCGTTTTCTGCGCCTGCCAGCTTCTTGTTGCCTACTTCTACGGTGTGGCCGTTCACTTCGCCGCTTACGCCCAAACCGACGATTGTGCGGTGATTTTCGACTTCGTAAAGTTCGATATAGTTGTTTTCGGCATATTTCACGATTGCGCCGGAAATAGGGTGTTCGGACAATTTTTCGACGCTTGCGGCGTAAGCCATCAACGTGTCGGAATCGTAGTCGTCGGTGATGACGTCGGAAACGGTCATTTCACCCGTGGTGATGGTTCCCGTTTTGTCGAACGCGACGACACCGGTGTGCGCGAGGCTTTCAACAGTTTCGCCGGATTTTATGACTACGCCCTCTTTTGACGACTTGCTGACGGTGGCCATGATTGCCGTAGGCGTTGCAAGAACGAGCGCGCACGGGCAGAACACAACCAAAATGGTAACGGCTCTCTGAACGTCTTTGGTGATAAGGCCCACGACGATTGCGATGATCATTGCCGCAGGAACGAATATGGACGCCATTTTATCGGCGATTTTGACGACCGGCGCCTTTTTGGCGTTTGCCTGAGCAACCATTTTTGCCATGCGTTTCAGGCTGCTGTCGCGGCCGACTCTGGTGGCTCTGACTTCGATGACACCGTCGCAGTTTATGGTTCCTTCGTAAACTTCGTCGCCGACTTCTTTATCTACAGGCATGCTTTCGCCGGTTATGGCCTGCTGATTGAGGCTGGACGCGCCTTTGACGATTACGCCGTCGCAAGCAACGCTTTCGCCCGTTTTGATTCGGATGATGTCGCCGACCTTAAGCTCGGACGATTTGACTGTCACTTCTTCGCCGTCCCTAAGCAGGCAAGCGGTGTCGGGAGCAAGGCTTAAAAGCTCTTTGATGCCGCTCTTTGCTTTTCTGACGGTCAGGCTTTCCAAAAAGTCGCCGATCTGCATAATGAGCGCAACTTCGCCTGCCGCAAAATACTCTTTTATCACGATTGACGCCACAAGCGCAACCGTAACCAACAGCGACGCAGTTATCTTTTTCTTCTTGATAAGGTTTTCAAACGCACCCACAACGATAGGATAACCGCAAAGCACAACCGCGATAAACGCAAGGTCGAAATACTTGTAGCTCAGCACCTTGAAGTAACTGAGGATAACCGATACGGCCGAAACGGCAATGATGATAAGGTCGATTTGCCATTGCTCCAGACGTTTTTTCTTTTTGGAATGATGTCTGCCGCATCCGCAGTCTTCTTCGTCGTCTTCATGTTCGTGACGGTGGTGTCTGCCGCATCCGCAATCGTCGTCATCGCATTCAGGTTCGTGACGGTGATGCCTACCGCATCCGCAATCGTCGTCATCGTCGCCTTCATGTTCGTGATGGTGATGCCTGCCGCATCCGCAGTCGTCGTCATCGTCGTCGTGATGATGGCAGCAGCAGCAAGATTTCTTCTCTTCTGCAGGCTCTTCCTTTTCGCAGCAGCAAGAACGTTTTTCTTCCGCCGGTTCTTCATGGGAGCAGCAGGAACGTTTTTCTTCCACCGGTTCTTCGTGATGGCAGCAGCAGGATTTCTCTTTCTCTTGCTCCGCTTGTTGCTCGCCGGAATGGCAGCAGCAAGATTCCTTTTCTTTATTGGTATTCTCTTTCATGGAAATACCTCCTTAATTATTTTTCTTATATTTAATAACTAACCGCTTCAGTTAATATAGAAGCAATATGTTAAGGCCGCTTTATAAGGCTATTTCATTTTGGCGAACTTGTCGATGGCTTCGAGGAGGTTCTGAACCGCTTCGGTGTCGTCGCCTGCCTTTATGGCGTCAACCACGCAGTGAGAAATGTGGTTATACAAAATTTCCTTTGCCGTGGCGGTTATGGCGGCGTTTATCGCGGACAACTGAATGATGACGTCCTCGCAATGTCTGTCGGAGCTAATCATTTCCTTCACCCCGCGGATCTGGCCTTCGATTTTGTTTAAGCGAGCTATACTTTTATCTTTGCAACAACTCATATTTTTATCCTCCCAACATACCCTACGGGGGTATCCTATGGCTACATAATAGCACTGCTTTTTTTGTTTGTCAACGGTTTTATGAAAATTTTTTCGACTAATTTTTTCCACTGCCCGAAAAACGATTGACAAAGGCTTTGTTATACATTATAATTTCGCCGTTAAGTGGTTTAGAAATGGTAAACTTTTTGTTTATAATCTCAAAACTTGTTAAAATCAAAGTTTAGTCGCACTAAACTTTTCGACAAATAACTTACGATTGTTTTACGTTCGTTGTCTTTCAGACAAGGTTCGACTTAGGTTTTTTTGGAGGAAAACATGGAAATCGGAAGCAAACTTAAGCAAATGCGACAGCAATGCGGGCTGACGCAGGAAGAGCTGGCCAACCGTTGCGACCTGACGAAAGGATACATTTCGCAGCTGGAAAACGACCTGACTTCCCCGTCCATAGCCACGCTGACCGACCTTATGGTTGCGCTCGGAAGCAGCCTGAAAAATTTCTTTTCCGACGATGACGACGAACAAATCGTTTTTACCGAAGAAGACTTTTTCGAAAAGGAAGACGAGGATCAGAAGATAACCTGGCTGGTTCCGAACAGTCAGAAAAACGAAATGGAGCCTATTCTGCTTGAAATCAAGCCTCACGCTTCATTGCAGAAAGACGTTCCGCACGAAGGCGAGGAATTCGGCTACGTTCTTGAAGGAAAAATCGAAGTTACCGTTGGCGAAAGGCATTTCAAGTGCGGCAAAAACGAAAGTTTCTATTTCGTCAGCAACAAAACTCACTACATCGAAAACAAGACCGATAAGGTCGCAAAAATAATTTGGGTGTCCAGCCCGCCGACGTTTTAGGAGGACAAAATGAAAAGCGAAAAAATCATCGAAATCAAAAACGTAACCAAGGAATACGACGGAAAGCAAGTTGTCAAAAACGAAAGCTTTTCCATCAACAAAGGCGAATTCGTAACGTTTCTGGGGCCTTCCGGCTGCGGAAAGACCACGACGTTAAGAATGATTGCGGGTTTTGAAGAACCTACCTCCGGCTCCATTTTGTTCAAGGGCAAGGACATCACCAAAATTCCTCCTCACGAACGCCCGGTAAACACCGTTTTCCAGCGTTACGCGCTGTTCCCGCACCTCAACGTTTTCAACAACATCGCTTTCGGGCTTAAAATGAAACGTATCCCGGACGGCACCACTTCCACCGACAAAAAAGGCAACGTTTACGAAAACATGCGCAAGCTGACCAAAGCCGAAATCGAAGAAAAAGTCAGCGCCGCCTTAAAGCTCGTCGATCTGGAGGAATACGGCAAGCGCGACGTGTCCAGCCTCTCGGGCGGGCAGATGCAGCGCGTGGCAATAGCAAGGGCCATCGTCAACGAACCGGAAGTTCTGCTTCTGGACGAACCGCTCGGCGCGTTGGACCTCAAAATGCGCAAGGACATGCAGCTGGAGCTTATGAAAATGCATAAGCAGCTCGGCATCACCTTCATCTACGTAACGCACGATCAGGAAGAGGCTCTCACCATGAGCGACACCATCATTGTTATGCGCGACGGCGTCATTCAGCAAATCGGCACTCCGCAAAAAATCTACGACGAACCGGCCAACGCATTCGTCGCCGACTTCATCGGCGAAAGCAATATTTTGTCCGGCATCATGAAAAAGGACGAGCTGTGCTCCTTTGTCGGCCACGACTTCGAGTGCGTGGACAAAGGCTTCAAGCCTAACGAACCGGTCGACATCATCATTCGTCCGGAGGATATCTACATCATAAAGGGCGACGTATCCAAAGGCATGGTCCCGGCCGTCGTAACCGACTGCGTATTTAAGGGCGACCACTACGAAATTCTGGTTGACACCAACGGCAACGAACTGCAAATTTTCGAAAACACCGAGTGCAGCGTGGGCGAAGAAATCGGCCTCTACATCAAACCGTTCGACATTCACATCATGCACAAAAACCGCATTATCAACGAATACGAAACGGTCACCGGCGAAGACGGCGTCGTCTATATCTGCGAAAGCGAATTCAACGTCGGACACAATCTCGAGGCGGAAACGCCGGTTAAAGTTTCGGTTCCGTTCGATAAAATCGAAGTTATGGACAATGAGGAAGACGGCGTCATCGGCGCGGAAGTCGTTTCGTCCATCTACAAAGGCAGCTACTATCAAGTCATTCTGCGCACCGACTACGACTACGACTTCTTCGTGGACACCACGGACGAATGGCTCAAAGGCGACCGCGTCGGCATAAACATCGATCCGAAAGACATCAGGCTCGAGGTTATCCAAAAAACGGAGGAATAAAAGGTGAAAAAAGGTTTTAGAAAAAACTTCAAACTCACCCGCAAGGTTTTCAGCTATCCGTACATACTGTTTCTGACGGTGTTCGTGGTGGTGCCTTTGTCGTTGCTGCTCGTCAACTCTTTTCTGGTTGACGGCAAACTTTCCTTCGACAATTTCAAGGAATTTTTCAGCGGCAAAGCCAGTCTGCTGGTTCTTGCAAACAGCATTATCGTGGGTTTGGTTACGACGGGACTGTGTCTTCTGCTGGGCTACCCTGTCGCATATCTTCTTGTCAAATTCGACGCAGGCAAAATATTCGTGCTGCTGTTCATTCTGCCGATGTGGGTAAACTTCCTTATAAGGACGCTCGCCACCAAAGCGATCTTCGTGGCGCTGGGCGTGAAGCTTGGTATGTTCACGGTGGTTTTCGGCATGGTCTACAACTATCTGCCGTTTATGATTCTGCCGCTCTACACCACTTTGTCGGGCATGGACAAAAGCTACGCCGAAGCGGCAAAGGACCTCGGCGCCGATCCTATGAACGTGCTCGTCAAAACGATTTTGCCGATGAGCCTTCCAGGCATAATCTCCGGCATAACCATGGTGTTCATTCCGACCATATCCACTTTTGCGATCAGCCAGCTTCTGTCGGACAGCACAATCTATCTTTTCGGTGACAGCATACAAACCAAATTCGATCAGGGCGTGTACGGCGTCGGCAGCATAATGAGCATCGTCATGCTCGTCATGGTTTTGGTTTCCAACTATTTTATCAACAAATTCAATCGCTCGGGCGACGTGAGGAGGTCGATATGGTAAAAAAAGTTTTGGGCAAAGCCTATATCTATATTATCCTTGCGCTTCTCTACGCGCCGATACTTCTCATCATTGTTTACAGCTTTTCCAACACCTCGAACTTCAGCTTTCGCCACGGATTCAGCTTCGAGGCCTATAAGTCCATTTTCACCAGTGAAAAAACTCCGGAGCTTATGTCCGCGCTGAAGAACACGCTTCTCATTGCGGCGATTTCGTCGGTGGTTTCCACGGTGCTTGGCGCGTTCTCCGCAATAGGCATTTTCAGCCTCGGCAAAAAAGCCAGACGCGTGGTGGAAAACGTCAACCAGATTCCTATCATCAACAGCGAAATCGTTATGGCAGTTTCGCTTATGCTGTTCTTCGTTACCTTCAAATTTCCGGAAGGCTACGTCAGACTGATTCTGGGGCACATTTCCTTCTGCACGCCGTACGTCATTTTAAGCATTATGCCTAAGCTCGCTTCCCTGGATCCTAACGTCTATGAAGCCGCTTTGGACCTCGGCGCAAATCCTATAAAAGCAATGACGAAGGTTATGATTCCGATGATTGCCCCGGGCATCGTTTCGGGCTTCGTGATGGCGTTCACGCTGTCTATGGACGACTTCATCATCACCCAGATAAACAAAGGCGCGTCCACGGGCATCAACACTCTTTCTACCTACATCTACGCCGACGCCCGCATCAAGGGCTTAAGCCCGTTCTGGTTTGCGATCTTCAGCATAATATTCGTGGTCGTGCTCGGCATTTTGCTCGTTATGAACTTCCGCAAATCGGTCAAGGTTCAGCCGCAAAAGGAGGTTAAATAGATGAAAAGAACTGTTAAAGCTTTCGTTTGTTTGATTCTTGCAGTTTTCACGGTGGTTTCCGCGGTTTGCTTCGCGCCGACCGCGCCGGCGCTTGCCGCCACCGAAACACTGGTGGTCTATAACTGCGCCGACTACCTCGATCTCACCCTTATCGAGGAATTCGAAAACTATTATAAAGAGGTTACCGGCAACAATCTCAAGCTGGTTTACTCCACTTACGACACCAACGAAACCATGTACACCGAAGTTTCCAAGGGCGACAGCAGCATCGACATCATCGTCCCTTCCGAGTACGCCATTCAGAAGCTTCGCGACAACAATCTGATTTACAAGGTTTCCGAGCTTTGGGAAACCTACGGCACGCCTCTGGGCCTTGAAAATCCCAACAGAAACGGCCTCGTAAACAGCGAAATCATCGACAAAATCGACGGCATTTTCGGCGATATGTCCGACTACACCGTGCCGTATATGTGGGGCACCTTGGGCATAATGTACAACGCCGAATACGTAACCGAGGAAGATTTGTCCGCCGGTTGGGGCATTTTCTGGAACGTCAAGGACAACCCTAAACTGCACCACAAAATTCTGGTCAAGGACAGCATCCGCGACACCTACGCCATGGCCGTTCTGTATCTGAAGGAATACGACCTTCTGCCGGACGAATACAAAGGCTACACCAACCAGGAGCTCATAAACTGCACCGACGAAAGCTTCCGAAAAATCGTCGAGCAGGCGCTTAAGGATCAGCGCGACGTCATCAAGGGCTACGAAGTCGACTTCGGCAAAGACGACCTCATAAACGGCATCGCTTACGTTGACCTTGCCTGGAGCGGCGACGCAATGTACGCCATAGAAGAAGCCGCCGTGGACGGCGTCGAACTGGGCTACTACGTACCTGAAATCGGCAGCAACATCTGGTTTGACGGCATGTGCATTCCGAAAACCTCCAAAAATCCGAGAGCGGCCGTTATGTTCATCGAATATATGTGCAGGCCTATAAGCGCGGTCAGAAATATGTATGAAATCGGCTACACTTCGGCCGTTGAGGTTGACAAAATCCTCGCCGACGAAGAAGCCATGGCCTTTATGGCCGAGTGCTACGACGAGTTCTCCGACGAGGACAAAGCCTACTACGGCGGCGTCGAAGCCTATATCGAGGAATACTTCTCCGACGAAACTCGCTACCCTGACGCCACCGATCCTAACCTCGGCGTCATGCAGACCTTCAAAGACAACGACGCCATGATTTCCATGTGGGAACGCGTCAAGGCGCACGGCATTTTCAGCTGGAAGCTGGTGGTGTTCTTCGTGATTATGGTTGCGGCTGTTTTTGCGGCATGGGGCGTTAGCGTTTTGGTGCGCGAGCTTCGCAGCCGCAGACGACTTTTGGTCAAACGCTAACCGTAATTTCAACTAAAACTAAAAAAGCCTACCGCATTCGGTAGGCTTTTTTAATGGGGATTTTAAGGGTTCATCCAGTTGTGGATGTTTGTGTCGTAATCTTTTCTCTCGCCTCTTTGGACGGTTTTCATTTTGAGAACGGTCGCTTTTTCGAGATCGGCTTTTTCCATTTCGAGGACGAACAAGTGCTCTGTAAGTGCGTCGGCTCCAAAGCTTTCGTCAGGGGACGAAACGGTTACCGTCAGCACGCTTCCGTCAAGCTTCACGGACGAAATTTTTGCAGGAGTCCAATATTTTTCGTACACGACGGAAACGAGAACGAGACTCTTCGTTTCAAAGAAACTTTCGTCGTACGCTTCGATTTTCGATTTCAGCGCCTGAAACTTCATTTCGCTGCCCGCAAAATCGGCAAAAGTTGCCGCTTCGGTTTTGTCGGTTATTGTCTGAATCGGGGCCAGCGCGCCGTTACCTTTGCAGAAAAGCGCAAGATTGTAGTTTACGTCTTCGCCTTTTTCTTCTTCGGTTTTGTTTCCGCCGCATGCGGCAAACGTCAGCATTGCCGCCAAACACAAAGCGGCAGTCAGAATTTTCGTAAGTTTTTTCATTTTCGGTTACCTCTTTGATTTGTTAACATAATATATAGTCCGAAACTTGCCTGTTTGTCCGGAATTATTTTGCTTTTGACACGATTTTTTCAAAAACTTTTTCGTCGTCCGTGTAAATCGTCAGCACAACTCTGTTTTCGCCATCAAAAAAGGTTGCCACGCCCACGTTTTTGTCGGCGTAGAACTTGTAGCCGACGTCCCCCGTCTTTTCGAATTCGGAAAGATTTTCAAGCCACGGGAAAATGGCGATTGCCACCTTTTCGTCGTCGGTCAGAAGCACCGACATCGAAATTTTGACGCCGCTCGGATAAGTGTACAGTTCCTCGATACAAACCACGTCGCCCTTCTTGTTTTTCACCACGTAGCTAACGACGCTTTCGGCTTTTTCTTCCTGCGAGCCCTGCGTTCCTTCACCGGCGGACATATCCGGAGCGTTTGGCTCCGTAGCTGTGTTCTTTTTCAGGTATTCGTCAACGGACGAAACTTCCACTTTGCTGTACATGTCGCCGCCTCTTCCTCTTACCATGACGGGAACCGCGATTGCAGTCACCACTATCAGAACGGCCAGAAGGCTCGCAACATACCTGAAAGCGGGTTTTCTGACGCGCACGCGCTCCGTCATTTCTTCTTTCACCCTTTCGGTGACCAAACGACTTTTGTCGGAAGTTTTCTCCGACAGCGCGGCTTTTATTCTTTTTTCGACTTCTTTTGTTTTCATAATCCTATTCGTCCAAAATTTTTCCGACTTTTTTCAATGCGCCCTTTATCAGGCCGTGCACCGTGGACTTCGGAAGCCCAACGGCTTTTGCTATCTCTCTGACCGTAAGGCCTTCCCAGAATTTGAGATAGAGCATTCTGTTTTCTTCCGTCGAAAGCGTGTCCAGCGCCGCCCTCAAATCGACGTTTTCAACGGCCGAATCGCCGTGTTCGTCGGTTTTCAAAAAGTTCTGAAGAAAGCCTTCCGACTCGTCGATATTCACCGTTTTGCCTTCTGTGAGATTGTAGTGATAGGCCTTGTTTTTTACGATTGTGAACAGCCAGTTGAGCCCGTTGAAGGAAGAATCGAAGGTCTTTGCGCCCGAGCTATACAGCTCCAGAAACACGTCGGAAAGCAAATCCTCCGCCAGACTTTTGTCGTAAAGATATTTTTTTGCCACGTTCAGCAGCAGTCCGCCGATTTCGGCAAACAGCAGATCCGGAGCTTTTTTGTCTCCTGCCTGAATGCGCGCGATAAGTGCGTTGACTTTTTTGATATCCTTTGACATTTATCCTTCGTTCTACCTAGTTTAGTCTTTTTCGGCACGATTTGTCCGAAAGAAATCGAAATTTTTTATTTTGACGAATAAACGATTTTATTGTCCGAAAATACTGCGTAAAGTCGATATTCGGTTATCTTAATTTGAAACCGTTTTTTTCGAAAGTCAGAATCTGAAGCCTGAGCTGTTCGATGAAGTCCTCGTTGTCGGTGCTCTTCACAATCATGTTGTACAAATTCTCGGTTGCGTCCTGCGTGTCGCCGGAGGACAGCAGACGGCGCATGCCCCAAACGGCTTCCAGTTCCTTTTGAGTAAGCAGCAGATCTTCTCTTCTCGTGCCGCTTCTGGAAAGATCGATGGCCGGGAAAATACGTTTTTCGCTGAGCTTTCTGTCAAGGTGAATTTCCATGTTGCCGGTGCCCTTGAACTCTTCGTAAATGACGTCGTCCATACGGCTGCCGGTGTCGATAAGCGCGGTGGCGATGATGGTCAGGCTGCCGCCGCGCTCGATGTTGCGCGCGCTGCCGAAAAAGCGTTTAGGGCTGTAAAGCGCGCCCGGATCTATACCGCCCGAAAGCGTTCTGCCCGTCGGCGCGATGGTGAGGTTGTACGCTCTTGCAAGACGGGTTAAGCTGTCCATCAGAATCACGACGTTCTCGCCGTTTTCCACCAGCCTTTTTGCGCGTTCTATGACAAGCTCGGCGGCCTTGGTGTGGTGCTCGGGTTGTTCGTCGAAAGTGCTGTAAACGACTTCGCCGTTTATGCTGCGTTGCATATCCGTGACTTCTTCCGGCCGTTCGTCGATAAGTAGGACCATAAGCTTGATGTCCGGATAGTTTGCCGAAATCGACGCCGCAATCTTCTTCAGAAGCGTGGTTTTGCCCGCTTTAGGCGGCGAAACGATCATGGCCCTCTGCCCGCGGCCGATAGGCGCAATCAGGTCCAGCGCGCGTATCGCGTAGTCGGTTTTGCCTTTTTTAAGCTCCAGCTTGATGCACTCGTCCGGATAGATAGGCGTCAGGTCGTCAAAGTTCGGCCTTGTGGCAAGCGTATCCTTGCTTTTGCCGTTGACGGCCAGAATGTCCATGAGAGCGGCAGGCTTGTTGTCGTAGTTGACTTTGACGATGCCCTTCACTATATCTCCGCGCCTGAGGCCGAAGGTTCTGATGGTTTTGGTGCTGACGTAAATGTCGCCGTCGTTGTTCTCGTAGTTTTTAAGGCGCAAAAAAGCGTAGCCGTCCGGAAGAAGATCCAGAACGCCTTCCTTCACGTCGCAAGAAGCGTCGAATTCCTGTTGCGGCTCGGCAAGTCTGATTTCGGCAGGCATAATTTTTTTAGGTCTGCCGCGGCCTCTTTTTTCGGAAATCGAAACGTCCTGCTCGGATTTTTCTTCGCCTGCTTTTGCCAGAATGGCCTCGACGAGTTGAGATTTAGGCATAGAAGTTACCTTGTCGATTTTCAGGTCGGAGGCAATTTTTCTCACTTGCAGCTGATTCATACTTAAAAGTGTGTCTTTGCTGTACATAAAAAACTCCTGTATTCAGTTGAATTTGTTGAAAAAAACGAAACGTAAAACAATATATTATAGGCCTGTCCCTTTCGGAATATAACCTATTTTTTCAAAACGATAATTTGAGTGTCGGGATAAGCCGTCAAAAGATTTTTGTCGGCTTCAAAATTGTTTTCGCCGAGGAAATGAACGTGGTCTGTGTCAAAAAGTTCGATGAAGCTGTCAATTTTGTCGATATCGAAAAGACAATCCTCGGTTTTGTAGTGCATCGGCACAACTATGGCCGGCCTGGTGGCAAGAACGTAAGAAAGCGCGTCGAAAGCGTCCACGGTGTAGTTTCCGCCGACGGGGATAAGCAAAACGTCCGCTCCCCTTATAAAATCGGCCACGTCCGGAAAAACGCCGCCCACGTCGCCCATGTGGCAAACGGTAACCCCGTCGCCCTGAAATTTGAAAACCGCGGTTTTTCCGCGGAGCCTGCCCGATTCCTTGTCGTGATAGGTTTCGATTGCCGAGATTTTCACGCCCGCACTTTCGAACGAATCGGCTTTGTCCAGAACTATCGGCGAACCGGAAACCGCTTTCACGTTGTCGTGATCGGCATGATGATGGCTGACCGTCACGACGTCCGCCGAAACTTCGGGCATATCGTAACCGACGTAACCGTCATACGGATCGGTTACGACAGTCAGATTTGCAAATTTCAGCACGAAGGACGAGTGTCCCAGCCATTTTACGAGCATAAATTATTTTCCTTGTTCGATGCGATCGAGAAGTTCCTTGATTTTGCTGTGCGGTTCCAGCAGTCCGCTGACGGACTGATTGCCGTGCACGTTGTTGATGATGTAGGCCATATATTTGCTCATGTCGGCCTCCACGAACCACTTGCAATTTTTAAGTTCCGGTATGCGGTAAGTGAGGTTTGTGGACAAAACCGCGGTGAAAAGGCCTTCTTCGTAGGCGACGTTGAATTTTTCGACGCCTTCGGTGAACAGCGAGAAGGTTGCCGTGAGGAAAATGTCCTTCGCGCCTTTTTCCTTAAGATCCTTGCAGAGCTTCAGAACGGAATCGCCGGTGGCAATGATGTCGTCCGCCACGAAAACGTTTTTGCCCGCGACGTCTGCGCCGATATATTCGTGCGCGACGATAGGATTGCGACCGTTCACGACCTGCGAATAGTCCCTTCTTTTGAAGAACATACCGAGGTCCAGCCCCAAGACGGACGCGTAATAGATGTTTCTGCCCATTGCGCCTTCGTCAGGCGACACTATCATAAGGTTTTCTTTGTCGATTTTCATCTTCGGGAAGCTGCGGTGCAACGCTTTCAGAATCTGATAAGTCGGGAAAAAGTTGTCAAACCCCATAAGCGGAACGGAGTTCTGTACCCTCGGATCGTGGGCGTCAAAGGTGATGATGTCCCTTACTCCCATGCTTTCCAGTTCCTGAAGCATCATGGCGCAGTCCAGACTTTCCCTTCCGTTTCTCTTATGCTGACGTCCGCCGTAAAGCATAGGCATCAGAACGGTTATGGAAGCAGGCTTGCCGTTGCATGCGCAAATAACCCTTTTGAGGTCTGCGTAGTGCTCGTCCGGCGTCATAGGGTGCTCTTGACCGTAAAGATTGTAAGTTATGCCGTGGTTGCCCACGTCGCAAATGATAAACAAATCCCTGCCTCTGACCGATTCGGACACGACGGCTTTGCCGTCGCCCGACGTGAAGCGCGGATATTTGCTTCCGACGATAAACGTGGTGCGTTTCTGGGCGTCGTCTTTGACTTTTTTGTTGTACCAGTCCACAAGATAGCGGTCGATACCTTTTGCAAGTTCCTGAGCTCCGGCCAATGCGATTATGCCCAAAGGCGCGGTGTACTGTTCTTCTTCGTAAATATCCTCTGAAAACGGCGTCATATATGCCCTCCGACTTAGTCTATTTAGAGTATAACACAAATTACGAAAAACACAACCAAAAGCGCGCAGGTCGGCCAACTTTTTTCCGATTTTTGTCGAAACCGCCGTTTCGTGCAAAGCCCGCAAACGGGACTTTCGGTATATTTTGAAGCGATAATGGCGACATTAAATCGTAAACGTCGTTTTTGACCGTAAAAGAAAAATATTTTGCTCCAAACTTGTTTTTGGCGGGAAATTGTTATTGACTTTTAAGGTTATTTTAATCTATAATGGACGTATATAGCATTTTTTATGCTGTTGAATCAAAAACTATATGGTTAAGGAGATTGATTTTTATGGACAACAAAACTAAGATTTTAGTAATGCGTGTGCTGAAAACCATTTTCTACCTGCTGGGATTCCCTCTCTTCGTATTTTTCGTTCTGAAGGATTCCAACGCCTTCCGTAGCAGCGAGGCTTACGCTGAAACGGCGGCGATTCCTGTCAAGGTTGCCATAAGCATCTGGGCTTTGGTATCCCTTGTCAAGGCAGGCATTGTGGTTCTCTCCGGCAAACGCAAACTGGCCACGACCGTTGCGGCCGTTCTGACTTTCGTAGTCATGCTCGGCGGCGCGTTCGGCGTGAAAACCATTGCCAAAAAGACTTACGACAAAGCGGCGGAAGCCAAACTCGGCGACTCCGCAGTTGCAAGCTGGGGCGATCAGGTCGGCTACTACAACAACGTAACGGCTTCCCGCAGCTCCATGGCAAAGGAGCTTTCTTCCGACGTAAATCACGCCACCGGCCTTTATAATATCGGTTATTCGGGCGAATTCAAAAAACGCAACGCAGAAGACACCCCTATTCATTCCGCCGCGGACGACACCCTCATTCAGGCCACCGCTTCGAACGGAAAACTCATAGCTTTGGACGGCAAAACCGAAATCGGCACCTACACCACCAAAGACGAGGTCTTCTTCGGAACCACCTACACGCACTACTACCTCGATATAAACGACGGCTACGTCTACGACGCTTACCCTGAAGGAAAACTCGGTTTCTGGTATCAATACAGCTATCAATCCCGTATGCTCAAAACCGAAGAAGAATTCAACGCATATTGCTACGGCGGCGTCTGGTACGGCGAAGGCACCTACAACCCTAACGGCACCGTTGCCGACGGTTGGATCTTCAGCCTCGAAAACGCTCTGGACATTCTGGACGACTACTACACCGCTTTGGAATTCGGTCAAAAAGCCTACGGCAGCAAAGAAGCTTTCATCACTGCTTATAAAGCCGCTCTGCAAAACGCCAAGGCCGCTCAGGCAGCCGACAACGGCGGCATGGAAGACGACGAATACTTCACCGCAAACGATAAATATCTCGCAAACATCGCATCCGCCGAAAAATGGGGCGTTACCTACAACAGAGTCAACGTCATCCTCAGAGTTCTCTTCCAAATGATCGAAGAAAACACCAAACTCGGCAAAATTCAGGAAGTTTCCACTTTGCTCGGCCTCGTAAAAAGCATGGCCGGCGGCACTTTGGACCTTGACGGCATCGTTACTCTTCTCGGCAGCTTCGGCCTTACCGGCGACTCCCTTGCAGGTCTCATCGGCGGTCTCGGCCTCGACGTTGACATTCCGGCAGGCTCTTCCATCAAAGAAGCTTTGGAATGCATTCTCGGAGGCTTCGACTATATGCTCGGCTATCAATCCACCGTCAACAAATCCGCAATCGACTACATCGACACCGGTGACGAAGAAACCGACGCCATGATGAAAAAATACGGCTTCGCTCTCTTCGCGGGCTACAACCACGGCACTTTCTGCGGCAGCGTCATCGTTAACCCTAACGAAGGCGGCACCATCGGAAACGGCGCTTACTTCGTAAGCCAGGGCCTCGACAAAGCCAAGGTCGAACAACTCAGAACCGACCTTTCCTACAAACCGACTCTCTACCCGATGATCAGCTTGTTCCGCTATATGTTCGCGTTCTGCGGCTTGGTTATCTTCAGCCTCGCCACCTGCTTCTACCTGAACGTCAAAATCCAAAAACTCGAAGAGGAGGACAGATAAATGAAAGCATTGCTTAAAGTTTTGAAAGCCGTCTGCTACGTTGCGGGCTTCCCTCTTCTTATTGCGTTGGTCGTACTTGCCAACTACAAAATTTATCAACAGGCTCCGTACAACGCCGGCGACCTTATGGGCATGGGCATTCCGTTCCCTTACGCTCTCGCGGCATGGCTCGGCGCAATCATCGTTATCGCGCTGGCGGTAGTCTGGCTCATTGCCACTCTCGTCATCACCAGAAAGAAAGCGAAACGCAGCATCGAACGCCAGATGGTTTCCGTAACCGTGTGGGCTTTGATTCTCACCGTAGGCTTCGGCGCGCTTTTGAACCTCGCGCTTCCTGATCTTATCGGCGGCGCAACCTCCAGCACCCTCTTTGCGGAAGACCTCAAAGAAGGCTGGGAAGATCAAGCCAAATTCAACGGCAACATTGTCAAAAAATTCGTAACCCTGAACGTTGTCAACGGCACTCTTTCTAACGACGTCAACTACTACACCGCAACCGAAGACGAAGAAGTTGTCGGCACCTACACCACCGGCGTAACGGCCGTGGACTTCCAGGGCGCAACCTACTTCAACCCGACGGCAACCGAACTCACCATGGACGACGTGACCGCTTGGTTCGAAGAAGAATTCGGCAAGGGCATAGATCCGCTGGCTTTGACCGAAGATCAGATCGCCGCAAATCCGGACACCTTCCTCTACAGCGTTCTTTACAACAACTACGTTCTGTACGATTATCACTATTGCTACAAAGCTCCTGAAATCAGACACGCAGTCGCAAGAGGTCTCTATGAAAACCTTAAAGAAACCAACCACAAACTGGTTGCAGAAGGTTTCAACAACAAAGAAGCTTACGACCTCATGAAGCAGAACTTCACGTCCATCGATCGCGACGGTTACGTTACTTTCGACGACTGCCTGCTCGAGTTCGCAAACTCCAGCCGTCAGACTATTCCTGTGCTCGTCAACCTCATTCTCGGTCAACGCGACATCGGCTCCGGCGGCGACGTTTCTTACGACTATAAGCAATACGATCCTGAATCCGGCAAAAATTTCGACGACGTTTATCGCTGGACCATTCTCGATATGGACGGCAACGGCATGACCGTGGATCTCACCTCCGTCGTCGGTCTTTTGAAAAACGCGGCAGTCGTGGTGGACAATCCGCAAGGCACTTACACCACCGTGAAACACACTTGCCCTACCTGCAACGCAGAATACACCGAAGGCGAAACCTACTGCCCGAAGGACGGCGCGGCAATCACCGACTCCACCGTCACTTCTTACGCAATCGTTTTCACCTACAACGACGTGACCTACCTTAACATCGAAAACCTGCATCACCTTCTCGACGCAGTGAACATCTCGTTCTTGAACGGCGTGAAAGCAAAACTTCACACCTGGCTCACGAGCGACGAATACTACGGCCTCTCCAACATCAAGGTTGACGAACTCTTCACCGACGAAGCTTTCAACAAAAACGTGCTGCAACCGCTCCTCTGGAACGCTTCCAACACCCTCGTCGCCAACGAAAACGTCGCAGGTTCTCCTCTTAACGTCGCAATCGTAGTCGAAGACGACGGCAGCGTCATGCTGGCCATCCGCCCGACCAACGCTAAACGCGGCGTGCTCGGCTATCAATACATGGCTTGGCTCGACAGCAACAACCTGCTGTTCGCCATCATCAGCCTGTACTCCGTCAGCAACTACCTGTTCCTGATGGGCGGCGTAGTCGTGTTCCTCAACTTCATCATCGGCCTTATCCGCATCAAGGAAAGAGATATGAAATCAAGCGAAAACGCCTAAATCAATCACTTAAACGACAAAACGCATCTCGTCTGAGATGCGTTTTCTTTTGTTCGTTTAACCTATATTTGCCGATTTAAGGCCAATATTTGCGTTTTGCGGCCGATTTTCCCGCTTTTCGCCCGACCGAACGCTTTTTATCTTTACGCCTTCTCCGCCGCCGTATTTCGGTTTACATTTTTCAAAAACAAATTTCGCTTTTTCGCTCCGTCTGCTTGACATTTATTTCGATTGTTTATATAATAGTTTGGTAACAAAATACCCCGTTTGGAGAAGTCGCCTAGCTTGGTCGAGGGCGCACGACTGGAAATCGTGTAGGCGTCAAAAGCGTCTCGAGGGTTCGAATCCCTCCTTCTC
>JABLTK010080000.1_pt1 | contig 127678 bp, 129 predicted proteins | sample 7160131 | NCBI WGS metagenome assembly JABLTK01 (sample SAMN14651221, study PRJNA627086) | human gut metagenome | isolation source: feces | host: Homo sapiens | reverse complement strand
TTCTAACTAATTGATTAATTGTTGGCATAACTTCTCCTTTCTACACACATATCCAGGTGTATCATTTTCTTTAATTTTTATTAGGTTTACAGAATAAACCCAATCAAATTCAAACATTGCTAATATATCATGTTATTTGATTTTTGTCAATTGTTTTTGATTATTTTGTTGGTTGTTTTTTTAATGTTACTATGTAATTTCAAAATATATAATGTGTTATTTTAAGAATGTCTGTTTTGTTTCTACTTTGTTTCTACTTTTATATGATATGCAATAGTTTTTGGTTTAATAGAAAAAGATAAACGTTTGCTTATCTTTTTATTATTTTGTTTTATTTCTTAGGATTTTTTCTTGTTCTTTGGTTATTATTTCTTCTCTGAATTCTAGGGCTATTTGCATGCTGGTTTTTAGTTTATCATAGGCTTTTTCTGGGTTGTTTTTTTGAAAGTTTATTTTTATCATGTCATCTAGAAGTCTTAATGTTGGCCCTAACTTATTCCATTTTGTTTTTGTTTGGTTATCGTCGTCCATTATTATTTCTTGGATTACTAGGGTACATTGATAGTCTATTTTTAATAATTCTTCTTTTTTATTTTCTTTTATCATTTTTTCTATGTCTAAATAGTTTTTATTGTTATTTTTTATAGTGTATTCTTCAAAGGTTTTTTCGTTTAGGGCTTTTAGTACAGATGGTAGCTCATATTCTTTTTTATTTATTACTACATAGTATTTTTCCATATTTCCTCCCAATTTATATTTATAGTATAGCTTTTTTATTTTCTTTTTGCAAGTTATTTTATGTTTATACCATATTTATTGTTTAGGGTGTCATAGAAAATATAGTTTTTCGGAGGGTCGTAGGTTAGGTTTAGTAAAACCATATAAAATAATATTATTAGGCTTAGGGAAATTTTATTCAAAATGTTTTTATCTTGTTTTTTTATTAAAAGATAGTAGCTAAGTATTTGTTCAAGGGCGATTACTATAAATAAGATGATTATACTTATTATTAATTTTTCGCCAATTTTATTGTATATTGGCAAATAGATTATTAAATATATTGGTATGCTTGTTATTGCTGTTATGAATAGTTGATATATATAGTTATTATATTTTATGTTGTTCTTTTTTAGGATTATTATTTCTATAACGCCCCATGAAAGAATTCCTGTGTATAATAGTTTCATGTGTTCCCAAATGCTTTCGTTTACAGGAAACAGGATGCTAAAGATGGGGTTGGGTAACCAGTTATATAGAAAATGATATAGAAAGGCTAATAGAAAGATTGCTATTGTTCCAACTATTTTTATTTTTTTTAAATTCATTATATCACCATTATTAGTATATTCTTTCTATAGTTTTTTTATTTTTATTTTTGTGATATAATTTTTTTGGAGGTGTTTTAGAATGGAAAATGATAGTTTATGTTTGTCTTATAAAGGTGATTTTTTCGATATGTTACCTCATGAATTTTTAAACAGTATTAATTTCAAGGTGCTAGCTGATGAGATTGGAATTGATTATAATATGTATCAACATATTTTTTCTTATGGAGAGGTTAAGTCTTTGGATAAGAAAAAATATAATAAAGTTGTTCTTTTGGAGGATAAAATTAATAAGCTTCGTGAAAAGGGGTTTATCAAAGATGAAGATTTTATAAGAAGAATTTTGGGGGCAATTTATTTTATTGCTTCTTATGGATATATTACTCATGTTAGTAAAGATTGTTTTAATGGTTTTGTTGAGGATTCTTTTTGTAAAAGATATGATTTTATGTTTTATATAGATGAGGAAGGAATTATTTTTGATGCTAAGTGCTTTAATGCTGAGTTTCGTGATGAGAGGTTTTCTTTGTCTGGTTCTTATATAAATGATAGCGATAAGTCAAGTTATTTTATACAGTATAAGTCTAATCATAGTGTTGGTGCTTTCTCTAGTTCACATTTTTCTAGTTTAAAGGTTTGCAATGATTATGAGGTTGAAAATATTGATGAAGTGATTGATAATTATGGAGGGATTTCTTATAGGGATTATTCTAGGTTGTTGCGAATTAACAATTTTTATATAGGTGAGGTTACTAAAGAACAAAAGAATAAAGATAGATCTTTTAGGGATGATGAGGTTATGATTGGCTTTGTGGGTTATCATGAATCTAAGTTAGGAGTATCTGAAAATTACATAATAGATGAACATGCTTATGATTTGTATAAGGCTGGTAAAATTTCTATTTATAGATTGTATGCTTTGTCACGTGATGCTTATAGACATCCTAAAGAACGTAGTTTATAGTATAAAAAAGAGGAAAAAATGTTTGATTTTTCCTCTTTTTTGTTATAATTGTTCTTCTAAGTTTTGTAGTTTTTCTTGTTCTTCTTTTAGTTTTTGTCTGTCTAATTCTACGATGTTTTGTGGGGCTTTTTTTATATAGTTTTCATTAGATAGTAACTTTGTTCTTTTTTCTATTGATTGTTTTAATTTTTCTATTTCAGTTATTAACATTTCTTTGTTAATTTCTTTTCCTTTTTGATAGAATGTAATGTTTATATTTTTTGATTTATAGTTGTATGCTTTTGTATCTGTTGGTGGTTCTTTACTTATTTGCTCTTCTTTTATTTTTAGAGCAAATTTATATATGTCTTTGTAGTTACTAGCTATTTTTATTTTTGCTTCTTTTGTTATTTCGTTTACTACTTTTAGGTTTCTAATGTTTGTTATGTCTTCGATTATTTTGTCTATTAGTTTTTCTTCAGTTTCATAAATTTGTTCTTTTTGATATGTTGGATATTTACTTATTACAATGCTTTCTTCTTTTTGTGGAAGCATTTGATATATTTCTTCGGTTACGTATGGCATGAATGGGTGAAGCATTTTTAGAATATTAGTTAGGACTTCTAGTAGAACAGTTTTGGTTGTGTTACTTTCTAAATTATTTTTGGATAGTTCTATGTAGTTATCACAAAAGTCTTCCCATATATGCTTATATAGAGTATTGCCTACGTTATTGAATTCATATTTATCCATATTTTCTGTAACTTCTTTGATTGTTTTGTTATTTTTTGTTAGTATCCATTTGTCTATTTCTGTTAGGTTATTTAAAGAGTAGTCTTCCTTTTTGAAGTCTTCAATGTTCATAAGAACGAATCTTGATGCATTCCATAGTTTATTGATAAAGTTCCATGTTGATGCCACTTTTTCTTCGTCGTATCTTAGGTCCATTCCTGGTGATGAGTTTGTTGTTAAGAAGTATCTTAGAGAGTCTGCTCCGTATTTTTTTATTACATCCATTGGGTCTACGCCATTTCCTAATGATTTTGACATTTTTCTTCCTTGTTTGTCTCTTATTAGTCCGTGGATTAGGCAATCTTTGAATGGTCTTTGGCCTGTGAATTCTAAGCCTTGGAATGTCATTCGATTTACCCAGAATGGTATTATATCATATCCTGTTACTAACACATTATTGGGATAGTATCTTTTTAGGTCTTTTGTTTCTTCTGGCCACCCTAGTGTTGAGAAAGGCCACAGAGCACTTGAGAACCATGTGTCTAGTACGTCTTCGTCTTGGATCCATCCTTCTTCTTTTGGTGGAATTGTTCCTACGTATATTTCATTATCTTTGTACCATGCTGGTATTTTATGACCCCACCATAGTTGTCTTGATATGCACCAATCGTAGGTTATTTCCATCCAGTGATTCATTGTTTTTTCGTATCTTTCTGGGATGAAGTTTACTTTGGTTTCTTTATTTTTTTGGTTTTCTAGAACTTTATCAGCAAGTGGTCGCATTTTTACAAACCATTGTTTTGATAGGTATGGTTCAACCATGACATTTGTTCTTTCTGAGTATCCAACGTTGTGGGTTATTTCTTCTACTTCAAGGAGAAGGTTTTGGGCTTTCAGATCATTTGTTAGTTGTTTTCGACATTCAAATCTGTCTAGTCCTTCGTATTTTCCGGCATTTTTGTTCATTGTACCGTTTGGATTTATGACTACTATTCTTTCAAGGTTGTGTCTTTCTCCTACTTCAAAGTCATTGGGGTCATGGGCTGGAGTTATTTTTACCACTCCAGTACCGAATTCTGGGTCGGCATGCATGTCTGCGACTACTGGTATTTTCTTATTTACTATTGGTAATATTACGTTTTTACCAATGTACTTTTTGTATCTTTCATCTTTTGGGTTTACTGCTACTGCGGTATCTCCAAATAGAGTTTCTGGTCTTGTCGTTGCTATTTCTAAGTAATCTTCTTCGCCTTCGATGTAGTATTTTATGTGATAGAATGCTCCTTTTGTTTCTTTATAGATTACTTCTTCATTTGATAGAGCTGTTAGGGCTTCAGGGTCCCAGTTTATTATTTTTTCACCACGATAGATTAGTCCTTTGTTATAAAGGTCTACGAATACTTTTTTTACGGCATTTGATAGGCCTTCATCAAGGGTAAATCTTTCTTTTTTATAGTCTAAGGATAGACCAAGTTTTGCCCATTGAGCATGAATGTTTTCAGCATATTCTTTTTTCCATTCCCAGGCAATTTTTAACCATTCGTCTCTATTCATTTTTCTTGGATTTATTCCTTGTTCTTTTAGTTTTTTGTCTACTTTAGCTTGAGTTGCTATTCCGGCATGGTCCATTCCTGGTAACCATAGTGCATCATATCCTTGCATTCTTTTGTATCTAATTAGGATGTCTTGTATTGTTGTATCCCAAGCATGTCCTAGGTGTAATTTTCCTGTTACGTTTGGAGGAGGTATTACGATACAGAATGGTTCTTTGGTTAGGTCACCGCTTTTAAAATAGTCTTTTTTTAACCATGTTTCGTATTTTAATTCTTCTACTTGTTTGTGATTGTATTTTTTTTCTAACATTTAAAACACTTCCTTTCTAATAATTAAAAAAACATCTCATCCAAAGGACGAAATGTTCGTGGTACCACCTTATTTTGTAATATAATATTACCTTATTCTTATTTAACGCATAAGTACGAATTATTCTACTTGATTCAAATAATTACTCAGAAGCTACCTTCGATTACATTGTATAGTAGTTTTCAGCTTACACTACCTCTCTGGAATACTTAGTAATTTACTCCTCTTCGTCATTGATTTATAAAATATGTTTATATTATAGCATAGTTTTTATGGTTTGCAAATAGTTTTAGTTATTAACATTTTTGTTAATAACTATTTTGAAGTACTTCATATTTTTATTTTATCTTTTAGATTTATAGGTCACTTATTCCACTTACTGCGATAAATAGAATCATTAATAGAACAAATACTAGTAGTAAGAATACCATCATTCCCCAACCATGGTTGTTTAGTTTCAATTTATCACCTCTAATTCATTAAGTCTTTGATACAAGAAACTGCTGCTAGGGCACCATCTGATGATGCTGTTATTATTTGGTAGGCTTCTTTTTTTACTATGTCTCCAGCAGCGTATATTCCTTTTATTTTTGTCCTTCTTGTTTCATCTACATTAATATAACCTTTTTCGTCTAAAATATCAAGGTTTTTTAGAATTTTTGTTGCTGGTTCATATCCTATGAAAATAAAGCATGCTTTCACGTGTAGGTCTGTGTCTCCTTTATCTGTTTTTAAGGTGACATATTCTAGTTTGTTGTTTTCTCCATGAAATTGTTTTACTTCACTGTTGTTTATTATTTCAATATTTTGTTTTTCTTTTACTTTTGTTATTAGAATGTTGTCTCCTCTTAGAGTGTTGCTTCGATTGATGAGTGTTACTTTTTTACAGATATCAGATAAGTATAGGGCTTCTTCTAGAGCGCTGTTGCCTCCACCGACAATTGATACTTCTTCATTTTTGTATAGAGCTCCGTCGCATAGGGAACAGAAGCTTATTCCTTTTCCTTCGAGTCTTTCTTCATTTGTATTTTTTAATTTTTTTGGTTCTCTTCCTATTGCAATTATTACTTTTTTTGTTGTATATTCTCCTTTATTAGTTTTGACTGTTTTATAATTGTCGTGGTCTACTATTTCTAGAACTTCTTCAAATTTTTGAGGTATTTTTTGATTGTTTATCTGTTCATAGAATTTATAAGCAAGGTCTGGTCCTGATATCTGAATTATTCCGGGATAATTTTCTACGGTTGATGTTTTGTTTAGTAGGCCTCCAGGAGCGCTTTTTTCGATTATTAAGCAGTTTAAGTTTGCTCTTTTTAAGTATAGAGAAGCGGTTATTCCAGCTGGTCCCATTCCGATTACTATTACATCATAGTTAGTTTCCATTTATATCATTCCTTTCTTTGCTTCGATTGATTCTTGTATCTTTTTTCTTTCTTAGAATTAAGAATATTCCAAGGAAGAATAAAATTATTGATACTGCCTGAGCAATTTTAATTGGCCCGAGCATTAATGAGTCTGTTCTTAGGGATTCAATCAAAAATCTTGCAAGGCTATACCATATAAAGTATATTCCAGTAAGTTGTCCTGGTTTTAGTTTCAGTTTTTTTCTTAATATTATAAGAACTATAAAGCCTAGCAGATTCCAGATTGATTCGTAAAAGAATGTTGGGTGGTAGTAAGTTCCATTTATGTTCATTCCATTTATAATAAAGTCAGGGATAGGAAGGTTTTCTAAGGTTTGTTTGGTTGTTGCTGGTCCATGGGCTTCTTGATTAAAGAAATTACCCCATCTTCCTATTGCTTGAGCCAAGATTAATCCTGGTACGGCCATATCGAATATTTTTAAAAAGTTTATTTTGTGTTTGTGACAATAGTATATGAAGAATATTGACCCTGATATTATTCCTCCATGAATGGCAAGACCACCATTGTATATTTCTATTATTTCTATGGGATTTTGAAAATAATAATCTAGGTTAAATAAAACATAGTATATTCGTGCTCCTAATATTCCCCATAGAACACCGTAAAATATTAGGTTTGTTATGAATTCTTCTTTTATGTTTTGCTTTCTGGCTTGTCTTAATAGAATATATGCTCCTGAAAGTATTGCTATTAACATGGTCATTGAGTACCAATATATTTTTATCGGTCCAAGTGATATGGCTACTGGATTCATTTTATTCCTCCCTATAAATATTTTTTAAGGTATTGGCCAGTGTATGATTCTTTTACGTTGGCTATTTCTTCTGGAGTTCCGGTTGCAACTATGGTTCCGCCTCCTTCTCCTCCTTCTGGTCCTAGATCTATTATGTGATCGGCGGTTTTTATTAAGTCCAGGTTGTGTTCTATTACAATTACTGTATCTTTATTATCTACTATTTTATTTATTATGGCAAGTAATTTTTTTATATCGTGAGTATGTAATCCGGTTGTTGGTTCATCCATAATAAATAGTGTTTTTCCTGTTGGTTTCTTTTGTAGTTCTTTGGCTAGTTTAATGCGTGATGCTTCACCACCAGATAGTGTTGGTGCTGGTTGTCCTAATTTTATATAGCCTAGACCAACGCTTTCCAGTACTTCTAGTTTTCTCTTTAACTTTGGTATATTGTCAAAAAATTCTAAGGCTTCTGATACTCTCATTTCTAAGACATCATGGATATTTTTCCCTTTAAATTTTATTTTTAGGCTTTCAGTATTATACCTTGCGCCGTGACATATTTCACATGGAACGTATACGTCTGGTAGGAAGTGCATTTCTATTTTTTTGACCCCGTCTCCACGGCAGGCTTCGCATCTGCCCCCTTTGACATTGAATGAAAATCTACTTTTATCGTATCCTAGCATTTTGGCTTCTTTGGTTGTGGCGAATAGTTCTCTTATTTCGTCAAATACTCCAGTATAAGTTGCAGGATTACTTCTTGGAGTTCTTCCTATTGGAGATTGAGAGATGTGAACTACTTTGTCTATATTTTCTAATCCTTTTACTTCTTTTACTTTTCCTGGTTTGTCTTTGGTTGGGTATAGATTGTGAGCTATTGTTTTATATAATACTTCGTTTACTAAGGTTGATTTTCCACTTCCTGATACTCCGGTCACGCATGTAAATACTCCCAGTGGAAAGTTTACACTTATACTTTTTAGGTTATTTTCTTTGGCACCAATTACTTTAAGAGCTTTTTTTATTCCTTTCCTTCTTGTTTTTGGTGTTTCAATACATTCTTTGCCGCTTAAATATCTTCCGGTTAGACTATTTTCGTCATTTGCTACTTCTTCTGGAGTGCCACTTGACACTAGGTAGCCGCCTTTATCTCCGGCAACTGGACCGATGTCTACTAGATAGTCAGCTTTTTTCATTGTGTCTATGTCATGTTCTACTACGATTAAGGTGTTGCCTAGATCTCTCATTTTTAGCATTGCATCTATTAGCTTGTCATTGTCTCTTTGATGAAGACCGATGCTTGGTTCATCTAAGACATAGAGTACTCCGGTTAATCTTGTTCCTATTTGAGTTGCTAGTCTTATTCTTTGTGATTCTCCTCCGGATAAGGAACCTGCCATTCTGTCTAATGTTAGGTATTCTAGTCCAACGTTTATCAAAAACATTAATCTGTCTTTTATTTCTTTTATTAGTAGTTTAGATATTTGTTCCTGTTCTCTGGTTAGTTTTACTGTTTCTAGAAAGTTGTATAGGTCTTTTATACTTAGTTTAGTTAATTCATAGATATTTTTTTTATTTATTAAGACTGATAGAACTTCTTTTTTTAGTCTTGATCCTTTACATGTTGGACATGGTAATTCAATCATATAATTTTCTAACCATTCTCTAATCCAAGTACTGGTTGTTTCTAAGTATCTTCTTTCTAGATTGTTTATTATTCCTTCAAATGTTCCATAGTTATTGAATGTGTTACCGCTTTTACTACTGTAGTTGAAGTGAATTATTTCATTTGTTCCATATAAGATAATATATAGTTCTTCTCTGGTAAGTTTTTTTATCGGTTTTCTAAGGTCGATGTTGTAATGTTTTGCCACTATTTCTAATTTTTTGAAATTTAGTCCTTCAGTGTCGTCTCCTAGGGTTACTATTCCGCCTTCTAGAATACTTTTGTTTTTATCGGGCATGATTAGGTCTTGATCTATTACTAATTTTACTCCTAGACCTTTGCATTCAGGACATGCTCCGTATGGGGCATTAAAACTAAATAACCTTGGTTCAAGTTCTGTTAATGAAAAATCACAGTGAGGACAGGCAAAGTTTTCTGAAAATAATAGTTTTTCTTTTTCTAGAACGTCTATCACTACTTTACCGTGTGCTAGTTTTGATGCTGCTTCTATTGATTCATATAGTCTGGTTTTTATTTCTTCTTTCATTACTAGTCTGTCTATTATAACGTTTATTGTATGTTTTTTATTTTTTTCAAGTTCTATGTCTTCAGATAGGTCATATTGCTTACCATCTATTACTACTCTTACATAGCCGTCTTTTCTTAAGTCTTCAATTAGATCTTTATGGGTTCCTTTTTTTCCTTCCACTACGGGACTTTCAATGACAATTTTGGTTTTTTCTTCTAGTTCCATTACTTTGTTAGTCATTTCTTCAATGCTTTGGTTTTTTATGGGAATTTTATGAGTCGGACAGTATGGTGTACCTATTCTTGCAAATAAAAGTCTTAGATAGTCGTATAGCTCTGTTACTGTTCCTACAGTTGATCTAGGATTTTTATTTGTTGTTTTTTGATCTATTGATATAGTTGGTGATAATCCTTCGATTGAGTCAACGTCTGGTTTTTCTGTTCCTCCGAGAAATTGTCTAGCGTACGATGATAGGCTTTCTAGGTATCTTCTTTCTCCTTCAGCACATATTGTATCAAAGGCAAGTGATGATTTTCCACTTCCTGATACTCCAGTCATTACTATTAATTTATTTTTAGGTAGTTCAAGATTTATGTTTTTTAGGTTGTTTTCTCTTGCTCCTTTTATAATTATTTTATCCATATTATCACTCCCGCTAAATATTATACCACAAATATTTGTTTTGATAAACTAATTTTTTTATTTAGTTCTGGGTGGTTTTTCTCTTGATATATGCTTTTTCTTCATATATAAAAAAAGAGAATGTTTTTTCTCTTTTACATGTATTTTGATAGTGTTTCTTCTAAGGTTTTTTTATCATCGTTTAAGATTATACAGTCTTTGAAACCATCTTTTATTAATTGTTCTTTTATAAATTCTTTTTCTTTATTTATTGCTATTATTACTGGGGTTTTGAATTTTGGTATTGCTTTTAGTTTGGTTAATATTTCAAAAGCTGTTTCTTCTTCTAGTTCATCTTTTATTATTATTAAATCATATTGTTCATTGTGTTCTATTTTATCTATACAATCTTGTCCAAATAGGGTTACTATTTTGTCTATGTCTTTTTCTTCTAGTATTTTTTCTATTCTTTCTAGTTCATTATTATTGTCTACTAGCAACACTCTTAATTTTCTTTTTGGACTTTCATAGTTATTTATGTCTTTTAATACAATTTCTGTACTGTCATAGTTTATTTCTTCATTTATTACTACTGTTACTGTTGTTCCTTTTCCTTCTTTGCTTGTAATGTTTATATTTCCTCCGACTATTTTTAATAGTTTATGGACAGTTGGAATGTTTAGGTTTAAATCATCATTTTCTTTTAGGTTTTCTTCGGTTAGTTCTTCGTCTTTTGATAATAATTTGTTTACTTTGCTTATGTCCATTCCTATTCCTGTATCTGTTATTGTTAGAATAAAACGACACATATCATATCTTACAATAGCATCTATTTCTAGGTCAATATGTCCTTCATTTGTGTATTTTATGGAGTTGTTTATTATTGACATTAGTATTTGTTTCAATTTTATTTTATCTCCATATACTGTTTCAGGATAGCTTGTGTTTTCTTTTATGCTGAATTTTATTTTGTTTTCTTTTTTACTGTTTTTTAAATTGTTATTTGCATTTAGTTCTATGTCTTTAAATAATCGTTTAATATTATAGTTATTTTCTTTTATATCACTGTTTTTTATGTCCATACTGCTTATGTCAGTTATATTGTTTATTATAAAATTTGCACATTTTGCATTGTTTTGTATTTGTTCAATTAGTTGTTCTTGCTCTTCTTTAGTTTGAGATTTTTTTAATGTATCTATTTCTTTTGTTATGTCTTTGATTGGTTTTTTTAATTCTTGAGATATTTTGAATAGGAAATTAGATTTTTCATTTACTGACTGTTCTGTTAATTCTTTATTTCTTGTTAGGAGGTCTATTATTTGCATATCAGGGTTTTCTATTGTATGGTACATTATAAATATCACAAATGTTTCCATTACTGTGGTAAATGTTAGACCTGGGTTTCTTTGTTGTATTATTGTTGATATTACTGATAAAATTATAAAGATTATAATTGGTGCATATTTTCTTTGAAATATTTTTTTGATGTTTAATATTATTAGAAGGCTCCAGAAGATTATGCATATTGTTGCTATTAAATATATTATGTTTATTCCAATTCCAGTTGAATAGATGTAGTTTCCTGTGTTATGAAAGGTGATTGGAAAAAGGATTACTATAAACATTATAATTGCAAATATAGTGTAGCTGATTTTTTTGGTTTGTTTGTAAAATTTATTTGTTTCTTCTTTTTTATAGTGATTTATTTTGTAGAAGAGATAAATTGTATACATGTTGAAAAGGCTAATGAATGTTAGAAGATAAATTAAGTATCCGCGATTTAGAATTTGGGCAATATTTATATGGCCTTTTGATATCGAAACATAGCATAGTAGTTCCAAGATCAACCCGATAAAGTTTATGGTTAGCATTTTATAAAATAACTTTGTATCTATTGTTGGTACGTATTTTTTTTGATAGCTTGATATGTTTAAAAATAAGCTATAAAAGATACTTAGAATAATAAAGGATATTGCTATGTTCATATAATCACCTACTATTAAGATTATATAACATTTTTTAAAAAAAAGAAAGTAGTTGCGTTAAACTATTTCTTTCTTTTTTTAATATTTTGTTTTCTTCTTTCTGTAGCATCTTTGGTTAATGTTGTAATGTCTGTTTTACCAATTGATGTTTGTGGAAGTTTGTCTACAAAGTATATTTCTACTGGTCTAGAGTAGTTACTTATTTTTTGGCATTGTTCCATTATTTTAGTTGTCATTTGTTTTTCATCTTTATTGCTAGATACTACGTAGGCTACAGGAACGCTTGATTTTACTTCATCTGGGACTCCAACTACTGAAACGTCTTCTACTTCTTCGGTTTTCATTATGCAGTCTTCGATTACATCAGGGAAGAATTTTATTGGTGCATCGTCATCTCCGACTGTTAGGTGTATTCTTTTCATTCTTCCTAGGTGGTGTAGGCCATCGTATTCATCAACTAGTCCATAGTCTCCGGTGTGAATCCATCTTATACCGTCACTATGTACTTTGAACACTTGATCTGTTTCTTCTTTATTGTTCATATATCCTTTTGTCAAAGTTGGGCTTGTTAGGCATATTTCTCCTTCTTTTCCACGTTCGACTTCTTCATCGCTTCTTATTATGTTGTCATTTTGATCAATGTCTACTTTTACAATTTTTACATTGCTATTAACTAGAGGAATTGTTCTATATATGTTTGGTCCCACGATGTGTTCATAAGCAGCACTTGAAATTAATTCATTCATTCCATATCCATTTTTTATTACTGTATCTACTGCTCCATGGTTTTCTAACCATTCGTTGAATTTTTTTACTTCTTCTTCGGTTAACGCTTCTCCTCCATAGCAGACTTCTTTTAGGTTTGATAGGTCTATGTTATCAAATCTTTTGTCTTTCATCATCCCTTTGAAATATGGGGCTACTGCCATGAAAGTAGATGGTTTATATTTTTTGAAAAGTGGATAGGCATCCATTGGATTAAATGTAGGATGGAGTACTAAGTTTACTCCCATACGTAGAGGCATATGCATATTATTACATAGTCCAAAACCTATATTCATTGGTAGAACTGTAACTATGTTGTCTCCCCTTTTTATAGTGTCTATTGTTGTTTCATATTGATGAACCATTGCATTGAAATTGTTGTTTGTTGCTTCGACTGCTTTAGGGAATCCAGTTGTTCCTCCAGTGTGCAGTATTACTGCTGTGTCATCAAAATTATATTCAGCACTTTTTACACTTCCTAGATATTGTTTGGCATATTGTAATAAGGCTTTGTCAAAATATATTGGGTTATTAGGATCTTCTAGTGCTTTTTCTATTTTAATTGTTTGGCCTTTTATAACGTCGCTAACTTTTTTTATGGTTTTTAAGTGTTTAGGTAGGTAGGTGTTGGGTGAAGTTAGAATGGTATTTTTGATATTTACCTTTTTTAGAACTTCTTGAAATTTTTTATAGCTTGCGTCAAATATTATAACGTTGTTTACTGGTGTTTCCTTTAGATAGTGTTCAAATTCGCTTGATGAAGCCATTGGCGTTATCATATTCGGAATTGCTCCGATGTTGTTTAGAGCATAGAATGCCACTAATCCTTCGATAAAGTTTGGCGTGCTTATTGGCACATATTCTCCTTTTTCTATTCCCATTGCTTTAAATGTTCTTATGGCGTCATCAAGTAATTTAAAAAATTCTTTGTATGATAGTGTATTACCGTAGTATGTTATTGCTTTATCATTTATGTTTTCTCCTAAGTTATTTTCTTTCATATAGTCTACTATCTTTAAGTCTTTTACTTGATTATTTATTGAATTTTCTGGGTAATATTTTAAAAATCTTTTTTCTTGTGATGGTTTTTGATTGTTATTTTTTTCCATGGTAATTCATCCCCCTTAATGAAATATGGCATAATTATACCATATTTTGACTTTTTTGTCTATATTTTTATTTTATTAAGTTAACTTTTAATTTAGTCTTTTTGGGTTTTATGGTGTATAAAAAAAGAGAAATTTTTCTCTTATATGAAATTAAATATAAAGAATGATACTGCGAAGACAAGCACTATTAGTAATAGGACTACTGCGAATGTTAAAACAGTCGATAAACCATTTTGGTTAGGATAGATTGTTGGTGATTGTTCATAGGTGCTTTGATAATTAGAATAGTTTGGATAGTTGTCTTCTTGGCTTTTTGAATATCTTGGAGTTGGGGTTGGTCCTCCCATTTCTCTTACTCTTACTAATTGTTTGGCGCCAATACTATTTTGCATGGTGTTGTTATTACTAATTTCTTGATTATTGCTTTGATTATTTTGTTGGTAGGTATCATTTTTTACTTGTTCAAATGATTGTTTTACTTCGTTTATTGTAGTGGGTAGTTTTTCCAAGAATTTATCTTCTGCAAAGTCAAATAGATTTTTATTCATATTACTCCCCACCTTTCATTATTCTTTCAGTTTTTTTAACAATAACAGATGTTACTTTTTTCATTTGTTCGTTGTTTAGATGATATGGTTCTAGTGATGTTTGAACTTCTGTTTTTACTTTGTCTATAAAGTTATCTTTATAGTATTCTGAGAATGACTTAGTGTAGTCCATTCTTAAGAAAATACTTATGAAATATTCTTGTAACCAATTAGGCACTTTACTCATGTAATAATTAAAGTTTTCTAGAACTACTAGGTCATTGAAGATTGCACTGTGGTCTTCATTTACGTACCATCCTAGGACCATTAATGCAAAGGAAATTCTTTTGTGTTCGAATGAACTTTTTCTATCGGCAATCAAACTAATTCCAGTGTTAACGCCGGCAATTGTTTTGTCATTTTCTGCGAATAAATTATCTGGTAGAATAATTTGTCCGGTTGTTGGATTTATTTTTATTTCGTCTAAGTTTATTCTTACTAGTGGTCTTTGTTCTTTTTCAATGGTGTCGCATACTGTTTTCATTAGACGACAAAAAGTTTGTACTTTAAAAGTATAATTTTCTTTATTATCAATGAATTGTCTTAGTGATATAACGTTATTATCCATATCTATACTCCTTATTGTAATAATTATAACATAGTTTTTAATGATAATAAATATTTTTTTAGCTTTTTTCTTTTGTGTCTTGTAAGAATTTTCTTAATTTTTGTTTTGTTCTAAAGATAGAGTTGTCTACTTTTTTTAGATTTATGTCTAATAATTTTGATATTTCTTTGTAGGTAAATGATGACATTTTTAAGAGAAAAATAGATGCATCTAGAGTTTTTAGGGTAAGACTAAATTCCAGAAGTTTTTGGTCTAAGTATAGATCGTTGTATATTTTGTGAGTATCATTGTTTATGTCGTTTGATTTTTCGTATTTTAGAGTGTCTTCGACTAGGTATTCATTGTATTTATTTTTTGCTTGTTTGGTACAGTATACGGAGCAGGTGTTTTTTAATGATTTAAATAGGTATGAGAAAAATTTTGTATTTGTTTGTGACTGATAGCTTGTGGCGCTTTTGTATATTGCAATTCTCATTTCTTGGATTAATTCTTCTTTGTCAGTTGATGTTTGATTGGTATAATTTTTTTGATAATAAAAAGCAAGGTAATTTAATAATGGTTCATATTTGTTCATTATTATTTTCCATGCTTCTTCATCGTTTTCTCTTATCATATAGATTAGTTCTTCATCGTTTGGTTGATATTCCATAGTTTCCTCCCTAAAGATTTCTTTGTCTTACAACTTCGTATATTAATATACCGGTTGCGACTGAAGCATTTAAACTTTCAAATTGTCCTTTCATAGGAATCGATACTATGTAATCTGATGATTTTTTTACTAATTCTGAGACTCCACTTCCCTCGTTGCCTATTATGAGACAAGTTTTAGCGTCGTACTCTACTTGGCTATAATTTTGTCCGTTCATGTCTGCTGCGTAGAACCAATAGCCTTTATCTTTTAAGTATTTTATTGTATGGTTTAAGTTTGCTACCATGCAAATTTTACTTCTTATGGCTGCACCACTGCTGGTTTTCATAACGGTTTGATTTACTTTAACACTTCTTTGTTTGGGAATTATAATTCCGTCTACTCCTGCGGCTAGGCAGGTTCTTATTATTGCACCAAAGTTGTGCGTGTCTTCTAAGTGGTCTAGCATTATTATGAAGCCGTTTTCTTTTATTATTTCATCGATATCGCAGTATTCGAATTCCTCAATATCTAATATTATACCTTGATGATTTCCATTTGCAAGTTCATCTAATTCATTTTTGGTACAGAAAACTGGCTTCAATTTTAAGTTTTCTATAAGGGAAATTAGGGTTTTGTCCCTAAAACGAGGGTCCAAATATACTTTTTTGATGTTTTTACTATTTTTTAATGTTTCATAACAACTGTTTCTTCCATATACTATCATATTATACCTCTTATTTATCAATGTTTATTATTTCATCAAATATTTCGTTTATTCTATTTTTTTGATTGTAATATAGGTGACCAATTAGTGCTTCAAAGGCTGTTGCGTGTTTGTATGTTAAGATGTCACAGTTTTTTGGTTTTTTATGGGTTTTGGCGTTTCTTCCTCTTCTTACTATTTCTAATTCTTCGGTTGTTAGTTTATCTTTCTTTATTAATTTGTTTAGAATATTAGCCTGACTTTTAGCGCTTACGAATTTTAGACTTTCGTTTTGAAGATCGTTTACTTTTACGATGTTTTGGTTTATGAGGTAATCTCTTACTAATACTTCATAAATGGCGTCTCCAATGAAAGCTAGCTGAAGCATACTTTTTTCCATTTTAATCTCTGTCCACTAAGGAAAGGAGTCTTACTACTTCGATTATTGTAGTGGCAAGGCTTGCAACGTATGTTAAGGCTGCACTTGTTAGGACTTCTTTGGCATCATATTTTTCTTCTTTTGTTACTAAGTCATATTTTTCTAAATAATTTAAGGCATCGCGTGAGGCACCAAACTCTACTGGAAGGGTCACTAATTGAAATAGTAGAATGACTAGGATTAGAATTATTCCAAAGTAGAACATTTGTAGTAATCCTGCAATTAGACCGATTAGGATTACGATGTAACCTAGTTTGGTGCTGAAGTTAACGAACGGAACAAGAAAGCTTCTTATTTGCATAAATTTATTACCATTTTTATGTTGAATTGCATGGCCACACTCGTGTGCTGCTACTGCTATGGCACTGATGCTGGTTCCATTGAATACGTTTTTTGATAGCCTTACTACTTTTGACTTTGGATCATAATGGTCAGTTAGATAACCTTTGGTTTCTACTATGTAAACTTTGTCTAAATCATTTTTCTCTAGTATTTTTTTGGCTACTTCAAAGCCAGTTAAGTCTTTTTTATTTTTAATTGTATTGTATTTATTGTATGTAACTTTTATATATATTTGTGCCAATACTGTTATTAGTATTGATAGCATTCCTAGTATGTAATATGTCATTTAATCACCTCTTATATTATTTGATAGGTCGTTCCATCTTTGGTATCTATTAGTTTTATGCCTTTTTGTTCTAAATCTTTTCTAATTTTATCGGCTGTTGTATAGTCTTTATTTTGCTTTGCCTCAGTTCTTATTTTTATTTGGTCTTCGATGTATTTTTTTGTTGTTTTGTCTAACTCTTTTTGTTCTATTTTTAATAAATCAAGTGATAGAACTGTGTCAAAGTCTTTTATTAGTTCTAATTTTGTTGTTCCATTTATTTCTTGATCTTTTAAAATATCATAAATTAAGGTTATAGCATTAGCTGTGTTCAAGTCATTAGAAAGGCTTTCTTTGAACTTTTCTTTATATTCTTTTATTTTGTTATCTTGAATTTGTTCTTCTTTTTTCAGATTTTTGATGCGTGATTTTAATTTTTGGTAAGCAAGTGATGCTTGTTCTAGTCCTTCGTATGTGAAAACTAATTGTTTTCTGTAATGGCTTGTTAAACACATGTATCTAAAGGCTAGAGGGTCGTATCCTTTTTCTTTTAAGACTGATACGGTTAGGGTTGCTCCTTTGCTTTTCGACATTTTTCCTGTTTCGTCCATTAGGTGTTCATTGTGAAACCAGTAATTGCACCATTTGTGGCCTAGGTAGGCTTCACTTTGAGCTATTTCGTTGGTGTGGTGAGGAAAGATATTGTCTACTCCTCCTCCGTGAATATCTAGGTGTTCTCCTAAAAAATGAATGCTTATTCCAGTACATTCTATGTGCCAACCTGGATAACCTGTTCCAAATGGGGAATCCCATTTTAGTTCTTGGTCTTCAAATTTTGATTTAGTAAACCAAAGGGCAAAGTCTGCTTGGTTTCTTTTGTTTTTATCTTCGGTTACGTTTTCACGGGCTCCAACAACCATTTCATCTTCTTTATGATTGGTTAGTTGATAATAGTCTTGTAGCTTGCTTATGTCAAAGTAAACATTGCCTCCATTTTGATAGGCATATCCTTTTTCTAGTAGTTTTGTAATTATTTTTATGTAATCGTTTATATGCTTTGTGGCAGGGCTTACGATGTCTGGTCTTCTATTGTTTAGAAGTTCAAAGTCTTGAAAGAAGGCGTCTGTATAATAGTTTGCTATGTCGAGGACGCTTTTCTTTTTTTCTTTAGCACTTTTTACCATTTTATCTTCACCGGTGTCAGAGTCGCTTGTTAGGTGTCCAACGTCTGTTATGTTCATTACTCTAGTGACGTTGTATCCTAGATATCTTAGGGTTTTGTCTAGTATGTCATGGCCAATATAGTTTCTCATGTTTCCAATATGTTGGTCATGGTATACTGTTGGCCCACATGTATAAAATGATACGTTGTTTTTATCATTTGGTATGAATTCTTCGACTTTTTTATTTAGGGTATTATAAAATTTCATTTTATCACCTACTTAATCTGTTTATGATTGTTTCTTTTCCTAACAGATAGATTGTATCTGGCAGTTCAGGACCATGCATTTGACCACTTACTTTTATTCTAATTGGCATATATAACATTTTTCCTTTTACTTGTGCTTTTTCTTTGGTGTTGTTAATAGCATTGGTAATGTTTTCAAGGTTCCATTCATTTATGTTTTCTATTTCTTTTTTAAATGTTTGGATTGTATTTTCTATTCCTTCTTGACTCATAAATTCTTGACATTCTTCGGTTAGATTTATTTTGTCTTTAAAGAAGAGGTCTGTTAGTTCGACAATTTCCTTTCCGTAACTTAGATGGTTTTGATATATTTCTATTAAATGATTTATCCAAGACTCTTCTTTATCATCTAAATTGTATGCTTCTTTTAGAAATGGTAAGCATAGTTTTATAATTTCTTCTTTGGTTAATTGTTTTATGTAATGAGCATTAAACCATTTTAGTTTTTTTAAGTCGTATGAGCTTGATGACTTACTGATTCTTGTTGGATCAAATTCTTTTATTAATTCTTCCATTGTAAATATTTCTTTATTGTCTTTAGGACTCCATCCTAGCATAACTAAATAATTTGTAATTGCCATTGGTAAGTAGCCTTCATTGTATAGGTCCATGAATGAAGCATCACCATTTCTTTTGCTTAGTTTATTTCCGTCTTCTCCGAGTACCATAGCGACATGGATGTAGGTTGGTTTTTCCCAACCGAATGCTTCATATAATAGGTTGTATTTTGCTGTTTGGTCTAAGTATTCTTTTCCGCGAACGACATGAGTTATTTCCATTAGATGGTCATCTATGACGTTGGCAAAGTTGTATGTTGGGAAGCCATCTGATTTTAATAGTATTTGGTCTTCCAATATTTTGTTTTCTATTACTACTTCACCATATACTAAGTCATTTATTATTGTTTGTCCTTCTTTAGGCATTGCTTGTCTTATAACGTATGGTTCATTGTTTCTTAGTTTTTCTTCAATTTCTTCCTGAGTCAGATTCTTACAATGACCATCATACATAAATGGTTGTTTGTTTAGACTTGCTATTTCACGAAGGTTTGTTAGTCTTTCTTCAGTGCAGAAGCAGTAGTAAGCTTTTTTCTTTTCTACTAGCTCTAGGGCATATTTTTTATAGATTTCTTTTCTTTCACTTTGTACGTATGGACCATATTTGCCTTCATTGTTTGGTCCTTCGTCTATTTCAAAATTACATAGTTTTAGTGTGTCATAAATAAAATCTATTGCTCCTTCGACTTTTCTTGTTTGGTCTGTGTCTTCTATTCTTAGAATAAATTTTCCATTGTCTTTTTTTGCTAGTAAGTATTCAAAAATGGCTGTTCTTAAGTTTCCAATGTGCATGTATCCGGTTGGACTTGGTGCAAATCTTGTCCTTGTTTCTTTCATTTGTATCACCTCTTTAATAGTTAAAATTATATCAAAAAAACAAAGATTATACAACCTCTACTGGGTTAATACTAGAGATTTTAATGTCTTTGTTTCCATTGTAAATATTATCTATTATAATGTTTTCTAGATTATTGTTGATTACTTTGTCTATTTTTCTAGCTCCATATATCTCATATTCGCATAGCTGTTTTATTTCTTCATTTACTTTTTTTGATATTGATAGGCTGATGTTTTTTTCTTTGTATTTTTTTCTTAAGTTATTTATTTTTGTTCTTATTATTTTTAAAATGGTTTCTTCATCCATATTATTAAAGAATAATACTTTGTTTATTCTATTTACAAATGGTACCCCTAGAACTTTATTGATATCTGTTTTTGTTTTTGTTGTTTCTTCGTTGAAGCCCAGTTTTTTCTTTTCGCAACCTATATTTGAGGTCATAATGATGATAGTGTTTGTAAAGTTTATTATTTCTCCTTTTGAGTTTTTTGATATTCCTTCGTCTAAAATTTGAAGGAATAAGTTTACGACATCAGGGCTTGCTTTTTCTATTTCGTCTAGCAGGATTAGGCTGTGAGGGTTATCTTTGACTAATTCAAAGACATTTTTGTTATCATCATAGCCAATGTATCCTGGAGGTGAGCCAATTAACTTACTTACTGAATGATTTTCTTTGTATTCACTCATGTCTAGTCTTATTAGGCTGTCTCCTTTATAGTAGTTTTTGGCATATTCTTTTACTAGAAGGGTTTTTCCTACTCCAGATGATCCAACGAACAAAAAGGATATTGGTCTTTTTTTATCTGTGTCATAATTGTATTTTTTTATTATGTCGCATAGGGTATCCACGGCTTCTTGTTGTCCTAGCACGACTGAGTTGATTTTGTTTTTTACTTTTAACCACATGTTTTTGTCTTCTAATTGAACGGGAATTTTAGAACGGGATTCTACAACTTCGATTACGTCTTTTATACTAACATTGTGATAGTTATTAATATGTTTGTTCATTTCATATTTATTTTTTTTGTTTTCTAAGAGCATTTCTTTTTTTCTAAATTCTAGAGCATTGGTGAAGTCGTTCATTATGATTGAATTATTTTTCAGGTCTTTTACTTTGTTTAGTTCAACGTATATGTTGTCTAGTTTATTGGTTTTTTTACAGTTTTTGATGAATGTTCTTGAGCAAACTTCATCTAAAATATCTATGGCTTTGTCAGGCATCATACGGTCGTGAATGTATCTATCTGATAGTGTTACTATTTCGTTTAGAATTTCATCACTTATTTTTACTTTATGATATGATTCATATATTGGTCTTAATTTTGTTAATATTTGCAGTACAACTTCTTTTGTTGGTTCTTTTATGTTAACTGTTTGAAATCTTCGGGATAAGGCTTTATCTTTGGCTATGTATTCTTTGTATTCTTCAGTTGTTGTTGCCCCGATTATTTTTATTTTTCCTCTTGCTAGAGCAGGTTTTAGGATGTTTGAAGCATCTATTGCTCCTTCAGCTCCTCCGGCACCGACAAGGGTATGAATTTCATCTACAAAGAGAATTACGTCATTTTCTTCTTCTAATTCTGTAATTATTTTATTTATTCTTTCTTCAAATTCACCTCGATATTTTGTGCCTGCAACTAGGGAAGCCATTGATACTTCGACAATTCTTTTTTTGCTTAATGGTCCGTATGTATTACCGCTTGATAGGATTCTTGCTAGTTCTTCGACGATGGCTGTTTTCCCTACCCCAGCTTCTCCGATTAGTAGAGGATTATTTTTAGTTCTGCGGGATAGTATTTCTAAAACTCTTTTTATTTCTTTTTCTCTTCCTACGACTGGATCTATTTCATTGTTTTTTGCTTTTTTATTTAAATCTATTCCAAAAGAGTCAATTATTAGTTTTTTGTTGTTTTTTTGGTTTGATACAAATTGTTCATCGAACTCATCATATATGGTGTCTATGTCTATTCCCATTCCTAATAGTAGTCTTATTGCTATTCCTTCTCCTTCTTCAAATATGGATATTAGCAAGTCATGTGAGTCTACGTTTTTTTTCTTTTTGTCCCCAGATATTAATTCTGCTACTTCAATGATGTTTCTCAGAAGAGGTGTGTATAGATAGTAATCATTTGCTTCTTTACCTGTCCCTACTACTTTTATTAGTTCTTCTTTAAAGTTTTCATATGTTATTCCATATTTATTTAGTGTTTTTATATCTTCTTTATTTCCCAATTTCAAGAGAGATAGAAAAAGATGTTCACTTCCTATGTATGGATGTTTTAACATTATCATTTCTTTTTGCATGTTTACTAACACTTTTTTTGCTTGTTCATCAAATTTTGAAAACATTTTTATATCACCCATTAATAGTGTATGTAAAGTTTTTTAAAAAATAGATTTTTTTATTCAACAAAAAAAGAGCAATTGCTTGCTCTATATTAGATTAGCACTAATATTGTGAATACGATGAATGATACTACTAGTAGGCATAAAGCGTATTTCCAAATGAATTTCAACCATTCTGTGTATTTTACTTCAGAAATTGATAGTGAAGTAAGTAGTAATACACTTGTTGGTGCTACTAACATAACTAGTGAGTATAGGTTAGTGAAGATTAAGCTTATTAATGAATATAATGATGTGTCTTGTTGTGTTTGAATGAATGCATTAACAACATAGTATCCATAGTAAGCAAAGTCTGGATGGAACACGCTACTTATCATTGCATGTATTCCTGCAGTTACTATACTGAATGAGTCAGTAAGTCCTGTTATCCAGTTGGTTATTACTCCAAGTACGGGATAGTAAATTGTAAATACAAATAATGAATAAGCAATTAATGCTAAAAATGCTGGCACCACATATTCTTTTATTCCTTTTACGAATGCTTCGAATGCATCTTTTAGTTTTACTTTGTAAACTAATGTTAATGCAGTAGATGCTAATAGGATTAAGATTGAATATGGTATAAATCTAGTAGATGTACTCCATGTTCCTAGGGCGTCTATTCCTCCGAAGATTTTTTCAACTATTGCGAAACCTCCGACTTTCCATTCCATTATACTAGTATGAGCTGTTTCAAACCAGTTTTTACCAAATATGTTAGCCCAAGTTGTTGTTCCAAGGATAAATACTAAGAATAATATTCCCATTATTAATAACATTGGCCATACTTTTTTAGGATTTCCTTCCTCAGTTTTTGATTGTTCTTTTTTTGTTTCTGATTTAACAACTTTCTTAGTTTCTTTTTTCTTTTCTTTTTTATCTTTCTTTTCTTTTTTATTAGATTTTGTTTCTAACATTTTGTGTTTTTTCATGTAGATAAGAGTGAATCCTATTAAAAGGCCTAAACTTACTACAAAGAATATTACTTTAGCTAGAATATTATCATTTGGTTTTGTTTGCATGAAACCATCTAAGTATCCGTATAATGTTCCAGCGTATGTTGCACCATACATACCTACAATAGTAGCTCCGAATGTTGCAACTAGGGCAATTAATTTGTCATATCCCATCATTAACACTAATGATATTATGAATGGGAATAGAACAAATAATGCTAGTTCTAATCCTGTTATTGAAGAAATGATTGCCATTAATACAATGATTGTGATTAAAACTATTTTTTCTTTTCCTTTGAATTTTTCTGCTAATGTTTCAATTGTAGTTTTGTAAGCACCAGTTGCGTCCATTACAGCATATAATCCTCCGACTAGGAGAATGAATATTATAATGTTAGAGAACCCGGCAAAGGCATCAATGAATGTTGAACCAAACTTAACAAGGCCAATTTGGTAAGATGCTTCAACTTTCCAGCCAAATATACTAACTATAATTGGAACTAGCCATGATAATAGAACGTATCCTACTAATACAAATCCTAATATCTTGAATAAATTATTTTTTTTCATATATTTTACCTCCTGATATAATTATCACACTTTTAGACGAAAAAATAAAGAAAAAAGTGTAAAAAAGTGGTATTTTTAAGAAAAAAAGGCCCTATTTGGGCTATCTTCCTGATTTTTTTATTTGACGAATGTAGTGTATAGTATCTGTTTTTGTTATATATGCTTTTAATTTTTCTTCCAGTTGTTGAACCATTTCAAATAATTCAATTATTTTTTCATTTGTTGTTATTACTGTTGGTTCTGTTTCTTCTTGTTCTTGAAGGTATAAGCTTTGAGTTTCTTCTTGCTTGTCTACATATAAATTTCCTAATTCTTTATAGTTTTCTAATCCTATTCTTTTATATAGGTTGTTAATAAATCTTTCGATATTATTTTCATTTAAGTCAATAAGGCTTAAATCTATAGTATTTGGATCTACTTCCACTTCTACTTCTACTATTCCTTTTACTTTCATGTTTTTTCCTCCTCTTTTGTATTTATTATATTAGTTGTTTTTTTGGGTTATGTCAAGAAAAAAAGACTTTTTAATTGTCTTTATTTTTCATATGTGGGAATAGTATTACTTCTCTTATGGTGTCTACGCCTGTTGCAAGCATTACTAGTCTATCTATACCAATTCCCATTCCTCCGGTTGGTGGAAGTCCATATTCTAATGCTTCACAGAAGTCTTCGTCCATATCGCTTGCTTCATCGTTTCCTAGTTTTTGTTCTTGAACTTGAGCTTCAAATCTTTCTCTTTGATCGATTGGGTCATTTAATTCAGTGAAGGCATTAGCATATTCTGTGTTGGCAATGAATAGTTCAAATCTGTCTGTAAATCTTGGGTCTTTTTGATTCTTTTTTGCAAGTGGACTTATATCTGTTGGGTGACCGTAAATAAATGTTGGTTGAATTACTTTTTCTTCACAGTATTTTTCAAAGAATGCTTCGACTATATGTCCATATAAGAAGTGATTTTCTACTTCAATCCCATGTTCTAGAGCTAGCTTTTTACATTCTTCTAAATCTGTTATTTGGAAAAAGTCTATTCCACATTCATTTTTTATTGCTTCACACATGTGAACTCTAGCAAATGGTTTTTCAAAGTCTAACATATGTCCTTTGTATTCGAATTTCAATTCATTACGTACTTCCATTAGAACTTTTTTTATTATTCTTTCTGCTGTGTCCATCATACCTTCCATGTCTGAGAATGCTTTGTATAGTTCGATTGTTGTGAATTCTGGGTTATGGTTTCGGTCCATTCCTTCATTTCTAAATATTCTACCTATTTCGTATACGCCGTCCATTCCTCCGACTATTAGCCTTTTTAGATGAAGTTCGGTAGCTATACGAAGATACATATCAACATCTAGAGCATTATGGTGTGTTATGAATGGTCTTGCTGCTGCTCCTCCTTGGATTAATCCTAGAATTGGGGTTTCTACTTCAACGTATCCTTCGTTATCTAATAAATTTTGAATAGCACGTATGGCTCTTGGTCTTGCGAAGGCTATTCTTCTAGCGTCTTCATTCATTATTAAGTCTAAATAACGTCTTCTGTATCTTTCTTCTACGTCTGATAGACCATGATATTTTTCTGGTAATGGTCTTAGGGATTTTACTATATGATGGTATTTAGTAGCTTTTACGCTTAGTTCTCCGGTGTTAGTTTTCATTACCAGGCCTTCTATTCCTACGATATCTCCGATGTCTGCTTTATCAAATAATTCATATTCGAAGTCTCCGATTTCATCTTTTCTAACATAGATTTGGATTTGTCCATATTTGTCTTGAATATGCATGAATCCTACTTTTCCTTTGCCTCTTTTGGTCATTATACGTCCAGCAATTGTAACTGGTATTTCTACTTCATGTAATTCTTCTTTTGTTTTGCTTTCATAATTGTCCTTTATTTCTTTGGAATTGCTTGTTAGTTCTATTTTGTAACCAAATGGTTCTATTCCTTTTGCTCTTAATTCTTCTGCTTTTTGTCTTCTTATTTGTTCTTGTTCTGTTAGTTCTCTCATTTTTACATCTCCTTTTTTATAAAAAAAAGTTAATGATGAAAGGGCGTTTTGTCGCGGTACCACCTTTCTTATCATTAACTGATATCTCTTATTTTTAACGGTTATTAACCGGGATAATCCATTTCCACAGTTTTATTCATTATAGGCTATTGTTAAGTTGCACCACCCTTAACTCTCTTTGAATAGGTACTATAATTCTTGCTTTTAAGCCTGCTTCATTAATTTCATTATTTTCTATTGTATTTTTTATTAAATTTTTCAACGTTTCCTGTTAAGGTTGCTGTTCCTTGTTTTCCTGTATAGAATGGATGACATTTAGAACAGATTTCGACGTGAACTTCATCTTCTTTTTTTGTTGATTCTGCTGTGAAAGTTTCTCCACATAAACAAACAAACTTAGTTGGTTTTGTTTCAATTACTTTTTTCATTTTTTGCATCTCCTTCCGCCATGACTTAGGTCATAGTAATAATAATTCTTGTATAGTATAGCAGATTTTTTTAAATATTGCAAGGGATTTCTTCAACTATTTTGATATCAGCCCCTACATTTGTTAATTTTTCAATTATTCCCTCATATCCTCTTAGAATATGTTCTACTTTATCGATGGTTGTTGTTCCTTGTGAGATTAAGCCAGCGATTACTAAAGCAGCTCCGGCACGTAGGTCTGTTGCTACTACTTCTTTTCCTATTAATTGTGTTTTTCCTTTGATTGTTGCTAAATCAGAATTTGTTACTATGTTTGCTCCCATTTCATTTAAGTATGGAATATGCATGAATCTATTCTCATACATTATTTCTTTGATCTTCGATATTCCGTCACATTGTGTAAGAAATACTGAGAACGGTTGTTGAAGGTCTGTTGGGAAGCCTGGGTAATAGAAAGTTTCTATATTAACTGATTTTAGTTTTTCTTGTTTATTGCAAATGATATGGTCTCTTTCTATTGTAATGTTAGCGTTTGCTTCTTGTAGCTTGTCCGTTAAGGCTTTTATGTGTTCTGGAATTATGTTGTCTATTTTTAGTTTTTTGCCGATTAGAGAGCCCATTATTACATAGGTTCCTGCTTCAATTCTGTCTGGTATTACTTCGATTTCACCTTTTTTTAGATATTCAACGCCTTCGATGATTATAGTTTCTGTTCCTGCTCCGGATATTTTGGCCCCCATGCTATTTAAAAATTCTGCAATGTTGATTATTTCTGGTTCTTTGGCAGCATTGTCTATGGTTGTGACTCCTTGAGCTTTGGTTGCTACTAGCATGATGTTAATTGTTGCTCCAACGGATGCTTTTTCTAGCTTTATATCTGTTCCAATTAACTGTTCTGCTTTTATTATGTATTTATCTCCTTGTTCTTTTACGGTTGCTCCTAATTTTTTGAAGCCATCAAGATGATAATTTATTGGTCTTGTACCGATTTTACATCCTCCTGGAAAGTTCATTTCCACGTATTTATATTTCGCTAATAGGGCTCCCATAAAATAATATGATGCTCTTAGTTTGCTTGATATTTCTTCTGGAATAGCTTTATTGACCATAGTTGTTGGGTCTATTATCATACTTTCTGTTGCTCTTTTTGTTGTTATGTTTAAGAATGATAGTATGTCTTCCAAGGAATTGATGTCTGATATTTCTGGAATATTACATATTGTTGATATTTCATCAGATATTATGGCAGCTGGTATTAATGCAACCGCAGCATTTTTAGCGCCACTTATTCTTATTGTTCCAGATAAGTCTTTTTTACCATTTATAATTATTTTTTTCACTTTTTTACCTCGCTATTTCTTTATATTCTAGTATATGTATTTATCATGGTTTTTGATAATTAACTATTCATCTAATATGATATCATCTTTTTTTGTTTTTTTCAATTATTTTGAGTTTTCTGTTTTGATTGCTTTTAATATAATAGTGCTTTAAATGGTAGACGTTAATCTTATATATTTTTTAAAACATTTGTATAATTTGGTCTAGTTTATTGATTACTTTAAAACCTTTACCATTGTTTTTTCTTGAAAACCTCACTGGTATTCCGTTTTCTTGTTCCCATTCTCTTAGGTTTCCGGCATAATCATCAATTAAAATTGAGTCTTTGGTATGAACCATCTTTGTTTTTGAGATTGTTTTAGGACATGGAATTATTGTTATGTCTTTAAAGTATTTTCTTAAGTAATGTATTTTTTGCTCTGCTTCATAGAGCGAGTTTACATGGGTTAAGATTGCTAAGTTAAATTTATCGCTGTCTATTATTTTTTTAATACTATTTATACTATCGTTTATTATATTTGTATCTTTTATTATTTGCTTCCAATCATAGTTTACAAAGAATTCTTTTTGTTTGTCTTCTGGAATTTGTTTTTCTTTTATTTCATCATATAAGGGGGTTATTGTATCTAATATGACTCCATCGAAGTCTATGTATAGGTTTGTTTTTTCCATTATTTTTCCTCCTGTTTTATTTATAATACTATTTTTAATAAGTTTATGCAAGCAAAAGAGCAATCTTTCGATTACTCTCTCTTTATTTTACTTGTTCTTTGATACCAGTGTATTTATATCCTTGATTTATTAATGTTTTATCATTTGATGAATGTGACCATACTTTATATGTTTGTTCTTGAGTTTTTATTGTTCTTGTTTTAGTATGATAGTAATATATATAATTTGTTTCTATTGCTGTTTTTACATCGTATCCTACAAATTTACTGTATTGATAGTAAATTGGGATGTCTTTTTTGACTACTGTTTTACATTTTGCTGTTAAATCGCTTTTTGTGCTTGAAGTTGTTCCGGCTGAAACGCTTCTTGTATATTTTTTAAAGATATATACTGGTTTTAGAGTACAGTTTGAAGCACATGCATCAAAGTCTAATCCGACGTATTCGTATCTTACTGTGTCTGTACTTTTTGGAACGTATCCTAATGTTACTTTACCTTTTGAAACCCAATTTCCATAGTATTGATATGTTTTTCCTGTTGTTTCATTATAGTAGTAATTGTATTCTTTACAAGCCCATTTGCTATAAGTGTGTCCTGTTTTTTCTAATTCACCACGTATAAATAATGGCTTTGTTGTATCTTTTACGTATTTCTTTTTTGTAATTTTATCATATCCATACTTTTCGTTCCATACTAATTCTTGTTTTCCCCATTTAATGTTATTATTATTTGGATTGTATGTTTTTTCATTTGACCAATCTGACCAGTTGCTGTAAGTTTTTTCTATTTTTTTGTTATATAGATATCTGTAAGTTATACATGCTTTTTCGTAAGCAGTTTTTGTTACGACATTTCCTTTGTTATCGTAGTATTTGTTGTTTACTACTTTACAATAATATTTTACGACTGGTGGTTTTCCTTTACATGCTTTTTCGTAAGCACTCTTTGTTACAACATTTCCTTTGTTATCGTAGTACTTGTGTTTTACTATTTTACAGTAGTATTTAACTGTTGGCCTTGGTTTTGATGGTGTCTTAATTATTGTTTTATTAGTTTTTATTACTCCGGATGAAGTGGTTGTGGTCTTAGTTGTTGTTCGCTTTTCACAAACGAAGTTTGAACAATAATCATAGCATCCTAGGTATACTATTACATAGTCTTCATCAGATCCACAGGAAAGATTAATTTTCATTTCATATTCATTTTTCTTTTTTGTTATTTCAATATATGTATTGTCTATATTACACATATTTCCTTTATCATCGCTGACATTTATAACTAATTTCTTTTCTAACATTTGGCTTAATGTTATTTTTACTGTGTCACCTTCATTTTTTGGCAATCTTTCTAGTGTAAAGTATGATTCTGCGATGTCTTTTAATAGATTTATATTTTCTTGAAAATAGTTAGAAAATTCATTTGTTTCTTCTTTTGTGTTATTGTTTAATAGTTTTTGTAATGCTGAATTAGTTGGAAATATCCAAACTAATAATAAGATTAATACTACTATTAAAAGGAAACCAACCAAAAAGTTTTTTATATAATGTGTTAGTGGTTTTTTATTTTCATTATATTCTACTTCATATCCCATTTTTATTTCCCCCTTATTTTGTACGTACTCTTTCGACAGTTATTTCGTATGTATAATCATTGCCTTCAGATGGTGTTACTTTTTCTGTGTTTGATATATGTGTATTATCTTTTGGTGTTTCTTGATTGTTATTATTATTGCTGTTATTATTGTTGTTATTGTTATTGTTATTGTTATTATTATTGTTATTATTATTATTATTGTTGTTATTATCGTTATTTTGAATTGGTCTATAGTGTTCTATTGTTATTTCTGTTTTTTCCTCTTTTGCAGCATCATCCCTTAGTTTTTTCTCATCGTTGTAAGATTTTACTGCATTATTATAAGCATCACGGAATCCATCTCTTACATTTTTTGCATATGTTGATTTGTATTTTCCGTTGTAAGAATTGATTATGCTTTCTATTTGATTTTGATAACTAGAATAATTAGCATTTAATCTATTGTAGTATAAATCTTGATACATTTGATTTCTAAAGCTGTATCCTTTTGAGTATCCTGATTTTGATACTTCTTCCATTGCATTTGCTTCATCTATTGAATATTTTTTATCGTCTATTTCTATTATTTTGTCGTTTTTATCTGCTTTCTTTTCTGCTTCTTTTACTTTGTCTTTTCCAAATATTTTTATCACTTTGCTTCTACTGCTGGTTTTGGTTTTTCTTTTATATGTTGTTCCTTTAATTTGGAGACTTTTGTAAGCAGAACTGTTTGTTACTTCTGGATTTTTTAAGCCTTTGATGATTGGTGCAATGTCTCTTGAACTAACTTTAATATTTTTTTCATCCATTGCTTCTTTAATATATTCTATATAAGTGGTATTTTGATTTAATTCTTCAACTTGAACAACTCCGTTTTCATCAGTAGCTTTACTAATATAAATTGAACTTACTTTGTCTGTGTATTCATCTATTTCTTTTATGTGGCCTTTTAAAGTGTCGCATGTTACTGTTTCATTCATTTCAATTATTTGATCAGCAAATTTTTTAGATAATACTCCGTTTAATTCTAGTGCTGCGATCATGTGAGTTCCAATAAATGAAGTTGCTTCTGGGCAAGTATTTTTTAAGCTATCTATTTTTCCGCTTAGGAATATTTCATCAAGTTTGTTTTGAATTCTTTCCCTATTTGTTTTTGTTGGATTTGTATTATAATCTAATACTAGTTCTTCAAAGCTTTTAAATAATTGTTGATTGTTTTCATCACTAAATAATTTATCTAAACCTGATGAATTTTTAGCTCTTAGGTAGTAATTATTTAAAACTCTTGCAGCGTTTGTATAATCTTCAGTTATTTTTGATTCATCAAATGTAGAACCAAATATTTCATTGAATGTTTCTTTTGTATATGTGTCGGCATTGGCGTAGGTAAATAATGAGACAACTTCATCTGCTCTTAAGAATAGTTGTGCTCCATTGTCTTTTGCAACTGCGATTGAAGGTGCTGCAACATTATTGAAATAGTCCTGAACTTCATCCATTAATGCAAATGACTCTCTTTGCTTTCCTTCTTTTAGCAAGCTTAATAGTTCTTCAAAGCTCATTTCTTGATAATTTCCATCTTCAGCTGTTGGTGGTGTCTCTTTTTTTATTTTTGAACAACCAAATGCACCGAAAGCAACTGATACTGCTACTGCTGCTGCTACTATTCTTTTAGTTATTTTCTTGCCTTTGGTATTTTCTTTGTATGTTCTTAAATTAGTTATTTCTTTTGCAATTGATTTTATTTCTTTTTTACCCACAATTATTTCCTTATTCTTGTAAGCCATGATGAATTCTTTTGCTAAATCTTTTCCACCTAAATTAAAGAGTATTCTTGTTAGTTCGTCTTCATTTTTAAAATTATAAATTTCTCCGTTATAACTTAGTGTGTTTTCTTTTGATAAATTTGTACTTTTTAAATAGAAAATATTGTCCATTTTACTTCCCCCCTTAATGGAATGGCCTTATTATATCATTTTTTGTCGTTTTTGTCAATTTTTTTCTATAAAAAAACATATACTATATGATATGTTTTTTGACTTATTATAGAATTATAATTATTGTTCCTAAAATTATTCCTCCGATTAGGAATATTATTAAGTGTTTTGTTTGTGGTTTTTTCAGTTTGAAATTTATGACAAATAGAAGGGCTGTTATTAACATTATTATTGTGTAAATTTTGTAAAATGTCTGAGTTTCTAAAATCATCGTTAAAAAATAAAATATTGGAAAGATGATTGCTGTTGATGTTACGGGTAGACCTTGATAGCATTTTACTGGAGAATTCTGGTCAGCAACAGTATTAAAATAAGCTAACCTTATTATTCCCCCCAAAGCAAATAGGATAAAGATTATTATATTTACAGTATTGGTAAAGCCTAGTCCGTAAAAAATTATTATTGGTAACATGATAAATGCTACGAGATCTGCTAAAGAGTCTAATTCTATTCCGAATTGTTTTTCTTGTTCTGTTCTTTTGCAACTTCTTGCTACTTTTCCGTCGAAGGCGTCGCATAGTCCTGATATTATTAGGGCTAGTAAAGCAAATCTAATATGGCTATTTATGCCAAAGTAGATTCCTATTATTGCACTTACTACAGACATGTATGTTAGTATTACTGATATCCCATAATATCCTATGAAAATTTTATTTTTTTTCTTTTTCATGTTGGGTCACCTCTATAAAATATTGTTATTGTTGTCAAATTTAACGTTTAAAAATTTTTTGCTTGATAAGTAATCGCAAGTGTGGACAAAGATTTGATATTTGTTTTCTGGTTTTGGCAGGATCACATCACTATATTGATTTGTGTTCCATTGTCCCATGTGTGATGAGATAGCATTGGTTATTAATTCTATTTCTTTATCAGTGAATGTTGTTTCGCTTTGACTTTCTTTTATCAGGTTTGCTGCTAGTAAGGGGTGATCAAATCTGGTATATTTTTCTTTTTCTTTTCCACATTTTAGTGTATCATGCATTAAAACTGATATTATTAATAGATCTCTTTCATCTTCAGTGAATAGGTTTTGATAGCATTCTAGTGATAATAATTCATATGCTATTCTTGTTGCAACTCTTGTGTGTCTTAATAAGCCTTGTTCTCCTGCTGAAAATTCTGGATGATATTTGCCTGTTGATGATGCTGGTATTTCGAAGAAATAATCTGGTATTTTGTTTATCAAGATTTTTAAGTTATTCTTGTAATTTTCATTTTTAATCATATTTATTTCGGTTTTTAATAATTCTTGTTTATTCATTGTACTACTCCTTTAACTATTTAAAATTTTGTCTAATTTTTCATTATATGTAACTCTGTAATGTCCTGTTACTGTCATGTCTATTGTTTCTAGAACATCTTCTTCTTTTTGCTTTTGTTTATCATTGTAAATATGTATTATGTAAGGGACGCCATTTTTGTTGTATTTATCTGAAACTATAGCAACATGACTATTATAATCAAATACGATAATATCTCCGGCTTGGTATGTTCCGACTTCAATTTTTTCTACTGGCAGATCTTCAAAATATCTATCAAAGAATATGGCTTGATTGTCTATTCTTCGAAAATCAATATTGTCATCTCTTATTTCAATTTTGTAGACGTTTTCTTTGTTTTTTATACTTTGTTTGATGTCTTTAGATATTAAATCTTTTATGTAGTAGCCTGCTTCCTTTAATGAAGATACTATTAAGTCTGTACTAATTGCTTCGTTTTCTGGTGGGTATCCACCATCGTAGTACTTGTTGACATATTTAGGGTTTGTTTTAGCTACTTTTTTAGCGCCATTTAGAATGTCAGTATAGTCATCTATTCCATTTTTATTGTAGTCTGTTTTGCTTTTTTCAAAGACAAAGCCAAAATCATAGGAACGGTAGTATTCTTCATCATGTTTTTCTATTGGAGTTAGCTTTTTTGTTGTTTGATATAGGTAGTTTCCTCCTTCGAGCAGAATTATTGTTGCTATTATGATTAGTATTGTTTTATTAATTGCTTTTTTTACTTTCTTTTTTAATCTTAACTTTTTCATAATCATTCCTTATTTTAATTTTAGCTCAAAGATGATATCTCTTAGTTGCATTGCACGTTCAAAATCTAAGTCGTTAGCAGCTTTTCTCATTTCTTGTTCTAATTTTTCTAGATCTACATTTTTAATTATATCATCTTTTTTTGTTTTTTCATAGGTTTCATCTTTGGTATTTGAAATTAATTCTCTTATTTCTTTTTTGATTGTTTTTGGAGTTATGCCGTGTTCTTTATTGTATTGTTCTTGTATTGATCTTCTTCGACTTGTTTCTTTTATGGCTTCTTGCATACTGTCAGTTATTTTGTCCGCATACATTATGACGTGTCCATTTTCGTTTCTTGCGCATCTTCCAATTGTTTGGATTAAACTTCTGGTTGAACGAAGGAATCCTTCTTTGTCGGCATCTAGTATCGCTATTAGGCTTACTTCTGGAATATCTATTCCTTCACGGAGAAGATTTATTCCTACAATACAGTCATAAGTTCCTAAGCGTAGTTCTCTTATTGTTTTTAGACGTTCGAGAGTTTTTACTTCTGAATGAAGATAGGCTACTTTGATGTCTAGTTCTTTTAGGTATGTTGTTAATTCTTCGGCCATCCTAATTGTTAGAGTTGTGATTAGGACTCTTTCATTTTTTTCTATTCGTTTTCTTATTTCTCCAACTAAATCGTCTATTTGTCCTAGCGATGGTTTTATTTCAATTGTTGGATCTAGTAGTCCTGTTGGTCTTATTATTTGGTCGACTTTTGTTTCTGCTAGAGAGAGCTCATAATCACCAGGAGTTGCGGAAATATATATTGCTTGGTTTATTTTTTTTTCGAATTCTTCAAATTTTAGTGGTCTATTGTCTAGAGCACTTGGTAATCTAAATCCATACTCTACTAATGTTGTTTTTCTTGCTCGGTCACCATTGTACATTCCTCTTACTTGGGGAATGGTAACGTGGGATTCATCTATTACTAGCAGGAAGTCTTTGGGAAAGAAATCTATTAGAGTGTTTGGAGTTTCTCCTTCCTTTCTTCCACCAAGGTGTCTGGAGTAGTTTTCTACACCGCTGCAGAAGCCTGTTTCTTTTAGCATTTCTATGTCGTATTTGGTTCTTTGTTCTAGACGTTGGTATTCTAATAATTTATTGTTTTCTTTTAAGTATTTTAGTCTGTCTTCTAGTTCTTCTTCTATTCTTGTTATTGCTTTTTTTAGTTTATCTTCGCTTGTTACGAAGTGACTGGCTGGAAAAATTGATATATTTTTTTTTGATGATAATATTTCTCCAGTTACAGAGTCTATTTCTAGAATTTTTTCTATTGTGTCTCCAAATAGCTCGATTCTTATGGCTTTTTTGTGTTCGTTAGTTGGAATTATTTCTACTATATCGCCACGAACTCTGAAGGTTCCTCTTTTAAAATCAACGTCGTTTCTCTCATAGAGCATATCTATTAGTTTCATTAGAAGTTTGTTTCTTTCTATTTCTTGGTCAACACTTAGAATTAGCATGTTTTTTTCGTATTCTTCTTTTTCTCCGATTCCGTATATACATGATACTGATGATACTACTATTACATCATCTGCTGATAGTAGTGCACTTGTTGCAGCATGTCTTAGTTCATCTATTTCGTCATTTATTGATGAATCTTTTTCTATATAAGTGTCTGTTTGGGGTTTATATGCTTCTGGTTGATAGTAATCATAGTAGGAAACAAAATATTCAATATGGTTTTCTGGAAATAGTTCTTTTAATTCAGAGTATAATTGTCCTGCTAATGTCTTATTGTGGGCTAAGATAAGGGTTGGTTTATTTACTTCTTTAATTACATTGGCGATGGTAAAAGTTTTTCCTGTTCCTGTTGCTCCGAGTAGGACTTGATGTTTTTTGTTTTCTCTTATTCCGTTTACTAATTTTTGAATCGCTTGGGGCTGATCGCCACTTGGTTTATATTTTGATACTAGTTTGAACATATTGCCCTCCTTTTTTAATTTTTTATTAATCTAATTTCATATGCTTTATTTTATCATGTTTTTATAATTAAAACAAGAAAACACTATTTGGCTTTCTTGTTTTGTTTTTTTGTTTCTATTTTATTAACATAATTTAATTTATCTGGTCTTCTTGATATTTCTCTTGTTTTTAATTTTTCGATATTTACTTTGTCTAGGTCTGGTATTAGTTCTACGTTTATGTTGTCATATTGTTGTTGAAGTTTTTTATTTAGATTTTTACTTAGTTGTCTCATTTTAGTTATACTAATATTGTCTTTTTCTAAGACAAAGTATATTTGTATCCATATTTTTCTACCTGTTTTTATTACGTCTAGAAAGTTTATGTAACAGTCATATTTTTTTAGTTCTTCGCTACATATTTTTCTTATTTTGGTTGTGGTTTCTTCATTTGGTGCAAAGAGTACTAAGTTTTTTAAGGATTCAATGAAGATTCCTAATGGTTCCTTTAAGAGCATTAGGGCTAAAATTATAGCTATTACTGGGTCTATGTATGGCCCGATTGTGTGTAGGCTTGTTTGATCTAGGATTAATTTTAGAATAAAGGCTGATCCTACTCCAAGAGTGCTAATTGCATCTAGTTTCCATATGTATACTTCTGTTTTTATTGATGGAGATGTATATTTTTTATTTAGTTTGTTTAGTACTATATACATTATTACGCATATGGCGGATACAATTAATTCAAATATTGCTACTATTCCAGCGTCTACTTGATTTCCTCCATCTAGAATGGTTTCAACTCCATTTATTATCAGAAAAGCTGTTACTCCGATTAGGAGACCTGATTTTATTAGGACGAATAGTGATTCTATTTGGGAAAAACCATAAGGTTTTGTTTCGGTTTCATTTTTATATAAGAATGGTATTAATAGAATAAATGGTCCAATCATTATTAAATCTGCAATGTCATAAATACAATCTGTTATTACTGCTCCTGATTTTGTTATTATAGCAATAATTATTTCAGCAACTAAGAATGTTACACTTCCTATTAGGGATATGTTTAGTATTCTTTTTTCTATTTTAATTTTCTGGTCCATAATTTACTTCCTTTTTTATTTGTTTTTTCTTTTTTATTATAATACTTTTTTTGATTTTTGACAATGTCTTCCTTTCGCGTGCTTTGCTTGTGCATAAAAAAACAGTTAAACTAGATTTTCTAGAACTGTTTTTTTATGCCTTATTTTTCTTTTATTAGGATTTTTTTTATTTTTCCTATGTATTCATAGCTATAGTCGTTATTTTGATAGTTTTGTTCTATAACTTTTTTATCAATTATTCCATCTTTGGTTAATTGATTTACATATTCTTTTTTACAAATGAAAACTAATTTTGCTTCTTTATAATAAACTATTTCTTCTTCAATTACTGGGGTTAATTTTGTGTTGCTCATTTTATTTTTATCATCGTTTCCACTTATTGTTCCTAAGTAGCTTAACTCTTTTTTATATTCTTTATCAAAGAAACATATTGTATAGTAATCATTGTTATCTAATAACTTTTTGGTGTATCTTTGTGGTCTTATGTACATAGTCGCAGTATATTTATTCCACAAACTACCAAATCCTCCCCAAGATATAGTCATAGAATTAAATTCATCTTGTTTTTTTGACGTTACCAAAGCCCAATCCTTTAGTAGGCCAAATGAATTAAATGTTAGTTCTTCTATTTTTTTTCTTTCATTTTTTATGTTATTCTTCTTCGATTAGTCCGTAGTCACTGTTTTTTCTTTTATATATTACTGAAAACTTATTTGTTTCTGTGTTTTTAAACAAATAGAAATCGTGGCCTAATAATTCCATTTGAAGGATTGCTTCTTCTTCGTCCATTGGTTTTAATTCTATTTTTTTTCTTTTTATTATTTTGTTTTTATCTTCTTCTATTTCATAGCTTGAAAAGTCATAGTTTAAGTTAAAGTCACTTTTTTCTTTTTGTTTTTTACTGTTTATTCTAGTTTTGTTTTTTATTATTTGTCTTTCTAATTTATCAATTGCTGTGTCAATAGTTGAATAAAAGTCTTCTCCTGTTTCTTCTACTCTTAGAGTGTATCTTTTAAGTGGTATTGTTATTTCAACCTTTTGAGTTATTCCTTGTTTTTTAAATAAGACATTGCTTGTTACTTCTTCATTTTCTAAGTATTTTGAAAGTTTGTTTATTTTGTTTTGTGCATATTCTTTCATGGCGTTTGTTATTTCAAGTTTTTCTCCTCTTATTTTTAAATTCATAATATCATCCTCCCAATTTAATTTTACCACTTTTTTTATTTTTTTCAAATATTTTATTGTATGAAAAAAGCCAAATTTTTATAGATTTAAAATTTGACTTTTGAGTTCTTCTCTTATGCTATACAAACTATGCAAGCATGGGTTCTGTGTGTTTGATTACGGTTACGTCTAATGCTTGAAATCCCTTACCTGTTTCAACCAATTGGAAATTTACATAGTCACCTTCATTTAAAGTTTTGTAACCTTCCATTTTGATTGCAGAATAATGAACAAAAACGTCTTCGTTTGGTTTGTATTCAATGAAGCCGAACCCTTTTTCATTGTTGAACCACTTAACAAATCCTGTCACTTATATTCACCTCTCCTTCTAAACGATTCTTACTGCTTACAACATGTTTCTCTTAAGTGTGTAACTTAATATTACCATATTGTGAAATTTTTTACTATTTTGTACCTTGTTTGGTAAATTTTTCGTCCTGTTCGGTAAGTGCCTCTATCAAATGTTTCTTTTTATCTCTAGAAATTTGACTAAAGCTCTTTTTGGTTGCGAATGTAATTACTCCATTTATATAATCATAGGTTTCTATTTCGTTGATATTTACACACGCACTCCTGTGAGCTAATACAAAGAATTTGTTTAATCTGTTCATTAAATTATTTAAGTTTTCTTTGACAATATAGCTCTGATCTTTGCAAATTACTTCACAATATTTTGAATTAGGTAGTTTTTCTATGTAAAGAATGTTAGAAAATGGAAGTCTGTATATGACACCATTTTCTTTTATAAATATTACATTTTTATCTTGTTCGTATACTTTTAATATCTCCTTTATTATTGTTATTAAATCTAACCTCAAATTATCCTTCTCTATTATGCTAGTTAACACTTCATGGTTCCTCAATTTTAAATTTTTATTAAAATTAATGATAATAATAAACGATTTGTAGTCGTTGAAATTTTCTCTTATTACCCTAACTACTTCTCTTGAATCTATTTTATTACTGTTTTCGACTACATATATTTTACTCATTGAACTATATCTCAGTGTATCGGTGACATTGTTGATATCATCGAATTTATAAAACTGATAGTCCATTTCTACTCTGAGTAGCACTCTGTTTAATATTTGCCCATACCCCTTTACGTCTTTGTCGCTACTGCTTATAAAAATGAAATGCATATCATTCTCCTTAACTATTATATTTATTTTTTATTTTTCGATTTAAATTTTTGACTACTTTAATAATTTTATAAATGCTTGTTTATGAAAGTTATTGATACTTCTTACTGAATAATATTTCTGCATCTTTCCGTATTTATCAAACTCCATAGTGTCTGCAATAAAATTTAAGCTTTGTTTCTTCAGATATATTCTAACTATAATTTCTGTTTCGTAACCATTTAAATGTTTCTGACTACATAATTTTTCTAATGCTTTTGCACTTGGAACCATTAATACTGCTCCTAATCTTTTTGGCATACCTCATCTTCCTTTACTACTATATAATGCATATAAATTGATAGCATAACTCCTAATATGATACACAAGAATATGCTAATTTCAATGCTCGGTATTAGCGCTGTTATTAGAAAAAATAATGTCCATGTAAATGTGGTACATGTTATGGTTGAATTTAAATGAAAGGTTTCTCCTAAGAATGTTCTTGTAAAGAAAAATCCTATTAAGAAAAATGATAATTCTGCAAATGCGTCGTTGAAATATGCGATTGTGAATACTCCGGCTGTTTGTATTAATTGCATTGGAATTGTTATTCCATAAAATATTATATTTTCAATAGTCTTTTCCAATTTTGATGCTGCTTCTTGAGCAAATGCATCTATTGTTGTACTATCGTTAAACCAGATACCATTTCTTCTTTTCTTTTTGTGTTGCTTATTATGATGTTCTTTTTCTTCCACTGTTCTACCTCCTTCCTGTCATTTATAAATAAATAGAGGGCCCATTTACTATTTATTTATATATCTATATTAAATTTACCTGCTTTTTTACTTAGAATACAACTTATTTTGCTAATTTTTTTGCGATTTTTTTTGCGAGTTTACCTTCTTTGTTGAAGGTTCCAATCCATAAAAAACTTCCTCCGCCTGGCCACATGACATTTCGCTCCTTTTTTTGATATATATTTCTTTTGCTAATATAATTATTGTCATAATTATAAAGAAATCAATTGTTAGGATTGTTTTAGTAGCACTGTTTAGCTCTGCTATATTGATATAGCTTGCTTTGTATGAGAACCAAATATATTGAACGAACGCATTTGTTACCAATGATATTATTCCATATAAGATATATTTTACTTTCTTTCCGGAATAAAAGTAACAAAATCCTAAAAAGAATAATACTATAAATACTTGTTCAAGCATAAAGATATTTGTAAAACTAATTGCATAATTAATAAGTAAATACAAAATTGAATAGGGCAGTATCTTTTTAAACTCTCTAATTCTAAACACTAAAAATACCATTGTGTAAAAGTTTAACAATATTACTATCCAAGATGTTAGATATTCAAATACTTTATACGTTTTGATTTTCACCAAGTTATCAACTGTGATTTTGTAATAAGGTAATCCTAAACTATCTAATGCTGTGTTTACTATGATTAGAAATCCCATTATTACCGCTAACCATATCACTACTTTAGCAACTTTTTCATTGACTCCAAGCCATTTTAAAAACTCTTTCATAAACAACCACGTCTCCATTATATAATACATTTTTTGGGTTTATACGCAAAATCCCTATTTTTTTTGCAGTTTTTTGTAGAAAATTGGTAATTTTTTCCTTTTTTCGTTATTATTTTAGCACTTAATTGGGTAAAAGAAAAGAAAAAAATTGAATTTTTTCCTTTTGTTAACTTATTGTTTATTTTTATCTGTTATAATGCTTGTTCTTAGAAGTATCCATATAATTAGGAACAGAATTGTTAAGTATAGATATATTCCTATTTTTTTGTCACCGATTAAGTACATTACTGAGGCTGCTGCAAAGAGAAGATTCATTCCATATATTGCTAGTACTGTGTTTCTGTGTGATAGTCCTAGTTTTAATAATTGGTGGTGCAAATGACTTTTGTCTGGCATGTATATAGGTTGATGTTTTATAGCTCTTCTTATTATTGCAAATAGGGTATCTAGGATTGGTATTCCTAGGATTAGGATTGGAACGAATAGTGATATCATTGTTGCTGTTTTAAACCCTAGGAGTGAGATTACTGCGATCATGAAGCCTTGAAACATTGAGCCTGAGTCTCCTGAAAATATTTTGGCAGGATAAAAGTTATGATATAAAAAGCCGAGTGTTGCTCCGAGCATTATGAATGCTAGGGTAATGTTTAGGGCTCCCATAGTACCTTTTATGAATGCTATTATACCTATTGTTAAATAAAATATAGCACATGTTCCTCCGGATAGTCCGTCTAATCCATCTATTAAGTTTATTATATTTATACATCCTAGTATGAATAAAATTGTTAGTGGATAGGATAGGATTCCAAAGTTAATGTATAGGCCAAAGAGGGTTACTTTGTTTAATAGAATATTTCCATAGAATATAACTATGCAGGCTGCGATTATTTGTCCGAATAGTTTTGTTTTTGCATCTAGTGGTTTTATGTCGTCTATTACACCAGTTAGGATTATTATAAAGCTTCCTATAAGTATTGAGTTCATTTGGATGCTTTGGACTCCGAAGAGCATGTATCCGAATAAAAATCCTATAAATATTCCTAATCCTCCTAGTCTGGGCATTGGTTTTTGATGTACTTTTCTTTTATTTGGTATATCCATAGCTCCGACATGAATGGCTATTTTTTTTATATAGAATGTGGTTAATAGTGTTATCACAAAGCATGTTAATACTATTATTAGTATGTGTAATTGATTATTTATATCTATCATTTTTTCACCGCCTAATGTGGAAATGTTTTTGATAATTTTTCCTTTTCTTTATTATTATATCATATTTTTTAATAAATCAAGAAAAAAAGAACAGTTATGTTAGGCTATATAGTATAGTTTGTCTAACATTATTCCTGTTCCTTCGGCTACACAAGCTAATGGGTCTTCCGCTATTTTAATGGGAACCTTTAATTCTTCTTGCAATAATTCTTTTAAATTATCAAGCATTGCTCCTCCACCTGTTAACATTATTCCATTTTCTATTATGTCTGATGATAATTCTGGTGGGGTTTGTTCTAATACTACTTTTATCATGGATATTATTTTATTTATACTGTCTTTTAGTGCTTCTTCTACTTCTTCACTGGAAATGGTAATTGTTTTGGGTAGACCTCCAACGAGGTCTCTTCCTCTTATTTCTAGTTTTTCTTTTTTGTTGCCTGCTTTTACTGTTCCAATTTTTATTTTTATTTTTTCTGCTGTTTTTTCCCCGATTAATAGTTTGTATTTATTTTTTACATAGTCTATGATGTTTTCATCAAAGGTATTGCCTGCTGTTTTGATTGATGCGCTTGTAACTATGTTGCCTAAGGATAGAACTGCAATGTCTGTTGTTCCTCCCCCAATGTCTACAACCATATTTCCTATTGGTTCTCCTATTTCTAGACCTGCACCAATGGCTGCTACTTTTGGTTCTTCTTCGATGAATACTTTTTTAGCACCTGTTCTTTCGGCTGCTTCTTTGATTGCATTTTTTTCTACTTCGGTGATGTTTGATGGACAACATATTATTATTCTTGGTTTTATTATTTTGTTTTTTATATTTACTTTTTTTAATAGGTAGTCTAGTAATGTTTCTACCATTTCAAAGTCTGCGATTACTCCGTCTTTCATTGGTTTTATTGCTTTTATTTTGCCTGGTGTTCTTCCAAGCATTTTATTTGCTTCTTCTCCGAAGGCAATGGGACGTTTTGTTTCTTCATCTATTACTATAACACTTGGTTCATTGACAATTATGCCTTCGCCTTTTACATAAACTAATATATTTACAGTTCCTAGGTCTATTCCTATATCTTTACTGAACATATTAATATTCCTTCATAGCATCATTGAAGTATTTTTCAGGGTCTATTAGTTTATTGTTGTTGTATACTTCAAAGTGCAAATGATTTCCTAAATCGCTACTTATTTCGTTTGTTCCTGATGAAGCAATGGTTTGTCCTTCGGTTACTTTATCTTTTTCTTTTACTAGAACGTCTTTTACGCTTTGGTATACTGCGATTATTTTGTCACTGTGTTTTATTTTTACAGTTGTTCCAGTGATGTCATCTTTTGTTACTGATAGGACTTCTCCTTCTGCTATTGCATTGACTTTGAATGTGGTATCACTTACGTAGTCAACTCCACTGTTTTGAATGTAAGTGTTTTCATAGTAAATGATTGATTTTTCTTGGGTTTCTTTGTTTTGATAGTCATAAAATGTTTTTCCAATTTTTACTGTTTCATCATTGTATGGTCTTGTTACATTTTTTTGTTCTGTTTTTGTTACTGGTACTACATTATCTGTAAGTACTTCGTAAGATACATATGTATAGTTGTCACTTAGTTTTGATTCTGCTACTGTCATAGATTTTACTAAGGCAAAGCTAAGTAAACAAAAAATACAAATGCTTGTGAATATTATTCCTTCGATTGTGTAGTTTCTTGCTATTTTTCTCATATTTAAAAATCACCTCATTAAGAGTGTTAACAATTAATGAGGTTTTTATTCATAAACTTATAATATTTTTATTGTTGTTGCTAATTCGTATATAAAGTTTGTAACTAAGTATATTAATGATATAGCTAAAAAGAAATAGAATAGTCTTGCTTGGAATATTTTGTTTTTTTTAAATATTTTATTTATGTTTACTGAGTCTAATGATATTATGACTAGTATTGTTGTTAAAAAGTATAATGCTATTTTACCCATTTTCATATTCCTTTATTTGATTTATTCTTTTTACGTATTTTTCTTGGTTGTTTTCTTGTGCTGTCAGGAATGTTTGAATTATTTTTTTTGTTTTTAATTTGGGCATTTCTCCTGAGATTGCTATTATGTTGGCGTGGTTGTGCTCTCTTGCAAGACGTGCTTCTTTGGTATTTGATACTTTGGCACAGATTATTCCTTTTACTTTGTTGCATGCAATTGATATTCCTATTCCTGTTCCACATAGTGCTATTCCAATGTCAGCTTGGTGGTTTTTAATGGTTTCTCCTAGTAGGATTCCATATTTTGGGTAATCTGCTGATTCAGTGCTGGTTGTACCTAAGTCTATTATTTCATGATTTTGTTTTTTTAAATATGTTATTAGTTCTTGTTTCATGTTGTAACCACGATGGTCTGATGCTATAGCTATTTTCATTTTTATCACCTTATGTTTAGTATACTACATTTTTTTTTAATTAAAAAGATAGTTTTGGGTCTATTTTGTTATTTTTTCTAATTCTTTTACTATTTTTAGTAGTTCTTCTTCTGTTTTGCATGATGTGATTTTTGTTTTATACTCTTTGATATTGGGAATTTTTTTCATGTACCAAAGGGCATGGGTTCTTATTTCTATTAAGGCTTGTTTTTCACTTGTATATTTTTTTAATAGGTTGTAGTGTGTTTTTATCATTTGTATTTTTTCTTGGTTGGTGGGTTCGTTTATTACTTTGTTATTTTCTAAGTATTCTACGCATTCTTTTATAAGCCATGGGTTGCCTAAGGTAGCTCTTCCTATCATTATTGCATCACAACCTGTTTCTTCTAGCATTTTTTGGGCATCGTATATTGTTTTTATATCACCGTTGCCTATGACTGGAATTGTAACAGCTTCTTTTACTTGTTTTATGATTGCCCAATCAGCGTTGCCACTGTAGCCTTGGTTTCTGGTCCTGGCATGGACTGATATTGCTGATGCTCCGGCTTGTTCTATTTTTTGGGCTACAGTGATTGCATTTATATTTTGTTCGTCCCAACCACTTCTTATTTTTACGGTTATCGGAACGTTTGTATTGTCTACTACTTCTTTTACTAATTCATATATTTTTTCTGGATCTTTTAATAGAGCGCTTCCTGCTCCTGATTTTACTACTTTGGGAACTGGGCATCCCATATTTATGTCTATTATTTTTACATTGTATAGATTTGCTAGAATGTTAGCTGCTTTAGTTATTGTATCTTTGTTAGATCCAAATAGCTGTACCGCTAATGGGATATTTAAATCATTTATGCCGTTTAGCATGTCTAGGGTTTTTTTATTATTTCTTACAATTGCTTCAGCACTTATTAGTTCAGTTATAGCATAGCCTACTCCCATTTTTTCACATATTTTTAAGTATGAAGGGTTTGACGCTCCGGCCATTGGTGCTAGAACCACTTTGTTTTTTAGTTTTATTGTTCCTATTTTAAGCATAGTTTTTTACCTTGATTGTAGCGATTTTCTTCTTTGTTTTCTAGGATGATAAAATTATCTATGTCAATGTATTCACCATTTACTTGGTCTAATTGTAGTTTTACTTCGGATTTTTTTTGATATTTACCATTTTTTGTTTTGATAGTGTATATTTTGTATTTTATTTCTTCTTTTTGCCCTTGTCTAATTATTCCTGTGTAGTTTTTTAACTGTTCTTTATTTATTAATTTCCATTTTTCTGGAAGTATCAGTTTTCCGTCTTTGCCAATTTTAGGTGTAGTTACTTCTTTTTGATATATAGTGTCTAATTGTTCTATTTCTTTATTTAAATAAGGTCCAATTTTGCTTGTTTCATAAAGATTGTTTTTTATTAGGTAATCACTTAAATCATTTTTTAGAATATATTCTTTTAGTTTTACTTGATTTTTGTTTTCATATTCACATGGGTGGTAAGTGTATTCTATTTCTTTTGTGTCTTTATATATATGGTAGTGTTCTTCTTCTATGTTGCAGTTTTTTTTGATGCTACAGCTTGTTAGTCCTGTTACTAAGAATGTTGTTGCTAAACATAGCGAAATTAATCTTTTCTTTATGTTTTGCGGATATATTTTTAGGTTTTTCATTTTGATCAATTCCTTTCTTTTTCATGGATATTTATATTTTTGCATATGTTTTTCAAGTGCCCATATTATATCATATCTTTTATTTTTATTCAATAAATTTTGAAAGATATTTTTGTGTTAATTTTAAAAATAAAAAAGACCTTTTTAAGTCTTTTATTCTTCTGTTTCTTTTATGAATTCTTCATTTATGGAATCATCTATTTCTTTTGTTATGTCGGTTTCTTTTTCATCGTCAGTTATTTCTTCCCATTCATCTTCATCTTCGTCAACAGAAATTCTTACTTTCGTGTCTCCGACTATTTCTATTCCTAACTCTTTTTCTATTTGATATTCTATTTTACCGTCTACTATTTCTACTTTAGTGCAACTTGGTTGCTTTAAGCTTCTTACTATTATTTCTTCTGGAGTATTAATGTCGGTTTCTTTTGTTCTTTTTACATTTAATAGTTCGTTATAAGATATAGTTTGTTTTGATACAACTGTTTTTGTATCATTAGCATATGAGTACCAAATGTTTACATCGCAAGTTCCTTCCACTCTAATTTTGTCTTGTTCTTTTATTCCTTTAAATTTGTGGTTTATTACCCAACAGCCTAGTATAGTAGTAGGTACTTCTTCAGGAATTAATGTATAATTGTTTGAAAACAATTTTTTTCCCTTACCTATTACTGCTTTTGTAACTATTTCTCTAAAACTTCCCACTATATCACCCCTCAATTTAATCTATGCGAATATAGTGGTTTTGTTTACATTTTTGTTAATAAATATATACTGGTGTACCTACTGTTATCATCGAATACAGTTTTTGGGCTTTTTTGTATGGAATGTTTACACAGCCGTGACTACCATTTTTTTTGTATATTTGTCCCCCGAAACTACTTCTCCATGTAGCATCGTGAATTCCATATGCTCTTCCTTTGAAGGCTATCCAATAATAAACAAAACTTACATAGTCTTCTCCGATTAAGTTTATTTTTCTTGCTTTTGATACTACTTTAAATGACCCCCTTGGTGTTGCATTGTTTTTACCGGTTACAACGCTCGTCTTTAGGGCTAACTTATTATTTTTATAGTATTTTAGTGTTTGTTTTTTGATTGATATTTCTACAAATGTTCCTTTGTATGATGTTTTTTCTTTTTTGACTTTTGTTGTCTTTTTGGTAGTCTTGTTTGTTGTTTTGCTTTTTTTTGTTTCTGTTGTTTTTTTTGGCTCTTCTTTAGGTTTTGGTTTTTCTTTTACTATGACTTTTATTGTTTTGGTCACCTTATTTCCTGAATTATCTGCGACTGTATAGCTGACTTTGTATGTACCTGTTTTATTCATGTCTACATTTGAATTTATTTTTACTTTGCTTGTGATGTTTCCATCAGCATTATCTATTGCTTTATATTTTGGGGTAGTGAATGTATCTCCGACTTGTTTAGTAATTTCTTTTTTACTCTCTACTGTTAGTGTTGGTTTTGTTTTGTCAACGATACTTACTTTCCTTGTTAATTGTTTTTGTTTGTTAATTTTTTCAAAATTAAGGGTATATTTTATTTCATAATTACCAAGAGAGTTTGTGTTGACGTTTGAGTTTATTTTTACATCTGTTGTCTTATCTTTTTTACCTACTACTGCTATGTAGCCTGGTTCTTTATATGTTTTACCTATTTCTACGGTTATCTCTTGATCTCCTTTTAACTCAAAGAAGGAATTGTTGTAATCTTTAAGCATTTTATAGTATATGCAGAAAAATGCTGTTATTACTAACAACGAAATAACAAGAAAAATTGTTAAGATTAGTTTTTTCCTATTATTCATATTTTCACCAATTATATAATATCATATTTTGTCTATTTTACAAATATTTTTTAAAAAAAAGAATATATTATTTTTCATATTCTCCATCTAAGCTCCAAGTTTTGGCGTCTGTTATTTTTACTTTAACTATTTTTCCTAGTATATTTTCTGGGCCTTTTAGATTTACTAGTTTGTTTGTATCTGTGTAGCCCATTAGCATATTATTTTTTTCACTTTTTGCTTCCACTAGGACGTCTACTGTTTTATTTAGTAGTTTTTGATTGTTTTCTAGAGCATATTTGTTAATAAGCTCATTTAGTTCTTGTAATCTTTGTTCTTTTTCTTCTAGAGTAATGGTATCTTGCATTTTTTCAGCTGGGGTGCCTACTCTTTTCGAAAAGATAAAGGTGAATGCTAAGTCAAATTTGCATTTATTGACTAAATCTAAAGTATCTTCGAATTGTTTTTTTGTTTCATTTGGGAATCCTACTATAATGTCTGTTGTTATTGATACATTTGGAATTTTTTCTTTTATTTTATTGAATAATGTCAAATACTCTTCTTTTGTATATCTTCTTCCCATTAATTTTAGAATTTCATTGTTTCCAGATTGAACTGGTAAATGAATGCTTGGCATAATGTTTTCATATTTTGAAATTGTGTCAATCATGTCATCTGTAAAGTCCCATGGATGAGATGTTATAAACCTTATTCTTGGAATGTTTGTTTCTGCTACTTCAGTTAATAAATCTTTTAGGTTGTATTCTATTTCTAGATCTTTTCCATAGGCGTTTACATTTTGTCCTAGAAGTGTTACTTCTTTATATCCATCTTTTACTAATTGTTGTACTTCGTTTATTATGTCTGCTGGTTGTCTACTTCTTTGTTTTCCTCTTGTATATGGAACTATGCAATAAGTACAGAATTTGTCGCAACCATACATTATATTTACGTAGGCTTTTATTTTGCTTTCTCTTTTTGCTGGAAGTCCTTCGATTATGTCACCTTCACAGCTTGGGGCCTCAATTTTTAATTCGTGTTTTTTTAGGGAGTTTGATACAAGTTCTCCTAAAAGTTCAATGTTATGGGTGCCAAGAACAAAGTCCATCCATTTATACTTTTTCATTATTTTTTCTGCTACTACTTCTTCTTGGGACATGCAACCTGCTATTCCTACGATTAAATCTTTTTTGGTTGATTTTAAGTGCTTAGCTCTTCCTAGCATACCAAATACTTTGTTATGAGCATTTTCTCTTATTGAACAAGTATTTAATAAAATTAGGTCTGCTTCTTCCATATTTGTTGTTTCTGTGAACCCCATTTCTTCTAGGATTGCTTTCATGTTTTCACTGTCATGTTCATTCATTTGGCAACCGTATGTTTTTAAAAAGTACTTTTTGTTTTCTACTATATTTTGATATTTTTTTTCATAATTTTTACTTTCTACTGTTTTATTTGTTCTTTTTTTTGCTTCTTTTAAGTTTGGAATATTCATATTAAACATCATTCCTTTCGTTTTATCTAAGCTTTATATAAAAACATAAGTCTTGAATCACTTTTATATTAAACTTAATTTTTTTCAAATATAACTCCAGTTATAGATTATAAAAGAAAAAAGCAAATTAATCAAGTAACTTACTTTTTAAACTTCTTGTAAAACGCTGTATACAATATTATCTAAATATTTTATTTCATTATTTTTCACGTGTTTTTTTATTTCATCAAAATTTTTAGTAATTGTATTTACTATTTTTTCTACTTTAGGTAAAAGTTCTTTGTCTACAAGATTGTCAATAATTATTTCTAGGTTATTAACTTTGGAGTATATTCCATAGTTATTACTTTTTATATAGTTTTCATATAAATTTTTAAACGAAACTAAATCGATATTATTGAATCTGTCGTCTTCTAATATTTTTACTGTTGTATATATATAGTGTTCATTGATTGATTTATCTAAAATTGTTTCTCCTTTTTTATTCCTAATGTTTGGAATAAAATTTTTGTTTTTTTGTAGTTGTTTAATTATTTGCAAAACTTCTAAATAATTTTTTGATACTAGAATGTGGGCAAATGTTTCTCCTTTTTTATTTTGGTGATTAACATTCCAATTCTTTTTTTTCATGTGTTTTAAAACAACTTCGTTCCATCCTTTTTTTAATATTACCATTAGGATACTGTCTCCACTTTCATTAGTTAAGTTAATATCTACTATTTTTTTTGTTAATATTTTGTCTACTAGTTCAACGTGATTTTCATTTATCAAGTTGAACATCTGGGACGGTTCTTCTTCAACAACTTTCATTGTCACTTGTTCATCATAAAACATAAATTACTACACCTCTTTCACACGCGACATTTAAACATTTTACTCGTTTTTTTGTGTTTTGTCAAGTTTTTTTGGATCTGGGAATATGTACAGTAACTTTATTTTTTGATTTTTTGATAAAGAAACGCCACTTTCTAAACAAAATTAAAAGTAGCGTTGATTGTTAATTATGGTGCCGATTAACAGAATTGAACTGTTCTCTGATGCTTACCATGCATCTGTTTTACCACTAAACTAAATCGGCTTATTAAAATTATATCATATTTTTTAATTATATGCTATAATCTTATATGGTGATTTATATGAAAAATAATCCTATTGCTTTTTTTGATTCTGGAATTGGTGGTAGCACTATATTGAAAGAAGTAATGAAAAGCTTGCCTCATGAAAATTATATTTATTATCCTGATTCTGTTAATAATCCTTATGGCAATAAGTCTAAGAGTGAATTATTTAAGATTGTTGATGGTATTGTTGCTAATCTTCTTATCTATAAACCTAAGATTATTGTTTGTGCATGTAATACTGCGACTACTATGGTGTTAAAAGATATTAGAGAAAAATATAGGAATGTTGATTTTATTGGAACTGAACCTGCTATTAAGGTTTTATTTGATAAATATAAAGATAAAAAATCAATTGTTTTGACTACTAAGGGTACTAAAGATAGTGAAAGATTTAAAGAACTGTGTAGAATGTATAAGACTAATAATTGTTTCTTAGTTGAGGCTCCGCTTTTAGCTGGTTTAATTGAAAGAGGGGATAATACTAGAGAATATTTATATGATTTATTAAAGGATTTTAATGATATTGAGGTAGTTGTTTTAGGGTGTACACATTTTCCTATTGTAAAAAAGGAAATTAAAGAAGTTTTGGGAGATGTACTTTTTATCGATGGTGCGAATGGTATAGCGAATAGAATTTTTAATATTTTGGATAGTAGTTCCTCTTTTAATGAATCTGGTGGGAAGATGGATATTTTGACTAATGATGATAACATAAAAAAAAGAATTATAGATGTTTTGGATAATTTATAATTCTTTTTTTATTTTATTTTTGTCTTTTTGTAGGTAATAAAACCTTTGATTCACAAGGAATAATTAACTAACGATAAATAATATTTTAATCACTTACACTTTTTATTTCTTGTAATTCAAATCTATATTTCTGCTTTACATTGGGGTATTTTTCATGATCAACTTCACTTAGGAACATTTCCATTGGTCTAATCCATAGACTTCCATCATCATATAGTTTTCTATAAACTACATATTTTTCTTTTGTTTCAGAATGATTTGCAACATCTATAACCAAATAATAATTTCCTTTAAAGTGTCTGTAAATGCCATTGATTTTTATTTCTCTCATTTTGAACTTCTCCAATCTTATATTTTTATTTAAATTAAATTATATAAATATTATATCATAAAATTTGGTATTTAAAAACTCGAACTTTTTATAGTTCAAGTTTGATATCAATCTGGTGGAGATGAGGAGAATTGAACTCCTGTCCAAATATAATCTAATTTAAACGTCTACAAGTTTAGTTGATTAAGTTTATTCATTACTCATCATAATAATCAACAATTAAATGAATAACTATCTTACTGAAATTCATTGCTGTTCGTAAGAAAAACAACAATATAGTCTGCTAGATATTACCCTTAAATATTCCCACAGACTAGGAATATAGAAGAGTTTTGCTTTTTATTTCTAAGCAAATGCTAAATTTCTGTTTCCAGTTATTTTTAATTGCGCATTTAAAGATTGCCATCTACTTGCAGTCTAAACCGTTTTATACCTGTCGAAACCATGTCATCCCCATATAAGCAGATTATATCATAAAACGAGTGTTTAATCAATAATTTGTTTGCTTTTTTATATAGTTTCTTGGTACTTGTTTTTGTTTATTATTATTTTATCTTTGTTTAATCTAAAGTGTGCAAATGCTAATGGAATGTTATTCTTTTTGCATATTCTTTCTATATTATATATGTCATTTTTTATTTTTTGATATGTTTTGTTGTCTACCATTTTATTTAAGGCAAATGATTCATCTTTTTCATTAGTATCATTGAAAGATGTTATCATTATTATTTTTTTTAACTTGTTGTATTCTGTTTTTATGTGACTTAATTCATAATAAAGTGAATAATATAATTCTGCTTTATCGTGTATATTTTTATTTAAATATATTGCTGGGTTTGTTCCTTTTACTTGGCAACAACTTTTTATATTTTTATTTTTTAGTGGTTCTTCTAACACTAGATATATACCACTTTTATTCATAATTTTTATAATATCATCTATATTGGATTCTTTATTTGATAGTTTTTTTAATTCTTCAAATAGCGGTTCTAAATTTTTTGAATTATATGGCTTGACTTCTTGTCTAATTGCTAATTTATCGCATCTATTTATCCAGACAAAGACTTGTTTTTTATCTGTTAGTGTTTCTTTATTGTATGATATTTTGTTTTCAAAATAGTTTTCAAACATATCAAAGTTTCTTAAATTTAAATATTCTAGTAAATTTATTGCATTTGTTATGTATGATGTTTTGCTTTTTAAATCAATCCATCCTAGTTTATACATTTCTTTTATATAAAATGATTCTAAATATTTTTTTATCTCGTCTTCGGTTTTAAATTTTTTGTTCAGATAAATATACATTCTTTTTTTATTTTCTGTTTCTAATATTAAGTTTGCATCTATGTCTGTTAGTAGGCTTATAGCAATCATTAGGTCTACTGATATTTCTGTGTTTTCATTTAACAATTCATTCATATGCTTAAATGTTATATTTAATCTATTTGCAAAGTCTTTTTGAGAAATTTTGTTAAATGCTAAATAATCTTTCAAAATTGTTCCAAATCCATTCATATTACCAACTCCGATATTATTGTAACATATTGGGTTTTTATATGCAAGAAAAAGGAAGATTTTTTAATTTTTATCTTCCTTTTAGTTCTTTTTCTATTTTTCTTTTTATGTCTCTTTCTTTTATTGTTTCTCTTTTGTCATAATTTTTTTTACCTTTGCATAGACCTAGTAGTACTTTTACTTTATTGTTTTTGAAGTAAATTTTTAACGGGATAAGGGTGAAGCCTTCTTTGTCTATTTTATCTCTTAGTTTTAATATTTCTTTTTTGTGTAATAGTAATTTTCTAGTTCTAGTTTCGTCTTTTATGAATGCTCCGGTTTTTTCATATGTTTTTACGAACATATTTATTAAGTAAACTTCGCCTTTTCGTATTACAGCATAGCTGTCTTTTATATTACATGTTCCTTCTCTTATTGATTTTACTTCGTTTCCAAATAATTCAATACCGCACTCATATTCATCTTCAATAAAATAGTTGTATTTGGCTTTTCTATTTAGTATTTCCATTATATTTTACCTTTCTTGTTTTGGGTTTTCTTTTTGGTTCAAAGTCTATTTCATAAGTTTCAGGATCACTTTTTGTTAAAATTACTTCTATTTTGTCTCCTAGTCGGTATACTTTGTTTGTTTTTTCTCCAACGATTATTTGTAATTCTTCTTCGTAGTTGTAATAGTCATCCATTGTTTCAAAGCCTATTCTTCCTTCGACTAGGTTTTCTAGTTGAATGAACATTCCGTTTTTGGTAAATCCATCTATTTTTCCAGTGAACTCTTCTCCGATTTTATTTTGCATGTATTGAGCCATTCTGTATTTATTTGCTTGTTTTTCACATTTTTCTGCTGATATTTCTTGGGTTGAAGAGTGAGCAGCGATGTCTTTTAATTTTTCTTGGTATAGGTCTTCAACTAGTTTAGAAAATTCTCCTTTTAGAATTAGGTGAAGTATTCTATGGATTGTGGTGTCTGGATATCTTCTTATTGGGCTTGTAAAATGAGTATAATATTCTCCTTTTCTTGAATCAACTCCGATTCCAAAGTGTCCTTCTTTTTCAGTAGTGTATTTTGCTTTAGCCATGCATCTTAGAACCATTTGAATAAATATTTCTTTGTTCTCTTCTTTTTCTAATTCTTTTAGGATGTTTTGTATTACTTTTGGATCAGATGAATTTATTTTTGATTGAATATTTACTCCGTATGATTTTAGTATTGTTAAAGTGTTTTTTAGTCTTTCTTCATCTGGGTATTCGTGGACACGATAGATTGATTCTACGCCCATGTTATATATATAGGTTGCTACTGTCTCATTAGCTGCGAGCATGAAGTCTTCGATTAGGTTTTCTCCGGTGTCTTGTTCTCTTAGTTCAATTGCTTCTGTTTCATCGTTTTCATTTATGATTATTTTCTTTTCTGGCAAGTCAAAGTTTAGCATTCCTCTTTTTTCTCTGGATGTTCTTAGTATTTCTGCTAGTTCTTTCATTTGGTTTAGAGCTTTTACATAGTTTCCATAGCCTTCTGCTACTATGTTTTCATTTAATATTTTGTTTACTTTTTTATATGTCATTTGAATATTGGAATGAATTACACTTTTAAATATGTCGAAGGTTATTAGATTTCCTTCTTGATCAAATTCCATTTCACATGATAGGGCTAGTCTATCAACGTCTGGGTTTAAAGAACATATCCCGTTTGATAGTTGGGGTGGGTACATAGGGCTTACTACTCCAGGCATATAGACGCTTGTTGCTTTTTGTCTAGCATCTTTATCAAGTGCTGTATTTTCTTTTACATAGTGGGTTACGTCAGCGATGTGGACTCCTAATTTATAGTGGCCATTTGGTTCTATATCTATTGAAATAGCATCGTCTATATCTTTAGTGTCATCTCCATCGATGGTAAAAATCATTTTGTCTCTTAGGTCTCTTCTTCCTTCTAAATCTTGGTCTTGAACTGATGATGGGATATATTTCAACTCTTTTAGTGTTTCTTCAGTAAAGCCTAATGTAAAATTATTGGCATAAAGGATTTTGCTTTCTTCTAGTTTTGGAGCATTTTTGTGTCCTATTATAGTGTCTAGGGTTGCATGATAGTATTTCCCTTCTTTGTTTTTATCTATTTTTATTCCTATTAGCATTCCATCTACAATTTTGTCATCTAGTTTTATTTTATATTTATTTGTTCCTACTACCGCATATCTTTCTTTATTAATGGTTTGTACTTCGGCGATTATTCCTTTTCTTTCTATTATTTTTTTTATTGTTCCAGCATTGTTGTTAAAATCTGTTATTCTTGCTAGAACTTTATCTCCCTCGAAACATGTTTTTTTATATTCTCTATTTACTGTTATTGATTTATTTTCATAGGAAACATAGCAGTCTCCATTTCTTTTTATATGAAATGTTCCTTCAACAAATGGATTTAAGGTATAGTTTTCTCCACCAACGCAGTATATTAGTTGGCGGGCTTTTAGTTCGTTTATTTGATCTAAAAACTCCTCGTATGAGTAGTTGGTATAACCTGCTTTTTTGTATATGTCTTTTATATTAATTGCATTGTTTCTAGTTATTTTTAATATTTCTAGTATTTTTTCTTCCATAATATCACCTTAATATTATGATAACACAAAAAAAACAGAATTACATCTGTTTTAGTTTAAATAAATGAAATTATAGTACATATTACTACGTACAGAATTCCTAAGGTTAAAGTTGTTCTGCTTATAACTAATTCGCTACCACGTTCTTTTCTATTTTTAAATAGATCAGTTGTGGAACCACTGAATAATGCCCCTGGATCTGCTGATTTTCCACTTTGTAATAGTACTAGAACTATTATTAAAACACAAATTACTAATAGTGCTATTTCTAATATTGTCATAATATGCCTCCCTAAATAACTAAAAGTATTTTATCATATTTTTTTTTGGAAAGCAATAGTTTTAAACAAAACCTATAAACCAAAAACAGAGGTATAGTATTGTTACTATGATTGATGGAAGTATGTAAGTGAACTTGTTTTTTGTCTTATTTCTTATATTTTCTATAAAACTAAGTATTGTAAAGATGAGGCCTAGGCCTACCATAATAGTTGTTTCTTTGTCTATATAGTTGTATATTGTATTATTTATTAGGATTAAATCTGCGATTGCCAGAACTGATAAATTGAAGAGATTGCTTCCTATTATGTCGCCTAGGGCAATGTCATAACTATTCATGGTTATTAATGTGTAGAATGTTATTACTTCTGGAAGACTGGTTGTTATTCCTAATAATATAGCTCCGATTGTACCACTGGAAAATGTTGGGTGCGCTAAAGCTATGTTATTAACAAATGTTGTTAATAGAACGCTTGATACTATCATTAAAATTGAGGTTATGAATAGTTTTTCTTTTAAATTTTTTATTTGTTTTGCTGTAGTTTTTTCTTCTTGTATTGTGTTTTTAGGGATTGATTTTATATAAATGATATAGATAATTATTATAATAAATGTTGGGAATCCTATGTTTATTATTGTTATGTTTATTATGTTTTTTATGAAGAGATACATGAAGAGGTAATTTATTGTTAAAAATAAATATATTAGTTTATGATTTTTACTGGTTTTTATGGTAAACAGTTTTTTTATAAAAATTATATTTATAAAGCACATAATAAAAATATTAAATAGATTACTTCCTAAAATATCTCCGAGAGCCAATTTTGGGTTTTTTAGGATTATTGATGAAAGACATGTTATTAGTTCAGGGAGTGAGGTTACTCCTGCTAACAGAATACCCCCGATTACTGCTTTTGATATGTTGCTTGTTTTACTTAGATTATCTGCATATATTGATAGTTTTATGCTTAAAAAGACTGTTAAAAAAGCAAATATTAAAAAAAATATTTCGTTCACTTGTATCACCTATTAATTTATATGTGAAACGAGATATTTTAAAACTATAATTGTTCTTCTATTCTGATTAGTCTGTTGTATTTACAAATTCTTTCTCCTCTTGATAGTGAACCGCTTTTCATATATTTTATCCCTAAACCTACTGCAAAATCACTTATGAATGTGTCTTCGGTTTCTCCACTTCGATGTGATATTATCATGTTGATATTGTTTTCTTTAGCAAGGTTTATTGTTTCTATCATTTCGCTTATTGTTCCTATTTGGTTTGCTTTTAGGAGAATAAAGTTGGTTGATTTTTTATCTATTCCTTTTTGAAGTAAGTTTTTGTTTGTTGTGTAAAGATCGTCTCCGACAATGTTGGTTTTTAAAATTTTAGTTAGTTGAGCGAAGCCTTCAAAGTCTGTTTCTTCTAAGGGGTCTTCAATGGAAAAAATAGGATATTTTTGTACTAATTCTTGATACATGCATATCATTTGTTCTTTGGTTTTATATTCATTGTTTAGAAAATACATGTCTTTTTCTTTGTGATAAAACGATGTAGCTGCGATGTCTAATGCTATTTTTACGTCTGTTTCTTTTTTATATCCTGCTTTTTCAATTGCTTCAATTATCATTTCTAGGGCTTCCTCATTATTTTTTAAGTCTGGGGCAAAGCCTCCTTCATCACCGACGTTTATATTGTAACCTTTTTCTTTTAAAAGTTTTTTTAAAGTGTGAAAAACTTCGCTTGCTATTTGTAATTGTTCTTTGATACTTGTTCTATTTACCATAATCATAAATTCTTGGAAGTCTATTTTGTTGTCAGCATGCATTCCTCCGTTCAAAATATTAAACATACATTGTGGAATTGCTTTGTTATTTCCTATTTTTTCATATAATTCTTCTTTTTTTTGCTTACTACATGCCTTAATATAGGCTAATGATACTGACAAAATAGCATTTGCTCCTAAAAGGGTTTTGTTTTTTGTACCATCTAATTTTATTAGTAATTCGTCTAGTTCTTGGTATGATGAAAATTCTTTGTTTATTATATTTTCTTTTATGATAGTATTTACATTGGTTACTGCTTTTTGAACTCCTTTGCCTAAGTATCTTTTTTCATGGTCTCGTAGTTCTAGAGCTTCGTTGGTTCCTGTTGATGCCCCACTTGGTACGCTTGCTGTGGCAACTGTACCGTCTTCTAGGATGATGTCTGTTTCTACAGTTGGCCAACCTCTTGAATCTAATATTTCTCTTGATTTTACATCTTTTATTTTCATTTTATCACCTATCCTTATGGTAATTATATAATATTTTGCAAACAAATGAAACTTTTTATTGATTTTAAGTTAAAAAAAAGTTATTATAATAGTAGTAAAATATATGAATGAGGAGTGGTTTATTTGAAAATAGTTATACTTACACCAGAACAATTTGACAATTTTTCTGATAATCACCCTCTTCATACTTATTATCAGACTTCAATGTATGGTAATGTAATGAAAAAAAATGGATTTAGCGTTGAATATTATGGCTTTGTAGATGATAATGATAGATTGGTTGGGGCAACTTTGTTGCTGACAAAAAAACTGCTTTTTGGACATAAGTATGCTTATGCTCCGAGAGGTTATTTAATTAATTATGATGATAGGCATTTGATTACAGAGCTTTCTAGGAAGCTTAAAAAATATTTGGCTAGAAGTAACTATGTTTTTTTAAAGATTGATCCTCCAGTTGTCGCAAATAAAAGGGATAGCAGTGGTAATATAATTCCAAGTCCTTATCAGAATGATATTATTATTTTCTTGCAGAATAATGGATACAATTATTTTGGTGATAATAAGTTTTTTGGTACAGAAAAACCTAGATGGAATGCTATTTTGAAGGTTACTGGTACTGCTTCTTCTTTGTATAATAATTTTGATAGTAATATTAAAAATAAGATTAGAAAGGCTCAATCTAGGGGTGTTGAGGTAGTACAAGGTAATCATAATGATTTAGAAATATTTTATAGCTTTGTTTATAAAAAGCATTATAGAAAGTTAAATTATTATAAAGATTTTGCTCGTTTTTTTGGTAATAAGTTTGAACTTTATTTTGCAAAGCTTAATACACAGAACTATCTTACTAATATAAAGAAAATATATGAAGAAGAAATTGCTAATAATGATGAAATAAACAGAAAAATACAGGATGCTGGTATGAGAAATAAGATTGATAATAAGTTAACTAATTCTAAGCTTACTTCTGATAAGCTTATTGCAACTTATAAAAAAGAATTAGAGTATGCTTCTGTTTTGTTTGAGAAGAATCCTCAAGGTATTATAATTGGTGCTACGGGAATTATTGTTGAAAAGTATGGAGTTGAGCTTTTAATTGAAGGTTATAATCCAAAGTATGGTCTTTATTATCCTAATTTTTTACTTAAGTGGCATATTATTGAAAAGTATTCAAAGCTTGGAGCTGTTTATTTCCATCTTAATGCTATTACTGGTTATTTTGGCAATAATAATAAATTTAAGGGTTTGAATGAAATGAAACTTGGTTATAATGCTGAGGTTACTGAATATATTGGAGAGTTTGACTTAGTTGTTGCTCCTGGTCTTTATAAATTTTATAAGACTTCGAAACTTGGTAAAAAGAAAAAAAGAATGAATTAGTAAAAAAACTGTAATGAAACTTAGTGGCTAGTTTCTTACAGTTTTTATTTTTTGGTGAAAAGTGATTTTTTATTATATTTAAAAAGATGTAAATGAAATGATTCATTATACCTCTTTGTTTTTTATAGATTAAATCTAAAGTGACAGATATCTCCATCTTGCATCAAGTATTCTTTTCCTTCGATTCTAAATTTTCCGTTTTCTTTTACTTTTGTTTCGTCTTTGTATTCGATTATATCTTTATATGCTATTACTTCTGCTTTTATAAATCCTTTTTCAAAGTCTGTATGGATGATTCCGGCACATTCTTTGGCATTCATTCCATCTTTGTATGTCCAAGCTTTTACTTCTTGAGGACCGCATGTGAAGTAGGTTTTAAGTCCTAATAAATCATATGCGGTTTCAATTAGTTTGTCTAGTCCACTTTGTTCTATTCCAAGTTCTTTTAGCATCTCTGTTTTGTCGTCATCGTTTAATTCTGATAGTTCTGATTCTATTTTGGCAGATACTGTTATTACTTTAGAATTTTCTTTTTCTGCGTATTCTTTTAGTTTTTGTACATACTCATTTTCTACACCTATTTCGTTTTCATCGATGTTAGCTATGTATATATGTGGTTTCAAGGTTATAAAATTGAATGATTTTAAGGACTGCAACTCTTCTTTTGTATATTCGATTAGTCTAAGTGGAACATTTTTTTCTAATGATTCTTTTGATTTTTGCAATGCATTTAGTTCTGTTAGGGAATCTTTATCTTTTGTCGTTTCTGCTTTTTTTCTTATTTTTTCTATTCTATTTGTTATTATTTCTAAATCAGCAAGTGCTAATTCTAGATTGATTATTTCAACGTCTCTTATAGGATCAACGTTTCCTTCAACATGTGTTATTTCTTTATCATTGAAGCATCTTACTACTTCGCAAATAGCATCTGTTTCTCTTATATGTGATAGAAATTTGTTTCCTAGTCCCTCTCCTTCTGATGCCCCTTTTACGATTCCTGCTATATCTACAAATTCAAATGTTGCTGGTTTTATTTCTTGAGGCAAGTATATTTCTTCTAATTTTTTTAATCTTGCATCTGGGACAGTTACTATTCCAATATTGGGGTCTATTGTTGCAAATGGATAGTTTGCTACTAGAATGCTTTTTTTTGTTATAGCATTGAATAGTGTTGATTTTCCAACATTTGGTAAACCTACGATTCCTGCTTTTAAACTCATTTTATCTCTCCTTGTTTTTATATTATAGTGTTGGGTATACTGATGGTCCTAGAGGTAGGCCTATTAAGTACCATGCCACTATTATTAATATCCAGACTAGGCTCATCCATGTAAAGTACGGCATCATTAGTTTTATACCATCTCTTATTCCATATGTTTTATTTTTATCTTTATTATATATATTTAAGTATCCTAAGTATACAACGAAATAAGCTAGGACTGGGGTTATTCCGTTTGTCATTGATTCTGATGCTCTAAATATAAATTGTGAAAATTGTGGTGATATATTTAGTTGCATTAGCATTGGCACCAATACTGGAGAAATAATAACCCATTTTGACATTGATGATGGCATGAATATGTTACAGATTGCTATTATTACTATTGCTACTAGAACTAAGGCTAATCCTGATAATGGTAACATCTTTAAAAAGTTAGTTAATGATACTACAATTATTGTTGGAATATTTGTTTCTTTTAATATTGAAATGAATTGTGATGCAAAGAAAATCATTAAAAGAATGGTTCCCAGCGATGATAGTCCTTCACCGGTTTTATTTATTAGGTCTTTATCACTTTTAATTGTTTTTGCTCCAACACCGTATGCTATTCCTGTTATTATAAAGAATAATGATAATAGATAGGTAAATCCATCTTGAAAATAAGAGTTTTCTCCGAATAATTGATCTACGTATGCTTTTTCATTTAAGTCTAAGAGCATTCCTGATAATGGTAGGCCTGGTATTATCATGTATATAAATATTAATAATACTATTAATGCTGATATTTTTGCATATTTTGAACCTTTTTTTTCTCTTTCTTCTTCTTTTATTTTCTTTTGTTCTTCGTATTGTAAGTCTAAGTATTCTATTTCTTTTGTTTTTCCTAATTCATCATGTTTTTTTGACATGTATCTTCCAAGTTTTTTAACGACTATTTTTTCTGTTATGATAGTTCCGGTGAATGCTAGGATAATGCAAGATGCTATCATTATGAATAGATTAGATGTCATTCTTACATAGAATGTTTCATCTATTAGTCGTGCTGCCTTGGCTGTATATGGAATTAGATTGATATCTATGGAGCCTACAAAGAAGCTTATGCTATAGCCAAATGCTACTCCGGCAAATGCTGTTGCTATTCCTACTAATGGGTTTCTTCCGTTGAAAAGGAATAGAAGGGCTCCTAGCGGTATTAATAAGGCATATCCTACTTCATTTATTATGCTTGAAAATATTGCTGCTATCATTATTAGGAATGTAATAAATCTAGGATTGAATTTACTTAATCTTCTTTTTAAGAAGGTTTGAATCAGCCCTGTTGCATCTGCTACTTTTATTCCTATTAGTGTAATTATTAATGTTGACAGTGTTGTAAAGCTTATAAAGTTAGTTGCTGCATTTGAAATTACTTTTTTTACTCCATCGTAGCTTAGCATGTTTGTTACTGTTATTATTGTTTGTTCTAGCTTATTTGTTTGAGTATTAATACTGTTGTAGGTTGCGGATACATTTAGCATTGATAGTATTGCACTTAGTATTAATACTATTGCTGTTAGAATTAAAAAGCCTGTTATAGGATGGAATTTTATTGGTTTATTTTTCTTTTTTTTGGCCATATGCTACTCCTTTACTATTTTTTTTAATTTTTTATTAAATTCTATTCTTGGTATCATTACTTCTCTCTTGCAATTTAAACATTTTATTTTGATGTCGGCTCCTAATCGTGTTATTTCCCATAGGTTTGTTCCACATGGATGTTGTTTTTTCATTATTACTTGGGTTCCGATGTTATATTTTTTAGTTTCCATTTCTTACCTCAACTATGTTGTAAGGAATAGATACTTTTGCCTTATCATAAGCTTCTTTTATTATCATGTTCATTTGTCTTAGTGTTGTATAACGTTGGTCTTTTTTTGTGATTAGAGATATTCTATATTTTATACTTGAATCATCAAAAGATTGGATACCTAATATTTTTATGTCTTTTACTTTATCTGGTATGGTTTCTTCAGCTTTTTGTTTAATACTTTCTAATAATTTTAAAGCTTTTTCATTTGATATTTCATAGGGAACTGGTAAATCAAGAACAATTGTTGGTTTTTCTTTGGAATAGTTTGTTACTTCGGTGATGTTTCTATTAGCTATTGTTACTATTTGTGATTCTAGTGTTTTTATAACTGTAGATCTTATGCCTAAGTTTACTATTGTTCCTTGATAATTATTTATTTTTACTTCATCTCCAATGTCATATTGGTTTTCTACTATAATGAACATTCCTGATAGAACATCTTTCATTATGTCTTGTAGGGCTAAACCGATAATTACTGATACTATTCCTAATCCAGCAATAATTGATGTTACATTTATTCCTAGAATTGTTAGCAATTTTAATATTAGTAAAATTATTATGACGTATTTTGCTATATTTACTATTAATTTCTTAATTGTTTGTTGTCTTTTGTTTATTTTTTCTTTGCTTGCTAATAATAATTTTTTTATTGTAATATATATTGCTGCACCAATTAGGATAAAAATTATTAATTCGTGAATGTTATTTTTTAATAAAAAGTCTGTAAATTTCATTTTTTCACCTACTTATCATAGTTCATTATTTCTAGTATTCTATTTAGATCATTATCGTTTTCATATTTTATTTCTATTTTTCTATTATTTAGCTTTACTTTTGTTCCAAAATAGTCTGATAGCTGTCTTTCTAAGTCAATATATTCGCTTGGTTTTTCTTTATGTTGTTTGTTTATCTTGTTTTTTCTTTCGTATTCGGTGTCGTTTGATGATAGTTGTTCCAGTTGTCTTACACTTAAATTGTCATTTATTGTTTTGGCCGCTAAAGTTTCTATTTTTACTTTATCTTCTAGCTTTGATAGGACTCTAGCATGACCCATAGTAATTTTGTTGTTGACGATTAAATCTTTTATTGATTCTGGTAGGTTTAGAATTCCTAAAATATTTGTGATGTGGCTTCTTGATTTTCCTACTTTTTTAGCTAGTTGTTCTTGGTTTAAATTTAGTGTTTGCATTAGGTTTTTATATGCTTCAGCTTCTTCGATGGGGTTCAAGTTTTCTCTTTGAAGGTTTTCAAGGACTGCGATTTCCATCATTTGTTCGTCTGTGAAGTTTCTTATAATTGCAGGAATAGTTTCTTTTCCCGCTAATTTTGAAGCACGATATCTTCTTTCTCCCGCTACTATTTCATATCCTTTGATACTTTTCTTTACAATTATTGGTTGAAATACTCCATGTTCTTTTATTGATTCTGCTAATTCTTGTAGTGCTTCTTCGTCAAATATTTTTCTTGGTTGATATGGATTGGTTCTTAAATCTGATATTTTTATTTCTTTTACTTCGTCTAGTTCTACTGTTTCCATTATTTTTTCTTCTACTTTGTTGTAGTTTATATCTTCAATATTAAACAGTTCTTCTAGCCCTATTCCTAGTGCTCTTCTTGATTTATTATTTGTTTCCATTTGCTTCGATCACCTCTTTTGCTAAATTTAGGTATGCTTCAGACCCTCTGCTTTTTGGGTCATAAGCAATAATTGGTTTTCCGTGTGATGGTGCTTCTGTTAATCTGATTAATCTTGGTATTATTGTATTGTATACTTTATCTTTAAAGTATTTTCTTATTTCTTCTACTACTTCTAGACCAAGGTTTGTTCTTACATCTAACATTGTTAATAGAACTCCTTCGATTGCTAGGTTTGGATTTAGATTTGCTTGTGTGTACATTATTGCTTTTAATAGTTGGGTAATTCCCTCTAGAGCAAAGAACTCACATTGAACTGGTATTATTACTGAATCTGATGCTGTTAGAGCATTGGTGGTTATTATTCCTAATGAAGGAGGGCAATCTATTATAATGTAATCATAGTCTTCTTTTATTTTACTCAAATGTGTTTTTAGTTGCTCCGCTTTTGAAGTTGCTGTTTCTTTATGTTCTAATTCTATGTCAATTCCTGCAAGATTTATGTTTGCTGGTAAAACGTAAAGGTTTTTATATTTTGTTTTTATTATCGTTTCTTCAATTGTAGCAGTGTCATTTAAAACATTGTATATACTTTTTTCGATTTCTCCCTTATTTATTCCTATTCCAGTTGTTGCATTACATTGTGGATCTAAATCTATTAATAATACTTTTTTATTTAAAAGGGCTAGTGATGCCGATAAATTTATACTTGTTGTTGTTTTACCTACTCCACCTTTTTGATTTATTAATGATATTACTTTTCCCATTTTGTTACCACCTATTTCTTTTTTTACTATATATATTTTACCAAATAATTTTCTTTTTTTAAAGGGGTATTTTTTGTTTTTGGTTATAGTTTTGATTTTTATTTTTTTTGATATTAAAAAATACCTTTTGTTTAGGTATTTTAGTATTTGTTTTTATCTATTTTTATTATTATTTGATAGACATTATCTAAGTCAAATTCTTGGACATCAATATTAAAGCCAAACTTTTCTGTATTTTGAACTGCTTGTCTTACATTATTTATAGCAAAGCGTAAATCATATACTTGATTGTAATTGGTTTCTTCTTGTTTTGGTTGGGTTTCTATGTTTTCTGATATTGGTTGTGGTGAATTTGCTGTTTCTTGTTTGTTGATTTCAGGAATTGAACTTACTTGTTCGTTTTGGATTCCTACTGTATTTACAACTGGAGTTGTTGGTTGTTTTGTGTTTTCAGGTGTTGTAGTATTTATTACAGGAATGCTTATTGGTGCCTGTTGATTTACATTTTCATTGGAAATTGTTGGATTGCTTGGAACTGGTATTGGTTGAGGTTCCTCTGGTGAAATTTTATTTTCTGGTTGTAGTGATTGTTCCCTTAGCATATCAAAAATGTTTTTTGGCGCTTGTTGGACTTCTTCTGCTGGGGTTGGTTGATTTGGTTTCATGGTTGAAACTGTTTGTTCATTTGGTGTTGGAATTGTAACAGGCGTTACTTGTTGAAGACTGTCCGTTTCTTTGTTTTCTAAATTAGTTGTCAGAGATACTTCTGGCTGTTTTATTTCTTCTTTTGGCTCCTCAACTGGTTTTTTACCTGTTAGACTCATTATTTCTTCATCTAATTGTCTAACTGTTAGTCTATTAATGATTACTTGGTTTAATAGTTTTTTTTGTTCTTCTAAATTTGGAACATTTAAAAGACTTCTTGCATGTCTCTCTGATATCTGTTTGTTTAATAAAGCTGTTTGAACTTCTTCTGCTAGGTTAAGTAATCTTAATTTATTTGCGACGGTTGATTGTGATTTCCCAAGGTTTGCTGCTAATTCTTCCTGAGTAATATTATCTAATTTTAGAATTGTCTGATAAGTTTTTGCTTCTTCAATTGGGGTTAAGTCTGACCTTTGAAGATTTTCTAATAGTGCTATTTTAGCAGCTTCTTTATCATCTATATCTCTTATTAGGGCTGGAATTGTTTGTTTTCCTGCTAATTGTGAAGCACGGAATCTTCTTTCTCCTGCAATTATTTCATATTTGTCGCCTATTTTTCTTACTATTATTGGTTGAATTACACCATGTTCTTTTATTGATAATGATAATTCGTTTAAGGCTTGCTCATCAAAGATTTCTCTTGGTTGAAATCTATTTGGCATTATATCATTTATATTAATTTCAAAAACTTCTTTTTCTAAGTTCATAAAAATCCCTCTTTTCATTCTTTTTATAGTTTCCCTAATATACATTATACAATAAAAAAACAGACTTTACAATGGTCTGTGTTTAATTTTTGCAAAATCTCTTGGGTATATATTAGCTACTTTATTCAGTTTTTTAATTTTTAGAATTGATCTTGTGCTTTTTTCAACTGGTAGTTCAAATTGTTGAACTTTTTCTAATCTAAAATTTAGTTTTTTTAGAGCGTTTTCTGATTTTAGAAGTTCTTCTTCGATTTTGGCTTTTAATAATATGAAGTATCCTTTTACTTTTACTAATTGTGCAGCCATTTCTAAGATTACTGGCAGACTTGCTACAGCACGGGATGTTACTATGTCATATTCTTCTTTGTGTTCTTTGGAGTATTCTTCTATTCTTGCTGTTACTACTTTTATGTTTTCTAATTCTAACTCTTTTATTAGATATTCTAAAAATTTAGTTCTTTTTTCTAATGAATCTACTAGAGTAACATCTAGTTCAGGATATGCTATTTTTAGAACTACGCCTGGAAATCCTGCTCCTGTTCCTATATCACATAGTTTTACATTTTTATTATCTATTAGTGGTGCAGCAGTTAATGAATCATAGAAATGTTTTAAGTATACTTCTTTTCTTACTGTTATCCCAGTTAAGTTAATTTTTTTGTTTTCTGTTATTAAGATTTTGTAGTATTTGCTTAATTTTTCTAATTGTTGTTCTGTTAAGCTTATGTTTAGTTTTTTTAGTTCTGAAATAAATTCTTCTTTAGTCATTTTTTTTAATTCCCCTTTTTAAATAAATCATTAGTATTGATATATCAGCTGGATTTACTCCACTTATTCTCATTGCTTGCCCTATTGATGTTGGTTTTATTTTTTGTAGTTTTTCTCTTGCTTCTAGTGCTAAATTATTTATGTTTTTATAATTTATTTGTTCTGGTATTTTTATTTCATCGTATTCCAACATTTTTTGAGCTTCTCTTTCTTGTTTTTTGATGTAGCCTTCATATTTTGTCATTATTTGTGTTTGTTGCAGAATTTCATTTTCATATAGTGTTGGAATGTATTTTTGTAATTGCTCAATTGTTATTTCTGGTCTTTTTAATAATTCAAAAAGTGATATTTTGTCTTTTAGATTTATTTCTAGTTTATTTTCATTTGGTTTTATGTATGTTGTTTTTAGTTCATTTTGTAGTTCTATTATTTTGCTTATTTTATTTTTATATTTTTGATATTGTTCTTCTTTCAAGAGACCTATTTTATGACCTTTTTCTGATAGCCTTTGATCAGCATTGTCATCCCTTAGCAATAGTCTATATTCTGCACGGGATGTTAAGAGTCTATATGGTTCTTTTGTTCCTTTGGTTACTAAATCATCTATTAGGACTCCGATATATGCTTCATTTCTTTTTAGAATTAGAGGTTCTTTTTGTTCTAATTTTAAAGAGGCATTTATTCCGGCAATTAATCCTTGACATGCTGCTTCTTCATATCCTGAAGTACCGTTTATTTGTCCCGCTGTGAATAAATTTTCTATTTGTTTGGTTTCTAAAGTTTGTTTTAGTTCGGTTGGATCTATTGCATCATATTCTATAGCATAGGCATATTTTGTTATTTTAGCATTTTCTAGTCCTGGTAAGGAGTGAACCATTTTTTCTTGAATATCATGAGGCATACTTGTAGAAAATCCTTGAATATATATTTCGTCTTTACTTTTGCTTTCTGGTTCTAGAAATAGTTGATGTCTTTCTTTATCGCTGAATCTTACTATTTTGTCTTCAATTGATGGACAGTATCTTGGCCCTACTCCTTCAACATAACCACCATACATGCTTGATTTGTCTAAGTTTTCTTTGATTATTTCATGAGTTTTGGGTGTTGTGTAAATTAAATAACAGTTTTCTTGATTGTTTACATCATATTTTATTTCGTTCATATATGAGAAAGTAAGTTCTGTATCATCACCTGGTTGCTCTAATGATTTGGTAAAGTCAATTGTATCTTTTTTTATTCTTGGGGGTGTTCCAGTTTTTAATCTTTGAATGGTGAAGCCTAGTTCTCTTAGTTTATTGCTTAAGTTAAGAGATGGTTCTTCTCCATGTGGTCCTCCTGAATATTTATTCGCTCCGCATAGAATCATGGCTTTTAGATAAGTACCGGTTGTTAAAATTACCGCATCAGAAGATATTTCTTGTTTGTTTTTTGTTATTACTCCTTTTACTTTGTTGTCTTTTATTATTAAGTCTTCAACAATGTCTTGTTTTATTTCTAGATTTGGCTCACTTTTTAGAGTTTTTAATATTTCTTTTGGATATATTTCTTTGTCTATTTGAGCGCGTAATGCTTGAACTGCTGGTCCTTTTTTTGTGTTTAATTTTTTTATTTGAAGGATGGATTTATCTGTGTTTTTACCCATTTCTCCCCCAAGTGCATCTATCTCTCTTACTACTACTCCTTTGGCCGGACCTCCAATTGAAGGGTTGCATGGAGTATCTGCTATATTATTGATGTTACCTGTTATTAATAGTGTTTTGTGACCTTTTCTTGCTGATGCTAATGATGCTTCACAACCAGCATGACCTCCTCCGACTACTATTATTTCATACTTCATTTTATACCTACTTTCCTACACAAAACTTACTGAATAAATTGTCTAATAATTCTTCAGTGTATGTTTCTCCAATTACTTTTCCTAATAGTTCCCAAATGTTTTTTATGTCTATTTCAATTATATCAATTGGAAAATTATTTTCAATATTTTCTTTTAGACTGTTCAGACTTTTTTTTGCTTCTTCAATCATATTTAATTGATTAATATTCGAAACATAATTATAGTCTGTTGTTTCTAGTTTTTCTAAATTAAATAGTTCTTTTATTTTATTTTTTAAATCTATTATTCCATCATCTGATAAGGTGTTGGTTGTTATTATTTCTTGTTCTTGTAATTCTTTGATTTCTATTTTTGTTTCTAAATCATTTTTATTTATTATGATTATTCGCTTTTTATTTGATGACATATCTATTAGTTTTTTGTCTTCTTCGGTTAATTTTTCGTTATTGTTTAAAACTAGAAGAATTAAGTCTGCTTTTTCTAGTTCTTTTTTTGATCTTTCTACTCCGATTTTTTCTACTAAATTGTCTGTTTTTCTAATTCCTGCTGTATCTATTAAGTTTAATTGAATCCCGTCTAATATTATTGATTCTTCGACTATATCTCTTGTTGTCCCTGCTATATCGGTTACTATTGCTTTTTCATAACCTGTTAGAGTATTTAAAATACTACTTTTTCCAACGTTTGGTCTCCCTATTATGGCAACATTGATACCGTCTTTTATTATTTTGCTGTTTTTTGAGTTTTCGATTATTTTATTTAGCTCTTCTTCGATTGTTTTTAGTTCTTTTTTTATTTTATTTATTGTCATTTCTTCAATGTCTAGATATTCAGGATAGTCTATGTTTACTTCGATGTTTGAGATAATGTCTACTAGTGTTTGTCTTAACTTTTTTATTTTGTTTGTTGTTGCCCCTTTTAAATTATTGATTGCTATTTTTCTTGCTTTATCACTTTTTACGTTTATTAAATCCATTACGGCTTCGGCTTGGGTTAAATCTATTCTACCATTTAGGAATGCTCTTTTGGTGAATTCACCTGGTTCGGCTAAGCGAATGTTTTGTTCTAATAATAATTCTAGCACTTTTTTTGTTGTGGCTATTCCACCATGACAGTTTATTTCTACTACGTCTTCTTTTGTAAATGTTTTGGGTGCTTTCATTATTGTAATTAATACTTCATCTATTATTTCATTTTTTGATTCGATGTATGAATATGTTATTGTATGGCTTTCTTTGTTTAATAAATCAACTTTTGATATTTTATTTACTTCTTTTATGGAAGATGGACCAGATACTCTTATTATTGATATTGCTCCAACTCCTAGTGTAGTTGATATTGCAGCGATGTTCTCTTTCATTTTTATCACCTCGTTTTTTACGCATTGTATTATACCATATTTTTTTTTAATATAGCACATTTTTTACAATTTTTGACGCAAAACTTGATTTTTTTTGATTTTTCAGTTTAATTATGTTTTACATGCTTGTTTTTATTTTGTAGGATGGTATAATTAATTTAAAATTGATTTTTTTATGTAGTAGGGTGGTAAAATGAAAAAAATTAGATATATTGTCATTTTTATTGGTTGTATAATTTTTTTATTACTTATTTATTTTGGTTTTTTTTATCATAGTTTAGATAGAGATTTGAATAGAATTGATTTTAATAAATATAATAAGTTGATGATTGTGGCACATCCAGATGACGAAACTTTATGGGGTGGGGGACATCTTGTTGATAGTGATTATGTTGTTGTTTGTGTTACTTGTGGTAAAAATAAAGTTCGTTTAAATGAAATTAAAAGGGTTTTAAACAAAAGCGATGATAAATTGATTGCTTTATGGTATCCAGATAAGGTTTTTGGAAAAAGAAGCAAGTGGAAAAATTGTTATAATGATATTTATAATGATTTAGATAAAGTAATCAATTCTTATGATTGGGATATTATTGTTACTCATAATCCTCAAGGGGAGTATGGTCATATTCATCATAAAATGACTAACAAAATAGTTACTGATATTTATAATAATGATATGGTAAATGGTGATTTGTATTATTTTGGTAAGTATTATACGAAGAGTAGGATTAATGAGTTAAAACTTAATGGGGTTAAGTATAACCCTAGCTCAATAAAGGAAAAGAAAAAAATGATTGATATGTATCATTCTCAAAGTTTTATTAAAAAAATGTTTAATCAAATGACCGATTATGAAGATTGGCAAAAATATGAAAAAAAGAAGGCTTAGTTATTAGTCTTCTTTTGGTTTTATTATTACATATCTATTTGGCTCTTCACCTTCGCTTATAGTTATTACATCTGTTGAATTTGTTAAAGCATTGTGAATTATTCTTCTTTCGTAAGAATTCATTGGCTCTAAGCTTACTGCTTGTTTTGATTTTGCAACATCTTTAGCTGTATATTTAGCTAGTTTTTCAAGTCTTTGTTTTCTTTTTTGTTTGTAGTCGTTTACATCTACAGTAAATCTGTAGAATGTATTATATTTTGTAGATATCATTTGAAGAGCTAAGATTTGTAACGCTTCAATTGTTCTTCCATTTTTTCCAATTAAAACTGATGATGTACTAGTAATTATGTTGTATATTAGTTGATCGTCTCTTTTTTTTGTTTCAATGTTACAATTAAATCCCATATCTTTTACTATTTTATATAAGAAGTCTTTTATTTCTTTATTTAGATCTGATTTTGTAATTACTTCAATTTCAGTTTTTTTATTGAAAAGACTTTTTTTTGTTTCTTTTTCAATTATGACAACTTCATCTTCTTTTGCATTTAAATCTATTAAGGCATTGTTTATTGCTTCTTCTTTAGTTTTTCCAACGTATATTTTACTTTTCATTTCTTACACTCCTATTGACTAATTTATTTTGAACTATTGTAAATACTGATGAAGTTACCCAATAAAAGGCAATTGCTGTTGGTAGAGTAAAGGCCATAAATCCTATAAATATAGTCATGAAGTTCATCATCATATTTGTTTGTTTAGCCATCATATTATCTTTATCTTGTATTTGTTTAGTGTTTTTGTATGAAAAATATGTTGTAACGACGATTAGCGCAGGAATTATTAGATAATACCAACTTCCATCTGAAATCGCAGTCCATGGTGTTATACCCATGTTTATTCCAATGAACGTTTCTTCATAGATTGCTGGTACTCTTTGAATTGCTTCCCAAAATGCTAATAGTATTGGTAATTGTAAGAATGCAAATATACAACCAGACATTGGATTTATTTTATATTTTTTGTATATTGCTAACATTTCTTGACCTTTTTTATTCATTGATTCTTGGTCTGTTTTGTTAGCATATTTTTTTTCAATTTTTGCTATTTCTGGTTGAGCTTTTTTCATCATTTCTGATTGTATTGCTGTTTTTTTAGTAATTGGGTAAAGGATTCCTCTTAAAATAAGAGTTATTATTATTAATGATATTGCTATACTTCCTACTAGTTTGCTTAAATTAATTATAATAAACGCTAGTGGTCTTACAAAGATGGTATTCCATAACCCTTCATATTCACCTGCTATTTTCAAATCATCACATTCTGGCAATTTTGAAATATCTTGTTTGTTTTCTTCATATATTTTTATCAAATTTTTATCTGTTGGTTTACATATTATATTTTCTGTAACATTTTGTCCAGTTTTTTCATATTTTACTGGCTTGTTATCACTATCTGTTAATGTTTTTGTACAACCACTTAATGATATTATTAATATGAAAATTATTAATATTTTTTGAAACTTTTTATTTTTCATTTCTTACTCCTTTTTTAAATATATCTATTATTTGTTTTTCCATTTCTTGATATGTTAATTGTTTTGCTTCTTTTTTTATAATTATCACGTATTTGTTATTTTTATGGTAAATATCTTTATTATTATCTATTATTGATTTAGTTCTTCTTTTTAGTTTGTTTCTGGTCACGGCATTTCCAATATGTTTTACAAAGGTTATTCCAAATTTAGGAATGTCTTCTTGATTTTGCTCTATGTTGAGAATAAAATATTTATTTGAAACGCCTTTTCTCTTTTTTATTATTTTACTAAATTCTTCTTTTTTTTGGATAATATTTATTTTTTTCATATTTACCCCCTTATAAGGAAAAAACCACTTTTTAGTGGATATTATTTTGATAATTGTTTTCTTCCTTTTTTTCTTCTACGGTTAATTATTCCTGATTTCATGCGTGAGAAAAATCCATGTTTCTTTTTCATTCTACGCTTATTAGGTTGATATGTTCCTTTTTTCACTTCTTGCACCTCCAAACTTATTCGGTATTATTATAAGAAAAAAATAGGGTAGTTGTCAATCTTTTTTTTTAATATTAATTCTAAAAGTTATTATAATTTATGCATGTCAATTTCTTAATTCTTATAAATTTTTATTAAATTAACTGTTTTAACGTTTATTAACATTATTGTTTTGTGTATTTGTTAAAATGTTAATAAAAAAATTGTTGAAATTTGTTGAAAATTAATTTATCATATATAGACAAAGGATTTCATTTGTTAATAAGTTTGTTAATAACTTGTTAAAATGAATTTTAGTATTTTATTTTTTTATATTTTGTATTAAAATGAAATTAGGTTTTTAAACGATTTTAACAGGGAGAGTGGTATTGATGGATAATAAACAGTTATGGCAAAATGTATTGTCTGAAATTAGTAATGAATTAAACCCTATGTCTTTCAATACTTGGTTTAATGCGATTGATTTTATTGATATAAAAGATGGTAGTATTCGATTAGTTGTTCCCATACCTTTTTATAAAGAACATATTGATGAAAATTATAGAGTTTTAATTATAAATAGTTTTAATAAGTTTTTAACAAAAAATGTTGATAATATAAAATATATATTGCAAGCTGATTTAAAAGATGTTTTAAGTGAGGTTAGTGCTTCCCCGGATAGTACAGATATTATTAAGAATGAAGAGAAAACTTTTGAATCTAATCTTAGAAGTATTTATACTTTTGATAGTTTTGTAGTTGGTGAATCAAATAAGTTTGCTCAAGCTGCGGCTTTAGCAGTCGCTGAAAATCCTGGTACGATGTATAATCCTTTGTTTATATATGGTAATAGTGGCCTTGGTAAAACTCATTTGATGCATGCTATTGGTAATTATATTGTTGAAAAACACAAGTTAAAGGTGTTGTATGTTACTTGTGATAACTTTATGAATGATTTTATGGGGCTTGCTAGGGTCAATAATCAAGGTAATAATTTAAACTATATAGAATTTTTTAAGAATAAATATAGAAATATTGATGTTTTGATTATTGATGATATTCAATTTCTTGGAGGGGCTGAAAAATCACAACAGGAATTTTTTCATACTTTTAACAATTTATATAACGATAGTAAACAGATTATTGTTTCTTCGGATAGATCTCCTGAGGATTTAAAATTTTTAGAGGACAGATTAAAGACAAGATTTTGTTGGGGTTTGCAGGTTGATATTGATCCTCCTGATTTTGCACTTAAGGTTTTAATTATAAAGAAGAAAATACGGGGCGAAAATATCTTTATTAATGATGATGTTATTAATTACATTGCTTCTAATGTTGGTAATGACGTTAGACAGTTAGAAGGATCTATAAATAGGTTGGTTGCTTATTCTGCTATTATGAATGAGAGTAAAATTACTGTTGACTTTGCAATGGAAGCTTTAAAAGACTTTACTAAAAAGCAAGTTACGGATAGTAATAGCATTAGAAGGATTCAAAAAGAGGTGGCTAATTTTTATAAAATTTCTTATGAGGATATAAAATCAAAAAAGAGAACTCCTAATTTAGCTATACCAAGGCAAGTAGCAATGTATCTATGCAGGAAGCTTACTGATGAGTCTTTTGAAAGGATTGGCATTGAATTTGCTGGCAAAAATCATGCTACTGTGATACATGCTTGTAATAAAATTGATAGAGAAATAAAAATTAATGCTGATTTGAAGAATGCTATTGATGATATAGAAAAACAATTAGTATAATGTTAAAGAATGTTAAAAAATATTTAATTTATTAACATTTGAATTTTGATTTATCTGTTATAAATAATAGGTTCTTGGAACTTATTAACATTATTAACAGCTATAATAAAAATAAAAATATATAATAAAAAAGAAAGAAGGAATGTGTTATGAAATTTAAAATTAAAAAAAATGTTTTGCTTGATGCTTTGAGCAGTGTTTCTAGAGCTATTTCTAATAAGAATATTATACCAATACTTTCAGGCATTAAGTTTGAGTTATTTGAAGATAGATTGGTTCTTACAGCATCTGATAATGATATTACTATTCAATCTATTATTAATGCTAATGATGATATGGAAATAATTAATATTGGTAGTATTGTTATTAAGGGAAAGTATATATTAGATATTATAAGGAAGTTAGAGGATGAGTTTATTAATATTGAATTATTTGATGATCATAGAGTAATGATATATACTTTGAATAGTGAGTTTAGTTTGAATGGCATTGAAGTTAATGAGTATCCTAGGATTGATTTAAATCATTCTGATGATGTTGTAACTATGTCTGTTAATAATTTAAGGAGTATGATATTACAAACTAATTATGCTACTAGTACTGATGAAGCAAGAGTTGTTCTTACTGGTGTTAATATTAAGGTTAATGGTACTTTATTGGAATGTAGTGCTACAGATTCTTATAGATTGGTTTTGAAAAAAATTAATCTTTCTAGTAATTTTGATAGAAGTGTTGACATTATTATACCAAGTAAGAATTTGAATGAGCTTTTTAAAATATTACCAAGTGATTTTGATGGAATGGTTAATATGTATATATATAATAGTAAGATTATGTTTGGTTTTGGTAATATTTTATTTCAATCTAGATTGATTAGTGGAAATTATCCAAATACTAAAAATTTGATTCCTAATGAGAGTTTATTTGATTTAAAAATTAATCGTAATGAATTTTATAATATGGTTGATAGGGCTAGTATTTTAAATAATGATAGAGATAACAATATTATTACTTTAGAAATTAACAATAATTTGTTAAAAATTACTTCGATGTCTTTGGAAATAGGGAAGGTAGAAGAAAAAATGAATGTTGATTGTTCTAATGATATTAAAATTTCTTTTAGTAGTAGGTATATGATGGATGCTTTGAGAAATTTAAAGGGTGAAGATGTAATACTTACTTTTGTTGGTGATGTTAAGCCAATTTTACTTAAAGAAGTTAATAATGAAGATTTAATTTGTTTAATTTTACCTATAAGAACGTATTAATTTTTGATTTTGAGCCAATTTTGGTTCTTTTTTTTTTATTTTTTTTGACATATTCGACTTATTTTGAGCTTTTTCGACATTATAGTATTGTAGTGTATTGGTCAATATATTTTTAAAATATATTAATTTTTTTGGTAAAGGGGGTGTATTATGGATTATGAAATTAATAGGAATACAATTATGATTATTCCAGTTAATGATAAGCAATCTAGGGTAATAGAAACTGACACTGAATATATTGTTGATGCTGATGCTTATTCAATTATGGAACGCAGTTGCCTTTATTTTGGTAGTTCTTTTGAGGGTAGACTTTCTAGTTCTAAAGAGATGCTTGGTTCAATATATAAGGCTCCAATACTTATAGAAGAGAGTAGAAATATTATATTTTTTCCTATAAAATCTTGTGTTGTTAGGCAAAATGCTTGGATTTCTCTTAATAATTTGGTTAGTTATAATAAACATGATAAAAAAACTATCATAACGTTTAAAAATGATAAACAAATGTTAATAGATGCTCCTTATTTTTCGATTGATAATCAGGTTTTGAGATCTACGATGTTGGAATCTATTCTTAGACGTAGAAAAAATGAAGAAGAAACGAGTAAAAAAAATGATTTTATTAACTAAAATCATTTTTTTTCGGGGTATTTTGTGGTATAATTTATGTGTAGGTATAAGTATATTGGTTTTGGAGTTGATGTAAATTTGATGTATTTTTATTATATTTAGAATATGTATATAAAAAAATTAAAAATAATTAATTTTAGAAAGATTGAAAATATTGATATTGAACTTAATAAAAATATTAATGTTTTTATCGGGAAAAATGCTCAAGGAAAAACTAGTATACTTAATGCAATTTATATGTTAGCACTTACTAAGCTTGAAAAGAATTTGAATGAGGATGAGCTTATCAAAAAAAATTTTTTATTCGGAAAAATAAGAGGAAATATTAAGGTTGGACGGATTAGTAAAAATTTGGAAGTTATTCTAGAAAAAAATAAGAAGACCCTTAAAGTTGATGGAAATTTTTATAATAAGGTTTCAGCTTATTTGTCTAATTTAAATGTTATTATGTTTTGTCCTGATGATTTAGACATTGTTAAGAAGTCTCCTTCTGTTAGAAGAAATTTGATGAATGTTGAGTTGTGTCAGTTGTATTCTTCTTATATTACTATACTTAACGAATATAATAAAATTCTTAAAATTAGAAATGAGTATATTAGAAGAAATTATAGTAATATAAATATGGATTATTTTGAGGTAATTACAAGCAATTTAATTGATCGAGCTATTTTGATAATGAATTATAGAAAATTATTTGTAGAAAAAATAAATAGTAATATTTCTGATATTTATTATAAAATAATGAAACAGGAAGGACTTAAAGTTAAATATTTATGTAATTTACCTTCTTATGATAAGGAAGATTTGATTGATTTTTATCGAGATAATTTTGTTAATGAAATTACTCAAAAAATAACTTTGTATGGTCCTCATCGAGATGATTTTTGTTTTTATTTATTTGATGATGATGTAAAAATATATGGTTCGCAAGGACAACAGAGGGTTGCTATCCTTGCATTAAAACTTAGTGAAATTGCTATATTTAAAGAGGTTAAAGGTTATTATCCTGTTGTATTGTTGGATGATATATTTAGTGAGCTTGATATAGAAAAGCGAAATAATTTATTAAAATTTATTAAGTCTAATATACAATTTATAATAACTACTACAGATGTTAATAATATTAGTTCTAAAATATTAGATAAAGCTGATGTTTTTAATTTGAAAGATGGAAAAATAATGAAATAGGAAGTGAAATGTATGAATAATAATCAAAAAGAATATGATTCTTCTGCTATTCAAGTTTTGGAAGGATTAGAAGCTGTTAGAAAAAGACCTGGTATGTATATAGGTACTACAGATGTTAAGGGACTTCATCATTTAGTTTGGGAAATTGTTGATAATTCTATTGATGAGGCTTTAGCTGGATATTGTAAAAATATTGAAATTATTATAAATAAAGATAACTCTGTTACTGTTAAGGATGATGGTCGTGGTATTCCTACTGATATTCATCCTAAAACTGGAATAAGTACAGTAGAAACTGTTTATACTGTACTTCATGCTGGAGGTAAGTTTGGAGGTGGAGGCTATAAAGTTTCTGGTGGACTTCATGGTGTAGGTGCTTCTGTTGTAAATGCCTTGTCTAAATGGGTTGAAGTTAAAGTTTATAAAAATGGAGAAGTGAATTATATTAGATTTGAGAATGGTGGTCATACAGTTTCACCACTTCATGTTTTAGAAAAGTGTAGTGAAAACAGAACTGGTACTACTGTTACATTTAAACCTGATGCTGATATATTTGATAGTGATGTTTTTGATTACGATACTTTAAAGGTTAGAGTTCGTGAACTTGCGTTTTTGAACAAAGGACTTTCTATTACTTTGAGGGATGATCGTGATTATGAGGATACTACTGGGGAAGTGTTTATGTATGAAGGTGGTATCAGTGAATATGTTAGGTTTATTAATCAAGGAAAGACTCCAATCCATGATAGTATTATTCATTTAGAAGGTGAAGAACAGGGTGTATTTTTTGAAGTTGCTATGCAATATAATACTAGTTATAATGATAATATTTATTCTTTTGTAAATAACATTAATACTCATGATGGTGGTACTCATGAAGATGGTGTTAAAAGAGCATTAACTAGGGTTATTAATAGTTATGCTAGAAAGAATAATATTTTAAAGGAAAAGGATGATTCTTTGACTGGTGATGATGTTAAGGAAGGACTTACAATGATTGTTTCTTGTAAACATCCTAATCCTCAGTTTGAGGGGCAAACTAAGGGGAGACTTGGTAACAGCGAAGTTAGAAAGCTTGCTGATAGTGTTTTTTCTTCTGGTTTTGAAAGATTTTTACTTGAAAATCCTGATGAGGCAAAAATTATAATTAATAAGGCTATTCTTGCTAGTAGAGCACGTAATGCTGCTAGAAAGGCAAGGGAAATTACAAGAAAGTCTGATTTATCTACTACTAATTTCTTTGGAAAGCTTTCTGATTGTAAGAGTAAAGATCCAAAGGTTTCAGAGATTTTTATAGTCGAAGGAGATAGTGCAGGTGGATCTGCTAAAAAGGGTAGAGATTCTATGACTCAAGCAATTTTACCTTTGAGAGGAAAGATTTTAAATGTGGAAAAGGCTAGACTTGATAGGGCTTTATCTAATGAAGAAATAAGGACTATTATTACTGCTTTTGGAACTGGTATTGGTAATGATTTCGATTTATCGAAGCTTAGATATGATAAAATTGTAATAATGACCGATGCGGATGTTGACGGTTCTCATATTAGAGTTTTACTTTTAACGTTGTTTTATAGATTTTTTAAACCTATTGTTGAGGGTGGTCATGTATATGCTGCTCAACCACCTTTATTTAGAATTATGCATGGAAAAACGAGAAAGTATGTTCTTAACGAGAACGAAAAGGATGCGTATTTAGAGAGTTTGCCTGAGAATGTAAGGGCTCGTGCTGAAATTGCTCGTATGAAAGGTTTAGGAGAAATGGATGCTGAAGAATTGAATGAAACAACAATGGATATAGAAAAAAGAGTATTAAGAAAGATTACTGTTGATGATTGTATGGCAGCAGATCAAATTTTCTCAAAATTAATGGGTGATGAGGTTGAACCTAGGAGAACGTTTATTGAGGAAAATGCTAAATATGTACAAAATCTTGATATTTAGGTGGTGAAATATATGGAAAAAAAAGAAAATGTTGAAAATGCAAAAAATGTAAATGAAGAAAATTTGGAGAAAGTTACTGGTGATGTTAATAAGTTTAATGGCTATTTTCACGAGAGGGATAGTTTGGCTGAAAACAATATTGTAGATGAAGTAAAAACTTCTTTTTTGGAGTATTCAATGAGTGTTATTACTTCACGTGCATTACCTGATTTAAGGGATGGTTTAAAGCCTGTTCATAGACGTATATTATGGAGTATGTTTAACTCTGGATATACTCCTGATAAACCTCACAGAAAGAGTGCTAAGACTGTTGGGGAAGTAATGGGTAATTACCATCCACATGGTGATAGTTCTATATATGATGCAATGGTTAGAATGGCACAAGATTTTAATCAACGTTATTTACTTATTGATGGACATGGGAATTTTGGTAATATAGAGGGAGACGGAGCTGCAGCAATGCGTTATACTGAGTCTCGTTTGTCGAAATTGTCTTTGGAACTTCTTAGTGATATTAGAAAAAATACAGTTGATATGACTAAAAATTTTGATGAAACTCTTGATGAACCAGTAGTTCTACCTAGTAGATTTCCTAATATTTTGGTTAATGGAACTATGGGGATTGCTGTTGGTATGGCCACTAATATACCTCCTCATAATTTAGGTGAGGTTATAGATGGATGTATTGCTTATATTGATAATCCAGATATTGATGTTTTGGGCTTGATGCAATATATAAAGGGTCCTGATTTTCCTACTGGAGGTATAATTCTTGGTAATTCTGGTATTTTAAAGGCTTATCAAACTGGTAAGGGTACTATTACTATTCGTAGTAGAGCAGAAATTGTTGAACACGGAAATCATTGTAATATAGTTATTACTGAAGTTCCTTATGGTGTTAATACAATGGATTTGAAAAATAGAGTTGCTGAACTTGTTAGGGATAAAGTTATTGAAGGTATTTCTGATTATCATACTGATTTAAAGAATGGTGTTAAGATTACAATAACATTAAAGAAGGATGCTAACCCTCAGGTTGTTCTTAATAATTTATATAAACATACTAATTTTCAAATAAGTTATGGTATAACGTTATTGATGATTGATGGAAAGACTCCAAGAACTTTAGGTCTTAAGGATATTGTTTCTAAGTATATTGATCATCAAATGGAAGTTATTGTTAGAAGGACTAGGTTTGATTTAGAAAAGGATGAAAGACGTGTTCATATTTTAGAGGGATATAAAATAGCACAAGATAATATAGATGAGGTTATTAAGATAATTAAGTCTGCTACTAGTGATGTTGAGGCTAAAAATAATCTGATTTCTAGATTTGGTCTTACTGAAATTCAGACTGATGCTATTTTGGAATTGAAGTTGCGTCGTTTGACTGGTCTTGAAAGGGAAAAAATTGAGTCAGAGCTTCAATCTTTATTATTGGAAATTGAGGAATTAAAAGCTATTCTTGCTAGTAATGATAAGGTTCTTGCTATTATTAAGAAAGAAATGCTTGAAATTAAGGCTAGGTTTGCTGATGAAAGAAGAACTTCTATTGATATGACGGCAATTGATTATATTGAGGATGAATCTTTGATTCCGGTTGAAAATATTATGGTTTCTCTTACTGATAAGGGTTATATTAAGAGATTGTTAACAAGTACTTATAGAGCTCAAAATCGTGGAGGTGTTGGTATTAAAGGAATGTCTACAAACGAAGAGGATTTTGTTAATAAGTTAGTTACTTGTTTAACTCATGATCATTTATTGTTCTTTACTAATTTTGGTAAGGTTTATAGGATTAAAGGGTATGAAATACCAGAATCTAGCAGACAGTCTAAGGGATTGCCTATTGTTAATTTATTGCCTTTAGAGAAGGGTGAATTTGTTAATTCTATTATTCCTATTGATCCTAATGAAGTGGATGATAGCAAGTGTTTAATTTTCTTTACTATGACTGGTCTTGTTAAAAGGACTCCTATTAAAGAGTTTGAATCTATTAGGAAGAACGGTAAGATTGCTATTACTTTGAAGGAAAATGATGAATTAATTAGCGTTAAGATGGCTTCTGGCAATGATGAGGTTATAATGGCTTCGGATAGTGGTAGAATGGTAAGATTTAATGAATCAGAGGTTCGTCTTATGGGTAGATCTGCTTCTGGAGTAAAGGGAATTGATTTGGTCGGTTCTAAAGTAATTGGAGCTGAGATTGTTAATCCTAATGAATATATTCTTGTTGTTACTTCTAATGGTTATGGTAAAAAGACTGATGTTAGTGAGTATCGTTTGACTCATCGTGGTAGCAAGGGTGTTAAGGCTTTAAATATTACTGATAAAAATGGTTTAATTATTGCGTTTAAATCTGTTATTGGTGATGAGGATATAATTATTACTACTAATAATGGTATTGTAATTAGACTTGATATTAGCAAAATTTCAACTTTGAAGAGGAATACACAGGGTGTTAGATTAATGAGTCTAAAGGACGGACAATTAGTTACTTCTGTAACTGTTGCGTCGAAGGTTGATGTTATTGATTCAGCTAATGAACAAGAGATTGATACTTAGGTATCTTTTTTTTTGTTTTTATTCAAATATTTGTTTGTTTTTTTAAAAAAAACATTTTTATAAATTGTTAATAAATCTATATTTTTGATGTTTCACGTGAAACGTTTTGTGTTATTTTTTATTATGTTTATTGATGATTGTTATTATTTATATTTGGTTTCTTAATTTTAAGTATATTAATGTTCTTAATTAAAAAATATGGTTGACTACCGTTTGGTTTTATTATATTATATATTTGTGCAACGCATATGTTTGAACTAGGTCAGGACCGGAAGGTAGCAGCCTTAAGAATCTCTGTGTGTGTGCACTTTTTTTTTAGGAGGATTTTATGAGGTGTGATGAATATTATTTTGATTTAGCTTTAAAGGAAGCTGATTATGCTTTTAAATTACGTAATGTACCTGTTGGTGTTGTTATTGTTAAAGATGGAGTTGTTGTTTCTAAGGCTCATAATTTGAAGAATAGTAGTAATGTATCGGTTTATCATGCTGAAGTTTTGGCTATTATTAGAGCTTGTAGAAAGCTTAAAAGATGGATTTTGGATGATTGTGTTATGTATGTTACTTTGGAGCCGTGTGAAATGTGTATGAATGCTATTGCAGAATCTCGTATTAGGGATGTAAGATATTTGGTTTCTTCTAATTATTATGAAAATTTAAAAAAGAATTATAATTTGATTGATGCTAAATGTTTTTGTTCTAATTCTGATTTAGCGAATAAATATAGAAAAAATCTGTATGATTTTTTTGATTGTATTAGGAATGATGTATAGATTATTTTTTAGAAATTGTTAATAAGTATGTTCAAAGATATGTTTCACGTGAAACATATCTTTGAATTTTATTATTAATTTTTATATTTTTAATATGGTTTTATATTTTATTTGTGTAATATGGTTCTTTTTTAATTTTTATATTGATATTTGTGTTATATGTTATTTACTGATGATTTATTTTGTTTAATTTGTTAATTATGTCTTTTGTTTGTCATGAAAATATACTGATAATTATTATAAAATTATTTCCCGGGAAATAATTTTATTAATGTATTTTTTCATTTTTATGGTATTCAATGTTTCACGTGAAACATTGAAACTAATTATTTTTATTTTGTAATAGATATGAATGTTTTTTTGTATTTTCTTATTTTTTATAAATTTGTTTAAATTTCCAGTGTTTTTTAAATAAAATTGTTTTATTTTTCTTTATAATTTATTATTGATTATAAAATTTTTAATACTATGTTTCACGTGAAACATAGTGTTCTCTTTGAAATTTTGTTAAAATTATTTCCCGGGAAATAATTTTTGTTTTTCTTTGGGTGTTTAAAAATTCTGTGTTTATTTGTTTTTTTTATATGAATATTAACTATATTTTAGTATTGCTTATAATAGTTTAAGAAATAAAAGGTTGTTTTTGTGTTGTTTTATGCTTTTATTAATTTTGTTAAATTGTTAATAACTTTTTTGTTCAATGTTTCACGTGAAACATTGAGACATTATGCTTTTTCTTTGTTTTAGATTGTGTTATAATATTTTTATCTTTTGTGGGGTGATATTATCGGATATTTGGCTTTGTATAGAAAATATAGACCTGCTAAATTTAGTGATGTGGCAGGACAGAAACATATTGTAAAAATATTTGAAAATTCTATTAGTAATAATTGTCTATCTCATGCTTATTTGTTTTCTGGTCCACGTGGTACTGGTAAGACTAGTTTGGCTAAGATTATTGCTAAAACTATTAATTGTTTGAATTTGTCTGGTGTTTCGTTTTGTGATGAATGTAATAGTTGTTTGGCTTTTAATAGTAAAAATAATCCTGATATTATTGAGATTGATGCTGCTTCTAATAACGGGGTGGAGGAAATTAGAAGAATTCGTGATAGTGTTAGTTTAATGCCTAGTATTTCAAGGTATAAAGTTTATATTATTGATGAAGTTCATATGTTGTCTACTGGTGCATTTAATGCTTTATTGAAAACTCTTGAAGAACCTCCTGCACATGTTATTTTTATATTGGCTACTACAGAGTTTTATAAAATACCTGAGACTATTGTTTCTAGATGTCAGTGCTTTAATTTTGGTCGTATTTCTAATAATGAAATTGTTGAAAAGTTGAAGTATATTGTTGATTCTGAGAATATTAAGATTGATGTTAATGTTCTTGAGTTAATTGCTAAATATAGTGATGGTGGCTTGAGGGATTCTATTAGTATGCTTGATAAATTGACTTCATTTTCTTCGGATATTTCTGTATCGGATTTTTATGCTTTAAAGGGTATTGTTGATAATGAGTCTTTGTCTTCTTTAATTAGTTATATTTGTAAGGGTGATGTTTCTAATGTTTTGGGTCTTTTAAATGATTTTGAAGATAGTGGTAAGGATGTTGTTTTGTTGATTGAAAGTCTTATGTTTATGTTAAAGGATATGTTAATTGCATCATATACTAATGCAGATGTAGAATATAATTCTGAATTAGTTTATGATTTAATTCTTAACTTAAATGATTTGCATATTTTACTTAAAAAGAGTAGTAATAAAAAAATAATATTTGAGGTTGGAATGGTTAAGATTGTTAGTAAGTATTTTGTTGATAATAAAGATGATATCACAAACAAAAATTCGTTTTATTCTAATAACTCAAATGGTGATAATAGATTTATTAATGTTGATAATGATAAAGAAAGTAAAATTAATGATGATATTGATGTTAATACCAAAAGTAAATCTTTAAAAAATGAAAAAAACTTTATGAATAATGATATTGTGTGTTATAATAAGGATGTTAGAATTAACAATGCTTTTTCTTTAGCTGATAAAAGTATATTAAATGATTTACGTATTAAATGGGTGTTGTTTTCAGATTATGTATCTGATTCTGACATTTCATTGTTTGTTTCTTATTTGTTAGATAGTACTTTGAGAGTTGCTGGTAAAAGTGAGTTGATTTTATCTGTTAAATATGATTCTGTTTTAAAAAATATTGATAATAATATTTCTTTGATAGAAAAGGTATTTAATGATGTTATGAATAGCAATTATAAACTTGTTTTTGTTAGTGAATTACAATGGAATAATTTAAAAAATGAATATATTGCAAATATTAGGAATGGAAAAGTTTATAATTATATTGATGATGAAAATAGTAGTAATAATGTTGCTGATTTTTTGAAGAATGATGATGGGATTGATTGCGCTTCTGATGTTGTTTCTTTGTTTGGCAATGATGTTATTGAATTTAAGTAGGAGGGATATTATGAATATGCAGGCTTTAATGAAACAAGCTCAAGCAATGCAAAAAGAAATTACAAATATAAAAAAGGAAATTGATAATTCTGAGTTTGAGGGTAGTAGTTCTTTAATTAATGTTGTGGTTAATGGGAAGAAGGAAGTTTTAAGTGTTAAAATTTCTTCTGATGCTTTTGATTTGAAGGATGATATTTCAATGTTGGAAGATATGGTTGTTCTTGCTTTGAATAATGCTTTTGATAAGGTTGATAGGACCACTAATGAAAAAATGGGCAAATATTCTAATATGATGTCAGGATTGATGTAGTATGCTTTTTCCTAAGGGTTTATCTGATTTAATAGAGTATTTCAAAAAATTTCCTGGTATTGGGGTGAAAACTGCTGAAAGATTGGCTTTTTCTGTTTTGGATTTCTCATTGGAAGATGTTGATGGTTTTGCTAAAGCTTTATGTAGTGTGAAGTCTGAAATAAAAGCTTGTAGTATATGTGGAACTTTAACTGATAATGATGTTTGTTTTGTATGTGATGATAATTCGCGTAAAACTGATAGCATTTTGGTTGTTGAACATTCTAAAGATGTTTTTCTGTTTGAGAAAATGGGCAATTATAATGGTTATTATCATGTTTTGGGTGGTTTAATTTCTCCGCTTGATGAAGTTGGTCCTGATGATATTTCTATTAATGAGTTGCTTGAAAGAATTAAAAAGAATAAGGTAAAAGAGGTTGTTTTGGCTATTAGGTCTGGCATAGAAGCAGATACTACTTCATTGTATATTAAGAGATTATTAGAACGTGATGGGGTAGTAGTGTCCAGAATTGCTAATGGTATTCCGATTGGTGCAGAGATGGAATATATTGATGCCCTTACTTTGGAAACTGCTTTAAATAATAGAAAAGAAGTATTTTAATTTATTATAATCATATATTTTTTTGAGGTGTTTTCCTTGAAAAAATATGTGTGTTTGTATGGCAAAAAATTGCTTTTGGCGCCTTTTATTTTATATGTTTATGATTTGATAATGGGCTCTTCAAGTTATTTTATTCCTATTAATTTAATAACTATTTTGGTTGTTGGTTTTTTGGATATTTTTGGTCTTTTGATTTTGATACTTCTTTTATTTATAGTATGAGAGTATTAGAGGTGATTGATGTGCTTGATGAATATAAAGAATCACAAAGTATTTTTTATAATTACATTGTTAATTCTGTTAATAATGATTGTATTTCTCATGCTTATTTAATTGAAACTAATGGAGTGTCGTATGGATTAAATTTAGCTGTTTCTCTTGCTAAATTTTTTCTGTGTAAAAATAATGAAGAAAAAAAAGATAGAATAATTTATGAGGTTGATAGAGGCATTTATCCTGATTTGTATTTGATTGATAATGATAGTAGTGATATCAAAAAGGATGATATTTTAGATTTGAAAAAGAACTTTTCTTTGAAATCACAGAATGATAATTATCGTATTTATATTATTAATAATGCTAATTTATTGAATAGTGTTTCTTCTAACTCATTGCTTAAGTTTTTAGAGGAACCTGAAAATGATATTATTGCAATTTTACTTGTTGATAGTAGGTTTGATTTAATGGACACTATTGTTTCTAGGTGCCAAGTTTTATCATTAATTAATAATGGTTCTAGTTTGTCTAAATTAAATTGGAATAATAATGGTTCTTCATTAAATTATGAAGATTTTGTTAATGAAGAAATTATTTTTTTTGTTGATTTTTGCGTTAAGATGGATTTGAAAAATGAGTTTTTATTAATGAATGATTCTATAAAAAAAATAAAGGATAATTTATATAATTTTTTTGTTGTTTCTCTTTATTTTTATTATGATATTTTTAATATGTATTATCAGAAAGATCTTGTTTTTTTGAATGATTTTGTGAATGAAAAGCAAAAAGTGATGAAAAATAATTCCATTAATGTTATAATAAATAAAATAAATTTAATAAATTTATTTATTAACAAGTGTAATACTAATGTTAATAAAGACTTATTGATTGATGATTTTATTTTTAAAATGACTGGAGATGATTTTGATGATTGAAATTTTTGGTGTTTGTTTTGATGATTCCAAGAAAATATATTATTTTTTACCGAATGGTAATAACTTAAAGAAAAATGATTTTGTTATTGCCAATACTGAAAAAGGAAAACGTTTTGGAGTTGTTTCTACTGATAAGATATGTATTCATAAGACTAGTGTTTCTTTTGAACCTGGAAAGATTATTAGGATTGCTACTAATCGTGATATTAAAACTAATGAGAAAAACATTAGAGATGCTCTTGCTGCGATTAATAAGGCTAATGTTTTTATTAAACAGTTTAATCTTGATATGAAGATATTGGATGCTCATTTTAATTTTGATCGTTCACAATTGTTAATTAATTTTTTAGCAGATGCAAGGGTTGATTTTAGAGAATTAGCGAGAAAGCTTGCTTATGTTTATAAAACTCGAATTGAACTTAGACAGATTGGGGTTAGAGATAAGGCAAAATCTATTGGAGGTTATGGTCCGTGTGGAAGAAAATTGTGTTGTGCTTCTTTTTTGAATGATATAAATAGTGTTTCTATTAATATGGCAAAGAATCAAAATCTTGCTCTTAATCCTCAAAAAATTAATGGTACTTGTGGTAGGCTTATGTGTTGCTTAGGTTATGAAAATGATTTATATAATGAATATAAAAGTGATTTACCTAAAGTTGGTGAGATTGTTACTATTTCATCTAGTGTTGGTAAAGTTATTTATGTTGATATTTTTGAAAAAATGTATAAGGTAGAACTTGAAGATGGAAAAATTGTGGAAGTGATGAAATGAAATTGATAGTTGGAATTGGAAATCCTGATAAAAAATATAATCTTACTAGACATAATATTGGTTTTAGTATTTTGGATTATTATGCTAAATTTCACAATGTTAGTATTGATAAAAAAAAGTTTAATGGTTTATATACTGATTTTTTGGTTGATGGGGAAAAAGTGTTATTGCTAAAACCTCTTTCTTATGTTAATTTGTCAGGTACTGTTGTAAAGTCTTATGTTGATTATTTTAATATAGATATTTCTGATGTTTTAGTTATTAGTGATGATTTAGATATGAAATTTGGTAAAATTCGTCTTAGATTGTCTGGATCATCTGGTGGTCATAATGGTCTTAAAAATATTGAAAATTGCTTAGGAACAAAAGATTATAAGCGCTTGAAGTTTGGAATATCGAATGATAAAGGTATGAATACAAAAGATTATGTTCTTGGAAAGATTTCAAAGTCTGAATTAGAAGTATTTAATTCTTTGTTACCACTTATAGTGGATATTTTAGATGATTTTTTGAGGATTGATTTTATTAATTTAATGAATAAATATAATTAGAGGAGGATTGTAAAGTGAATCTTTTAGAAAGAATTATATCTTTTTCTTATAAAAATAACATTAGTTTATTTGATTTGACTAATGAATTTTTTGCGTTAACGATTAATAATCTTTTTAATAAGAATGATGATGGTATTTTGATTGTTGTTCCTAGTTTATTTGAAGCAAAAAAAATTTATAATACTATTCTTAGATATAATGATGATTGTGTTTTATTTGAGTCAGATAATTTGTCTTTTATAAATGCTGATGCTGTTAGTCCTATTTTGAGGACTGAAAGATTTAGTGTTTTGAATTCTCTTTTGATTAATAATAAAAAAATAGTTGTTACAGATTTGGTTGGTTATTTGAAACATTTGCCTGCTATTGATGAATATAAAAAACAAATTATTAGTATCTCTGTTGAATCTTCAATTTCAATGTCTTTAATTATTTCTAAATTAGTTGATTTGGGATATTCTAGAGAAGAATTGGTTGTAAAAATGGGAGATTTTGCTGTTAGAGGTTATATATTAGATGTGTTTTTAATTGATAGTGAATTTCCTATTAGAATAGAGTTTTTTGGTGATGAAGTTGAGTCTATTAGATATTTTAATCCGGATAATCAACGTTCTGTCTCTAGTGTTTCGTCAATTGATATTTATCCTTTTAATATTGATGATTATGATATTAATCAAAATATAAGCTCTTATATGGGTAACTGTTTTACTGTATTTAAAGATTATAATCAAATTAATGTTGCTTACAAAAATATGCTTGAAGAAATGACGTTATATAATAATGGTGTTTGTAAATTTTGTGATTTTAATTCTTTAAAACCTTCTAATGTACTTTTTTACAATGATTTTGATAGATATTCAATTAATTCTAATTTTGTTTCTTTTGGTGTTTCTGTACTTGATTATAATGGTACTAAAATCGAGGACTTGGTTAGATATGTTAAAAATTGCGTGACTAATGGAAAAACTGTTATTGTTTGTTTACCTAATGATAAAAAGTTGGATGATTTATTTGACTTTGATTATGTTTTGTCTGATTTTTCTAACGTTTTTGAGAATAAAGTTAATGTTATTAATTTTTCTTTAGGAGAAGGTTTTTTAATTAACAATTATGTTTTTATTGGAGAAAAGGAATTATTTAATAAAGTTACAGTAAAGAAAAAGAATGTTAAGTTTAAGTATTCTAAGAGGATAAGTGACATTTCAAAACTAAGTATTGGTGATTACGTAGTTCATGAAGCTTGTGGAATAGGTATTTATAATGGAATTAAGGTTATTAAAAAAAATGGTGTGTTGGGAGATTATATTGAAATTCTTTATGCAAAAGGAGATAAATTATTTATACCTGTTTCTAAAATTGAACTTATTAGTAAGTTTTCTAGTAAAGAAGGGTATGTTCCTAAGGTAAATTCTTTGAATAGTAATGCATGGGAAAAAGCTAAAAAAAGAGTTAGTCAAAAGATAAGATATGAAGCTGAAAGGCTTCTTAGGGTTCAAGCTGAGCGTAAAATGAAAAAGGGTTTTTCTTTTGCTAAGGATAACGAGCTTTCGACGATGTTTGAAAATGAATTTATGTATGAGCCTACTGACGACCAACTTAGGGCGATTTCGGAAATAAAAATGGATATGGAAAGTGACGTTCCAATGGATAGATTGCTTTGTGGTGATGTTGGATATGGAAAGACAGAGGTTGCTTTTAGGGCTATGTTTAAAGCAGTTTTAAGTAATAAGCAGGTTATGTATCTTTGTCCTACAACTCTTTTATCTAGGCAACAGTATTTGAGTGCTATTGATAGGTTTAAAAATTATCCTGTTAAAATAGAACTTTTGAATAGGTTTGTGTCTTCTTCTAAAGCTAAAAAGATAATTGATGATTTTAATAATGGAAATATTGACATTTTATTTGGTACTCATAGAATTCTTAGTGATGATGTAAAACCTAAGGATTTGGGTCTTTTAGTTATTGATGAGGAACAACGTTTTGGAGTTTTGCATAAAGAAAAGATAAAAGAGTATAAGAGTAATATTGATGTTTTAACACTTACTGCTACTCCTATTCCGAGAACTTTACAGATGACTATTTTTGGACTTAAGGATTTATCTTTAATTGAAACTCCGCCTAAAGATAGACATGCTGTTCAGACATATGTTATGTCGTTTGATAGGAATGTAGTTAGAGATATTATTTATAAAGAATTGTCGCGTGAAGGCCAAGTATTTATCTTGTATAATAGGGTTGAAGATATTGAATTAAAAGTTAATGAAATAGAAAGGCTTGTTCCAGATGCAAGGGTTGTTTTTGCACATGGGAAAATGTCTAAGTTAGATTTGGAAAATACTATGAATGATTTTGTTCTTCATAAGTATGATGTATTGTTGTGTACGACTATTATTGAAACTGGTGTTGATATTCCAAATGTAAATACTCTTATTGTTTATAATTCTGATTGGTTTGGCCTTAGTCAGCTTTATCAAATAAGGGGAAGAGTGGGCCGAAGTGATAGGATTGCTTATGCTTATTTGATGTATGAAAAGGATAAAATTTTAACTGAAAATTCTATGAAAAGACTTCAGGTTCTTAAGGATTTTACTGAGCTTGGTAGTGGCTTTACGATTGCTGCGAGAGATTTATCTATAAGAGGTTCTGGTGATATTTTAGGTAGTGAACAGGCTGGTTATATTGATTCTGTTGGTATTGATTTATATATGAAGATGCTTAATGATGAAATTTTAAAATTGAAAGGCATAGATGTTCCTGATGAGGATGAAAAAGTTGCTAGCAATGTTTTAGTTAATAATCATATTTCTGATGGTTATGCTTTGGAAGATGATTTAAAAATAGAAATTCATAAGCTTATTAATAGTATTGATTCATATGAAAAGTATGATGCTGTTTATGGTGAACTTATGGATAGATTTGGTAGGCTTAGTGATGAAATGATCTTATATATGAATAAGGTATTATTTGAAAACTCTAGCAAGAAGCTTGGTATTACTAAAATTATTGAGGATGGTTTGAGTATTTCAGTTGTGTTTAGTAATATAAAGTCTGATTCTATTAATTATGAGGATTTGATTGTTAAGGCGCTTTCTATTAGCAATAGATTTATCTTTTCTTATAAAGATGGTTGTTTGCACATTAAAATTTTGAAAAAGAGTGGAATTGATCATCCAATAGTTTTATTTAATAGATTATTTAAAGAAATGTAGCTTTTAGCTATTTTTTTTATGAATATTTTTCTTTATTTTAGGAAAAATAATTATGAAAGAGAGGAATTTTAATGAAAGCTACGGGTGTTGTTAGAAGAATAGATGATTTGGGAAGAATAGTTATTCCTAAGGAAATTAGAAAAAGTTTTAGAATTAAAGATGGTGAATCTTTGGAAATATTTTTAGATAATGGGAATATAATTTTAAAGAGATATTCTGATTTTGATAGTTTTAAAACTTTTTGTGAAATGTATGTTGAAAGTATTTGTAATTCAACTTTGAGTAATGTTTTGATTGTCGATAGAAATGTAGTAATAGCAGGAGCGGGTGGTTTAAAAAAGGACTATATTGATTTAAGTATTTCTTCTTTTCTTGATAAAGCTATTAAGGATAGAATGAATTTGGTTTCCTTTGATAGGGTAAAAGTTAGTATTGTTGATTCAAGAATTGATTTTATTAGTTATGTTATATCTCCGATAATTGTTAATGGTGATGCAATTGGGGCAGTTGTTGTTTTTTCTAATGATTCTGAATTAGAAGTTGTTGATGAGAGAATTTGTGTTTCTTCTGCTATGTTTTTGAGCAAATATGTTGAATTATAATATTAGTTATGCTATAATTTTGATTGTAAATGTTTTGATGAAAAGTTAGAACAATTTTTTAATTATAGAGAGTTTGTGGTTGGTGAGAACAAATATTAAGAGTTGTTTGGTATGATTTTCTGAACTGGATATCCCGCGTAACTGCGTTATAGGAATGAGTTTGTATATTTTATACATAATTAAGGTGGTACCACGAAATATTTCGTCCTTAGAAATATTTCGTTTTTTTAATTTAGGAGGTTATATTTATGAAAGAAAAGTTTTATATTAGTACCGCAATAGCTTATACTTCTGGAAAACCTCATATTGGTAATACATATGAAGTTGTTTTGGCTGATGTTATTGCTAGGTATAAGAGGTTTCAAGGTTATGATGTTTATTTTCAGACTGGTACAGATGAGCATGGACAAAAAATAGAGCAGAAGGCACATGATGCTGGTGTTACTTGCAAGGAATTTGTAGATGCTGTTGCGTCAGAAATAAAGAATATATGGGATGTAATGAATACTAGTTATGATAGGTTTGTTAGGACCACTTCAGATGTTCATGTAGAAAAGGTTCAAAAGATATTTGAAAAGTTATATGAAAAGGGTGATATATATAAAGGCGAATATAAAGGCCTTTATTGTACTCCTTGTGAATCTTTTTGGACTGAGACACAGCTTGTTGATGGAAAATGTCCTGATTGTGGTAGAGAAGTTACAGAAACTAGTGAAGAATCATATTTCTTTAGAATGAGTAATTATGCTTCATGGTTGGAAAATTATATATTGGAGCATCCTAATTTTATTCAGCCGGAGTCTAGAAAAAATGAAATGATTAATAATTTTATAAAACCTGGTCTTGAAGATTTGTGTGTTTCTCGTTCTTCTTTTAAATGGGGTATTCCTGTTTCTTTTGATGATAATCACGTTATTTATGTTTGGATTGATGCCCTTACTAACTATATTACGTTTTTAGGTTATAATCCTGATGGTGAATCTAGTGATGAATTTAAAAAATATTGGCCTTGTGATATTCATTTAATTGGTAAGGATATTTTGCGTTTTCATACTATTTATTGGCCTATCATATTGAAAGCACTTGATTTAGAACTTCCAAAACAAATATTTGGTCATCCATGGATGTTGTTTGGCAATGATAAAATGAGTAAGAGTAAAGGTAATATTGTTTATGCTGATGATTTGGTTAATGAATTTGGTGTTGATGCTATTAGATATTACATGGTTCATGAAATGCCATTTGCTTCTGATGGGACTTTTACTAGAGATCTGCTTATTGATAGTATTAATGCTAATCTTGCAAATGTTTTGGGAAATTTAGTTAATAGAACTATTGGAATGATTAATAAATACTTTGATGGTATAGTTTGTAATAAGGATGTTTTACTTGATGAGGATAGAGATTTGATTGATTTGGTGTTGTCAATTAAGAATATTGTTGATGATAAAATGAATAATTTACGTGTTGCTGATTCACTAGATGCAATATTTGATATTTTTAGAAGATGTAACAAATATATTGATGAAACTATGCCATGGATGCTTGCAAAGGATGAAGCTAATAATGATAGGCTTTCTACTGTTTTGTATAATTTAATTGAGTCTATTAGATTTGGTGCAGTTTTGTTGCAACCTTTTATGCCTGATACTAGTAAGAATATATTGGATCAGATTAATACTGATATTTGTTCTTTTGATAGTTTAGATAAATTTGGTTATTATAAATCTAATACTAGGTTGAATGAAAGTTTTGTTCTTTTTAAAAGAATTGATAAATAATGTGTAAAAAGAGAGTGTCAAATGATTAGAAATTCTCTTTTTTTTTGTTGGTTTTTGTCGTTTTGTGTTTTATAATTTAATTGTAGTAGAAAATAACAGATAAAAAGGAGATAATTATGATAGCAGAAATTTTAAAGAAGTATGCAGTAATTATGTGTGTTGTTTTTATACTAGTAATGGTTTATTTGACTAGTGTGCGTGCGCCTATAGATGTGTTTTATTTTTTGGCAATGCTTTTGGGCGTATATGTTTTTGCAAAAGATATAGATATAGATGCGTAAGCGTCTTTTTTTTGGTATAATTTTATGGGAGGTAATTGTTATGTTTGATACGCATTTGCATTTAGTTAATGAGGGATATTCTGATTTGGATAAGATTATAAATGATGCGAAGGATGCTGGTGTTTTGTATTTAATACTTGGTGGTTGTTCTAAAAGTGATAATATTTCTAGCATAGATCTTTGTAAAAATTATAATAATTTATTTTTAACTCTTGGATATCATCCAAGTGAAGTAGATGATTTGATGGATAACGATTTGTTGTTGCTTGAAAAGCAAATTATTGATAATAAAGATAAAGTTGTTGGAATTGGGGAAATTGGTCTTGATTATCATTATGGCAAAGATAATAGGAATTTACAAATAGAACTTTTTCAAAAACAAATACTTTTGGCAAAAAAATATGATTTACCGGTTGTTATTCATACTAGGGATGCGATTTCTGAAACTTATGATATATTAAAGGATAGTGGGGTTAAAGGTGTTATACATTGCTTTTCTGGTAGTTTAGAAATGGCTAAAAAGTTTATTGGACTGGGGTTTTATTTAGGAATTGGTGGTGTTGTTACTTTTTCTAATAGTAAGCTGGGAGATATTATAAAGGAAATTGACTTGTCACATATTGTTTTAGAAACAGATTCTCCTTATTTATCACCATTTAGGGGTATGAAGAATGAACCTAAAAATATTAGGGTAATTGCAGAAAAAATTGCTGATTTAAAGGGGATTTCTGTTTTTGATGTAGAAAAAATTACCAGTGCTAATGCAATTAGTTTATTTGACTTAGAAACAAAAATATGATAGAATTTTGTTAGTTGAGGTGATTTTTTTGAATCATAAAAGAAGTAAAAAGTTTAAAGTACTAATGTCTTTATTTTTTATATTTGGTTTAGGATTAATTTCTATTGGGAGTTGTCTTATATATACATTTAAAAAAGATGTTAGTAGTATAAAAATAGAGAATGATAATTCTGAGTTGCTTAAGTATTCTATTTTAAAGAATGGGCAGTCAGAATTGTTAGAGAAAGAGTTGAAGCCTGTTTTTTATAATTCTGTTGCTAATGCTGTTTTTAATTCTAAGAAGTATCCTACAAGTTTTAAAGCTAAGTTAGTTCATTATGGTCCTGATTGTGCTTCTTGTAGTGGTCGTCTTGGTTGTAATGGACAAAATGCAAAAAATGGGAATATTTATTATAATGATAAAGAGTATGGGAAAGTTAGAATTGTTGCAGCCTCTTCTATGTTTCCATGTGGCACTATATTAAAGATGCATGTAAAGGCTTATAATAATATGTATGTTATTGTTCTTGATAGGGGTGTTGATTCGTCAATGATTGATTTGCTTAAGGAAAGTCAAAGGTCTAAGTCTCCAGTTAGAACAGTTAATAATGTAGTATTCGACATTGTTCGATATGGATATTAAATCAATGGTTTTATAACTATTGATTTTTTTTGTAAAAATTATTAAAAATATTAAAAATATCTTGCAATCTTGTTCAAAATATATTATTATGGTTATAGTAAAGGAGGTTAAACATAATGGAAGAAAATAATTCTAAGAAAATTTTATTGACAGTTTTAGGAGTTGCAATTTTAGTTGTTGCAGTGGTAGGTATTTCATTCGCTTTATTTACTATGAGTGGTGAAACTAAAGCAAATACTATTACTTCTGGTTCAATAACAATGAGTTTCTCTGAAGTTACAAATGGAATAAGTATTACTGATGCTTTACCAATGGATGAAGCTACTGCTTTGACTACTTATGCAGATACATACTTTGAATTTTCAGTTTCAACTACTGCTAATAATTTAAATGTTCCATACACTGTAACTGTTGAAAAAACTAAGGGTGATTTAACTGATGATCAAATAGGAATTAATCTTCAAGAAAAGAGTGGTAATGATTGGGTTAACAAAGTCACTAATAATACTAAGGTTAGTGGATTAACTGCTTATAATGATTCTGCAACTGCTAAGCAATTATTAAAAGTTGATTCAAACACTGGCACTACTGCTGGTAAAACAGATACTTATAGATTAAGAATTTGGATTGATAAAGCACAAGATTATAGTGCTGTACAAGGAAAATCTTATTCTTTAAGAGTTGATGTTTATGGTAATGTTTAAAATATGAAAGGAGTTAAATAAAATGGAAAATAACAAAACAATGGTTTTATCTATCTTAGGTGTTTTAGTATTAGTTATTGCTGTAGTTGGTGTTTCATTCGCTATGTATACTTTCTCTGCAACAGGAACTAGAGAAAATACAATTAGTACTGGTTCAGTTTCATTAACATTTAGTGCTGATCAACAACAATTATTTGCACTTGATAATGAATATATAAAAACTGATGCTCAAGGTTTAGCAAGCGAAGGTAAAACTTTCTCTTTAACATCTGCATTAAATGGTACAATGAATGTTGCATATGAAATAGGTTTTACAGAAGTAACACAAGATAATACTAATTTAACAGATAGTTTAGTTATGGTTAATGTTAAGGATAATAGTAAATCTGAGCCTGATTGTTACTTAATGGGTAGTGCAACTACTGGTGCTACTATTAATTCTGTTAAAGCTAATGTAGGATTTGATCAAACTGCTATTGATAATATGATTACTGGCAATGCAGCTGCTTCTACTGGGAAAGTTTTAGCTAATAGTTTCTTATTAAATGAATATGTATTTGATAAGGGTACTATTAATGGTACTACTGGTGTTAATAAAACTTATACTATAAAAGCATGGATTTCTGATCAATACCAATTAAAAGGTGGAGAAGCTGGTACTGCTAATAAGACTTATTGTACAGTTAAGGGTGCTGTTGATAGTTCTAAGAATACTGCTGAAGAATGTAAAACTGCTGGTGGTACTTGGACACAAGAAAAAGCTACTACTGCTGAAACATTTAGTTTTAAAATCAAAGTTTCTGCAACTCAAGTTTAATTTTGAGTTTTGTTAAACAAGCATTTTGCTTGTTTTTTTTTTACACTTTTTCAAATAATTTATAAAAACTTCTTTAAAAAAGTTGATATTTATGGTATTCTAATGTTAGTAAGATAATAAGTGGGTGAATTGTATGAATGACGAAAAGAATAATATTGAGAATGAAATTTATACAAATGCTGATAATTTGAAAATCGCAGATGATGTAGCTCTAGATATACTTCATCCTGAAGAAAAAAATAGAAAAACTTTTATTTTTTTAGTGTTGATGTTATTAGTTCTTTTGACATCTCTTATTTCATTTATATGTTTTTCTATGGCTGATCGTTTTAATGATGTTAAGGATAATACGATTACGACTGGTTCTGTTGTTTTTTCTTTTAATGATAGTAGAAATTATATTAATATGATTAATGTTTATCCTATATCAGATGATGTTGGCATGAAATTAAATGGTAAAGGTGAGATGTATGAGTTTTCAGTTTCTGAAAAATATTATGGAAAACCTCATGGTGGAAAGAAAAAAAAATATGCTAATTATGAAGTTTCTTTGATTTTAGATAAGAAAAATACTATTTCTCCTCAGCATATTAAGATTTACTTGCTTAAGAATGGAAAAGAAGTAAAAATTAATAATAAAACAATTAATAGAGTTTTTGATTTACCTAAGAGTAAAGTTAGAAAAAATGGGTATACTTTAATTAGAAATAGAGTAGATAGAGATAGTTATGATCAATATGTGTTTAGAATGTGGCTTTCAACTGATTATAATGTTGATAATGTTTCCAGAGTTTTTAAATGCTATATTGGTATTAATAGTTATTAAAGAAAGGATTGGTAGTTGTGAAAAAAGGTTTTAAGTTGTTTTTAAAAGTTATTACTTCAGCATTGTTTGTTCTTCTTTTGATGGTTATGGTATTTTTACTTGTTTATGTAGTTAGGGTTAAATTACTTGCTAATAATAATGATTTGGGGGAAGTAAAAGTTAATTTTTACACCATTTTGTCTCCTAGTATGTATCCTACAATAAAAGCGGGGGATATAATTGTAACTTATAAGAAAGATAATTACTATAAGGGAGATATTATTACTTTTGTGTCTTCTTCTAATATTAGTTATGGAAAAACAATAACACATAGGATACATTCGACTCCAGTAGAAGTTGATGGGCAAATGCAATATATTACTAAGGGGGATAACAATCCTTCTCCTGATTCTTCTCCTGTAGCTTCTTCTAATGTTCTTGGTAAAGTTCTTTTTAAGATTCCAAAAGCTGGATATATTCAACAATTTTTACTTTCTAAAGTTGGGTGGGTTAGTGTCATTTTGATACCATGTCTTGGTGTTGTTATTTACGATATTTTAAAAGTGTTTAAGATAGCAGGTAGAAAAACTAAGACAATTATTAGGAAAGATGATAGGACAAAAAAGGCTAGGAAAGATTTACTTGATGCTTTAGATGATGAAAAGGAGGAAAAATAATGATTAAAGATTTTTTGAATCTCTTTGGTAATATGATAATTATGATTGGAATTATTATGGCTTCTTTCTTGTTGCTTATAAATCTATACCATTATAGAGATGTTTCGCATACTTATTCAGTTGATTTTGATAATAATAGTAATGTTGTTGAAATGAAAAAGAATATAGAAAAATCTGAAAAATTACTTTCTAAGAATAATACGAGCTCAGTTGCTACTTCTGTTAAAGGAAGTATAGATAAATGTATTGCTACTTTTAAGAATTCAGATATTTATAAAAATTCTGGTGCTGTTAATTATAAATATTATAATTCTTATAATGATAATCATTATATGTATTCAGATATTAATAGAGAATGTAATGCCTTGCTTAATTCTAATTTAAAAATTCAAGTTGTTCTTGATAATTCTGCTAGTAAGAGTTATAGTTCTATGTATTCTGTTTATGAAAAGAATTTTAATTATGCTTATTCTAATGCTGAGTACTTATATAATAAATCTTTGAATACTAATTCTTATTCATTTTCTAGTGATATTAATAAGCTTACTGTGTTTGATGATTTAAAGAATGATTTTGTACTTACTGTTAATAATTATAAAAACGTATCTTCTTTAATTTTGGATTTGGCTATTTGGTATTCTTCTACTTTTGGAGGTGTTTCTAATGAGTAAGGTTCTTTCTAAGTTTTTATTTCTTTTGAAATATATTTTGCTTTTAGTAGCATTTGCTTTGGTTTTATATGGAATGTTAGCTATGTATGGAAGATTAGATAAAAAAATTACTGATGCAATTTCTACATTTATTCCATTTATTATAGTATTTTTGATTTTTGTAGTAAATTTATTTGTTGGTAGAAAATATTGTAGCGAATCTCTTTTGCTTAATTTTGGTTCATTTTTAATACTTTTAGTTATATGTCTAATATGTCTAAGAGCTCAATTTGATAAGAATATGATTGTTTATTATAAGTATGGTATTTCATATAATGCTGCTTTTCTAGCTGATAATTTATCCTCGATTAAGTCGATGTTGTATTTACTTTCTGGTTCTAATGTCTTGTTTATTATTGCTTCGTTTTTTGATAAGAAAAAGAAAAATAAGGCAATTTCAGATGCTGTAGAGGAAAAAAGTAATTGATTGTGTAAAAAAGTAATCAATTGCTTTTTTATTTCAAAAAAAAATGTTATTATAAGTGTGGTGATTTTTTATGTTGAATGAATTTAGTTTTAAGAAAAAGTACGGTCAAAATTTTTTAATTGATAAGAACATTATAAATAAAATAGTTAATAGTATTGATGTCTTAGATAATTCTTTAGTTGTTGAGATAGGTTGTGGTGATGGGATGCTAACTAGTGAATTGTGTAAGAAATTTAAATTTGTGTTGGGTTATGAGATAGATTTGGATGTTAAAGATCGACTTTTTTCTAAAATTAATTCTTTTTCTAATTTTAAAATCATATTTGATGATTTTTTGAATAGAGATGTTGTTTTGGATATTAAAGATTTTGATTTGGATAATTTATATGTTGTTTCTAATCTTCCATATTATATTACAACTGCGATTATTGAAAAATTGATTGTTTCTGGTTTGGAATTTAAACTCATGATTTTTATGGTTCAAAAAGAGGTTGCTGATAGATTTACAGCTAAAGTTGGCACTAAGGAATATAATTCTTTAACTGTTTTTTTAAATTATAAATATGATGTTAAGAAATTATTTGTAGTTAATAGGAAATGTTTTTATCCTGTTCCTAATGTTGATAGTGCAATTGTAGCTTTTACTTCAAATAATAAGAAGTATAGTGTTGATAATGAAGATTTGTTTTTTAGAGTTGTTAGGGATTGCTTTAAATTTAAGAGAAAAACAATCAAAAATAATTTAAAAAATTATGATTTGGATGCAATAGAAAGAGTTTTACTAAAACATGGCTTTGACCTTAGTGTGAGAGCGGAACAACTTAATATTCAGATATTTTGTGAAATAGCTAACGAATTGGCTAAGAATTGAATTGTTACTTTTTTTGACTTTAATTAATATTTATAGTATACTTATCGTAGTGAATTTGTATATTTATTTTATATAAAGTGAGGTGAATACTGAATTTTTTCAGTTATATTATGGCAAGAAAAAATAATAACAGAAGTTCTAATGTTAAAAAGATAAGTGCTCGTGGTGGTTTAAAGATTAAACAAAAGAGAAGAAATACAATTTTTTTAGTTATTTTTTTGATTTTTTTATTAGTTTTTTTATTTAGTATATTTAAAATTTTGTTTTGGGCAAGTGATAATAAAGCTATTGATGATGTTGTTGAATCTATTAATAATGATACTAAGGTGAATGAAATTAAGGATGATGAGGCAACTGAAAGGGTTGATTCTAAGGGTGAAAGTAAAAAGAGTGACTATTGGTATTTTATTAAAATGCCTTTAATAGATGTTGATATTACTAAATTAAAGGCTAAGAATGCTGACACTGTTGGTTGGATAAATGTTAATAATACTAATATTAATTATCCTTTTGTTCAAAGTAAGAATAATAAATATTATTTAACTCATGCATTTGATGGAAGTGTAAATGAGGCTGGGTGGGTTTTTCTTGATTATAGAAATGATAAGAATTTGTCTAATAGAAATAATATAATTTACGCTCATTCTAGGCTTGATAGAACTATGTTTGGTTCTTTGAAGAAAGTTTTAAATAGAGAATGGTTTGAAAATAGAGATAATCGTGTAATAAGAATTTCTAATGAGAAAGAGAATACAATGTGGCAGGTTTTTTCAGTTTATACTGTACCTGAGGAGACTTATTACATAACAACTGATTTTGTTAGTGATAAAGATTACTTAAAATTTTTGAAAAAGATTAAGAAAAGAAGTATTTATAATTTTGATGCAAATGTTTCTAGTGATAGTAAGATCTTAACGCTAAGTACTTGTTATTCTGATAATAACAGAGTGGTTGTGCATGCTAAGCTAATAAAGAGAAGTGCTAGATAATTGTTATTTTATTTTATTTTGAAGCATATAATTTTTTGGAGATGATTATATGCTTTTTAATATTGGTGATTTGGTTACAAGAAAATCTTATAATAATGATACAGTTTTTAAGATAATTAATATTAATGATGATGTTGTTATGTTGAAAGGGCTTAATGTTAGACTGGTTGCAGATGCCTTTGTAGACGATTTGGTTCATTGCGAAGATTGTGAAAACGATTTGGTTTTAGACGATGATGATTTGACTGATAGAATGATTTCTTTTTCTGATTTAAATAGAGATGAATATTTTTATTTGCCTGGGAAAGTTTTGCATATTGATGCTGATAATGATTATTTAAAACGTTGTATGCAGTTATATAATAAACTTAATATTTTGTCGTATGGTGCAGTTATTAATGAAAAGGATATGCCTAATCAAATTATAGATCATTTAAAGGAAACAAGACCAGATATTTTAGTTATTACAGGGCATGATGCTTATTATGATAAGGATAATGTTGATTTTTTAGATAATTCTAATTATAAGAATAGTAATAACTTTGTAAATACTTTGATAAATGCTAGGAAGTATGAAAATGATCATGAAAAACTTATTATAATTGCAGGGGCATGTCAATCTAATTATGAACAGTTGATAAAAGCTGGTGCTAATTTTGCTAGTAGTCCTAAACGTATAAATATTCATGCACTTGATCCGGCGATTGTAGCTAGTAGTGTTAGTTTATCTAATAGAGGTAAGCCTATTGACTTAATAAATATTTTAAAAAAGACTAAGTATGGTACCGATGGTATGGGTGGTATTATAACTAATGGTACAATGTATGTGGGGTATCCTAGATGACAATAGATAAGATACGAGAATATATTGATAGTAATACATCAAAAAAAATATTATTTAGAGTTAATGGCTCAAGGAATCAAATTGAAGAGTTTTATGGAGTTATTGTTGCCGTATATAAGTCGATTTTTTTAATAAGGGCTGAAAATGGTTTGGTTAAATCTTTTTCTTATTCTGATGTTTTGATTGGAAATATAGAAATTGTAGAAATTTCGATGTAAATTATTGTAAATATGTGTTGCTTTTTTATCTTTAATAATATAAAATTATATTTAGGAGCGGTTTGCTTCATAAAAGGAGGAGCTTAATAATGAAAATTACATCTGTAAATGTACGTAAAGTTGAAAAAGAAGGATCTCGCATGAAAGGAATTGCTTCAGTTTTAATAGAAGACTGTTTTGCAATTCATGATATCCGTATTATTGAAGGAGATAATGGTTTGTTTATAGCTATGCCAAGTAGAAAGACTTCAAATGGAGGTTATCGTGATATAGCACATCCTATTAATCCTGAAACTCGTGCATTATTTGAAGAGGCTATTTTAGAAGCATATAAAACTGCTGAATAATAGTATTTAACACACTTTATGTGTGTTTTTTTCATATTTGTTTATATTTTTTCATAAAATTCATTGGGAGGAATATTATGAAAGAAAATATAAGTGGTAGTCACAGTATTAGTATTAATGAAAGAAAAAATATTTATATTAATGGTGTAATCAAAATTGATAGTTTTGATGAAGAGGAATTCTTATTAGAAACAAATCAAGGTTATTTGGCTATTAAAGGTGAAGGGTTAGAGTTAATAAGGTTAGATACTAAGGATGGTGTTGTTTCTATTAAGGGATTGATTATAAGTATGAGTTATATTGAGGATTTGAAAAAACCTATGAAACAAAGTGGCTTTTTTGAAAAAGTATTTAAATGAGTTTAAGAGTACAAGTAATTACATTTTTATTTTTATTTGTTTATGGTTTTATTTACTTTTTAGTTTTTTGGTTTTTTAAGAGAAAATTACTTCATTTTAATTTTGTTTTAAGATTTTTATATAATTTATTTTTTATGTTGTTTATGATTTTTATTTTTTTATTTTTTTTGATAAGAATTAATAATGGAGTTTTAAATTATTATTATTTATTGTTTTTTGGAAGTGGTTTATTTTGCTCGCTTTTATTTTATAGGTTTATTTATAGACACTTAAAGTGTAAACTTTAGTGTTTTTTTGTCAATTTGATTGAATTTTACTTTACATTTTGTTATCATTTATGGTAGAGGTAGGTGATTATAATATGGCTCGCAAACAAAAAAGAGTTAAAAGAAATTTTAAGCGAATTTTTTTAGTTACTGTTTTATGTTTGACTGTTAATTTTTTTGTAATTACCTATATTGTTAATGTATTCAAAGATGTTGTTGAATTGAAGAAAGAAAAGGAAGAGCTTGCTGTTACACTTGATGATTTAAAAGAAAAAGAAAAAGTATTAAAATCTGAAGTTAATAAACTACAAGAACCTGATTATATTGCAAAATATGCTAGGGAAAAATTCATGTATTCTGGTGATGGGGAATACATTATTAGGATTAAATAATAACAATGTTATTATTTTTTTAGTTGTCTTTTTTTAAGAATCAATGTATTATATTTGAAAGTGGTGATTGAAATGAATGAGGTTTTTAATTATTTGGATAAGTTGTTATGTTTAGATGATGTTGTTGTTTTGGGGTGCTCTGGTGGTCCGGATTCTATGGCTCTTCTTAATATTTTGCTTCATTATAGAAAGAAAAAAAATATATCTATTATTTGTTGTCATGTAAATCATAATGTTAGAGATGAAAGTTATAATGAGATGAATGCATTGGAAGAGTTGTGTGCTAAAGAAAAAGTGTGCTTTGAAAAGATGATAATTGAAAAATATGGTGATGATAATTTTGAAAATGAGGCTAGGAATATTAGATATACTTTTTTTGAAGATGTTGTTAATAAATATAATGCTAATTATTTAATGACTGCTCATCATGGTGATGATCTTATTGAAACTGTTTTGATGAAAATAGTTAGGGGATCTAATTTGTCTGGATATGGTGGATTTAAAATGGAAGTTGATAAAGAATCTTATAAAATAATTAGGCCTTTGATTTTTGTTACTAAGGATGATATTATTAATTATAATTTAGAGAACGATATTGATTATTTCATTGATAAGACTAATTTTTTAGATATTCATACTAGAAATCGTTATCGTAAGACTGTTTTGCCTTTTTTGAAAAGTGAGGACAAAAATGTTCATAAAAAATTTCTGAAGTATAGCAATACAATTATGATGTATGATGATTATATTAATAAACAAATGGAAAGTATTATTTGTGATGTTTATAATGATAGGTGTTTGAATATAGATAAGTTTAAGAAATTGGATGATATTTTTAAGATTAAGATTTTATATATTATGCTAGAAGATTTTTATCAAGATGATATGATTTTAATTAACGATGTTCATATAAATTTAATAATGAATTTTATTTCTTCTAAAAAGGTTAATGGGTATGTTAATTTACCAAATAATGTAAAGGTTGTGAGGGAGTATAATAATTTGTTTGTTAATTTTGAAACTGGTCAAATAGATCAGTATGAAATTGAAATTGGTGATAATGTTATTCTTCCTAATAAAATGATTATTGAGAGAGTTTCGTATGCACTTGAAAATGGTAATAATATCTGTAGATTGAAAAGTGATGATATTTTGTTACCGCTTATAGTTAGAACAAGAAGGTCTGGGGACAGAATGGTAATTAAAAATATGAATGGTTCAAAAAAAGTAAAGGATATTTTTATTGATTGCAAGATTCCTTTAGAGAAGAGAGATGATTGGCCTATTGTTGTTGATTCTAATGATACTGTTGTTTGGATACCGGGTTTAAAAAAATCTAACTTTGATATTCCAAAAAATAAAAAATGTGATATAATATTAAGGTATAACTTTCAAGGGAGGGAAAATAATGAAAAATAATGTTAGAAAAAATGCTTTTCAGTATATATCTATTCTCGTGTTTTTTGTGTTAATTATAATTTTAGTTAATACTTTTTCTTCTAAGGAACATGAGTTTACGTATGATGAGTTTATTAGTAATTTAGAAAAGGGTAATGTTACTGAACTTACAGTTGTGCCTCGTGCAAATTCTTCAGTTTATGAAATAAATGGTAAGTTATCTGGATATAAAGAAAAAGAAACTTTTGTTGTTAATATTCCTTATTCGGATAATTTGATTTCTAATGTTATGAGTATTTCTGAAAAGAATAATTTAAAGGTTAAAACTAATAAGAATCCTGAGAATAGTTCTTTGCTTGTAATATTAGTAAATGTTTTACCTTTTGTTGTATTAATTGGTTTGGCTTTTTTCTTTTTATCAAAGCAAGTAGGAGGAAGTTCTAAATCATTTGATTTCGGCAAGAGTAAGGCAAAATTGCATTCTGATGATGATAAGGTTACTTTTGATGATGTAGCTGGACTTACTGAGGAAAAGATTGAAGTTAAGGAATTGATTGACTTTTTGAAAAATCCAAAGAGGTTCCAAAAGTTAGGTGCAAGGATTCCAAAGGGTATTTTACTTGTTGGGCCTCCGGGTACTGGTAAAACGTTGCTTGCTCGTGCCGTAGCTGGTGAAGCTAATGTTCCTTTCTATTATATAAGTGGTTCTGACTTTGTGGAATTGTTTGTAGGGGTTGGTGCAAGCCGTGTTAGGGATATGTTTAAACAAGCTAAACAAACTGCTCCATGTTTAATATTTATTGATGAAATTGATGCAGTAGGACGTCAAAGAGGAACTGGTCTTGGTGGTGGTCATGATGAGAGAGAACAAACTTTGAATCAGTTGCTTACTGAAATGGATGGTTTTGGTGCGAATGAAGGGATAATAATAATTGCTGCTACTAACAGACCGGATGTGCTTGATCCTGCGCTTCTTAGACCAGGTAGGTTTGATAGACAAGTTACTGTTTCTCTTCCAGATATGAATGAGCGTAAGGAAATATTAAAGGTACATGCTAAAAATAAGATATTAGGTAGTGATGTTACTTTAGAAAATTTAGCAAAAAGAACTTCTGGTTTTTCAGGAGCAGATCTAGAAAATTTATTAAATGAAGCTGCGCTTCTTGCTGTTAGACGTAATAAGGATAAAATTACTATGAAAGAGGTTGATGAAGCTCATGACAGGGTTTTAATGGGTCCTGCTAAAACTTCGAGAAATGTAACGACTAATGATAAGAAAATAACTGCTTATCATGAGGCTGGGCATGTTGTAGCTGGTTTAAAATTAGAGCAATCAAATATTGTGCAAAAAGTTACTATCATTCCTAGAGGAATGGCTGGTGGTTACACTAATATTCAAAGTGAAGAGGAAAAGATGCATACTACTAAGCATGAATTGTTAGAAACTATTTCTACTTTACTTGCTGGTAGAGTTACTGAAAATTTGGTATTTGATGATATAACAACTGGTGCTTCTAATGATATAGAACGTGCAACTAAAATTGCTAGAGCTATGGTTTGTGAGTATGGAATGAGTAGCCTTGGACCTATGCAATTAGAACAAAATGAATCTAGTGTGTTCTTAGGTAGAGATTATAATAAGTCACGTAATTTTTCTGATCAAGTTGCATTTGAAATAGACAAAGAAATTAGAAAAATAATTGATGAATGCTATAAGAAAACTGAAAAGATTATAACAGATAATATGAATCTTGTAACATTGATTGCTGAAAATCTTGTTAAGTATGAAACTCTTACTAAAGAACAAATCGATTATCTAGTGAGTCATGGAAAAATGAAAGAACTTGATATTTCTGATGATAGTGATACTGATAACAACGATTTAACATTGGAAGAGCTTAAGGATATTGCAAAAGAAAAGGGAATAAAAGGTTATTCTAAAATGAATAAGAATGATTTAAAAAAAGAGTTAGGAATGTAATTTCTTAACTTTTTTTTATTTTGTTGAAAATTGATTTTTTGTTGCATTTTTGGTGTCAAAATGTGTTTTTTCTCTAGGGGAATTTTCGCTTGTGACACTCTTTTTGCGTTTGAATTTTAAAAAAGTGCCATTTTACATGTGATCTAAAATAGTTTATATTGATAGCAAGGGACAAGTTTGTGATTTTTGTTCTTATACTCGGGTACTTATATTTTTTATTTGGGAGGGATGTGTATGAAGAAAATTTGTTTTATTTTTTTATTGTTATTAAGTTTATTTTCAATAAATAGAGTTGATGCTGCTTCGCATAAGGGCAGGCTTTATGAAGTGTATCATCCTAATTCTGGATTCACTGTTTTTGCTTCTTCTAGTGTATCTAGTATGGATTATAATAGTTGGATTATTAAATCTACTGCTGATAAAAAAGTTTATTATTGTATTGAGCCGGAATTGGCGCTGTCTGGTGCTTCAAAAGGTTCTCATAAGTATTTTATTGATAAAAGTAATGTTATAAAGAATTCTAAGCTTACTACTAGTAAATATAATAAGGTACAGTTGTTGGCTTATTATGGTTATGGTTACAAAGATAATAATGTAAATCACACTTCAAAAAAATGGTATGGTATTACGCAGGTTATGATTTGGAGGGTAATGCGTTCTGATTTGAAGTGGACTTTTAAGGCTAATAGGAGTTCAAAACCTAATAAGAATTTATATTTAAAAGAAGTAAAAGAGTTAAACAAATTGGTTAAGGATCATTCTATTAAGCCTAGTTTTTCTGGAAAAAAAGTTAAGCTTTTAGTTGGCGAAACTATTGAAATTAATGATAAGAATGGTGTTTTTTCTAATTATTCTTTAAAAGGTACTTCTAAGAATGTTAAGGTTTCTCGTGTTTTTAATAAAATTCGGATTACTGCTATTAAGACTGGTAATGAAACGTTGTCATATAGTAAGTCTTCGAGGACTAGTGAAAAGTTTGCTCTTTTCTACAGTACGAAGTATCAAGATGTTGTTTCTGTTGGCAAACCGTCGCTTCCTAGTTTTTCACTTAATGTCGAAGTTAGTGATGCTTCAGTTACTGTTAAGAAAGTTGATAGTTCTACTAATAGTTTTGAGGCTTTAGGAGATGCTAATCTTTCTGGGGCTGTTTATGGAATATATAATTCTTCTAATGAATTAGTTACTAAGATTACTATTGGTTCAAAGGGTGAAGCTAAAGCTGTTCTTGGTTATGGAAATTATAAAATAAAGGAATTAGAGGCTCCATTAGGTTATAAGATTAGTGATAAAGTTTATGAATTTAAAATTGATAGGGATAATGCTAGTCCTGTTGTGGTTGTTTCAGATGATGTTATTAAAGGACGTATTCTTTTGAAAAAGAGAAAGGGTGGCTTAGATGAAGAGATGACGGTTGAGGCCGGTGCTAAGTTTGAGGTTGTTTCTTCTTCAAATAAGCTAGTTAAAACTCTTATAACTGATGAAAATGGTGAGGCTTCTGCAGATTTGGCTTATGGTAAATATACAATTCGCCAAATTAAAGGTGCTTTTGGTTATAGTATAGTTAATTCGTTTGTGATTGAAGTTAAGGAAGAAAAAACTTATACGTATAATCTTGATAATGTAAAGTTTTCTAAGTTGATATTTGAGAAAAAAGATAGTGTTTTAGGCAAGGTGTTGCCTGGGGCTGAAATTGATGTTTTTGATTCTTCTGATAAAGTTATTTATTCTGGTGTTACGGATAAGAATGGAAGAATTGAGGTTGATAACTTGCAGATTGGACGTTATTACATTGTTGAAAAGAAGGCTCCTAAGTATTATAAGTTGGATAACAAAAAAATTTATTTTGAAGTGTCTTCGAATGGTAAAGAAGTTAATGTCACTATGGAAAATGAAAGAAAAAAAGGCTCTTTAGAATTTTTTAAGACTGATTCTGGTGGTAAAAATGGTTTGTCAGGAGCTTTAATTGAAATTTATTTTAAAGAGACAAACAAATTGATTTTTAAGGGAGAAACAAATAAAAATGGAATAATAAAGGTTGATGATTTGTTTGCTGGAGAATATTGTTTGTATGAAAAGAGGGCTCCAAAAGGTTATGCTATTTCAAAGAAATCTATTTGCTTCGATATTCAAAATGATAAACAGTTGGTGAAAGTCAATATGAAAAATGATATGGTTGTAAAAATTCCTGAGACTGGAGGGTATAAGTTTGATTACTTGTTATTGTTATTAACATTATTGTTAGGAAGTGTAATATTTTATGCGAAGGCTTAGTTTGTTTCTTTCTATTTTCTTTTTGATATTTTTTGTTATAATTTTTATTTTTATAGATTTTGGTTTGCTTTATGATGTTAAGATTATTCCCACTACCAGGGAAAATGCTTCTTCTTTTGATGATTTTTCTATTTATAATAATAAATCTGATGAAGTTTCAGATAATAAAGAATCAGATTCTTATATAGCCTTTTTGGAAATACCTAGAATTGGTCTAAAAAGAGGATTGGTATCTCCTTTATCTTCTTCTAATAATGTGGCTAATAATATTGAAATAATTTATCCTTATGAGATGCCTGATGTTGATGGTAGTACGTTCATTTTGGCGGCTCATAGTGGCAATCTTGATGTTTCGTTTTTTAGAAATTTACGAGATTTAGAACTTAATGATTTGGTTTATGTTTATTATAATGATGAAAGGTTTGTTTATAGAATTATCCTCTATTATGAGGAAAAAAGAACTGGTTATATTTCAATTAAAAAGGGTGAAAATAAAAATGTAATTGTACTTACTACTTGTAAAAATAAACGTGAGCAGTTAATTTATATTGGTACTTTGATAGAAAGAGATGAGTATGCTAGTAATTAGTAGTTTTTGTTTTGCATTTTTATAGGATAGTTTCTATTAAAATATGTTTTTAATGTTTCCTTTTTTAATTTTTGTTCTTGTTGGTACTTGTCAAAACATATAATTTGTTGTATAATACTTGCGAGTATTAAATTACTCCTTGCCTTATTTTAGGCCAGAGTCCAAAAGGAGGTGTAAAAATGAGAAAGTATGAAATAATGTTCATAGTAAAGCCTACACTTGATGAGGGTGCGATAAAAGAAGTTTCTTCTAATGTTGTTAAACTATTTGAAAAGTTTGATAGTAAGGTTTTAGAAATGAAAGAAATGGGACAAAAAGATTTAGCTTATGAAATAAAAAAGCATAAGAAAGGTTATTATTTTGTTCTTGTTGTTGAAGCATCAACTCATGCTATTGATGAATTCAATCATATGATTAATATTAGTGAAGATATTATTCGTTCATTAGTAATAAAAATGGAAGATTAATGAGGTAAAATATGAATAAAGTATGTTTAATAGGTAGATTAACTAGAGACCCTGAACTTAGGTATACTGGTAGTAATAGAGCAGTTGCTTCTTTTACATTGGCTGTTAACAGACAATTTACTAATCAAAATGGTGAAAGAGAAGCAGACTTTATTAATATAGTTGTTTGGGGAAAACAAGCTGAGAATGTAAAAAATTATATAAATCAAGGAAGTCAAATTGCTGTTGAAGGAAGAATTCAAACTAGATCTTATGATGATCAAAACGGACAAAGGAGATATGTTACAGAAGTAGTAGCGGATGCTGTACATTTTATTGAATCTAAAGCAAGTCGTGAACAAAGGGTGAATAATCCTGTTTCTAATAATAGTTATCAACAAGGTCCTGTTAATAATGCAACACCATATGATTTTGGTAATAACCAATCTACAAATGTTGTTGATGATCCATTTAAAGATTTTGGTGAAGAAATAAAAGTCGGAGACAATGAATTGCCTTTCTAAAAGGAGGAGAATTATGGCAGAATTTTATAGAAAAAGAAAAAAAGTTTGTTATATGTGCGCTGGTAAACAAATTAACTATAAAGATGTTGATATATTGAAGAAATATATAAATGAAAAAGGTAAGATTTTACCTAGACGTGTTACTGGTGCTTGTGCTAAGCATCAAAGATATATTTCTGAACAAATTAAAAGAGCTCGTATGATAGCTTTATTACCATTTACAAAATAAGCAAGAAATTGTTTATTTTTTTTGTTTGTGAAATGACATATTTTAAAAAATATAGTATAATAGAAAAGACAAGGAGGAACTATGGATTTTAATAATTTAAAGAAGGTTTTAATTAAAGAAATGTTTTTTGCAAAAAAAGTGTTTATCGTTGGTCATAATAACATGGATATGGATGCATTTGCATCGGTTGTTGGATTTTCTTTGATTTGTAAGAAATTTAAGAAAAAATTTTATTTAGTATCTGATGATGTTGATTTTGATTATGGAATAAAGAAGTCTTTAGAGAAATTTAATAATATTAAATTTATTAATAGTTCAGATGTTTCTTTAAAGCTTAATGATAAAAGTTTGATTATTGTTTTAGATACCAATAAAAGTAAGCTTATCTGTTTAGATAGTCTTGAAGTTGCTCGCAATGTAATTGTTATTGATCATCATGATACTAATAATGATACAATTAAAACTGACTATTTGTATATTAATAAATCTGCTAGTAGTACTTGTGAAATTATAACAATGTTGCTTGACAAATTTATGATAAAAATACCTAGTTTTTATTGTACTTTGCTTTTGTCTGGTATTATTTTAGATACTAATGGTCTTAGTTATAAGCTTAATCGTAGAACTTTTTATTATTGCTATTATTTGCTTAGTAGGGGAGCAGATATGAGCCAATCTAGGGAATTGTTAAAGGATAATCTTAGTGATTATTTGAAAAAGACTAAGTTAATTCATGGAACTAAGGTTTACGGTGATGTTGCTATTGCGGTTGATAAGACTAATAAGATTTATACGAGAAAAGATTTGGCAATTACTGCTGATATTCTTCTTACATTTCAGGATATTAAGGCATCAATTGTTGTGGCTAAAATTGGTGATAATGAAGTTGGGATTAGTGCCCGATCTATTGGTGATATAGATGTTAATTCATTAATGGGAACTTTTGATGGTGGTGGTAATAAAAATGAAGCTGCTGCTTTAGTTAAAGATAAGTCTGTTTCAAGTATTGTTAAAGAATTATTGGATATTATTGAGGAGTGATATTATGCAAGTTATTTTTATTAAAGATTTGAAGGGTAAAGGTAAAAAGGGAGAAATCAAAGAAGTTAAGGATGGATATGCTGATAATTTTTTGATTAAGAATGGTTATGCTGTAAAAAAAACAGATGCTAGTATGAGTATTTTAAATAGAAAGAAAAAAGAAGAAGAAGCTCTTGATTTGATGAACAGGAAAAAAGCTTTGGAATTAAAAACTAAGCTTGAAAAAGAAAAAATTTCTTTTAAAGTTAAAACTGGTGACAATGATAGGGTTTTTGGAAGCGTTTCTGTTAAACAAATAAAAGAAAAGTTGGAAAAATATAATATAGATAAAAATCAAATTAATATTGTTGGATCTCTTAATAGTTTAGGTTTTCATGAGGTTTATGTTACATTGTATAGGGATATTGAAGCTATTATTAGGGTTGAATTAAAAAAGTAGGCAATAAAAGTTTTGTTTATTATAACTGAAAATAAAATGATTTGAGGTTTGCATTTTAATGCATGCTTTGAATTTAGGAAGGGAAGGATGCTTTTATGAATAGAGAAATGCCACAAAATATTGAGGCAGAACAATCTGTAATAGGTTCGATGTTACTTTCAAAATCTGCTATTGTTCAAGCAACTGAAAGTTTAGTGGGTGATTGTTTTTACTTGGATAAGCATGCTAAAATTTTTAATGCTATAAAGAAATTGTATGAGAATAGTATTCCGGTTGATTTTACTACTATTACTAATGAACTTAAAGATCAAGGATTACTTAGTGCTGTTGGTGGAGTTGAATATATTACTGAAATAATGGAGCAGACTCCAGTTGCTTCTAATGTTGGTTATTATATAAATATTGTTTTGGAAAAAAGCGTTTTTAGGAGACTTATTGAAGCTTCTTCTGATGTTGCTACTTTAGGTTATAGTAATGAGTATAATTTGGAGGAGACTCTTGATAAGGCAGAAAGCAGAATTTTAGAGGTGGTTAAGGATAGAAAGGCAACTGATTTTAAAATTATGTCTGAAGTTCTTACTAATGTTCAAACTAATTTAGAGAAACTTGCTGCGAATAAAGGTAAAATAAGTGGATTATCTACAGGGTATATTGATATTGATAAGCTTACTGATGGATTTCATCCTGGAGAACTTATTATTTTGGCAGCTCGTCCTTCTGTTGGTAAGACGGCGCTTGCTCTCAATATTTTACAGAATGTTGCTATTAATAATAAGAAATCTGTTATATTGTTTACACTTGAAATGTTAGCAGAACAAGTTGTTCCACGTATGATTGCTTCCGTTGGACAGATTGAAGCTTTTAAGCTTAAAAATGGAAATTTGGGAAATAATGATTGGGGACGTGTAACTAGTGCTATGGCAACGCTTGCTGACACTAATATTTATATAGCAGATACTACAAATATTACTGTTGGGGATATTAAGGCTAAGGCTAGAAGAATTAAGGCACAAGATCCTAATTTGTCTTTAATAGTTATCGATTATTTAACTTTGATTAGTGGTATGAGCAGATATTCTGGACAAAGACAACAAGAAGTGTCAGAGATATCTCGTGCTTTGAAGGCTCTTGCTTTGGAGCTTCAAATACCTATTCTTGCTTTGGCGCAACTTTCTCGTGCTTTGGAGGCACGTGAAGATAAGCGTCCTATTTTGAGTGATCTTAGGGAATCTGGACAAATAGAACAAGATGCTGATATTGTTGCATTTTTGTATCGTGATGATTATCATAACAAGGAGGCTATCACTCCAGATAATATAAGTAAAATTGAAGTTATTATAAGAAAGAATAGAAATGGTAGTATTGGTACTGCTGAATTATTATTTAAAAAGAATACACAATCATTTATGAATTTTTCTAATGATTATAAGGAAGTTGGTGATTAGTTTGAGTAAGACTAGTATTGTTTTAACTATTTTTCTCTCTTTAATTTTATCTTTGGGTCTTATTTTGTTTGATAAAACGGATGAAGTTTATTATGAAGCTCAAGATGTTTATCGTGTTTATTTAGATGGTAAGAGCATAGGGGTAATAAAGTCTAAAAGTGAGTTTGAGGCTTATATCAATGAAAAACAACAGAGCATAAAAAATCAATATAATGTAAAAAGGGTTTATGAGCCTACTAATTTAAAGATTGAAAAGGAAATTACTTATAATGAAAAAATTTCTTCTGTTGAGGATATTTATTCTAATATTTCTAATGAAAAGGCGTTTACTATTGATGGTTATGTGGTTACAATAAAAAAGAAAGGCGATGAAAAGAAAACTAGTAATGCTTTAGATAGTGCAACTGTTTCTGATGATACGGATACTAATACTAATTTGAAAATATATTTGTTAAATAAAAGTACTTTGAATGATGCTATTAATGAAACTGTTAAGTCTTTTGTTGATAAGGATAAGTATGAAGCGTATTTGAAAGAGCAGCAACAAGAAATTTTAGATGAGGGGACTCTTATTGAAAATGTTTATATTGAAGAAGAAATAACTATTAAAAAAGATAGAATACCTGTTAATGAAAAGATTTTTTATGATCATGAACATGTTTCTGGTGTTAAGGAGCTTACTAAGTATTTAATTTTTGGTAATTTGAATGAACAAAAAATATATAAATGTAAAGCCAGTGATACTCTTGCTTCAATTGCTGAGGCTAATAAGTTGAATATTAAAGAGTTGCTTGTTGCTAATAGTGATTTGTCTGGTGAAGATGCTCTTTTATATGAGGGTCAGCAGTTGATTGTTAATTTGATTGAACCTAAAATAACAGTAACTGAAGTAACGCATGAGGTTGCAAAGCAAACTATTAAGTATGATACTATTGAGCAAAAGGATAGTTCTATGTATACGGGACAGTCTAAAACAGTTAAGAAGGGTGAGAATGGTGAAGAAAGAGTAACTAAGAAAGTACAACGTAAGAATGGCTTTATTGTTAGTGCGGTTGGTGTTTCTTCTGAAGTGATAAAGGAACCTGTTGATAAAATAGTTAAGATTGGTACTAAGCGTTCTGTTTATAGTGGTAGTTATTCTGGTACGGTTAAGTATGTTGCTCCGAATGGATATTGGGCTTGGCCTACTAGAAGTGGCTATTGCTTGACTTCTAATTATGCTGAGTATCGTTCTTATGAGAGACATTATGCTCTTGATATTTCGTGTACTGGGCTTGGTTCTCCAATATATGCAGCTCAAGGTGGAACGGTAACTGCTGTAGCTGCTGGTTATGGTAATAATACGAGTTCTTTAGGATATGGTAATTATGTTGAAATTGATCATGGTAATGGGTATGTAACACTTTATGCACATCTTAATAGTGTAAGTGTTGGTGTAGGTCAAGTTGTATCTAAAAAACAAGTAATAGGAACTATGGGGAATTCAGGATTTTCATTTGGAACGCATCTTCATTATGCTGTTTATAAAAATGGTTCTGTAATTAATCCATTTGCACTTTATTAATGAAGGTTATAGTTTTAGGAAGCGGTTCTTTAGGAAATGCTACTCTTATTGAAACTGCTTCTTGTAATATTTTGATTGATGCTGGACTTACGTATAAAAATATATCAGAGAGGCTTGGATATAGCCCTGTTATTGATATTGTTATTATAACTCATACACATAAAGATCATATTAGTGGACTTAAGTCTATTTTGAAAAAGAGGCCTATTGTTTATACTATGGCTTTGGAACTTCATGATAAAATTTCTTATGATAATATTAATAATGAAAGGGAATTTACTTGTGGTGATGTTTCAGTTAGGCTTTTTGATCTTTCTCATGATTCTTATTGTAATGGTGTTAGTGTTACTGATAGAGATACAGAGCTTGTTTATATTACTGATACTGGTTATATCAATAAATCAGTTTTAAATCAGATTTGTAATAAGGATTTTTACATTATTGAGAGTAATCATGATGTTGATATGTTGAGACATAGTTCAAAGCCGTTTTATTTACAAAAAAGAATTTTAGGGGATAAGGGTCATTTATCTAATGAGCAGACCCTTAATTATTTAAATGATATTGTTGGTTCGAAGACTAAAGGTGTTATATTGGCGCATTTATCTTTGGAAAATAATGATAGTGATTTGGTTTATAGGATGATGTGTGATGGATTGAGTGATAAGAATATAGAAAAAATTCTTGTTGCGAAACAGCATGAGGCTTTGGAAGAGGTTGTTATTAATGATTAAAATAATATGTATTGGGAAAATTAAAGAAAAGTATTTGCGTTTGGCTTGTGATGATTATATTAAAAGACTTGGCAAATATACAAAGATTGAATTAATAGAGCTACCATCTTGCAATGATGGGGATGTTAAATATTGTTTAGCTAAGGAAAAAAATAGTATACTTGGTCAAATTAAGGATAGAGATAATGTTGTTTTGCTTGATGTGGATGGAGTTTCTTATTCTAGTTCTTCTTTTGCTAATTTTATAAATGATGAGCTTACTTATAGCAGTAATATTACTTTTATAATTGGTTCTTCAAATGGATTTGATTATTATATTAGAGATAGTTTTCCTAAGAAAGTTTCTTTTTCTAAGATGACTTTTCCTCATCAACTTTTTAGAGTTTTATTACTTGAACAGATTTATCGAAGTTTTAAAATAATTAATAACGAAAAATATCATAAGTAGGATATGCTTCCTACTTTTTTTCATATAATTAATTGGTGAGGCTATGGATTTGATTAATAAGTTAATATGGGCAATTGCTGTTTCTTTTCTTACTTTATCAAGTGTATATTACTCTTTTAGACTTAGATTTGTACAGGTTAATTTTTTAAAAATTTTTTCTTGTTTTAAGAGGTCTGGTTCAAAAGATGGAATAAGTGCTGGTGATAGTTTGATTATGTCTTTGTCTTCAAAGATTGGTGTTGGTTCTTTGGCTGGTATTTCTTTTGCTATATATTACGGTGGTCTTGGTTCTATTTTTTGGATTTGGGTAATTACATTTTTTACTTCTATAAATTGTTATGTAGAGAACATTTTGGCAATTTTATATAAAAAAACTGACAAATATGAATGTCAAGGAGGACCGTTTTATTATATAAAGAATGGTCTTGGTAAAAAATGGTTGGCAGTTTTTTACGCTATTTTGGCGATTGCTTCATATTCTACTGGTTTTATTGCTATTCAGAATAATACTATGACGATTTTGCTTGGAGAAATGTATAATGTTAATGTGATTTTTGTTTCTTTTTTGATTACTGTTTTATCTAGTTTTATTTTTCTTAGGGGAATTAAAACAGTTTCTAATTTTTGTAATAAAATATTTCCTATAATGATGGTTATTTATTTATTTGTGGGTTTATTGGTTTTTTTAGATAATGTTAATTTTGTTCCTACTTTGTTTATTAATATTGTGAAGTCGGCATTTTCTGGTGATGCGATGTCTGGAGGTATTATTTATATTTTGCTTATTGGTTTTCAAAAGGGTATTTTTCAGACTGAGGCTGGGGTTGGTACTAGTGCGATGATAAGTGGTATGAGTAATAATAATGATTATATAAAACAAGGTAATATGGGAATTGTTTCAACTTATTTTATTGGTTTTGTAATTTCTTCGGTGACTGCTTTGATTGTTTCTACTAGTGATTTTGGTTTGCTTAAAGGTTCTTCAATAAATGGTATAGAGCTTACGAAGTATGCTTTTAATTATCATTTTGGATATTTTGGGGAGGTTGTTTTATTGATTATTCTTGTGTTATTTGCTTTTTCTACTATTGTAACGGTTTATTATTATGCATTAAATAATTTAAAAGGATTAACTAACAAAAAGTTGTTAATAACTATTTTAAAAGTTGTTACCATACTTTCTTTATTTATTGGTGGTATTGTTTCTTCTTCATTTGTTTGGAAAATGATAGATATTTTTGTTGGTCTTTTGACTATTATTAATACTTATTCTATTTTTATGCTTAGGGATGTGATTGTTGATAAGGTTAGGTCTAGTAATTAGACTTTTTTTGTTTTATAATTATGTTGGAGGTATTATTTATGCTTAATAAGGGATGGGATAATGTACTTAAAGAAGAGTTTAGTAAAGATTATTTTAAACAACTTGTTGTTGATATAAGGAGAGAGTATAGGGTTCATACTGTCTTTCCTAAGGCTTCTGATGTTTTTAATGCATTTAAGTATACTGATTACGATCAGGTTAAAGTTGTTATTTTAGGTCAAGATCCTTATCATGGTGTGGGTGAGGCGATGGGTCTTTCTTTTTCTGTAAATGATGGAGTAAAAAGACCACCATCTCTTTTAAATATTTATAAGGAGCTTTATGATGATTTAGGAATTCCTATTTCAAATAGTGGCAATCTTTCTAAATGGGCAAGACAAGGTGTTTTTCTTTTGAATAGTATTTTGACTGTTGAAAAAGATAAACCTTTGTCTCATAGAAAGTATAACTGGGAGTTGTTTACTGATGCGGTAATAAAAAAAATAAATGAAAAGGATGTTCCGGTGGTTTTCATTTTGTGGGGTAGTTATGCTAGAGGTAAGAAGAAGTTTATTACTAATCCTATTCATTTGGTAATTGAATCTGTTCATCCTTCTCCGTTTTCTTGTTATAATGGTTTTTTTGGTAGTAGACCTTTTTCTCGCACTAATTCGTTTTTGGTGTCAAAAAAAATTAGTCCAATAGATTTTTCTATTGACTAATTTTTTAGTATTTCATAATCGTCTAGTCTTCTTAGTTTAAATGATTTGTATTGATCGAATTTTAGTATTTTGTATATTAGACAAAGTGGTTTTTTTATAAATAGTTCATTATAGTTTATAACATTGGTGTTGTAGAAGTCTTTTAGACCTTCGATGTTATCGTCTATTTCATTTAGTTCATCAGTTTCTTTTTTTATTTTTTTACTTGTTTTTGGATTTTCTAATAAAAATTTATTAATGTCCCATCTGATGTTAAAGAGGATGTCTTCTTTATCATATATGGAGTCTTCTTCGTTGTAACTGAATGTTTTGGTTAATTTTTCGTCGTTTATATTTTTAAGGACTTCTTTTATTAGTTCGTTTTTTTTGGTTAGATATTCATTTAGTTTTTCGTCACATGTTAAGATTGCTTCTTCTAAATCACTTAGGTTTCGGCATTTTATAAATATTATTGCTAAAATAGCGAGTATTATAGTTAGAATAGAAATAATTATATAAATCATATTATCACCTATGTTTGATTATATCATATTTTTATTGGTTATTAACATTAAATTATAAAAAAAGAAACTTTTTGGTTTCTTAAATGACTTTATAGTTTATTTCTTCATCGAAAACTATGAAGTCGATATAAATTGATAGTAGTAAGTACCATTTTCCTGTTTTTGGATCACTTATTACGACATGATCTCTTGCTGCTTGTTCTACTATTCCAGTAAAGATTCTGTCCCTATATTCGTTTGAATCAGGGAATGTCATATAGATGCTTGCCACTTTTCCTTTGTTTAATCTTAGGATGTTTTCAACATATGATTGTTCCATAGGCAAGTCTTCGCTTATTGGACTTGGTGTTATGGTATTGTTTAGATTAGGGTTGGTATTAAAACCAGGATTATAATAACTATTATTCATTTTTATCACCACTTAAGTGTATGTTTTTGTTTTTTTAAATAGTACATTATTTTTATTTGTGTTATAATAGTTTGGGAGATGATATTTTGAAAGTTAGTGTTGGGGTTTCTAATAGACATGTTCATTTGTCTTTGTTTGATTATAATTTGTTGTTTTCTTCAGAAATGGAATGTGAAAAGAATCTTTCTCAGCCTGGTGAATTTAAAACTAATAAAAGAGTTAGTTTAAAGACTGATAAGGGTATTATTGATAATGTGGCAGTGCTTGGTCCTTGTAGGGATTATACACAAGTAGAAATTAGTAGAACAGATGCTTATTTTTTGGGTATTTCTCCAGAGGTTAGAAGTTCTGGAGATGTTAGTCATGGGGCAGTTGTTACTATAATTGGTGAGCGTGGGGAACTTGTTCGTGATTGTTGTATATTGGCTACTCGTCATATACATATTTCTCATGATGATAGAGTTAAGTATGGTTTGTTGGACTCTTCTTATAGCGTTTTGGTTCGTGGTGAAAAGGGCGGTATTTTAGATAATGTTCATATAAAAGAAGATGGTGGCGTTTTTGAACTTCATTTGGACACGGATGATGCTAATGCATTTTTACTTAATAATGGTTCTTTAGTTGAAATAATCGAAGAATAGTTTATTTTCTTCGATTATTTCTATAGTTTTCAAGTTTTTCTAAAGTTTCTTCAGTTGGATTGTCCCAGTTTTCTGGTGTTATTCCAGCGTCGTATAGTTCGCTTTCTCTTAGTAGTCCTAAGTCATTCATTAGATAGTAGAGATATTCTGTTTTAATATCGTTTTTATTCTTCTTTTTCTTTCTTATCATAATTCTCTCCTTTCGTTGGTTCTGTGCCATTTATGTAGTATAGTATTTTTTTATGGGTGCTTTCGTTTGTTGCTGGTTCTCCGGTTATGGGATCCATTAAAACGCCAATTACAGTGGGTGGTATTTTGTACCAACTAGTTTTTTTGTCTTTTAGGAATGTTTCCATGGCGTAGGACCATGATTTTTTATTTTTTGTTACATCATTATTGGTGATGTCTTTATTGTTATCGTATCCTGTCCATGATACTAATACATATTCGGGAGTGTATCCAATTATCCATGAATCTGTGTCAGTGCTTCCGCTTTTTAAGGCGTATTTATTGGTTAGGTCAGAAATCATACTATAGCAGGTGGGATAGGTGTAATCTATTAGTTCTTTGTCGTAGGATCCTGTTAATAATTCGCTTATTATGAAGGTGATTGCAGGGTCTAGGATTTGTTCTTCTTTTTCTTTGTATTCATACAAAACGTTACCATTGATGTCTTCAATTTTTTCTATTATGTGGGGTTTTACTTTTTTTCCTTCATTTGATAGTGTTGCATAGGCTGTTGCAAGTTCTTTTGGGCTTGTTTCAAATGTTCCTAGTGGAGTTGAGGGTAGTTCTTTTATGTCAGAGGTTATTCCTACTTTTTTAAGGTTATTTACTAGCTCGTCTTGTCCTAGGAATAGATGTGTTTTTACGGCAAAGATATTATCAGAGTATGCTAGTGCTGTTGCTAGGGTGATTTCTTTTCCTGCATATATATTACCATAGTTTTTTGGAGAATATGTTTGGTTGTTGTCGAAGTTAAATGTTGTTTTGTTGCTTAAAAATTTTGTGGTGGAAGTAAATCCCTTTTCAATTGCTTTGTAGTATAAAAATGGTTTTACAGTTGAACCTGGTTGTCTCTTGGCATTTGTAGCGCGGTTGTATTGTGAATATCCGTAGTCGGTTCCTCCGATTAAGCCAATTATTCCTCCAGTTTTTGAGTTCATCATTATTTTTGCTGTTTGTGCACCTTCGTTTGTATATTTTTTTGTACTTTCATCTAGGCTTTTTTGGGCATTTATGTCTAATGCTGTGTATATTTTTATACCACCAGTTTCTAGATAGCTTTTTGGCATTTCGTTTAAATTATATAGTTCTTCCATTGTAGCATCATAATAGTATAATAATGATGTTAAATTGCTGTTTTCTTTTTTATTACTTAGTTTTATATCTTCTTTTAAAGATTTTTCATATTCATCTTTGGTTATGTATTTGTTTTTATACATTCTTTCTAGGACAACTTTTTGTCTTTGTTTTGATTGGGTATAGTTGTCTATTGGTGAATAATTTGCTGGTGAATTTGGAATTCCTGCAAGAATTGCGGCTTGAGCTAGGGTTAAGTCTTTTACGTCTTTATCAAAGTAGTATTTACTTGCGTTTGCTATTCCGTACATTCCATGTCCATAGTTTATTGTGTTTAAGTATCCTTCAAGAATTTCATCTTTTTTGTAGTGGGTTTCTAATTCAAATGTTATCCACATTTCTTTGTATTTTCTTTTCCAACTTTTAGAAAAGTCTAAGAAGAGGTTTTTGGCGTATTGTTGGGTTATGGTTGATGCTCCTTGAACTAGATCTTTGTGTTTTATATTTTCATATATGGCTTTGGTTATTCTTAAGTAGTCGAAGCCTTTGTGTTTGTAAAAGTTTTTGTCTTCAACGGATATGGTTGCTTGTTTTATGTAGTTTCCCATGTTTTCTAGATTAACCCATTCTTCGCTTCCGTTTCCTTGAAAGGTTAATTGTTGTTTGTTGTCGTATAGGTAAAATTTGTTGGCACTTTTTATGTCCATTTTTGGTGTGATAAGAGCGTAGAGGTATCCAATTATGTTACATGTTACAAAAAAAATTATAAGAATTACAAAGATTTTTAGTATTATTTTTCCTAATTTTTTCATGGCTTCACCTTTTTTCTCTTTAATAGTTTGAAAAAAAATAAAAAAAATATGTACTTTTTTTCTGTTTAATATTATAATCTTATGGAAAAGAGGTCTTTATGGAAAAAATTAATGTATATATATGTGTAAATGATTATAAAATAAGTACTGCAGGTGAGTTATGTGACGGAATAGTGACCTGTTCTGATGGTTTATCTAAAATTAGTTATGATATTAACAAAAAAATGTTAATAAAGGAAGATTCCGAGATTAAAATTGTTCTTGATTTTGATAAATGCGAGGTTAGGATATGTTTGGCTAAGAATGATTCTTTATTTATTAACAAAATGATGTTAAAAAGTTATTGTTTTTTGGAGAATCAGATAAGAATTGTGTATTTGCTTGATGAAAAAATATATAATTTACTAATTATGTATGAAAATGAAGAAAAAGTACTTGAAAAATAGATGAAATTAATGTATAAATATGTAGTGGATGCATATGGATTTTTAATACATATAATATTTTAAATAATAAATTTGAAAGGATGTATCGAAATGAAAGTGAATAAGTTAAAGAAAGAGGAATTAGAAGTTATGTCGTATAATGATATCGCTAATTTATTGCTTAATGAAGAAAGTAAACAAAATACTGCAGTTTTATTTAAGAAGATAGTTGATTTGTTAGAGCTTTCTACTTCTACTTACGAGAGTAAAATTGGTGATTTTTATACTTCGATGAGTAATGATAAGAGATTTATTATGTTAGATGATGGAACTTGGGATCTTCGTAAGAATCATAAGTCTAGTGTTAGTTTAGATAGTAATATAGATGATTATGACGATGATGATTCTGATGAACTTTATGATGATTATGAATCTTCGTTTGAAGAAGACAATTATGATGATAATGATCAAGATGATGATATTTCTGATGTTACTGAAGAATACAAGAATCTTGTTATTGTTGATGAAGAAGATTTAGAAAATGAACAATAATTTTATTTATTGTTTGAGGTGATATTATGATAGATAGATTGGAAAATATATTAAAGAAGTATAATGAGCTTACTGACGAGATTTCAAAGCCAGAGGTAATTTCTGATATTAGTCTTCTTACTAAGTTATCCAAGGAGCATAGTGCTTTGTCTGAAGTTGTTACTGTTTATAAAAAGTATAAGGAAGTTATTGGTTTAATTAGTGATGATGAGGAGTTACTCAATGATAGTGAGCTTAAAGATATTGCTAAAGAAGAACTTTCTTCTTTATATGAACTTAAGGAGTCTTTGGAAAAAAACTTGGAAATTTTGCTTCTTCCTAAGGATGAAAATGATGGTAAGAATGTAATAATGGAAATACGTGGTGCTGCTGGAGGAGACGAGGCTAATATTTTTGCTGGAGATCTTTTTCGTATGTATCAAAAGTATGCTGAGTCTCTTGGGTATAAAATTGAGGTTTTGAATGCAGTTGATGGTACGAATGGCGGTTTTTCTCAGATAGAGTTTATGGTAAAAGGTGAAGGTGCTTATTCAAGACTTAAGTATGAAAGTGGTGCTCATAGGGTGCAAAGGATACCTGTTACAGAATCGCAAGGAAGAGTTCATACTAGTACTGCTACAGTGGTAGTGATGCCAGAGCAAGAGGATTTGGAAATTGAAGTTAAAGAGTCTGACATAAAGGTTGACGTTTATCGAAGTGGTGGTGCCGGAGGACAAAGTGTTAATACTACTGATAGTGCGGTTAGAATGACACATTTGCCTACTGGAATAGTTGTTACATGTCAGAATGAAAGAAGCCAATTACAAAATAAAGAAAAGGCGTTACAAATACTTAAAACTAAGATTTATGAGGAAACTATTAGAAAGCAAGAAGAAGAACAGGGTGCTTCTAGAAGGAGTAAGATAGGAACTGGGGATAGATCGGAAAAGATTAGAACTTATAACTATCCTCAAAATAGGGTTACTGATCATAGAATAGGTCTTACTTTGAATAAGTTAGATAGAATTATGGAAGGTGATCTTGGTGATATTATTGATGCTCTTATAAATGAAGACCAAAAGAGGAAACTTTCAGAAAATGAAGATTAGGGATGTTATATATAAAAATGACAAGATAAATCTAGATAAAAAAAGACTTGCTATGGGGCAAGTTTTGTCTTTATCTAACGTGGATTTGTCTTTGAAGCTTGATGACTCTTTGTCTTTGGGTTGCTATATTAAGTATAAGAGTGTTCTTAGAAAGCTTGTGCGAGGGGTACCTATTCAATATATTTGTCATAAAGCATATTTTTATAATAGATGGTTTAAGGTTAATAGAAACACTTTAATTCCTAGAGTTGAGACGGAATATTTGGTTCTTGAAACTAAGAAGTTGATTGATAAGTATTTTTCTTCTGATGTTAGTATTCTTGATATTGGTACTGGCAGTGGAATTATTGCAATTACTCTTGCTTCTTTTAGTGATAAGTATGATGTTTGTGCTACTGATATTTCGTCTTCGGCTTTAAAAGTTGCTAAGTATAATGACAATCTTTCTCAGGTTAAGTTTATTCATACTGATTTGTATAAGGGCATTAATAGAAAGTTTGATGTTGTTATTAGTAATCCACCTTATATAAAGGAGGGGTCTTGTTTTGTGTCTTCTTCTGTTGATAAGTATGAACCGCATATTGCTCTTTATGGTGGTGATGATGGGCTTTTGTTTTATAGAAGAATTTTTAAAGATATTAAGAGTATTGTTAATAAGAAAAATATTATTTGTTTTGAAACTGGTGAGAATCAAAATGATTTGATTGAGGAGATGGCTTTTGATTATTTTCCTGATGCAAAAATCATTAAGAAAAATGATTTGAATGGTTTTAATAGATATATTTTTATAATAAATGAATAAATCTTTTATATTTGTATCATTATGTATGTAGGTGATATAAATGAAAAGATTTTTTCTTATATTGATTTGTTTTTTAGTACTTGTTATTTATGTTAATAAGTTTAATTCTAATTATTATGTTATTCCTGATGATTCAATTAGGATAAGGATTATTGCTAATAGTGATAGTTTTGATGATCAATATATTAAGATAAAGATTAAACAACTTATTGAACCTGTTATTTCTTCTGATCTTAAGGAGAGTACTTCTTTGGATGAATCGCGTTTGGTTGTTCTTGATAATTTAGATAAATATAATAGCTTGATAGGTAACTATTTAAAAAAAGGTAATTATAACCAAAAGTTCTCTATTAATTATGGAGATAATTATTTTCCTGAAAAGGAATATAAGGGTGTTAAGTATGAGAGTGGTTATTATGAATCACTTGTTATTAAGCTTGGTGAGGCTAAAGGTGAAAATTGGTGGTGTGTTATGTTTCCTCCGATTTGTTCTTTAGAAGTGGAGGAGAATGATGATATTCAGTATAAGGTTTTTGTTAAAGAATTGTTTGATAAGTATATGAAATAAAAAAGTTTTGATATTTTCTTAAATGTTTAATTTTAGAGTAAATATAATAATTAACTTAGTAAGACGTTTTATTTGTTAAAAAAACTGATGTTTTTGCTAAAATAAGGGAAAAAAAGAGGGTTAAAGCTTTCTTTTTTTTTTTATTTGTTGTAAAATATTTGTTGGAGGGATTAACATGGCGATTTTAAAAAAGATGATAGATCATGAATA
>JABLTK010047258.1_pt1 | contig 127975 bp, 113 predicted proteins | sample 7160131 | NCBI WGS metagenome assembly JABLTK01 (sample SAMN14651221, study PRJNA627086) | human gut metagenome | isolation source: feces | host: Homo sapiens | reverse complement strand
GCGTTCGCGATGCCTGCCGGAGGGGTTGCGGTAACCATGGTCATGGGGATTCCTTTCTCTTCGGTTCGGTATATCCCCATGATGCGGCGCTCGCGAAAACGGAGCCATCGAAGCAGCTTACCGCAATCTTACGATCTTGTAAGATTAGCGGCCAAGTCCATGCGCGTGCGGTCAAACGGAAAGATCAACGTAACGGCCGTACCCTGCCCTTCTTCCGAAGAAATACGCAGGCCAAGCCCCATTCTTTCGCAGGCAACAGCAGCCAAATACAAACCCATACCCGTTGCCTTGTGATGGGCGCGTCCCCTGCTTCCCGTAAAGCCGCGATCGAACACACGTGGCACATCGGCAGCGGGAATGCCATCGCCATCATCGCTGATAATCAGCTCGATACAGCCACCTTTTGTGCCTGCATCCCTCACCGCACCTTCAAAGCGGATAGTCTTCGCACCGTATTTCGCTGAGTTTTCCAGAGCCTGACCGATGATGAAATCGGTCCATTTCGCGTCGGCAAGCACTTCGAGCGCATCGACGATCGCGAAATCGAGCGAGACTCCCGCACCGATCAGCATGCGGGACCGTTGACGGCACGCTTTGCGCGCGATGGCAACAAGGTTAAGCTCCTCGATGGAAAAATCTTCGCTCAAGGTTGCCGAACGCGCATAGTAGAGTGCCTGCTCGACGCGCGACTCGATGCGATCGAGGTCGCCGCGGACTTCGTTGATCTCAGGCCCATGAAGGTTCGACAGCGCCAGTTGCGCCGATGCAATGGGCGTTTTGGTTTCGTGCACCCACAACTCGATATAGTCGCGATATTCCTTCATGTCGCGAGAGCGGGCGGCAAGCTCATCAGAAGCCGCCTTGCCCTGCACGGCAAGCGCGCGATAGGCGATAGAGCCTTCCAAAGTTCGCGGCTCGTCCAAAATCGAAGAGAGATACCGTGCATTTTCGGGTGAATTGCAGAACAGATCCAACTGCTGGTAGAACTTACGATCGCGCAAAAACCCAGCATCGAGCACAATGCAGGCAAATAGAGCTTCACAGACGGTAACGAGCACAATTACGGAGACGTTCGAACCAGTGACCACCAGAATGCCCGCCACCACAGCCATCAGGGCAGCCATAGCGAGCACAAACCCTAAATGTGAGCGAAAATACGCCCAGAACGAGTATGCTCGCTCGGCGTAGCCGTCGGCAAGCAGCTCCAATTCGCGCGGTGAACTGACAGATGAATGCGGCACCACCTCAAGCGCCGAATCGGGCGAAGACGAAACGGGCGTTGATTCGCTTTCCAGACCAGACAGCGAATCAATCACGGGCTTTTCCTGCGCGGAGCCGCTCATCGAACCACATAGCCCAAGCCGCGGCGGGTGGTGATGAAGTCATCGGGCACATCGATAGATTGCAGACTGCGGCGCAAACGATTCACGTTCACGGTAAGCGTGTTGTCGTCGACAAACACGTCGGTTTGCCACAGCTCGTCCATCAGCTCGCTGCGCGAGATGATGGAGCCTGCGTTTTCCATAAGAATGCGCAAGATCAAAAGCTCGTTACGAGACAATTCCACGCTGTTGCCGCGATACGAGACTTCCGCCCGCACGGGATCGAGCGAGACGCCACCGTGCTCAAGCCGCTTGCGCGCCGGATCGGCAGAGCCACTTCGAGCCAGTGCGCGATCAATACGGGCAAGCAACACAGCGGGGCGATAGGGCTTCACCACGTAATCATCCGCACCAACGCTCATGCTCATAACCTCATCGAACTCGCTATCGGAAGAAGTAAGCACAATGATGGGAACGTTGCTTTCCTGACGAATAGAGCGACAGATCTCGTGTCCATACGCGCTGGGAAGAGACAGATCAAGCAAAACACAATCAGGGGAAGCGGTAAGGGCTTCGGCTGCAGCGTTTTCAAATGACTCGCAGCAAACGCATTCATGCCCCTTAAGCTGGAGCATACGCACAAGATTCTCCCGCAAAGAGACATCGTCTTCGACGATGAGCAAACGCGCCATCGATCCCCTTTCTTCGCATCAAACGAATGAATCGATGATAGCGCAATGAAAAAGTCAGCCAGCATTTCGTTATCGAAACATATTCGCTGCGCGATTGTGGTCCTTGAAACAATGAGTGCCTATCTCGCGCTTCTTGGACTCTCCCCGCCAATGCAGGACAACGCGCTTCCCCTAAACAGATACGATACACTAGAATAAAAACGATATTGACGTGGCACTATATACTGTCCGCCTAATCGGGAACACGAAGGAATAAGGTACATGGAAGAGAATAAGAAAGAAGGCAACACCGCCCCAAAGGCAGAGACTGAAAAGCAGAAGGCAACACCCGCCGATCAGGATCAGGTTGCCACAGCTTCAGAATCCGCTACAACGAAGGTCTCTGAGAACAAGCAGGGGGGGTCAAGCCCGCACCACAAAATAAGCGAAATGCCCTAATAGCAATTGGTTGCGTAATAGCAGCCCTGCTCGTAGCCGTTGGTGTATACGCCTGCGCTAACGCCTCCCATCAAGATCAAAAGAGCGAGCTCGCCGCAGCCGAGGTGAAGCAGACAGAGGATCCGACTATCCACGCAAAGGTCAACTGCGATGGCTGGAACCAGGACACCTCCACGCCTATCGTGCTGAGCATCTACCAGGGCGACGTCAAGGACACGCTCACCAGCACCGATGAGAATGTCACCGCCCCCGACCCGATGGCAGAGAAGCAGGTGGTTGCAGGCGAGGACACCGAGATCACCGAGATCACCGAGAAGGGAACCTACACCCTTGCGATAGTCGGCTCCCCGATGCTCGATGACGGCACGATCTTCGATCTTCCTGAACCTCAGGTAATCGAGTACGACGGCGAGCACGGGGCATCCATCGAGATGACGCTTACGCCCAAGGCAGCCGAGAACGTAACCGAGGCAGACATCGCAGCCGCCCAGGCAGCGGCAGTGGCAGCCGGTACGGACGCCGGAAAGGCCTCCAATGCCGCCAACGCCGCCAACAGCAAGGCATCGAGCGCCCAGGGCGGAAACGTCGCAGCAGGCAACAGCACCGCCGCCTCGAAGAACAACAGCAACAAAACCGGCGTAACCGCCCCAAGCCAAGGAAATCAGGGAGGCAACACCGGCAGCAACCAAGGCGGAAGCACTCAGTCCCATCAGCATAACTGGGTTGCTAAAACACTGCATCATGATGCAGTTTACGAGAATCAAACTACCTATGTTCATCATGATGCAGTGACTAAAGATGTAATGGTTTGCAACGACTGCGGTGCAGAAGGTATAGATAGGGCTCATTTGAAGCAGGAAACTATGAACGGTGGTTCTGGTGGCTATCACGTAATCAAAAAGACGATTACAGCAGCATATGACGAGCCTGTTACAAAGTCCGTGCTAGTGTCTGCAGCCTATGATGAAACCGTTGGTTATTATTGCCCGATCTGCGGCGCTACAAAATCGCGATAGCACAGTCTCACAATAATGTGCTGCACTGTGACTATCGTTGCAAAATATTGCTCTTCTTGCGGAGCGAAAAGAGCAATATGCTAATGCCACAACCAGCGATGAGTTCACAACAGCCTCAGCAGCAAAAGAGCCACAGGGTCGAAACCCCGTGGCTCTTTCCATATACGCAACCGATTGCAGACATAAAACCTGCTAACAATCGCTTTCCGCCGATTGAACACGGCTATCCAGCAATCATGGTATTTCGGACGCGCTTTATTGTTTCGCCTCAAGCGGCAAAAGGCACTCGCCCCTGACAAACCCTGTTAAACAACGGGAACAGGCGTACCCTGCCCCTCGATCTTCACCGAACCGTAGAAGGTAGCCTCAGGAAATACCTCACGAATAGAGTGCTTTTCATCCAAGAACGGTAAGTCAACGAATTCACGCACCGAAGCAACCAACTCACTGCAATCGGGGAAATGGCCCTTGTCGTTCAATTCGTTGGTGTCCTGCGCACGCCAATAGATGTCGTTTGCATCGGTAAGATAGTAGGTGAGTTCACGCCACTGCATATATGCGCAGTGAGCTCCCATCAGGTAGTTCACCAGTTCATCCGCATCCGCAAGCTGCAACGCCTCGTCAGATTGCCTTCCCATATGTTCCTCCTTGTTTTTTAGGACGCATCCCTCTGCGCCCCTTTCCTATCAATTTGCGAATGCTCCGTCTAAACATTCGCGTCAATCCATCAGTTCTTCTTCGTCGGATCTTTACGACGAACACGCAGAATGTCTTGTGGTTCCAGTTCAAAAGAAGAGGTAAACGCATAAGGCGCCATGGCCTTGCATGCCACTTCGGAGGGCACTTCCGCCCCGTCGTAGAGCTCGGCCAAACCCTGAACCTTAATGGTTCGAATGGGCTTATGGGGGCTTAGAACCTCCAGCTCGTCACCTTCATAAAAGCGGTTGCGGCACTTTACCTTCACGCGCCATTGACCCTGTTCGGCTGCCGCCGAGGAAACCACTTCCCCCACCCAATCGCAAAGTTGTACATAAATGTCGTTGTCGGTAGTCTGCTCGGCATCCCCATAATAAAAGCCCGTTGAATAGGGTCGATGCGAGATGATCTCAAGCTCATGCTCCCACAGGGATGACGGCTCGCCATCAAGCACATGGCGATACGCATTTACCACCGTTGCCACATAGAAAGCCTTTTTCACGCGGCCTTCGATTTTTACCGAAGAAACGCCCGCCGCAGCAAGGTCGTCAAGATGCGCAAGCATGTTCAGATCCTTGGAATTCAGCAGATACGTGCCGCCATCGCTCTCTTCTATGCCGAAGCGCTGGTCAGGGCGAGAAAGCTCCTTCAGCTCATATTCCCAACGACACGGCTGAACACATTGCCCTTTGTTGGCATGACGGCCGGTAAGGTAATCGCTGATAAGGCAACGACCCGAAATAGCCATGCACATGGCACCGTGCACAAACACCTCTATCTCCATATCGGAGGGAATAGCTTTACGCATAGCGGCGATTTCCGCCACTGACATCTCGCGGGCGCACACCACGCGGCGAGCACCAAGGCGATACCACATAAGCGCAGCTTCAGCGTTTGACACCGATGCTTGCGTGGAAACATGAATGGCAACCGAGGGCGCATGCTGCTGCACTACCGACATAACGCCCAAATCGCTCACAATGGCAGCATCGACGCCCGCAGCTTCCATGGCTTGAGCGTATTCGGGAAGAGCCGCCAGGTCTTCATCGTGGGCGTAGGCATTGCAGGTAACGTACACACGTGCACCAGCGCTGTGGGCCAACTCAACGGCACGAGGCAAATCTTCCAGCGAGAAATTGCTGGCACGGGCGCGCAGGCCGAAGCGGTCGCACGCAAGGTACACCGCGTCGGCCCCGAAGTGAAGCGCATATTCAAGCTGCTCCCACCCGCCGGCGGGAGCAAGCAATTCCGGTTTGTTCGTTTCGCTCTGCACGGACATTTAGAACGTACGCGAGAACTTGTTGTTTCGGGCGGCACGCTTCACGAATGCCAACGCCTCGGTAAGCGTAGCGAAGGGAACCTTGGTCTTTTCAGATTCGCCACGACGCTTAACCTCGACCACGCCTTCCTTTACGCCGCGCTTGCCCACGACAACTTGAACAGGCCAGCCGATAAGGTCGGCATCGGCAAACTTGACACCAGCGCGCTCGTCGCGGTCGTCCAGCACAACCTCAATACCCTGTTCAGCGAGTTCCTTGGCAATGCGCTCGGCAACCGGGAACACCTCTTCGTCACCAACGGTAAGAGGAATAACGCAAACGTGAGCCGGCGCTACGGACATAGGCCAGATGATGCCGTCTTCGTCGTTGTGCTGTTCAACGATAGCCGCCAGCATACGGGAAACGCCCACACCATAGCAGCCCATAAGGAAGTTCTGGTCTACACCATTTTCGTCTGAGTACACCGCGCCCATGGTCTTGGAGTACTTGTCGCCCAGCTGGAATACCTGGGAAACCTCGATACCACGCGCACCCTGCAGGGCAGCACCGCACTTCGGGCAGGCATCGCCCGGCATTACGAGCGAAAGGTCAGCCCACTCGTCTACCTGGAAATCTTCGCCATGCTTGGCGCCCACAAAATGGAAGCCGTCTTCATTTGCGCCCACTACCCAGCGCTCAATGTTCTTCAAGTTCACGTCACCGATGACCTTGATACCCTCGGGAAGTCCCTTCGGACCAATCGAGCCCTTGTGAAGACCTGCAGCCTCAAGCTCTTCGTCGGTAAGCAGGGTAAAGCCATTTACCACGCGCTCTGCCTTGATTTCATTCAGTTCGTGATCGCCGGGGATAAAGAGAGCGAAGATAGCCCCCTCGGCGTCCTTGCCCACCATAGCCTTAACCGTGGCAGCCTCTTCAATGCCGAGGAACTTCGCAAGGCTTTCGATGGAGGAAACGCCCGGGGTTTCAACCTTCTTGCATTCAGCGGCGGCATACTCAACCGGATGGGCATGGCATACGCCTGCTTCGTTGTTTGCCGCGTAATCGCAATCGGGACAATAAACCAAATCATCTTCGCCGGCTTCTGCCAACGCATGGAACTCGCACGTTACGCTGCCGCCAATCTGGCCACCATCGGCAACAACAGGGCGGTAATCAAGGCCACAACGCTCGCAGATGCGACCGTAGGCATCGTACATTTCATCGTAGGTTTTCTGCAGGGATTCCTGGCTGGAATGGAAGCTGTATGCGTCCTTCATAACGAATTCGCGACTGCGCAGCAGGCCAAAACGGGGGCGAATCTCATCGCGGAACTTCGTCTGAATTTGATAGAGCGTCATGGGGAGCTGACGGTAGGAACGCAGCTCGCTGCGGACGATGGAGGTTACCAGTTCTTCGTGGGTTGGTCCGAGGCAGAAGCCACGACCATGGCGATCTTCCAGTCGCATAAGCTCAGGGCCGTAATCGTTCCAACGGCCCGATTCGTGCCACAGCTCACCAGGCTGCAGTGCCGGCATGAGAATCTCATGAGCACCGATGGCATTCATTTCTTCACGCACGATATTCTCGATCTTGGTAAGGACGCGCATGCCCAAGGGCAGGAAGGTGTACACGCCACCTGCGACTTTCCTGATCATGCCTGCGCGAACAAGCAAACGATGGCTTGCGATCTCGGCATCGGCGGGGTCTTCTTTCAACGTGGGAGCATACTGCTGGCTCAAACGCATGATTTCCATTACAGATTTCCTATCTCTTCCATAAGTACATCAACGATAGCGGCCTCTTCGACCTTGCGCAAGGTTTTGCCGTGGGCGAATACCACGCCAGATCCCTTTCCGCACGCAACACCGATATCCGCGTCGGCTGCTTCACCGGGACCGTTCACCACGCATCCCATGACTGCCACCTGGATGGGACGATGCACATCGCGCAACCGCTTTTCCACTTCCTGAGCAATAGGGATCAGGTCAACCTGGCAGCGACCGCAGGTGGGGCAGCTTACCAATTCAGGATCGCGGCGACGCAGGCCCAATGCGGAAAGCAACGTCCAGCAGGCGCGCACTTCTTCAGTAGGATCGTCGGTCAAGGAGATGCGCATGGTATCCCCTATTCCCTGCTCCAAAAGAATGCCCAGGCCGCTCGCAGATTTGATAAGACCCTGAAACAAAGTGCCCGCCTCGGTAACACCGATATGCAGGGGAACTTCAGGCATCCTTTGCGAAAGCAGGCGATACGTTGCCACCGTGGTAGGCACATCATGGGCCTTGGCGGAAACCACCACATCATAGAATCCTTGGCCATGGCAGAATTCCACGTATGCGGTAGCCGATTCAACAAGCTTTTCGGGCAAGGTTAAGTCGCTGCGTTCCGCCAACGCAGAATCGAGCGAGCCCGCATTAACTCCTATGCGAATAGGAATACCAGCTGCTTTGGCAGCTTGAAGCACCGGGACGGTAGCCTCCAGGCCGCCGATATTGCCAGGGTTGATGCGCAGCTTTGCAGCACCGCGACGAGCAGCTTCTATGGCAAGCTCAGCGCTGAAATGAATATCTGCAACAACTGGCAAAGGAGACTTTTTGCAGATCTCCTCGAAGAAATCCAGGTCGGCCTTATGAGGAACGGCGATGCGTACCACCTCGCAGCCGGCTTCTTGCAGGCGGTTGATCTGACTCAGGTTCCCCTTCACATCGGCAAGGGGCAGATTAAGCATCGATTGAACCACGCAGGGAGCACCGCCGCCCAAAGCGACAGAACCTACCATGACCTGACGTGTTTTTGCGTTGGGAGCAGTATTCGCCATGTATTAGCTCCAATTCCCAAATATGAATCGTTGAACATCTTGATTGACCATAACCAAGAAGAATCCGGTAAAGAGCACGATGCCCACGGTAGACATATAGCCCAAGGCGCGAAGCGAAACTACCTTACGAGATACCTTCTGGAATATTTCCACCACAAATCGGCCGCCGTCAAGCGGGGGAATGGGGAGCATGTTCATGAGGCCCAAGGATGCAGAGATAATGGCCGTGAAGAACAGGAAATTCAAGAAGCCCGCATCCAAAGCGCTTTTCGACATAACCGCAATGCCCACCACCGAAGTTGATTGGGAGACGGTTTGCGCTGCAGTTGCGGGATTGAATAGCGCCGCAATTGCGCTTACCACCATGCCGAGGTATTTGAACCCCATTGCAATGGCTTCCCAAGGAGTCCAGGTGTAATGGAACGTTTCGCCAGTTTGCGTGTTCTGAAGATCGAGCCCCATAACGGAGTAGATGAGAATAAACACCAAGAACACCCAGAACAGATTCATGAATGGACCTGCGAGCAAGATGGTACAGCGCTTCCAGAATGGCAACGTGCAGTATTGTTGCGCCCTTTCCGAGGCAAAAAACTCCTCGTTGCTGGAAATAGTGCGAGGCTGTCCTTCCTCAAACCCGTTTTTAGCTGGTGTGCGGTACACATTGTGCTCGTCCTTGCGACGGGGACGTTTGAGCGAACCCCAGTCACACAGCTCTTCGAGCAAATCGTAGGCTTCTTGGTCGGTAAGAAACAAGTCGTGGGCAACATCTTCCATATACACGGTGCCCTTGCGATAAGCATAGCCCAGAACGCGCTTCAGGTGGGGGCTGTTGCTAGGAGGAGCCATGCCGCAAACACTCGCATAGCCGCCCAGCGGAACGGCAGTGATACCGAAGCGCGTTTCTCCGCGGGTGAAGCCAATCGAGGGGCCAGGCAAACCAATCATGAATTCGCTTACGCGCACCCCGCATGCACGTGCAGCAAGATAATGGCCACCTTCGTGGATGAATACAAGAAACCCCAAAAGAAGGGTTACCGTTATGAGCATGATAAGTATATCCATGATGCTCATTATATTTGAGCATCATGGCGCTCCCGCTCCAATTCATACGAACTGCAGCCGCCCCGCCAGCTAACGCGCAAACGAGCCACGAAAACGGCTCTATGTGTGTTTTTGCGGCAGCAAGCAAATACGTACGGCTGAAGCCATTGACCGCATAACTGCTGCACGAAAAAGCCCCCTCGATTCCATTAGAAGAGCTATCCATCACTTCCCTTAGCGTCAGCGACGACAGACAGCCCACCCGACAGGAACGAGGGGACAACTAGCTAAAGTGCACTTCTAGCGGGCAGATACCCATGCACGTGCGCAGCTACGAGCCCATGCGTCAACCTCAAGAAGCTGCTCGATGCTCATTACTTGCTGGACGCCGCGCGCCTCATGTTGCGACATTACGGCCTCAACGCATTCAGCAATACCCAAATATGGCAGCTTTTCCTCCAAAAACGAGGCTACCGCCACTTCGTTGGCGGCATTCATCGCACACGGCAAAGTGCCGCTCACCCTGCCAGCGTGGTAGGCCAAGGCAAGGCAACGGAACGTTTCTGTATCAGGCGCAGCAAAATCAAGAGAACCCAACATCCGAAAATCAAGCGACTCAACCGGGGCGTCCCAGCGCTCAGGGTAGCTGAGCGCGAATTGAATGGGAATGCGCATATCAGTAGTGCCAAGATGCGCCTTTACGCTTCCATCAGTGAATTCGACCATGGAATGAATAGCACTTTGCGGCTGAACCACAACCTCGATGCGGTCGTACGGCATCTGGAACAGATGATGCGCCTCGATTACCTCAAGACCCTTGTTCATAAGGGTAGATGAGTCGATAGAGATTTTCTTGCCCATATTCCACGTAGGATGAGCCAAAGCCTGAGCAGGGGTAATGTTCTCCAGATCGGAACGTTTCTTCCCGCGGAATGGACCACCCGACGCGGTTACCCACAGCTTGCTTACTTCACGGGGGTCTTCGCCCAAAAGGCACTGATATATGGCACCATGTTCGGAATCGATGGGCATCAACATGCCAGGCTCGGTTGCCATGGGCATGATAAGATTGCCACCCACTACCAACGACTCCTTATTGGCAAGGGCAAGAACCTTGCCCGCGCGAAGCGTTTCATAGCTTGCCTGCAAACCAGCAGCACCCACCAAGGCGTTCACTACCACATCGGCCTCTTCAAGATGAACCATCTCACGGACCGCATCAGACCCAAAGCCGATGCTTCCCTTTGTGCCGACAAAGCCTGCAGCCTGCTCTTCCAGCTCAGCCACGACCGAAGCGCTAACCGCTTCTGGCTTACCGAGGGCCAAATGCCCCACGTTGAATTCTTTAGCCTGAGCCAGCAGTTCGGCACCACGTGTACCTGCAGCCAAGCCAACGATTTTCAAGCGATCGGGATGACGGCGCGCCACATCAAGCGTCTGAACGCCAATGGAGCCCGTTGAGCCCAAAACAACGACGCGTCGCTGAGAAGCGACGCGGACCTGAGGGGATACGTTAGATTGCATAAGGAATGCAGCCTCCTAGAACAAGCATGATGGTACCCGTAAGGATTACCAGGAACTGCGAATCGCACCTATCGAGCAAACCGCCATGACCTGGCATAATGGTGCCCGAATCCTTGAAGCCGGAATTGCGTTTGATGCGGCTTTCCACCAAGTCGCCCAAAACGCCCGAAAGCCCATTTATCAAGCCGAACACCAATGCTTGCGGAATAGACATGGTTACCCCGGGAATAAGCGTGAGCAAGCACCAGAACCCCATGGCCACAACAAGGCCGGCTATGAAGCCTTCCCAGCTTTTCTTTGGGGAGATATGGGGCGCAAGCTTGTGCTTACCGATCGCCGATCCGACCAGATAGGCAAAGGCATCGTTGCCCCAAACGCTGGCAAACAAGCCCAAAACCAAAACCGCGCCCCAGAATTCGGGAAGCGATACGCGTAGCAACATGGCGCATGACATGATGACGCCTGTGTACACCGCGCCGAATAGGCTTACCGCAACATCGCTGATTCGTGCGGGTTGCCAAAAGACGTACCAAACAAGCAAGGTCAATACGAAGATGGCGAACACCACAACCACGCCGGAAATGCCAGATACCCAAGTAGCAAGCGGGAATAACGCGGCGGCACAGATTCCCAAAAACTCATTGGGTAACTTGGCATCAGATCGCAGCATGTAATAAAACTCACCTGCGCAGATAGCGCTGAGCACCGAAAGGTATATTGCCGTAGATACCTCAGATGCCCAAATACACACCACCGTAAGAAGGATATACACCGCGCCTGTTGCAGTACGTACCATCAGATTGCTGGGGTGCTTTACTTTTTCAGGCATCTTCGCTGCAGCGGCGTTCTTCACCTTGGTAGAACGCTTTTCTTCACCAGGAAGCTCGATCGCGGGAAATTCCTCAGGCTCCGTGGTAAGGCCAGGATGCGCCTGGGCATCCTCTCGCATAAACGGCTTGCGCACACGCGTCTTCGTCATGCACTACACCGCCCCAAAACGACGATCGCGTGATTGGAATTCAAGCAATGCCCTCAAGAAATCATAGCGATTAAAGTCGGGCCACAGCACATCGGTGCATACGAACTCAGAATAGGCAATTTGCCACAGCAGAAAATTGCTTATTCTCATTTCGCCCGAAGTGCGAATAAGCAAATCGGGATCGGGAATATCAGCGGTATCGAGGCCCTGCTCGAATAGTTCTTCGGTAAGAACCAGCTCTTCTCCCTTTTCGTGGGCGGCAATAGCAGCATCCGCATATGCCTGGGCTGCATTCATCATTTCCTGACGCGAGCCGTAGTTCACGGCAACCACTAAGGTCATACCATCGTTATTGCGGGTTTTTTCCCATGCAGCGTCAAAAGCATCACGCGTTTCCTTGGGAAGCATGGAAAGATCGCCAATGGTGCGAACGCGCACATGCTCTTCATGTAGACCGTCCACTTCCGCCAACATGGTTTTGGCGAACAACTCCATCAGGCCGCTTACCTCTTCCTTCGGACGCTTCCAATTCTCTGTGGAGAACGAATAGATGGTGAGGTAGTCTACGCCGCAATCGTTGGCGCAGCGGATGGTTTCGCGCACCGCTTCGATCCCGGCTTTATGACCGCGAAGTCGGTTTAATGCACGCTTTTTTGCCCAACGCCCATTGCCGTCCATGATGACAGCGACATGGCGGGGTATGCGACTCTGGTCAAGCGCTTTAGGATCTATCCCCATAGGCGGATCAGGGAATATGTACTCGAGTGGTTGCCTCATTCCGCTCCTCCTTGCAAACCCCGCACATGCAAAACACGCCCGCCAGATGACCTGGCGGGCAGAAATTCAAAATCATCAGGCAGCGAAAACCGATAAAGGGCAAGAACACGGATCAGCTTCTGAGTTGCCTTTTCCGAATGAAACCCTACCGTGTTATCGACAGCGCAAAGAGCGCGTTCTCTGCCCCATGGATATCTTTGCCCTCAGAAAAGAAGACAAAACTAGATGGACATCAGCTCTTCTTCTTTTTTGGCAAGATGAGCGTCAATCTTAGCGATGGCAGCATCGGTAAGCTTCTGGATTTCAGCCTCGGCACGACGCTGCTCGTCTTCGGGAAGGCCATCGTTTTTTACGGCCTTCTCGACGGCAGTGTTGGCATCGCGGCGAGCGTTGCGTACCGCCACACGGCTTTCCTCGGCGTAGGCACGGCATTCCTTTACGAATTCCTTACGACGTTCCTCGGTAAGGGGCGGGAAGGAAAGGCGGATTACCGAACCGTCGTTGTTAGGCATAACACCCAGGTTTGCCTCCTGGATAGCATGGTCGATACCGCCAAGAGCCGACTTGTCCCACGGCTCGATAACGAGGGTGTGGGCATCAGGCGTTTTGATAGCAGCCATCTGGTTGACGGGGGTCGGAACGCCATAGTAATCGGCCTTAACACGGTCGAGGATCATGGCACTAGCGCGGCCAGTGCGAACAGAAGCAAAGTTGGAAAGCAGCTGCTGCTCAGCGCCTGCCATACGCTCTGCTGCTTTATCCATGATTTCCTTGGTCATCTTGGGTCCTTCCCCTTTGATTAGCATTGTTGTGATGCCTGCAAATCAGGCACGGTGAAAGTAGGTTTACGCGGTAACGGTAGTACCGATGTTTTCGCCCTTCAGGATGCGTGAAATGTTGCCAGGAACCATCAGGTCGAATACCAGGATGGGAAGCTTGTTGTCCATGCACAGCGAAGTTGCCGTGGAATCCATAACATGGAGCTCACGAGAAAGAACCTCGAGGTAGCTAATGGTTTCGAAGCGCTTAGCATCAGGATTGGTTACCGGATCGGCATCGTAGATGCCATCGACCTTGGTGGCCTTCATCAGGCACTCAGCATTGATTTCGCATGCGCGCAGAGCCGCCGTGGTGTCGGTGGTGAAGTAAGGATTGCCCGTGCCAGCTGCGAAAATAACAACATAGCCCTTTTCAAGGTGATGCACGGCACGACGGCGAATATAAGGCTCGGAAACCTGGCGCATCTCGATAGCGCTCATTACACGCGTGGGGATGCCATGGCGCTCGAAAGCGTCTTGGAGAGCAAGTGCATTCATGCAGGTGGCAAGCATACCGATGTAGTCAGCCTGAGCACGATCCATGCCTTCCGCAGAGCCAGCAAGACCACGGAAGATATTGCCGCCGCCAACGGTTACAGCAAGCTGGATTCCGTCATCAACGATTTCCTTGATCTGAACAGCCAGCTCTTCAACGACCTTAGGATCAATACCGTAGCCGGCCTCTCCCATCAATGCTTCGCCAGAGAGCTTCAGGAGAACACGCTTGTACTTATAGTCAGATGCCATGGGCATTTCCTTTCATAGCCTGTATCTTTGCCATATTACCGTAAAACGCGCATCACGTTCGGACGCAACACAAAAAGGCTGCGACATTGCGCCGCAGCCCCTCAAAGCTCATAGCATCTTGCCTTACAGACCAGCGTGGACGGTATCGAGCACCTTCGCCAAATCGGCAATGCCAACCTGACCCGGAGCCGATGCCTGTGCAGCCGCCCCAAACGTTGCAGCGCTGCCGTACGATTCACCAGCCAAGCGGCTCACTACGCCCATGCCGCCCATGCTCATAGTGATAAGCGGGTGCTCAGTGTGATTTTCGAACATATCACGCGTGGCATCCATCAAGGTAAGCACGTCTGCACGACACTGCGGCATCAATGCGATCTTGAGGATGTCGGCACCTTGATCCTGCATCTTGCACAGACGGGAAACGATTTCTTCCTTGGGAGGCGTTTTCTCGAAATCGTGGTTCGAGGCAATTACGAATACCCCAGCCGCATGAGCCGCCGAGATAATGCGCTCTACGACGTCATCGCCCATGAAAGCTTCAACGTCAATCAAATCGACAATGCCGCTTTCGGCGAGCGCAATGTTGATATTAGCATACAGCTCAGGCTCTGCCGGCTTTTCCCCGCCCTCTTTTGCGGTACGGAACGTCATGAGGATAGGCGTATCCTCACCTACCGCGGCACGAAGTTTCCGACCGCAATCAACAATCGAATCGACGTCATACGCTTCGTCAAGAAAGTCAATACGCCACTCAAGCACATCCACTGGAAGCGTCTTCGCAAACTGTGCCTGTTCTATCATTCCCGCAGCGTCAGAGCCGCATAGGGAGGTCATGATCTTCGGGCGACCCTCACCGAAAACCACCCCACGTGCGTTTACCGTTTTCATACCCAAGCTCCTTATCTCTTGATACTATTCATCGTAGTCGATACCCAGCGTTTCCTTCATGTATTCGATAGGCATAGGCTCACCCGTCCACAGTTCAAAGGCGGCAGAACCCTGGAAGAGCATCATGCCAAGGCCGTTCATCGTTTTGCAACCCGCCTCTTTTGCCATTTCGCGAAGCTTGGTAAGGCGAGGGGCATAGATGATATCCACGACGTTCAGCTCTGGGCGGAAATATGATTTGTCGGGCACCACCGATTGACCCTCAAGCGGCTTCATGCCTACTCCTGTTGCGTTCACGAACAGGTAGCTATCGTCCATTTCCTCTTTCAGCTTCTGAAGATCAGCCAAATCATAAAGGGTTGCCTTGCAGCTGGTCTGCGAGTTGATCTTCTGCACTGTTTCTTCTCCGCGATGGTAGAAATCATCTTTGCGGTTGAAAATGCTGATTTCAGATACCCCATCAAGCGCTGCCTGGATTTGGATTGCCGTGCCGGCACCGCCGCACCCCACGATGGTCATTTTCTTGCCGATTGGACTCATGCCGTTATCGGCAGCGGCCCGCATAAAGCCCACGCCGTCGGTAATGGTCCCCGTCAAATGCCCGTTATCGTTCACTACTGTATTTACCGCACCGCACATTTGAGCCGCAGGCGTGAGCTCGTCGAGATACTTCCCTACTAGTGTTTTGTTGGGCATAGAGATATTGGCTCCTCGCATCTTAAGTGTACGAAGGGCCTGAACACCTGCCTCGATTTCGTTTGCATCCACTTCAAACGCAAGGTAAGCATAGTCGTAACCCAATTTCGCAAATGCTTCGTTCTGCATAGCAGGCGAAGAAGAATGGCGAATCGGATACGCCATCAAACCGATAAGCTCAGTGTGGCCGGTTATTCGTTCAGACATGTGGTTCCCCTTTCCTAGATAAGAGCGCACATAGCGTGCTGCTCCTATAAAAAAACTCCCTGAACCAGAGCATAGCGCCTAATTGTTCAGGGAGTTTTAGCAATTATTTATCGCATTATACGTTTTATGAATCGGAACCGAGCGTTACCGAAACGGTGTTCTCCTGGCCGTTTCGGTTGAAGGTCACCTGCACGTTATCGCCTGCGTTGTGAGAACGTACCGCCAAAACCAAATCGGAAGAAGAGGAAATGGAGGCATCACCCAGTTTCGTGATGATGTCGCCTTCCTGAATGCCAGCATTAGCGGCAGAAGAACCAGCAGACACGCTTGTCACATAAGCGCCCGATTCAACTGGTAGATTGTATCGCTTTGCCAGCTGACTGTTAACCGTGGTCCCGGTAATACCGAGTTGTGCATGGGAGGGGGTTTTTCCGTCGATGATCTGCTGAGCGATGTTCATCGCATAATCAACGGGGATCGCGAAACCAACGCCTGAGCTGGAACCAGAAGCGGAGGCGATAAGCGTATTAACGCCAATGAGCTTACCGTCCTTGTCCACCAAAGCGCCACCAGAATTGCCCGGATTGATAGCGGCGTCGGTCTGGATCATATTGGTGTAAACGGCACTAGAGCCACTGCTGGAATCGTTCAAGGCAGACGTAGTACGGCTGGTAGCGGAAACTATACCGGTGGAAACAGACTGTTCAAGGCCGAAGGGGCTGCCCACGGCCATTACCCATTCACCAACGGCAAGATCGGACGAAGAGCCAACCTCGATAGCAGTAAGACCCGTTGCGTCGATCTTCAGCACCGCTAAGTCACTCGACTCATCGGTGCCCACCACTTGCGCGGTGTATTCTTCACCGCCAGCATTCACCTTCAGCTGGTCGGCGCCTTCGATAACGTGATAGTTAGTCAGAATGTAACCATCGGAAGATAGGATAATTCCCGAACCAAGGGAAGATTCTTCGAGCTCGTCGCTCGTCTGCCCCATCATGCCCATCATGGTTTGGCTGGACTGTTTGGTATACACATCAATGTTAACTACCGAAGGAAGGCATTTCTGGGAAACCGCTTCGGCAAGCGTTGTGTCTTCCCCGCTTACCGTGATGTTCGTCCCAGAACCACTACCCCCCAACACCGTAGCAGAAGTGGGGTGAATAAAGGAATAGACGCCCAATACCAGCGCACAGGCAACTGCGGCACCGCCAAAAGCAACGAGGAACGTCTTCAGAAGTGAAGGGGCCTTCTTCGTTGCTGTATCGGATTGCTGAGGGGTTGCACCCTGGTTCCCCCATCCATTAGGGGGAATGGGCGAGCCGGAGGAATTGCCTTGGTCGTTCATACGATACTCCTTGATTCAACAAATAGGTTCCGCGCTATGCGGAGCGGCTTACATGACTCAGAATAAAAACAAACGGAAGGCAAGATATAACCTGCCTTCCGTTTGTTAACGTTATGAAACCTTTTCAACAAAGCGCCTTTATTTTGCTTCCCACGCTAATCGTTAGAGCTGCTCTGGGTGCTCCCGTTTTTCGTGCTGGAGCTGGTCGAACCAGAGGTGGAGCTCGAGTTTGAGGAACTAGAGCTGCTCGACGAACCAGTGCTCGAAGAATCAGATGCGTTGGTCGAAGCGGCATCTTCGCTGTCAGATTCGCTCTTCGTGGACTGAATAACCTTCAGTGCGGAGATATCAGCCTGGTCGCCCAACCATTTCTTCTGGATAACGCTGATTACGCCGCCGTTCTTCAAAGAGCCCAGCGCCTCAGACACGGCTTTCTGCAGTTCAACATTGGTGGTGGGCGCAGCAATGCAGTAAGAAGAAGGATCCTGCAACAGTGCTACCGGATAAGCCTCAACCGAAGAAGAGTGAACCACATAGGCACCGATGGTGCTATCGGCAGCTACATAGTTCACCGAACCGGTCTGCAACGATTCGAAAGCGCCCTGGAGATCAGCGCTGTTACGCAGGCAGCTTTCGCCATAGTGATCGGTTACTTCCCATGCGCTCATGGAAGAAGACTGAGCTGCTACGGAGAATGAGCCGGACTGGGTGGGAGCCGTGGCGTTCTGGGTAAGCGAGAACAAAGCTACCGCAGAACTCATGTACGAATCGGACATCCAATATGCGGAATTCGACTTCGCAACACCCATGACAATGTCAACGTTATCCTTGGTAAAGGCGGTGTCTACCGAAGAACCGACATCCACTAATTCGAGTTTAAGGCCCAGTTCGTCAGCAAGGGCAGCCGCGATATCGACATCGATGCCAACGATGCTGCCGGAAGACTCCGCAGCATAGGGGGCATTGGACGCGTTTACGCCCACGCGCAACGTACCAGAAGACTTGAGGGCAGAATTGCTGATCGTCTGCTCCTTCGCCTGGGGCGTGTAATTGTTCGACGTGCAGCCGCATAAAGCCACCGCCATGGACAGCGCCATCACCAACGTGACAACGAGAATCGATGCGCGTTTCATCGAGACTTCCCTTCTTGGTACCGATACTAACGCTCTTCCAGCTGACCTGGTCTTTGACCCCACACTCGCATACTGGAACCAAGCCCGCAAAGCGGACGTCGTCCTCTCGTTCGTGCAACCCTATGTTGCATAAAACCCGAACGGTACGTCTTACCTCTAGGATGCGCCATGCTCGTTTCGGAAAACCGATAACTTACGTGGATCCTTTTGACCGCATCTGCCTTGGACTAGGAAAAACCGCAACCACAGACCTGGATAGAGCATTCCTAGTCTAGCAGAACAGGCAACTCGATCGGCTTCTTGCGCATGCTTTTCCCATATCCTTCGCATTTGCTTCGCACTTCCCGATCATAGTCGTTACTGAAATCGGATGATAACCCCACGAACCAGGTTTGACAGCAGGGTCGGCAACAGCCCTACCCGCATCGCCAAAGCCATCAATATAAGACAGCATCGGAAAGAAGAGTGAAGTGCTCGCGGAAATCAAAGGCTCGTTAAAGCTCCTTCGGCTTGGGCTCTCCGAAGCCGTTTGGCAAACCCGGTGCGTTATCTGCGATGTGCCAGGAGCGGCACTTTGCGACAAATGCTCACGAGAATTGCCCTACCTGGACCAACTTTCAGCATGCCCCCTATGCGGAGCGCCCTGGGGGCGCGGGATATGTTGCGAATGCAATCAACAAACCTTGCGCTGGAAGGGATTGGCACGCTTTCCCCTCGATGGCTGCGTTTCTGCGGTATTACTTTCACCGGAAACAAAGCGCATCGTAACCGTTTTCAAAGATCGAGGAGAACGGCAGCTTTCAGAGATAATTGCCCACCATATGGCAAATGTTCTTCCGCCCTCCTGGCAAGCAGAAGCTGTGCTCGTCCCCATACCCGCGCGCACCAACGCCGTCCGAGAGCGCGGGTTCGATCACATTTCGCTTATCGGAGCTGAGCTGTCGCGCATAACAGGAATGCCCCTTACTCCCCTTCTCCGAGCGAAACCCCGCCGCGACCAGCGCGATCTCGACGCAAGACAAAGGCTTGCCAACATGGCTGGATCGTTCGACCTCGAACCAAACGGGCCTTCCCCCTACGGAAACGCCCTTAAGGCGCGTTTGGACATCATGCCCCGCATCGTATTAATCGACGACGTGTTCACCACAGGGGCAACTCTCTTCACTGCAGGAAACACTCTACGAGCAGCGGGCGCAAAGGAAATCTATGCGGTTACTTTCATCAGAGCATAAGCCGCCGCGGAGCACGGCAAAAAAAAACAGCCAGACGATACCGTCTGGCTGCCTCGAATCCGCTAGAACCGAGAAGGGGCTGCAACGCAACCGCACTGCCCCCCGCGGAGCGCCTTTAGATGCGATCGGCATCTTTGGCGTTGGCCTGTGCAAACTCTTGAACGTCAACCGAGATGCTGTGCTGAATGGGCTTCCAAGAGGCCTTCTTGACCAGGGCAACCAGCGCAATAGGAATGTAGGTGATCATGAACAACGGGAAGGTGAACATGTAAAAGATCTTCTTACGAGCAGGTGCATGGATATTGTCCCATTCGGTAAACGTGGTAAGCGCACCGAACATGAACATGAAGAGCGTGAAGTTAAAGAGGCAGAAGAAGATCGAGGAAAGCGAAGAAGTGATCATGACGCCCGTCGACATTACGCCGGTAACGCCCAGCACGGCGATAATCGCATTGAAAGCAATGGTGATGATGGTCAGCAACATAGCAGGGCAGATAGTCATCAACATGTCGTAGCATGCGAAACGAGAACCTTTAGGGTTGGTGAAAATACCCTTGACCAGCTTCCCGCCATACCCAAAGAACACCTGGTAAAAGCCCTTTGCCCAACGGAAGCGCTGGTTCCACGAGTCGCGGAATGTCAGCGGCTGTTCGTCGTAGAGCATAGCGGTAGGCGTATAGGAAATTCGACGACCGCGGACGATAGAGGCAGTGGAAAATTCGATATCCTCAGTGAGCATATGGTACTTCCAGCCGCCCATCTCATCGATGATCTTCGCGCTGATAAAGAAACCCGTGCCCGAAACAGCGCAGCTGGTTCCCAAGGTAAGACGAGCCTGAGAAAGGTATTTCGCCTCGCGCATGAACCATACGGCATAGCCCGCGGTAATCCAGTTGGAACCGTAATTCTTCGAGTTGCGATAGCTGGTTGAGGCAACCGCGCCGTTATCGAAAGTCTTGTTCATTTCGCGGAAGTAGTTCACGTCGAGCACATTGTCGGCATCGAACACGAAGTATGCCTCGTATTCATTTTCGCTGTAGTGCTGGCGAATGCAAGAAAAGCCGTAATCGAGGGCGTAACCCTTACCGATATGCTCCTTGCTGAAACGAAGGAACACGATGGCGCCAGCTTCCTGGGCAACGGCAGCCGTATTATCGGTACAGTTATCGGCAACAACAAAGATGTCAATGAGCTCTTGCGGATAGTTCTGCACGCGAATGCTGTGAATGAGGTCACCGATAACAGCGTTCTCGTTACGGGCGGCAACGATAACCGCATAACGATGGTTCTTTTTCGCTGTCAGTTGCGGCGGTTTCTTCGTAAGCGTTACGAATACGTAGAAAATCTGATACACGTAGCAAACAGAGAACACGAGAAAGACGCAGAAGTTAAAGATGTCCACAAACGAGAGGGACGAAAAAAACTGGTCTAGCACCAATGCTCCTTTTCCAATGTTCGCGAACGAGAACTGCGAACCCCAATAAAGCCAAAACGCCGTTGTTTTGGCGCATGGCAATCTACACCCGTAGGCGTTTTCTTGCTTTCGGGATTATAGACGCTTTTAGAGCAAGCTGGCGCACGCTCATTCCCCAACCCGATAAAACGCACCTATTGGGTCATTTTCTCTTCACATCATCACGCCTCCTGCATATCACCTCCACAAATCAACGGAATATAATGGAAGCCGGGAGGGTCATAGCAAACAAGGAGGATGATATGCCCGTTTTCAATAACCGCACACCGCAATATGCAGAACAGGTAGAAGGCGGTATCGGCAGGATGCAGCGTGACCGTCTGCTTGAAGGAGATCAACTTGGTGGAATCTGCAGCTATGTTGCGCAGATATCACTTGAGCCAGGCTGCTCAATCGGCATCCACCAACACGTAGGCGATTCGGAAATGTACTTCATCACTGCGGGCACTGCCACGTACACTGAAAACGACGTTGAATACCGCGTCGAAAAAGGCGATGTGCTCTACTGCCCCGACGGAAGCTTTCACGGCATCCTGAACTCAGGTGAAGACATGTTGAGTTTCGTTGCCGTCATCCAAAAATGCGAATAGCGATCTTACCACTGCTATCCAGCATTACAGCCGCATCTATAATGGAAGCGACAACTCGGGCCCCACATGGCTATTCCATGTCGGGGCTCTACTTTATCCGCTAAGGAGCACCTATGACTTTTGACGAACTTGACGAACAGCAAACCAAGGCAGCGCTTTACGTGCTGGAGCTTGCCGACATTGAACCCACTCGCGAAAACGCCCGTCTCTACCTTGCCTGGGACGTCCTTTCCTTCACCGAGGATGCGCAAGGACGCTACTGCTGGTATATGGACGACGAAGGCAACGAAGCATGCATCAAGGTAGACAGCCTGGAAATCATCGAAACCTCCGAGTACGAGTAATCCATTAGCTCCTAGAGCAGAATCGGCCCAAAGAAGGCGAAGTAAAAGACGAATAGAGATATCGCATTGTGTGTTTCGCGCCTTATTTGATTCACGGGGCCGCTCCGGGAACCCGAAAACAAAAAATCGGTCTGTATTGCAACTTTTTTCCGATTAGGGGCTGTCGCATGGCTCCTCCATCGCAAATCGCGGCGCAAAAGCGCAGTTCACCAATCATGCAGCGGCTCGCTTTCGCCTTGCCAGAGCGGAAAAGGATCCCTAATCGCAAAAAAGTTGCAAAAATGTCCGATTTTTTGTTTTTGCAACGGGCGAATCGCTGAGACGAGTCAAATCCGCAATAAATATCTAGCGAGCGCCGAGCTGAGGCCAGAGAACCGGACGGAAGCTAAACGGAGAGCTAGGCGGACGACGGTGCTATCGATTTGTGGCGACACTCGTCTGCGGCAGTGCCGCACATCTGGGGCTGCCTATCCAGGGCGTCTGCCAAACGGCACCCAAATAGCGCCCATGGGGCAAAATGAGCCCATAAAACGAAAAGGCCACCGAGCAAAATAGCTCGGTGGCCTGCATTTTCAATGGTGCCGGCAACAGGAATCGAACCCGCAACCCACTGATTACAAATTTTTGAAAGCCCAGTTCATTAGGTGTTTTTAGGGTTGTTTACGTATACAAACAAGGTCGTTTAGCGATACCTAGAGACACATAGAAACAAGCAAACTCACGCGGAACTCACGCGGATTTTCGGGCGGCGGAAAAGCACGAAAAGGAGCAACGAACATGGAAACAAAGACCACCGCGAAAAGCGCAGCAAATGCCCTTGAAGCCGCAACCCTCGCAGCCGACCAGATGGCGGTGCTGCTGGCAAGCGCCAGCGACTTGATAGCGGAACTTCCAACGGATGGGGCGGAGGGCCGCACGCGCTACAGGGCGCTGACGCTCGTTGACATGTCGGAGCAGATGGCTATCGAGCTGCGCAGGGCCAGCGAGGCGGCGGCAAGGAGCGCCCGCGGCACTTCGAAGGCAAGCTAGCGGAACCGGTGGGGTTGCGAAACGCCACTCCATGCGCCAAAGGCCAAACGGAACGGGCTAAATTGAATTTAGGTTGCCAGGGTGCCACCTCATGCGCCCAAGGCCAAACGATGGGGGAACGTTTCGTTACCCCATGAAGCGCGCAAGGAAATAGGGGGTGGCAAAACACCACCCCCTATCAGCCGAGCCGAAAGGGTGCCCCGAAACAGGGCACCCTATGCCGTCCGAAGGGCATAACGGGACGTTACCCCCCCCTATCACGCGATAGAATATCGAAGCGAGGGAAAGGGGCCCAGGCATGGAAGAGGAAACCAGGCGCGCGTACACGGCAACGCCTATCCAAGTTGAAGTGAGCCTCGTGCGGCTCGTTGACATGTGCATGCGAAAGCACGGTTGCACGGAAGAGGAAGCCGCGCGCAGGTGGTTCGGAGATTCCGAGTATTACGACAAGTGGCGCGAAGAAAAGGAGGGCTGCGGCGATGATGACTGAAGAGCAGAATAACCGTTATTTCTACTGGAGGAAGAACCCCGAATGGTATCGCCGCGTTGACAACACATACCAAGCGGAGCTGACGGGCAAAGCCCCAGAGAAGGCACGCGAAAGTTACGCAAAGTACAAGAAAATGGTCGATGATGCCCTCGCCGAAATGGACGCAACCCCATACGAGGGAATAAGAATCGACTGGTAACGAAACCCCGCTTCGGCGGGGTTTTCTTTTGCCTGGAGCCAGCCCGCCAGCAAAGGGCGGTCCAAATCAGACCGTCCTTGAAACCGCAGGCCAAACTGGTAAAACGCGCCACAAATCCGCAAGCAACGCGCAAGGGGGTGCCCGTTTCGGGCACCCCCTTGAATCGCATGAGCTCGGTAACGAATCGTTATCGAGATTGTGCCAACTGAAGCCCCCTTGCCGAACCCAGCCCATGGGGTCGCGCTTTGCTACCCCATCGATGCACCCAGGCTAAGGATAGGACGTTTTACCTTCCCCCTTATTGCTCATACCGATTGCTGCGGCTGGCCCTCTTGCGTGCGTCCCTCGCCCTCTGGCGGCATGCGTCCGAGCAATAGCGGCGTGGGTTGCCACGCTCGCCCGCAGCGATATAGGCGTGCCCGCAATGCTCGCATTTTCCTACGCGGGTTTTCCCGCCAATTCTGGCGTTCCTGAACTGGTTGGACAGCTCCCACCAGTACGCCGTTATCGGTTGGTCGAACACTCGCCGTTCCTCGCCGCCATACGTTGCGGCTGTCGTTATATGCGAAAGATGCAGGGATGCCAGCGCGTCCAACACTACGCAGGCGATGCCCAAATGCGAGTTTGCGCGGGAGCTTATGGCGGCAGACAGGGAAACAGCCCCATCGGTTCGTGAATCGAAGCTCCATGGGCAGTGAACACTCGCCATGACGAACGAATTGTGCAAAGCCCCATCAACCAGATAATCGGAATAAAGCGAATCGCGCAAGCAAATAGCCACTCTCGCCGAATACCACGCCTCGCCCGTATCGGAAGCACCCGAAGCCGCTCCACGAACCTCGTTGGTGGTTGTCTCTATGCTCCCGAACCCGCATTTGGAACTGGGCGGCATATCCTCGCCGTGTTCCATTGCGGTGCGGCAGTCAAGCGCATACCCCAAGATCATTCGCGCCTGCTCGCTGCTCGCCTCTTCCTCCATGAAGCAAATCCCCGCTTTGGACTTATCGGCCCTCGCCGCGTTCAGGAAAGGCACTCCGCCGCGCCCATGAATAAAGCCCGACACCTCTTCCCATGGTGGCAGAGCGTCCAGCACCAGAGCGGTTACAGAGTCCCTTTCAGGGTCGAACGATTCAATCACCGCGTAAAACACCTCTTATAAACGGTTTGCAATACGCGTTGAATATACCTCGTAAACGCTAAACGAGGCTATACGGAGTTAAAAAATGGGCGTAATTGTTAAGGCACCTGCACCGAAGGGCGAAAGCGGAAACCCGTTCGGGCTACCCGATTTATGTACTCCGTCCCAGCTTGCGGTTGCTCTGGGATTGAGCGCCGCCACAGTGCGGAGACTGGCGAACAAGGGGGAAGTTCCGAGCGTCCGAATCGGACACAGGATTTTCATTCAGGCGAGCCGCTTGCAGGAATGCAAGGGCAGCCATGAGTAACGGAAGCCAAAAGGATAGCTCCAGCGCGGCGGCAAGCTGTCGGACAAGCGCCGCGCAAGAGCAGGAAACGGCCCCAAAGGGAGCCAACGGCAAGCCTAGGGCACACGGCACGGGAAGCGGGGGGAAGCCCGCGCGCATGCCCATAACGGCGCAGAACGCGGCCCTGGCGGCGCAGCAGTGGAAGGAAGAGCACCCGGACGCTTACGGGCTGCTGGCGGAAACGTGCCTGGATTTGATGAGACGCAATGTCCGATGCTCCATGAGGTACGCAATAGAGAAGGTTCGGGCGATGGACTACCCCAGCGCGCACCGAAGGCCAGAAATCCCGTTCAAGATTCACAACACCATGTCGCCAGCGCTTGCTCGCATGCTGATGCACGACTACCCAGAGCTTGAGGGCGCGTTCGAGACGCGCAGATCCCTTTCAGATGGCGAGGTGTAGGCATGGCAAGGACGAAGACGTGCATAAGCTCGGACGTTGTGCGCTCTGACGCGTTTCTCTTGCTATCCCACGAAGCCCAGGCGCTCTATTTCCAACTGAACCTTGAGGCGGACGGCTACGGCGTTGTCACTAGCGCCGCTATGCTGATGCGCGGATGCGGGTTCGAACCCGCGGCCCTTTCGAAGCTTGAAGAATCGGGGTTCATCATCCCGCTAGCAACCGAAAGCGGCTCGCCCATGAAAGTCGTTAGGCATTGGTGGGAGCACAACAACTTCAAGGGGTCGAAGACTTCCCAGAGCCGCCAGATGGACGCACTGAAGGCGCAGGTTTGCACGGTGAACGAATCCAGGGCGTACAGCACAAGGGAGGAATGCGAGGGCATGGAGTTTTCGGGCCATGACGGCGAGGTAAAGGGCATTGAACAGGCGTTCCGAAGAGACGGGCAGCTGGTTACTAACCAGTTAGCAACCAGTAAGCGACCAGTTACTAACCAGTTACTTACTGGTAAGTCCCAATCTAACAAAAGCAACAAAACAAAAGAAAAGGAAAGCAACGCCGCCAGCCCATCCCAGGAAGAGGCGAGCCGCGAGCGCCCCCAGGTAGGAAGAGCGCCCGCAAGGGCAACCGCAAGCGTTGTTCCGTGCCCGGCATGCGGGCAGCAAGCGGCAACGGACGGTATAACGGTTCAATGCTCTTATTGCGGCTATGACAGTACAGACGAAGCGGCATACGGGAAGCTGGCAAGCCTATGAGGGAATGGGAAGCCGAAGAGGTGCTGTACGCCATGAAGCAGGCAGGCTTCGAGAGCACCTTCACCATAGCCGCCGTTACAGGCCATGACGTTGCGGAGGTCGAAGCCCTGCTGGAAACCCTGGGAATCGGCGGCACGCTGCTTGCGCCGGAGCTGCGCAGGTGCAGCGTTTGCGGCGCGTACCGAACGGCGGTGTCGAAGCAAGGCGTTTGCCGCCCCTGCACCATCCGCTCGAAGCTCGATGCCGCAGAGAGGGCCATAGCGGAGGAATCGGGCACGCGCCAGGCTCGCGAGCACATTCGCAGCGTTTTCAATGGCAGCTCTTCCGACAGAAGCACGGCAAAGAACCCCATGAGCCAAAGGCCGAAGCCCCCAACGGTGCCGAAAGATGCCCCGTTGAAGGCGCAGAAGGCCGCCAGGGCGGCATACGCGGCAGCCTTGGAGGATTGGGAGGCAAAGGAGCTCACAAGGGCTTACAACGTGGCAAGGAAGCGTTTGCAGAGGTGCAGGGAGGCCAACGGAACAAACCCCGTGAAGGGCAAGCGCGAGGCCGAATAAGAACGGCTCGGAGGCACGAAAGCTGCCTAAACTAAGTGAAGCCCATAAAAAGGGACAGAAAAGCGTTTTTGTTGTTATAGATGCAGCCTATAACAGAGCCCAGCTATAGGCGAGACTTGGGTACCGATACCCGCGAGGGCGAGCGAGAATGCATGCCAGAAAGGGAAAGGAGAAAGAGCGATGCGGTACGTTACCCCGCACGTTTCCGAGCGCTTGCGCAAAGGAAAGAGCTACAGTCCGAAGCGCTGGCGGATAAAGTTCGACTACACGGACGATTCGGGCAAGCGGGTTTGCAAGACGTTCAGCGCCCAGGGCACGAAGACCGATGCCCAGAAGGAGGCGGCGCGCATAGCCGCCAGGATAAACGGCGGAACCAGCATGGACGGAGAGCGAACCACGTTCGCGGAGTACGCGGCCCAATGGGTGGCGAACCGCGAGAGAAACGGCACGGTGAGCAAAAGGACGATTGATGCGGATAGGCAGCTGCTGTCCATGCTCTGCGGGCAGTTCGGGAACGTGCCCCTCGCGAAGGTGAGCGCGCAGGCGGTCGAAGATGCCCTCACGGAAATCAAGGCAAGCCGCAAGGGCAGAAAGGGCGATAGCCTCTCGGGAACGACCATGAAGCGCGTTCACCAGAAGGGAAAGCAGGTTTTCAAGGACGCGGCGAACGCCGATCTGGTCATGCGAAACCTGTTCGACAGGGTGAGGGCACCGAAGGAGGATACCGAGGAAAAGAAGTTTTTCAGCGGCGAAGAGCTGGCAAGGCTCACGAAGTGCGCAAGCTCCGAGCTTCAGGCGCTCTACTCGGAACTTGCGGCGAAGGAGCAGAGGATGCACAAGCTGGGCAAGCGCTACGGCAGGGCGGGGGTTCGCGGCATATCGTCCATAAGCTTCACGATTGCGGTGCTCGTTGGGGCCGCAACGGGCGCAAGAGCCGGAGAGGTTTTCGGACTTCGGTGGTCTGACGTGTCGGAAGGATTCAACGCAGTGACGATACGCCAGAGCCTTGCGCCAGACGGCACCATAGGAAAGACGAAGACAGGGAAGAGCCGAACCGTTGGCGTTTCCGATGCAACGGCGCGCATGCTCGCGGAATGGAAGGCGAAGCAGGGCGCGGCCCTGAACACGCTGGGGATACCGCAGGAAGGCGAAACCCCCATTCTATGCTCTGACGTTGGCAAGTACGTGAGCCGCGCCAATTTCGAGAAATGGCGTACCGCATGGGGAAAGGAGCACGGCTTCGGGCCGTTCGGTTTCCACCAGCTGCGCCACACCCACGCAACCCAGCTGCTCGCAAACGGCGTTGACGTCAAGACGGTCTCGGAGCGCCTGGGGCACTCCAGCGCGGCAATGACGCTGGACGTTTACGCCCACGCCATACCAGGCAACGATGCCGTTGCCGCGCAGGTTATTGGGGCGATCATGGAAAGCGAATCGGTAGCCGTCTAGGCAAACTCACGCGGAACTCACGCGGAAAGCGAACAATAAGGGAAATAAAAAGAAAAAGGCCACCAACGAAAATACGCGGTGACCTGCACTTTTAATGGTGCCGGCAACAGGAATCGAACCCGCAACCCACTGATTACAAATCAGTTGCGCTACCGTTGCGCCATGCCGGCAAACCGTCTGCCAATTATGCCATAAGTTGAGCCATCATCACGGAAAACGCACCAAATAGGTTGAGCGGTTGATCAGAGCGGCAAACGTCAAGAACAGCTACCGCACACCTTCACCATTGAATTCGGGAACGAAGCTTTCCTGAGCAGCATCGCCCTGCTGCCAAAAATAGTCTTCTACCCCAAGCGAATCCGCATAATCAAGCACCTCTTCGTACTCTTCTTCGGTTACCCGACCGGCAAGGCCGTAGCGCTCAAGCCCCGACGCTAAAGGCGTGTACTGGCTCATGATACTCAACCGAACACCGCTACCAAAACGATCATGCAGCGTAGCGAGCGCACGTTTCGATTCCTCGACCCTACCGGGAAGAACCAAATGGCGGACAATAACGCCTTTAAGCAGCAACCCTTCGTCGTCTTCCTCCCATACGGGAACCTGAGCAACCATTTCCTCGATAGCAGCCAATGCTATTTCGGGATAACGGGGGGCATGGGAAAGCTTTCCTGCCTCAAGAGCAGACGCATACTTGAAATCAGCGAGATACACATCCACCTTTCCCCTCATAAGACCCAGCGCCTCGAGTGAATCGAAGCTTGAGGTGTTGTACACCACGGGGATAGTAAGCGCTCGCGAATCCCGCAACTCCCCCAAAGCAGCAGCGATGCTAGGCGTATAGTGTGTTGGCGTAACCAAGTTGATATTTGCCGCATGCTCCTCGTTCTGCAAACGGAGCAGCACTTCCTTAAACTGCTGCAGGCTTATCTGGACCCCAGAGCCAGACACCAATTCCCTGTTTTGGCAGTACACACATTGAAGAGGGCAATGCGAGAAGAATACAGCGCCGCTGCCTTTGTCTCCGACTAAGCAGGGCTCTTCCCACCAATGCAGAGCCGCACGTCCCAGACGCAAAACGTCAGATGCCCCGCAAACACCGAGCCCTCCCCCTTCGCGATTCACGCCGCATTGCCGAGGACATAAACCGCACGCAGAATAAGGGGACCCCGCACGGGATCCCCTTAAATCAATGGTACTGTTCACCAATTCGCCCACAAGCTCACCAAATTAGTGATGGTGCTTGCCGCAGCACTCATGCTCCTCATGAGGATCATGGCCGCATTCGCACTCGTGGTCTTCGCCGTCTTCGCAGCCGCAATCACAGCTTTCGAAGGCACCTTCGGCACGGGACCAGTCAAGTCCGTAGCGATTGGTGGTTTCTTCATCGGCGAATACCAACTTCAAGCCAGCAGGGCTCAAGTCGATGCCGCCCACCAAAGCGAGCAGCTCCATAAGGCGATAGCACGCTTCTGCCTGAGGGAGAATCATTTCCTCATCTTCCAAGGAAGCAAGGGCAGCCGTTGCTTCCCCCATCAAGTGCTCGATAGTGAACGAAGCATCGTACTCTTCATCGAGCAAAGCCTGAGCAAAAGCTTCCTGGGCAGGAGAAATGCTATTCATGTCATGCATGAAGTCGATAACATCCTCCACCATCACGTTTACGTCGCTGCCGACGTTTGCAAGAGCAACCTGCGCCTCGACCGCACCGACCAAGGTCGCACAACGTTGCAACGTAAGAGCAACCTTCGCCTTCTGGCCAGCTCCCGCATGGCCCATCCACATTACGCGATGAGCGATAGCATCAAGCAGGGGCTTTACTGTTTTGTAATCAGCATCTTCGCGACAGCCAGCAACAATACCCAGATTTTCACGGCTAACGAACGCCTCTTCGCACACCATGTCGCTCACCACCAAGGGAGCATCAATAGCCGCATGTCCGTTCACGCAGGCAACGGCATCAAGCTCGCAAGCAAACGAAACGGTAGAAGGGCTCAGGTCGACCAAGATGGCGCCTTCCCTGGATCCGCGGAGCAAACCCTCCGTGTCGTAGTACAGATCTTCTAACGCGGAAGTATTGGTGCAGTAGGTAAACACTACATCGGCATTGGAGATATCGGTTGCCGGATAACCCGCCGCTTCAAGCAAGCCGCTTACACCAGCGCCCACACGCTCGTCGCCCGCAAATGCAAATGTCAAATCTTGAGTGCCCATATGCACATCCTTTCCAAGTTATCGAATAGCCCATTCGGCAATTCGGGAACACGCACCCCCAGGCAGTCCACCGACGATGCGCAGAGATTTCAAAAAAGCGGACTTAGATAGCTACTGTTTCTTTCCGCGGACCTTGTTCGCAATGCGATCGGCCATGGAAATATCTGCGCGGCAATCTTGCCCCCAGAACACGATGGCGATCATCCCGGGGCCTACATGGCTACCAATAACCGGGCCAATACTCGTTTCCAAGAACATAACCGAGTCGTCCTCTTTAGAGATGAGACCCATCAAGCGCTCGGCATCTTTGGGGCAGTCAGCATTACCGATAACCACATTCTGGCCAGGAGCATCGGAGCTGCGTCGTTTCATATAGTATTCATGCAGGGCTCGAATACCCTTTTTGCGACCGCGAGCAACACCCGTAAGTGCCAGCTTCCCATCGGCATCGATACCCAAAAGAGGCTTCACATCAAGCTTAGAGCCCGCATAGGCAACCGACGATGGAATACGGCCACCCCGTCGCAGCGCTTCCAAATCATCCACCATGAACTGGCGATCCACGAAATAACGTGCCTCTTCAGCCCATGCCACCATCTCATCGGCGGTCAGCCCCTTTTCACGCTGACGCAACGCTTCATACACCAAGAACGCCTCGGCGATAGATGCCAGCTTGGTATCCACCATACGGACATCCAAGTCTGGAATTTCCTGCTTTACCTGATCGAGAAAAAGGCATGCCGTATCGAACGTTCCCGAAAGGCCGCTCGAAAAGCTCAAATACACCGCCGGTTTTCCCTGCTCATGAGCCCATTCGAATGCCTCTCGAAGTGCGGGCATGGGGATTTGGGCAGTTTGAGGCTCAGAGCCATTGCGCATCGATTCATAAAAATCATGGGCCGAACGCGAACGATACAGATCGTCGAGATGTTCACCTTCATCATCGATGTAAGGGAACTTAAGCAGATACACACCATCGCGGTCTACCACCTCGTAGGGCAAATCACAGCATGAATCGATGATTAAGTTGCATTTAATATCCATTACGGTTGCCTCTCACAACAGGGGTTTCACTAGTTGGCCACAGCAAGGCTGCTCAAATCACCTGTGATCTTGCCTTCAAGGGGCTTATTGCATATATACGAAATGCCCACAGCAGGACCCACATGCAACCCAACAACCGGACTAACAGGAATCACTCGAACCTCTCGCTTAAGGAAAGGCTCAAAGAATTCCTTTGCCCACTCTACGGCAGGAGCTTTGTCTCCGATGTAATGCACCACCAAGTCCTTCAAACCACCGCAGGTTTCAATATCGTGCTCTAAGATTTCCTGGATCTTGACAAGGGCCTTCTTGCGGGTTCGGACTTTCGCCATAGGCTCAGGCGTACCGTCGACCACCGTCAAAACTGGCGCCAACTTGATAAGGTTACCCAAAAGCGCCGCCGCACCGCCAATACGGCCGCCCTTCTTCAAGAAGGTAAGCGATTCGGGCGTGAACAGAAAACGCGTACTTTTGATAGCCTCAAGAACCGTCTGAGCGGCCTCGGCAAGCGTCTTGCCTTCCCTCACCGCACGAGCGCCTTCCAAAACGGGAAATGCCTCGTCAAAGCCACAGGACGATGAATCGATCATGCAATACTTGAAGTTGATATTGCGCGACTCTACAGAGCGGGCAGCGCGCAACACGCCATCGAAGGCGCCGGAAAGACCCGTAGAAATCCAAATACCCAGGACCTCATGACCTGCCTTCGCGAATGATTCGAACAGTTCTTCGAGCGTGCTCTGCGAAGGCTGGCTTGAAGTTGGAGGGTTATCGGCCATGTCGTAGATGCGCGTATAGAAATCATCGAGATCCATCGTGGCATCAACATGCTCGTGTCCATCTTCGTTCAAGAACAAGGACACAACTTCGATGTTTTCTTCTTCGATCAATTCCTTAGGCAACGAGGCTACGGAGTCGGTAACGACTTTGATCATTCGGCACAGCTCCTTTCGCGAAGGCGGCGCGCCAGGGCGCAGCCGCCTTACCACAGCTAGGCTAAGCATCTGCTGACTATTTTCGGATCGCCCCAGCAACAAACAACCTGCAGGACGAAACAAATCAAGCGTACTTGGGATTCTACGAAAGCCCCAAAAGACGCGAGACCAAATCGCGCCGGCGATAGAACAGAGAGTATTCCAAACCGACTGGATACGAGTGTGGGTTGACAATGCGCTTCTGGCTCTCATCGAGCAAAGCAAGCTGTTCTCGGCAGCGATCTCGTGCAACCATTGCGTCACGCGCCTCAGCATCGAGCACAACCTTGCCCGCGCGGGCAAGCGGCTCAAGGAGCGTTTCGTAACGAAGACCAGAAAGATCTTTTTGGCGCAACTCGTCTGCAGGGTCAACAATGCGTTCGCTCGAAACAGGATACAGAACATCAAAAACCATGTCTCCCGCAATGGTTCCCGATTCGTGGAAATAGCGACGAACGTCAAGAATTCCGGGAACAGTTTGTTTGGAACTCTGCCCCGTAACTTTGACACAGGGTTCCCATTCTCCACCCTTCATGCGCTTTGCCGCCAGTTTGTATACGCCGCCAAGCGCTGGCTGATCGTAAGCAGTAACCAACTTAGTGCCCACGCCCCAAGAAGCAACTTTGGCACCCGAGTCGCGGATAGACTTGATGGCAAACTCGTCCAAATCATTCGAAAGAACCACGCCGGTCTCGGTAAGGCCCGCCTCATCAAGCATGGCACGAGCTTGCTTGGCATTCCACGCCAGATCGCCCGAATCGATGCGGATGCCTGCTAGGTGCTCGCCGCGCGCTTTCATTTCAAGACCAACGGTAATGGCATTTTTCATGCCCTGGACTACATCGTAGGTATCTACAAGCAATACGCAGTTCGTGGGAAATTCTTTGGCATATGCGCGAAATGCCTCGAGCTCATCGTCAAACGCCATAACCCACGCATGTGCATGGGTGCCAGAGACCGGCAAGCCGTACTCACGACCAGCAAGCACGTTTGAAGTAGAAGCACAGCCGCCCACGATGCATGCGCGAGAAGCACGCATGCCGCCCGATTCGCCTTGGGCGCGGCGTAAGCCAAATTCTGCCACGGGAGTTTCAGCGGCAAGACAAACGCGCGCTGCCTTAGTTGCGGCAAGAGTTTCAAAATTAACGCAGTTCAGCAGCTGCGTTTCCAGAAGCTGGCACTGAACGATAGGGCCGGTTACGCGAACGATGGGATCATTCGGGAACACCACCGTGCCTTCACGTACGGCGTCGATCTCGACAGTAAGCTCGAGCGTGCGCAGATACTCAAGAAAATCAGGATTGAATAGCTTACCGCCGCCTGGCGCGTCGATAGAAGCAAGATACTCTACGCTTTCGTCGGAGAACGAGAAGTTCTCCACCACTTCAGCGATATGATCCATGCCGCTGGCAATAGCGTATCCGCCCTTAAACGGCGGTTCGCGGAAGAAGATATGGAAGCATCCCTCTTCCTCAAGTTTTCCACAGGCCCAGTAACCCTGAGCCATGGTTATCTGATACAGGTCCGTTAAAAGAGCATAATCGTCATTGTTGTTCATTCGTGCTGCCTTCCCCCTGAGCCTTACGGCGACGGCGGCGGGGCTTGCGATGAGCTACTTCGCCCTGCTTGCCGGTATTCGAACCATTGGCCGTATGCTCCCCTTGTTGCTTTCGAGGTGCATTGCGCACACCCGAAGATTTACGGCCGGGACGCTTTGCACCCTGGTCGGAATTGCTTTTCTTGCGCTCTTCGCCGCGCTGGTTCTGCTGACCCTGCTTGCCCTGCTGCTGGGGCTTGCTTCCCTTGCCTGAGCCACGGCGCGAACGGCGCGACTGACCCTCGTTCTTTTTCTGAGAAGCAGATTTCTTCTGATCCTGAGAGCCTTCGCCCTTGTTGGCGGATTGGCCTTCGGTACCCGATGAACCGCTGCGACTACGACGGCGGCGGGGCTTGCGATGGGTGTCTTCCTTTTCGCGCTCGCTTTTGCGGGCTTTACGCGATTCGTTATCAGCGAGCTTTTCGTTACCGCTGAACGAAGTAACTTCGAAGGCGGTGGTGCCGAATACATCGAGGGAATCGGGAGAAGCATACTTCTCGAACACTTCCTCGGATACACCGGTGGGACGCTTTCCTTCGCCGTTGTATTCCATTTCCGCAAGCGGAACCTTGATGGATTTGCCGTCTTCCAGCTGAAGGGTGACGCGCTCCAAAGGAACATTGATTTCTGTTACGCGCGCAACGCCGCCAGGCACCTCAACCTTTGCGCCATGTTTAGGAGCACGGGAATTAACCTCTTTATAGGTTTCATACTCGTAGCGCAAGCAGCACATGAGCCTGCCGCAGCATCCCGATATTTTCTGAGGATTGAGCGACAGATTCTGCTCCTTTGCCATACGGATAGAAACAGGAGAAAACTCTCCGCCCAAACGCTTACAGCAGAGCTCTTGGCCACAATGGCCCAAGCCACCCACCAAACGAGCCCCATCGCGCACGCCAATCTGGCGCATGTCTACGCGCACATGGAAATGACCGGCGAGCTTGCGCACCAAGTCGCGAAAATCTACGCGCTCCTCAGCCTCGAAATAGAACACCGCCTTGTCGCCGTCGAACAGGAACTCCACCATAACGGGACGCATTTGATCGCTTGCGCCTTCGGCAAACTCCTTGAACACAACCAGCGCCTCTTCGCCCTGCTGGGCCAATTCGTCTGCGCGCTTGACGTCTTCTTCCGTCGCAATGCGAATAACCGGCTTCAACGGCGATTTCAGATCGGCGATAAGCTCATCGCTAACCTCCATGATATCGGCCGTTGCCGTGCCGAACTCAGTTCCGCGTTCCGTTTTAACGATTACGTGATCATTTGCCTTAACGTCTATGTCGCCCGGGTCGAACCAGAGGACCTTGGTTCCCGCTTGCATCTTAATAGGTGTTACCCGAACCATGTAGAACCTCTCTTATCGTGAACAGAAGCGTGTCCAAGCACGTTTCTGGAGAAACATTATAACTAAGCGCTTCGTCGGTCTTATACGCTTCGCGCAATGCGCGCATCAGACCCTCAACGTTTACCCTGGCTGCCGCCGCTTCTACGGCAGAACGCTGGTCGATGTTTACCATCAGCTCAGGAGTGCCTGAAACCACCATAAGAACATCGCGCAGCCACGAGCGGATAATCGCGGTCATCTGTCTGAGCGAAGTGCGTGTTGCCTGGGTAAGGGCACGTTTATGGCGCAGTTCGATTTGGCGCATGGCTGTTTTCGTAAGAAAATCAGCAGATTCCGCCAATTCCTCACTCTGCTCGGTTCGCACGTTGTCGAGCGGGGCCTTTGCACGTTCGATGAGTTCAGCGGCGTACTCAAGCACATCGCGGGCATCGGCAACGGACAAACCAGCCAGGACTTCCATCACGCGAGCGCGGAATTCGGTGCGCTCGCTGCTTTTGGCAAACGAGATAGCCTGTGTAATGGAGCCATCACACGCCTCGATAGCCATACGGGCACGCTCGGGGGTTACCCCAACCTTTTGGGAAAGGATTCCCGCCGCCTCTCGGGCGGGAATATGGCGAAAGGGAACCACCTGGCAGCGAGAAACTATGGTGGGAAGCACGCCTTCGCGGGTACGACCCAGAAGAACGAACACCACACCAGGCACCGGCTCTTCAAGAGTCTTCAGAAAAGCATTCGCCGCCTGAGTTCCTAAAAGATCGACGCGATCGAGGATATACACCTTGCTCTTTGCACGAATGGGAGCAAGCGAAACATCGGAAACGATTTCCCTAATCTGTTCGACCAAGTAGCCTTGGGCTCCCTCAGGGGCGTAATAATGCACATCGGGATGACGGCGACGCAACACGCGGGCACAATCATCGCATTCACCGCAACCATTCTTTTCACACAGGATTGCCTGGGCGAAAGCGTATGCCGCAGATGTTTTGTTGGAGCCGGCAGGTCCCGTAAGCAAGTAAGCATGGCTTACCCGACCCGAAGCTATCGTCGCGCGAAAGAACTCGCGCACACGAGGCTGACCAAGCACTCCGTCGAAGACATCAGCCACCGTGCTACTCACCTAAGTTGATCTGGGCTTTTTTATCGGTATTGCGCTCGAGGATAGATTCGAAGAATCCGGGCTGCCACACAGGACTCGAGGCATCCCAGCTGAATATGTCAGAAAGCTCCTTGAATATGGTTCGAGCCGTTTTGTCTTTGGAGCCCGCAGAGGAAACGACGCGAATGCGCTGGGGGTTTTCTGCTGCGATGCGCATAAATGCGCTATTCACACGTGCATGGAAATCGGCGCCTGCCTGCTCAAGCCTGTCGGCATCTCCGTGATGGGTAGCTCGTTCAAGCCCTTCTTCAGCGGGAGCTTCGGTGGTGAGCAGGATGGTGCGACAGGGATGCACCCCTTGACAGGCGAACACATTGGCCTGGTGCACAAACGATACGGGAAGACCGCGACCATACGCCTGATAGGCAACCGTAGAATCATAGAACCTGTCGAGTAGGACAACCGCCCCTCGCGCAAGCGCAGGAATGATAGTCTCTTTTACGATTTGAGCACGAGCGGCTTCGTAGATGAGCAACTCGGCTTGATCGGACATAGCTGAATTTTCGGGATTAAGGACAATCGAGCGCAGCGCTTCACCAATGGCAGTGCCGCCAGGCTCGCGCAAGCACAGAACCTCATGCCCCATTTTGCGCAGGCACTCAGCCAAAAACGTGATATGCGTTGTTTTACCGGCGCCATCTCCACCTTCAAAGGTGATGAAAATTCCAGGTCCGACAGTAGTATCCTGCGCAGTGGCCACTCGTAAATTCCTATCAGTCGAGAGAGTAAATGTCTTCGCCCATCGTGTCGATACCGACGAAAACGGGGAAATCGGAGACGATGATCTTTCGCAACGCCTCGGTACCCAAGTCATCATACGCTAACGTTTCACACGATTCTATGCACTTCGCAAGAAACGCAGCAGCGCCGCCAACAGCCACAAAGTACACCGCGCCATTGTCTATGCAGGCTTGGCGAACCGCTTCGGAACGATGGCCCTTGCCCACTGTTGCGGCGAGTCCGCAATCCATAAGACGGGGAGCCGCAAAGTCCATTCGCGAAGCAGTGGTGGGGCCGATGGCGCCAAACGGGCGCCCCGCTGCCGAAGGGGTTGGCCCTGCATAGAAAATGGTCTGGCCTGTTAAGCCATACGGAAGCTCTTCGCCATCCCCCATTTCGGCAAGCAAACGTTGATGACCTGCATCGCGCAGCGTGAAAAGGGGACCGGAAAGCAAGCATGCTTGACCGGCGCGCAATTCTTTTGCCTCTTCGGGATTTAAGGGAAGAGTAAGGCGTATTGGGTCAGCCGGCATGACTATTCCCCTTCCGATTCAGACACTTTGACAACATGCGTGGGAATATCGACCGTAGCGCGACGGGTGGCAGAGCAGCTCATGTTCACAGCCACGGGAAGTGCAGCAATGTGACACGGAGCTGTCGAGACCCGTACGCCCAATGCCGTGGTTTGGCCGCCCAATGCCCCCGCGCCAATTCCCGTTGCATTGATTGCGGAAAGCAATTCCGCTTCAAATGCAGCAGCGTCGGAATCGGGGTTCACGGTACCAAGCGGGCGCATCAAAGCGCGCTTGGCCAACCCACCAACCTTGTCAAACGTAGCGCCCACGCCTACGCCCACCACCAAAGGAGGACAGGCATTTGCAGCCTTTTCGCGCACACAAGCAAGCACGGTATCGATAACACCCTGCTTGCCAGCGCTTGGCGTAAGCATAACCACACGGCTGGCATTGTCGGAGCCGCCGCCTTTCAGCATCACATGCAAACGGCAAACCCCCGGCTCGTCGATAAAATGAACCTCGCAGAAAGCCGGTGTATTGTCTTGCGTGTTGCCGCGGTCGAACAGCGCATCTTTTACCACCGATTTACGCAAACGCGCATCGATGTAAGATTTCGCAACCGCATCGTTCACACGAGAGAACACATTACCAGGAACCAGCACGTCAGGGCCGGCTTCCAAGCATACCCATACCGTACCCGTGTCTTGACAGATAGGTACGCAGTCATCTGCAGCAACGCAAGCATTTTGCACCAGCTGGTCCAAAACGATGCGGGCACGGGCTCCAGTCTCGGTTTCACGGGCAGCAACCAAACCCGACAAGATATCGTCGGGAACGCGCGTGGCCAGCTGCGGGATAAGAGGCAGCAGCGCCGCCTCGATATCGCCAGGGGTTACCGTTAGCATGTAATCACCTTAGAACGTTTGCTTACTCGGGAAGATTCTCGAGACCCTTCTTAACGCTGGCAGCAGATTCCTGCAGGGCGGCCAGCTCTTCGGGGGTGAGGTCGAACTCAACGATCTCTTCAACACCGCCCTTGCCCAAACGTACGGGGATGTTCATGTACAGGTCGTTCAGACCGTACTGGCCGTCGATGTAAGCGCAAACGCTCAGTACTTCCTTGGAGTCGGTAAGGATGGCCTCGACCATCTTGGCAATAGAGGCGCCTGGGGCGTAATAAGCAGAGCCCGTCTTCAGGAAGGAAACAACTTCAGCGCCGCCCTTGGTGCAACGCTTGGTAACCTCGGCAATGTCCTCTTCGCTCATAAGCTCGGTAATGGGAGTGCCCTTGACGGTGGTAAAGCGAGGCCAGCAAACCATGCCCTCACCGTGAGCGCCAAGTGCCCAAGCGGTAACATCAGCGGGGTCGCAGCCAAGCTTTTCGCATACCGCAAAAGACAAACGGGAGGAATCGAGCACGCCGCCCATGCCCATAAGACGGTTGGAAGGCAGACCGGACTTCTTGAAAGCCAGGTAGGTCATAACGTCAAGCGGGTTGGTAACACAAATATAGATAGCGTTCGGAGAAGCAGCCATTGCCTGCTCGATAACAGAAGACATGATGCCGGAGTTAACACCAAGCAGGTCTTCACGGGTCATGCCAGGTTTGCGAGCGATGCCGGCGGTGATTACCACGATGTCGGAATCAGTGGTTGCCGCATAGTCGTTAGTGCCCGTTACCTTAACGGTGAACTTTTCCACCGAACGCATGTGCATCATATCAAGCGCCTTGCCCTGAGGAAGACCCTCTGCCACGTCCACCAAAACGACGTCGGCGAGATTCTTGGAAGCGATGATGTGCGCAGCGGTTGCGCCAACATTGCCTGCACCTACGATAGTGACCTTGCTCATTATTCCTCCTGAACGGTTTGGATTCGCCACGTGCCCTCACGGCACGTAATTTTTTTATTTTACTCTTTCTTTATTTCCTCCATGGAAAAACACAGGCTACTCTTGCATGCCTACCGTTCACCTTTCCCCCTCGAGCGCTCAAGGGGGAAACGCATAAAGAAAGCGCCCACAGGGGGCGCTTTCAGGAACTATTCGTTTTTTTCGGCCGTTTTCTTTGCGGTGGCTTTCTTGGCTGCGGTCTTTTTCTTAGCCGCGGGCTTCTTGGCAGCCTTCTTCGCCTCGGCCTTTTCGGCCTTCTTCTTTGCCGCCTCTTCCTTGGCGGGGCAATTGAAGTTCGGACAAAGCTTCCAAGGACCACGCTGCGTGGTAACGATAACCATGGGAGCGCCACAGCTTTCGCATACTTCCTGCGTTGCCGTAAGCTTGCCATACTGCGGAAGCGGATAGCCCGTTTCGCATTCATCGTAGTTCTCGCAGCGGATGAAGCGCTTCAACGTACGCGGATTCTTACGCGCAATAAGCTTCTTCTCCAAGCCCTTTTCCTTGCACGTGGGGCAAATACCCACTTCCAAATCGGGCTCTTTGTTTGTTTCACATTCTGGGTCGATGCACAGAACGCGCGGCTTGGAGCGGAATGCCGTAACCTTGATCTGAGGCATGCCGCAAACAGGGCACTTCTCTTCCAGCGCCTCGATCTTGCCCTTAGGCAGCGGATAGGTGACATCGCAATCGGGCCAACCAGCACAGCCGATGAACATTGAGCGCGTTTTCTGCGAAGAGCGCAGCTGCAGATCCTTACCGCACTTGGGGCATGGACCCACGTAGGCATCGGCAGCAACGGCATCCGCCAGAGCGTCCTTCACTTCTTCAGAATGAGGAAGCAAGCTTGCCAGCTGCTCGGAAAGCAAATTGCGCGAATTAGTTACCACCTCGGTCTTTGTTTTCTGGCCTTCGGCGATATTGTCCATCTCTTCTTCGAGTTCTGCCGTCATTTCAGGATGGGTGATATGAGGCGCGAACTTATCGAGGGCATCGCACACTGCCATACCCAGCTGGCTAGGCTCGATAGGATCGTTTTGCACGTACTTCACCGCATACAGACGCTCGATGATGGAATGGCGGGTGGATTTCGTGCCCAAGCCAAGTTTTTCCATTTCCTGGATCAAGCGACCCTGCGAATAGCGGGCTGGAGGCTTGGTTTGGTCTTTTGTGCAGGTTGCACCATTGAAGGCTATTTCCTGGCCTTCTTCCAACGCAGGCAGCTGCTCGTCTTTCTTCAGGCCATAAGGATAGATGCCGCGAAAACCCGGCTTCACTAAAACATCGCCCTTAGCCACAAACTCTTCGCCACCCACAACGAGCGAGACCTTCGTGCCTTCCACGATGGCGGCATCGGAGAGCGTTGCCAGGAACCTACGGGCAATAAGGTTGTAGAGCTTGTACTCCGCCGCAGGAAGGTTATCGGGCGTTGCCATGGCTGTAGGATAAATAGGCGGATGGTCGGTAGTTTCCTTCTTGCCGCGTGTTGCATGCAGAGGACCGCCCGAAAGCAGCTGCTTGCAATAGGGGGTATAAGCGGGATTGCCCATGATTTTCTTCACGGTGTCTGCCAAATCGAGCGAAGAAGGATACACCGTATTGTCTACACGGGGATAGCTGATATAGCCGTCCATGTACAGGCTTTCCGCCAAACGCATGGTTCGTGCAGGGGTAAGACCCTCAGCGGAAGCTGCCGCCATAAGGCTCGTGGTGTTGAACGGCACGGGAGGCGCCACGGTGCGCTTGCGCTTTGTGATGGACTCAACACGCGCCGAGGTTTGGCCTTCGACATGGGCCATTACCGCATTGGCTTCCGCTTCAGCTTTGAAACGTGCCGTTGCATGAGGAGCAATGAAGGCATTTTCGTCTTCGTCGAAAGAGCCTTTGATTACCCAGTAATCTTCAGGAACAAACGCCAAGCGCTCGCGCTCACGGGCAACGATAAGCGCCAGGGTTGGCGTCTGGACGCGGCCAGAAGAACGCACGTTGCCGTAACCGGCAAACTTCACCAAGGTAAGGTAACGCGTAAGCACCGCACCCCAGATGAGATCGATATCCTGGCGCGAAGCGCCCGCACTAGCTAAGTTGGTATCGAGCGTTACTAAGTTGCTGAAGGCGTGAGTTATCTCTTCCTTGGTAAATGCAGAATAGCGCGCACGAGAAACAGGTGCCGTGTCGTTGACCTCTTGAATGCATGAAAGCGCATCCGAACCGATAAGCTCACCTTCACGGTCGAAGTCGGTTGCAATGATGATGGAATCGGCTTTCTTCGCCAAGTTCTTCAGCGAACGGATAATATCTTTTTCCTTGGGGCGCTTTTCGATAGGCGAATACACCAAATACGGCAGCGCATCCATCTTCCAAGCCTTCAACTCCACACCGTCTTCGGTGAAGGGTTTCTTCTTTTTAAAAGGTGGCCTGGGCAGTGTTTTGGGAATATCGGCTTCCGTAACTTCGCCATCGGCGGAAACGCCACGCCATCCGCCGCGCTTCTTATACACCAGTGCTGTGGCAAAATCGGGTTCCAAAATATGGCCACGAAGACCAATGGTTACCCAGTCTTCACCATCAACGGTAAAGCGATATACGGGAGTGGAATATACTTTGTCGGCTTTGGGCTTTGTTGCGCCCAACAAATCTGCGATCTTCTGAGCCGCGTCATTCTTCTCGGTAACAACCAGTTTCACGCGGTTCCTCCTTTTCTGCCGAGCCTTAAGCCCAGCCGCTATTCACACGGTTTAACCCCGATTTGCTTATTAACGTGTGCGGGGATTTGCTCCTTTGCTTGGCGATGCCTTCCAAGCACAGCCTTTACTATGCGGCGAGATAGCGCCGCGCCCGCTACGCCTGGGGCCCCTCTGCTGCGTAGCAAGATTCAGCATACCCGAATTGAGAAGCTCGAAGCGAAAAACTTGATAACGTATCCGGATAGCCCCGCTGAAAGACCCATCAAAGAAGCGCAGGGCTAATTCATCGCGTTTTGCAGCTCTTCCTTTTCACGGTCCAAAACCAAGCGCATGGCTTCGATGGCGCATTCCAGCATAGAATCATCGGGCTCGTTGGTGGTTAGGCGCTGCATCTGCATACCCGGCCACAAGACGATACGCACCAAGGGATTTTCGGGATGGCTGCCCGCCCACTTCACGGTAATCTCGTATGAAATTCCAGCAATTAAAGGCATAAGCGCAATGCGCACTACGATAAGCAGGGCGAATGCGGCAGGCCCGCTGATCCCCCACCCCTCGATGAGCAAATTGAGGGGAATGATGGTGTACACCAAAATGGCGATGATCATAACCATGATCAAGAATGCCGTACCGCACCGAACATGCAGCCGCGGAAAGCTCCGCGCGTTTTCCGATGAAAGCTCAAGCCCGTGTTCGTAGCAGTGGATGGTCTTGTGCTCGGCGCCATGATAGGAAAACATGCGTTTGATATCCTTCATGCGCCCGATCAGCCATACATAAAAGACGAATATCACCACACGCATCAAGCCATCGATGATATTCCAAGCAAAGGGGTTGGCTTCGTATTCGCCGACCAGCACATTGGACGCCAATGCCGGCAGGAAGATAAACAGGCCCACTCCTAAAACCAAGCCCATAACCAGGGAAATTGCCATTTCCGCTTTCCCGAAAAACGGCTCTTCTTCCTCGTTGGCGGCATGAGCAGGAACACCTTGCCCCTCGGACGCGTGAAGCGGTCCTTCCTGGCCACCATACGGGCTTTGCTCGTTGGGTTCGGTTACCACCTCAAGCGTTCGCTGGGCACCAAGCGCATCGATCATGATGTCGGGACGTCCGAAATCATGTTTCCAAGAAAACGGGGGGTCTTGTTCGGGCTCGCACCTTCTAGCCCGACTGCCGTCCGATTCTTGTGGGCCCCCATTGCCAATGAGACCTTGACCCTCGGAATCGTATTCTTGACCGTCGAAGTCACCGTCGATGCACAAGCCGCCCGCTGCCACTTCTTCGGCAACCGTTTCGGCCTGTTCGTCTTCGTCGTCAAACGCATGGTTGGCGGCAATCTCAAGTGCCTTATACCCCAGCACTAATGAATCGACCAGGGCCACGCACCCGCGCACCAACGGCCAGGAAAGCCACTTGGCGCGCTTTCCCTTCTTGGACAGAGGATGCTCCTCGGAATGCATATGGCCATCAGGCTCACGCACGGCAACAGCCCAGTTGAGCTTGCCACGCATCATCACGCCTTCGATAAGCGCCTGCCCGCCAATATGGGTGCGGCGTTGGCCGTCTTCGGTAAATGCTCGTTTCAGATCGCTTCCCATGGGGAAAGGCTACTCCCTTACTACTTTTGGATAGGGGTTTCCGCAGGTCATTTTACCTTCGGGGCACACTCCACGAACACAGGGAGCGCCAGCATCCATAAAGATATAGGGCGCCGTGGGGCGAACAAGCTCAAGCATGCGATTGGCAAGCTCGCGGATTTCCCATTGAGCGCGGTTGCAGCAGCGCAAGCTTAGGAAATGAAGTAACTCGCGAATGTTCATGGTAATGACAATCTTTGTTTCTGCGGCATTGGGCAGAAGATAACGAGCATCTTCGGCGGGAACACCGGCATCAAGAAGCTTATGGTACGCATCCACAACAGCATCGATAGCCTCATCGAAGATGCGAGAAGTATCTTCCTGCGCGGCAACCGTGGGGGGCTTCACCACTTCGACATCCCCTGCGAACTTAACGTAGCGCTGAGATTGCTGGTTGAAGCTGGCCAGACGATGGCGAACCAACTGGTGAGTGAGCGCACGAGAAACGCCGTCTACCGCAAAGGTATAGCTCACGTGTTCCAGCGTAGAAAAATGACCTGATTTCATAATGGTGGAAAGCACGCTTTGCACGCGCTCCGGCGGCATGGTTTCCATAAGCTCAGTTGCGCCGACGGGGGCATAGCAAAGGCGTGCCGCCGTTGCCACCGCGCGCTCAGGATGTTCGGGGTATTGCAAAAGCTCTACATTCATAGGGCTTGTCCTTTCTCTTCTTGCGCCATAATAGCGAACCACTCTTGAGCAGCCGCCCACAACAGGACGGTTCGCGGAAAGAACACGCTAATGGGCGGCGGAAGGACGCACCGAGAAATAATGCGCCTCAGGAGAATTATTCCTCCGAGGCGCATCAGTTAACGCTTGCTGCCCTTTCAGGGGGCATTGCAGCTGCGCTCGCTGCCGAGATTGGACCTACAGCTCTATACGCTCAAACAAGTCCCTACCCACTCCGCATATCGGGCAGGTGAAGTCTTCTGGGAGCTCGTCGACGTATTCGATATGACCGCAAACCGTGCAACGCCACGCGAACGTACGACCTGCTGCAGGGTCCGATCCTTCTTCCTTCGCAGGAGCATCTTCATTGAAACTCGGCGCCTTCGGCGGTGTTTTGCCTCCTTTGACCTGATGATAATAGGCATAGGTCATAGGTTCTTCGCCCCCAAGAGATGCAGCGTCAGCAACTGAGCCAATAAAAAGCACATGGGATCCCAGATCGATCTCCTGTTCAACCTTTACCGAAAAGCGAGCACAAACCTGCTCGGCAACATAAGGGATACCCTGCGCGGACGTTTCGGTCGTAAAACCCGAAAACTTATCGGTATCAGCGCTTGAATGGAACCCGAAGGCCCCAATAAGCTCCATCGAGGCAGATTGATCGAGTACGGTAACCTCGAACGCGCCCGTTTCGCGCACGCCTTGCGTGGTGAAATTGTCTTTGTTCAACGCAATGCTTGCCTGAGCTGGGCTGCTCGTAACCTGCGTAAACGTGTTTGCCACACAACCAACAGGTTTTCCATCCCTCAAGGAGCTAACCAGGTACATGCCGTAGGTTAGCGATCGAAATGCAGTTTTATCCATAGCTCCCAAACCTTCCCTTTGCTTAGTTGTGATCATAGAATACGATTTTTATAAGTTACAGCAAGAAACACCTGGTTAACGGGCTTGTTTCTTGGTGCTTTTCTTATTCTGCAAGTATTTCAACCCTTTCTGGGTTAACTGACTACCCGCAGCCACCGCCGCCCCCGCAGCGCTTTTCGCAAGGGGCTTTGCCGCCTGAGCCGCCGCACCAGCAACGCCTTTAACGACAGGCTTTGCTGCCCGGACCGCCGTCCCAGCAACAAGTGGCGCTTCGCAAATAACCTTCCTCGCAGCCTTTGGGGCCTCTTCGGCTGCTTTGTGAGCCGTTTTCTCGGCGGAGGCTTTAACTGCGACAGCCGCCTTTTCAGCAACGTCATCGAGTTTTTCCTCGAAAGGCGTTGCCGAACGACCCGAGCAATTACGCTGGCCCTTGCTTATTAAAGCTGCGCCGCCCGCAATTGCCACAGCACCGGGGCCAGGCAGAACAAGCATGGGAACACCTGCGGCGGTCAAGGCAGTACCCGCCGCTATTTGGGCTGCACCCTTGATCTTATGTGTTGGGTTTCCTTCGTCGTCCATAGGCAGTACTTCGGAAACCACATATTCAGGTTCGACCGAAGCTCCACTGGCGGAAGAATCGCCATTGCTCATTGCAGTTGCTTTATCACTGTCATTCATTGCGGTTCCTTTTCCTATCTGCGCACAAGCACAGCAAAGCAAACAAGATGCCTGTTGCCAGCAAAAGACGACAACACGCCCGTCACAGGTCAAGCGTAGCCACAGCCCGTCATAAGCTAGGCGCAGCCGTACCCCATCGCGGCGCAAGAGCAGCAGCGCCCATTGGAAAGAAGAGCAAGCAGCACTCCCCATGCGGCCTCTTACACTTTCCACGAAGATGAAACCTGCGCACACAACCGGGCACCCATGCGTGCCATGCTTTCCTGCATCAAACTCAGCTTACGGCATAAACAAACGCAACCGTCGAGAAAGCAAAGATGATGCCAAGCCGTTGCGCAATAGCGAAAAACAGCCCCTGCAGGAGGGTAAAAACAAAAATCCTCGGATCTTTGCAACTTTTTTTCGATTAGCAACCCCTTTCCTCACCCGCAAAGCGAAAATACGCCATCGTACGCCCGATTACCTGCGGTTTTGCGCTTTTATCCTCACTCAGGGAACTCGCGACGGTTGCTAATCGCAAAAAAGTTGCGCGGTGGAACGTTTTTCTGTTTTCGGAGTCCCAAACGACCTGAGGCGCCGCCATGGACATAGCGGCGCAAGAGCTGAACCGCGTGAGAGGCCCATTCGCGTGCGGTGTCGCGGACAAGGCAGACCAGATCAGTGCTCTATGGACAGAACGATCGAACGCAGTGCCGCGGACGAGATGCCGTGGGGAGCGATCTGGTCACGGTTTCACAGGAGGACAGATGCGATGGCACCTTCGGCAACCAATGCAATCGCCGCAGCCACGGTGCCACAGGCAGTCGAGTGCGGTGCCGCGAGAACAGATCCGACCGCTGCGCCATGAGGCGAGCTGGGTACGGTGCCGTGGGGAGCGATCCGGGCACAACGCCGCAAAGCGGCAGCCGGACGGTATGAGGAACGGCGCGGAAAGGCGGCACCCGGAACGCACCCTAGCCTCTGGGATTGCGGCCCAAAACAAAAAGGCGCCCGCGTAATGCGGACGCCTTCGCCTGAACACAAGCTAATGCTATTCAGCAGCGTTCTCTGCAACCTCAGCTGCAACAGCTTCTTCAGCAGCCTCTTCTGCTTCGCCTTCTGCAACAACAGCAGCAGCCTCAGCCTCTGCAGCAGCCTTGGCAGCTTCTGCCTCAGCCTTCTTGGCGAACTCAGCAGCACGAGCAGCCTTGGCGGCAGCCTTAGCCTCACGCTCTGCCTTCTTAGCGGCTTCAGCAGCCTCGATAGCAGCAGCGCGCTCTGCCTTCTTAGCAGCCTCGCGAGCAGCAACAGCCTCGGTAGCAGCACCGAACTTGTTAGCAAAGCGCTGTACACGTCCGCCAGAGTCGATCAGCTTCTGCTGGCCCGTGAAGAACGGATGGCAAGCGTTGCAGATGTCAACGCGGATCTCCGACTTCGTGGAACGAGTCTGGAAGGTGTTGCCGCAGGTGCAGGTTACCGTGCAGTCAACGTACTCGGGATGGATATCTTTTTTCATTGGTTCTCCTTACTATGCCTTGGTTTCCGACCAAGGCGAGATAAGCCTATTTAGTATAGCGCAGAAGCACACTTTCGCAAGGACATCGAGCCTTCTTCCCTGTTCCTTCACAACGCCATCCCGAACAGAGACTATAGTTGCAAACGATGAGAATTCTCCACACTCAAAAATAACGCCCTACCGAACAGGGGGCTATAGGATAAAAGAGGGCTGCACACAGCAAAAAGAGCCCCGCAAGCGAAGCCGGGCCCACCGTGGTACTCCTGAGGTAAATCTTTATCCAGGAGCGCCAGGGAGGTCCGGCACGTGTAGCGAGGCTCTTCGATAGCCTATTTCTTCTTGATCTGGCTGGGGTGGAACTTAAAGAAGTCGGTGCGCGGAGGGAGATCGCGAACGCGATGACGGCGCTCGTCAAGCTCCATGGCGTTGCACAGCTCTTCCATGCTGTCGAAATCGTAATTCCAGCTGAAGAAGTCTTCGAACTCAAAATTCATATAGTCGCAGATGCGCTCGGTGCCACGCGGAACAACCGGATGCATCAGCAACGTTGCGATACGCAGCAGATAGAACGAATCAACCAATACCTTGCGGCGAGCATCGGCATCCTCATTGGCCTCCGCTTCGCGAATGCCGCTTGACCAATACTTATTGGCGTAGCGGATGAACTCGTCCATCAAGGCCATGATTGAATGGAGGTCGACGTGATACATCAGCTCTTCGTACTTGTGCATGGTTTTATTCACCTTGGCAAGTACTTCGATGCTCACCGCACCGAGGGGCATATATCCCTCAAAGTTCTTTGCTGCCTCGTAGAAGCAGCTACGTGCCAAACGGTTAAACACCTTGGTAAGAAGCGCGCCTTCTTTCAAGGCGGGATCGGCAACGCGGGGATCTTCACGCTTTTCGGGGTCGGGATCGAAGATTTTCGGCTTGAACCCTACCGATTTCTGGTCGAGCGCCAAAGCGAGGAAGTGAGCACGCAGCTGCTCGGAGGTATAGTGCTCCAAAAGCTCGTCTGCCGTAGGCGGCTTCACCGAACCAGAGGAAGAGGCCTTCTTGTCGCCAAACAAGATATGGTGATTGGCGATGAGTTTTGTCTGCTGCAATTCGCCTTCAGGAGCATCGGCAACCACGGGCTGCTTTTCCTGAAGAGCAGCGAACAAGGCAGGCTGGGCAACGCCATAGAAATACAGGTTGTCCTGGCCGATGAACTGATACACCGTTGCATCTTTTTTGCACCAGAAAGAGCGCCATGCCGAGCGGGAAAGACCGCGATCGTCGTTACGCGCCATGGTGAAGGAAAGCGGAGCCCAAAGGCTTTCGGGCCAGCACCATACCGTAAGACCGTCCACCCCTTCGATTTCGGGAACAGGCACGCCCCATTCGACGTTGCCAGAAATACGGAACGGCACCAATGCCTTACCGGTGCGGAAGCGAATATTCGCATCTGCCAACACGGTACGCGCTTTATCGCGATCGTAGACGTTCTCGAATTCGATCTCGAAGCTCTGCTTGCCCTTGGCGGCATCGCGATACACATGCTTGGGCAATTTGTCTGCAATTTCCAGGTATTTGTCGTGCAGTTCCACCTTGATGTAAATGATGGGCGGAACAAGGAATTCCTTAATGGTTTTGGTAACAACGGGACGAATGCACGGATCGTCTTCCAAAGCATCGACATAATCACGAACTACGTTGGACAAGCCAGGCAGGTCGAAGTACCAATTACGCACCTCACGCATTTCCGGCACCGTGCCCGAAACCGAGGAAATCGGGTTGATGAGATCAACCGGGTCGTACTGGTGGCCCAGGTCGCATTCATCAGCATAGGCTTTTTCGCTTTTGCAGCCCTGCACAGGGCAATGCCCCACTACCTGACGGCCATTCAGGAACATGCCTTCCTGAGCGTCATAGAACTGAAGCGTGCTCTCCAAATGCAGGAATCCCTTTTCATGAAGACGCTGCACAAAGGCGGCAGAAATAGAGCGATGGACCTCGCCGCAATGGCCGAGGCCACTGCCCTCGTACACATCAAGGCTAATGTCGTACGCATCAAGCGTTGCCTTCTGGCGATCGTGGTTGCGACGAACATAGTCTTCCAGGGTTCCCTCGAAAGAACCGGATTCAACTTCCTTGCGATAACCCTCTTCGATAGGAGAACCGAAGCAATCGGTGCCAGAGACGAATACCACGTTTTCAGGGCCGATGCGATCACGGAGGAAGCGGGCGTAGCAGTCGGCAGGCACAAAAACGCCGCCCACATGACCAAAGTGCAGAGACTTGTTGCCATAAGGCATGCCTGCCGTCACAACGGCACGCTTCGGCCACTCGATACGTTCTTTCTTATTTTGCGATGGAGCCATTGCTCTCCAACTCCTTCAACGCCGAAGCCAATTGATCAGCGGAAATAGACTTATTTTCAGATATCAGGTCGATCAGGGTAGAAATATCGTCCGAGCTATGTTGCCTGAGATTCACCGTTTCATAGTCGGATGAGTGCCCCGCAAGCATAGCTGCGTATTCGATAGCATCTTCCTTTGTGCCGACTTCGTCGGCAAGACCGTTTTTCACGGCATCGTCGCCGGTAAACGTGAGGCCCGTAGCTAAAGCACGCACCTCATCGACAGACATATTACGACCATCGGCGACAGTTTGGATGAACGTTTCGTTGATCTGGTCCACCTGAGCCTGATAGTATGCCCGCTCTTCATCGGTAAGCTTGCGCGTACCGTAGGTGGAATCCTTGCTTTCAGCAGAAGTAATATCTTCCGTAGAGATACCGAGCATGGTCATTAAACCAGAATAATCGACCACCTGCATCGCTGTACCGATTGCGCCGATGGCAGTGGTATGCGCCGTAAAAATGTAGTCCGCTTGGCTGGATATCTCGTAAGCAGCGCTCGCATTGGTAGAAGCGCTCGAAACCACTACTGGTTTGCCCGTGTCCTCTCGGAATTCCTTCACGTAGGTGGACATTTCCTCGCCAGCCGTGGCAACACCGCCCCCTGAGTTCACACGCAGCACCACCGCAATGATCCTGCTATCATCTGCCGCAACGTCAAGCTGCTGCTTCAGGCCATCGGGGCTGTTCGTGGTGCCATCGTATTGAATGGTGCTGTCAATGTCGATAACCGCAACCGTATTCGGGAGCAACGGCTCGCTGTCGTAGGCGTTCGACCCGCCCAGGCCAGCAATAGCTGAGGTGCAAGACACAATACCGAAAACCGACACCAGGCACACCGAGATAATTGCGACAAGCGCCACAATCCATCCGCGTGATTTGCGAGGCTCTTTCCAATAGACGGTTGCCGCCGCAGCAGGCTGCGGTGCTTGTTCGAACGGGGGTTGAGACGCAGGCTGCTCATACCCTACTGGCGGTTGAGGTCCGCCCGGATGCTGAGATAATGGCTCTTGAGGCACATGACCTCCCTATAAATACAGACAGGTAAACACTGCGGAACCCCGCCGAACGGCAGGGTTCCATTTTTTCGTAATTATAAGCGATGACGATATGCTCTACGCAGCCAGATCACGTCGCGAACCGAAATCTCATTTATTAGATTTCAATCGCTCCGCTCTCGTCGAAATGACGTCCCTGCTGCGCCTTTTTTGCAGCGCGCATCAGGAACTCCTGGTTATCGTTGGTCTGCTTAAGCGACTTGATAAGCGAATCCATGGCTCGCTCAACGTTGTTGCGGTTGGCGAGCACACGACGCACTGCCCAAATGAGCGGCGCCTCCTGAGGATCAAGCAGCAGATCTTCTCGACGGGTGCCCGATGCAACCGGATCGATTGCAGGGAAGATGCGATGCTCCGCCAACGAGCGATCAAGCTTCACTTCCATGTTGCCGGTACCCTTGAATTCCTCGAAGATAACCTCATCCATCTTCGAACCCGTCTCAATAAGAGCCGATGCCAAGATGGTAAGGCTTCCGCCGCCCTCGATATTGCGGGCGGCGCCCAAAAACTTCTTAGGCGGATACAACGCCGTCGAATCAACGCCACCAGAAAGGATGCGACCTGATGCGGGTTGCGCCAGATTGTAGGCACGCGCCAAACGCGTAAGCGAGTCAAGCAGGATGACGACGTCCTGCCCATTTTCCACCAAGCGCTTTGCCCTTTCGATAACCATCTCGGAAACCGCAACGTGGTTTTCGCAAGGCATATCGAAAGTCGAGGAAATTACCTCACCATGAATGGATCGCTCCATGTCGGTAACTTCTTCGGGGCGCTCGTCGACCAGAAGGCACATCAGATGCACTTCGGGATTGTTCGACGTAATGGACGCTGCGATATCCTTTAAGATCGTGGTTTTGCCCGCCTTGGGAGGCGAAACGATAAGACCACGTTGGCCTTTGCCGATAGGTGCGCACAGATCAATAACTCGAGAAGTGATAGAGGATCGTCCGTGCTCAAGCACCAGGCGTTCATCAGGGAACACCGGCGTCAAATCAGCAAAGCGAATACGCTTGCCAACCTCGTCAAGCGGAACCCCATTCACGGTGTCAATGCGCTGAAGAGCGGCAAACTTTTCCTTCGGACGCGCTGGGCGCGTTTGGCCGGTAAGGTAGTCACCCTTGCGAAGGTGATTGCGACGAATGGTAGAAGTACCAACATATACGTCTTTTTCACCGGGAAGATATCCGCTCGTACGCAAGAACCCATAGCCATCGGAAAGCACATCAAGGATGCCGCTGACCTCTTCAAAGCCTTCGGCTTTCATGCTGGCAGCAAACACTGCCTCGATAAGCTCTGCCTTCTTAAGGCCCTTGAAGTCGATCTCCAGTTCCTGAGCCTTTTCGCGAAGCTCAACGACCTTAAGTTTCGCGAGATCTTCCTTGGAAACCTGAGGGGCCACCGGCTCACGACGGTTTTGCTGGTGCTGGCGACGACCGTTGTGATAACGATCGTTCTTCTGGCGGTCGCCTCGATCACCCTTCTGACGATCGCCGCCCCTCTGCTGACGGGGTTTGCGCTGACGACGACCCTTGTAGTCGTCGCGCGCTTCACGCTCGCTGGAACTTTTTTCCTCGGCAGCATCAGAAGCATCCGAGGGTTCGGAGGGCTCTTGCTTTTCCGCCCCTTCAGAAGGAGCCGATTCCTGCTTCAAGGAATCCTTTTGCTTCAATGGAATCTCTTGATCGGAAGAAGCAGCCTGTTCAAAAGTTTTTTCTTGCTTAGGCTCAGCTTCCTGCTTGGGAGCTGCCTGCGCATTTTCGCCCTGAGACGCTTCTTCTGCCTTGGCCTTCGACCTGGATCGGGTGCGAGTTCGCCTTGGTTTGGACTCGTCCTCGGAGGAAGCGTCGCCCTTCTGCGTGTCGGAAGATTCAGTCTGGGGCTCTTCCTTCTTTTCGGTAGCCTTGGATTTTGCAGGCTTAGCCGCCTTGGGCTTCTGCTCAGCTTCGGTATCGGCAGGAGCTTCTTCGGCTTTCTTCCTGCTTGTCCTACGGCGCTTGGGCTTTTCATCCGGAGAAGAAGCCTCAGCAACCGCAGGCTTTACCTCAGCAGAATCGGAGGGCGCAGCCGCTGTGGCCGCCCCCTCCTGCTTGTCGGAGGCCTTCGCCGTACGACGACGCATAGTACGTGCCGGCTTTTTTTCCTCGGGCGCAGACTCTTCGACTACCTCTGCATCACTCATGCGTTCTGGACTTTCTCCCAATCCTTGAGGAATGCCTCAAGGCCACGATCGGTCAACGGATGCTGAACCATCTTCTTCAGCACACAGAAGGGAACCGTTGCGATATCGGCGCCCATCAACGCTGCCTGGGTAACATGGTTTGCACTGCGGATAGAAGCCGCAATAACCTCGACCTGCTCACCGTTTACGGTATTAGAGGTGAAGTCATAGTTGTTCAGCGCAGTAACAATATTGGCAACCTGATCAAGACCGTCTTCCGAGATGTCGTCAAAACGACCAATGAAGGGACTGATGTAGCGAGCGCCAGCGCGGGCAGCCAAGATGGCCTGAGGAACGCTGAAGCACAGCGTCATGTTCACCGGAATGCCCTCGGCTGCAAGTGCATGCGTTGCGGCAAGGCCTTCCACCATGGTGGGGATCTTCACAACAACGTTAGGAGCAATTGCGGCAAGCTCGCGACCGTCGGTGATGAGCTCTTCGCGCGTCATAGCAACAGATTCTGCGGAAACGGGGCAATCAGGGCCAACGATGTCGCAGATACGCTTGATGTGGTTGTGGAAGTCATCAAGCTTGCCGCCGATGCGAGAATACAAAGACGGATTGGTGGTTACGCCAGCCAACGCACCCCAGCTTGCTGCCTCTTCGATCTCATCGAGATCGGCAGTGTCCAGAAAGAATTTCACTGGATCCTCCTTAAAAGAAATGAATAACCGTGCAGGCACACTTTGCCCGTAAAAGGCCACCTGCAAATATGCTGTTAAGGGGAATTAATAAGACCCGTTCATGGTAAACAATCGTTTTGCACAACGCAAGAACGGAAAAATGCGATCTCTTTCGCATAGCCCGGCAGCTCGTTCGGCGTTTCCAGAATGCAGGGCAATCCCAACAGTCGAGGATGCATCACTACGGCAGCCAGCGCTTCTTTACCAATGCGGCCTTCGCCAATGCGCGCATGGCGATCTTTATGGGCACCGCATTCGTTGAGGGAATCGTTAATGTGCAAAGCACGCAGCCTATCCAGCCCGATAACACGGTCGAATTCCTCGAGCACACCATCCAGGTTATTCGCAATGTCGTATCCCGCATCCCATACATGGCAGGTATCAAGGCAAACCCCCAGATGGCTGTTGAGCTCAACGCGATCGATGATGGCAGCCAGCTCCTCGAAGGTGCGGCCCACCTCGCTTCCCTTTCCCGCCATGGTTTCCAGCAGAAGCGTGGTGGTCTGTTCGGGCGTCAATACGGTATTCAAGACCTCGGCAATAAGCTCAATGCCCGCATCCGCCCCTTGCCCTACGTGAGAGCCGGGGTGAATGTTGAACAACTGCCCCGGGGTGCGTTCCATTCGCGCCAAATCTTCGGCAAGCGCCTGAAATGCGAAACTGCGCACCTGTTCTTTCGCCGCACACGGGTTCACGGTATACGAACCATGCGCAACAATGCGCCCAATACCCGCCAACGCCGCCTCTTCCGCGAATGCCCTCACATCAGCATCGTCGATTGCTTTCGCCTTCCCGCCACGCGGGTTTCGCGTGAAAAACGCAAACGTGTTAGCGTCGATGGAAGCTGCCGTTTTTGCCATTGCGGCATACCCTTTAGCCGAAGAAAGGTGACAACCGATAACGGGCATGCGCCCATCTGTCGGCTGTTGCAATACGGCTTGATATTCGGACATGTATTCTCCTTTTTCTTTGCCTTGCATATGGCGGGCCGAATCAAGTGCCAGCTACTCCTGCTCGTTGAGCAGTTCGGCGGCGTGGGTAAGAGACGTTTCGCTTACCTCGCCGGCTAGCATACGGGCAATTTCCGCCGTTCGGCTTTCGCCCGAAACAGGAGTCAAGCAGGTTTGCGGCAACGCATCATCGGACTTCGTTACCAGATAATGAGTATCGCCGCACACGGCAACTTGAGGAAGGTGCGTTACCACAATGACCTGATGGGTTTTTGCCAAATCGCGAAGAACGGCACCAAGTGCACGAGCGGTACTGCCGCCCACGCCAGCATCGATTTCGTCAAACACCAGAGTGTCTACCTGGTCACATTCGCCCAATGCGACCTTCAGGGCAAGCATTACGCGGCTCGTTTCGCCACCCGAGGCAATTTTGCCGAGCCGTTGAGCGCTAAGGCCCTCACCAGCAGCAAAAAGGAACTCAAAAGACTGAGAGCCCCATGTGTCCCACTGCACGCGCGGTAGATCAGAAATATTTGCCTCGAGACGTGCGCCCTTCATTTCCAAACGAGCCATCTGGGCTTGGACGGCATCGATAAAGCGAGGAATAACCCTGCCGCGAGCTTCCGCCAAGGCATGCGCCGCATCGGCAAGTGCCGATTCCGCTGCATCGCGCCTCTTTCGAGCCTGGGAGATAAGCTCGTCGCGCCCATCGTATTCGCGGATTTTCGCCTCAGCTTCGGCACGCTGCGCCAACACATCTTCCATGCGCGGACCGAAGCCACGCATAAGACCCTGCAACTCGGCAATGCGGTCCTGCGCCGCCTCCAGCTCTTCCTGGGGGAAATCGACACCATCTTTGTACGTCGCCAAATCGCGACCCACATCCTCCAGCGAAAAGAATGCTTCACGCACAAGCTCCAACACGGATTCAACGGAAGCGTCTACCGCCGCGATTCGCTCAAGAGATCCCAATGCCGACTCAAGCGATTCCACCGCACCGCCCGACCCTGTTAGATTGCGTTGGGCAGACATGGCTTCATGGACCAGCATTTCGGCATTTTCCAGGCGAGGCATTCGCTCGATAAGCTCTTCGTACTCACCTTCCTGGGGATCTGCTTTGCCGATCTGCTCCAAAGCGAAGCGTGCCCTGTCAAGCTCGACAGCATCGGCTGATTCCAACTCTTGCAGGCGAACAAGCTCGGCAGACGCATCGTTTGCCGCAGAAAGGCATGCTCGATACGCCCCCAACGGCGCATTGATTTCTTCTTTGCCCCATTCGTCGAGCAAAGCACGCTGATAGGCTGGCGAAAGCAAGCGCTGATGCTCGTGCTGCCCGCAAAGATCAACCGTCTGCCCCAAGCCGCCGGCAAGTTCCTTCACTGAAGCAAGCGAACCGTCAATGGAAACGCGACTGCGTCCTTGCACACCGATGCGGCGCGCAGCCACCACACCATCCTCCCCGCATCCTTCGCCAAAGAAACGGCCCTCTACCTGGAGCTCTTCGCAGCCCTCGCGCACAAACGACGCACCAGCGCGCTCGCCGACCAGAATCTTCAGCGCATTCAGTAAAGCGGTTTTACCCGTGCCCGTTTCGCCTGTTACCACAGTAAAGGCGGGGCTTGGCGCAAACGTTGCCTCGTGGATCAACGCCACATCGCGAATATGCACTTCATCAATCATGGCAACCCCTTTTAGGTGCTCGGCGCACCGTGTTCGTATCTTTCACCGTTTGATTTTACGCTACCGAATTCGAAAGACATGCGAAAGCAATCGCAACAAACCACCACGCCGCACAGGCTATTGCCTCAAGACATATCTCCAGTATGGACGCACGAATCGCTACCGAAGCCGTATACTGAAACATACTCGTAACGAAAGCCTGAGGTCATGTCTCTTAATGATGCGCCACATATCGAAGCCCACGGAATGCTTGCCCAGCTTCCCACATCGGTATGCGCTGTCATCGACGCTTTGGAGAAGCGCGGTTTTGAGGCTTGGGTTGTCGGTGGCTTCGTGCGCGATGCCCTTCGCGGCGTCACACCCCACGATGCCGACATCGCCACCAACGCTCACTGGGAGCAAACGCGCGAAGCGTGTCTGGCAAGCGGCATGGCGGTGCACGAAACAGGAACGAAGCACGGTACGGTAACCGTGGTTTATCAAAACGAACCCATCGAAGTTACCACCTTCCGCACCGAAGGCGCCTATACCGATCACCGCCACCCCGATAGCGTGCTGTTCGTTGACACCATCGAGCAAGACTTGGCGCGACGCGATTTCACTATCAACGCAATGGCGTTCCACCCGGTTCGTGGCCTTGTAGATCCTTTTGACGGGCAGAACGACTTGGCCAACAAGATAATCCGCTGCGTCAACGACCCCAGTACCCGCCTGCAAGAAGATGCCCTACGCGTTCTTCGCGCTATGCGCTTCGCATCGCAGCTCGGGTTCTGGATTGACCCTGATACTGAAGCCGCCATACGCAGATATGCACCTACCCTCACCGACGTTGCAGGAGAGCGCCTAAGGCAAGAGCTCGAAAAGCTCCTCTGCGGAAACCATGTGCGCCAAACCCTGCTTCGGTTCCCCCGCGAACTTGCCTATATTGTTCCCTGCATTGAAGCCATGGACGGCTTCGACCAACACAACCCTTGGCACATCTACGATGTATGGGAACACACCGCTGCGGTAGTCGAAAACACCCCCGCCTACCCCTTGGTGCGTTGGGCGGCGCTGTTTCACGATGCAGGCAAGCCCGATACGTTCCTCATTGGAGCAGACAACTTGGGCCATATGCCCAATCACCCCATAGCAAGCGTTCACCACATGCGCGAAAGCGCAAAAACGCTGCATTTCAGCAAGAAGATGCAGCATGATCTCGACTTGGTTATCCGCTACCATGGCGACAGACCCGAGCCCACAACAAAAAGTGTGCGCAAGCTGTATGCCCTGGTAGAACACAACGAGGACCTGTTCCACGCAATTTGCGACTTGATGCGGGGCGATGCAAGGGGAAAATCGACCCGTGCAACAAAATGGATCCAGAAGATCAACGCGGCCGAAAGCCTATTCAATGAGATGCTCAAGCAAGGCGAAGTGCTTTCTCCTGCCGACCTACCAGTAAATGGCACCGACCTTATCTCTCTCGGCGTACCTCAAGGACCACATGTTGGGCTTGTGCTCAGCGAGTTGTTCAGCGCCGTAGCCAACGAAGAGGTGGCGCCTGAGCGCGAAGCACTTCTGGCGTTGGCAAGGCGATTCATGCAATCCTAAACCGCCTTGTTAGCGCAGCGCGAATAGGTGGTTCACAGGACCGTTGCCTTTCCCTAACCCAGGATTTGATTGGATTGCTTCAGTGAGGTAGCGCTTCGCAAAAGCCACGGCATGCTTCAAGGTTTCGCCCTTCGCCAAATACGAAGCGATAGCAGAAGAAAGTGTACAGCCAGTACCATGCGTGTTCTTCGTTTCCACACGCTGAGCGGAAAGCCACGTCACCGCACCGTTTGCTTCCAGCAGCACATCGTCGGCTTCTTCAGCCAAATGTCCACCTTTCACCAGAACGGCCTGTGCTCCTTTCAGCTGAATAGCCTTCGCCGCAGCCAGCATATCCTCTTTAGTTTCGATGCGCATGCCTGAAAGCACTTCGGCTTCGGGGATGTTTGGCGTTACCACGGAAGCCCGTACAAGCAAATCGAAAAGCGCTTGCACTGCAGGCGCCTCCGAAAGCGCAGCCCCACTTGTGGCAACCATGACCGGATCGAGCACGACATTCTGAGCATCGAAACGCTGCAAGCCCTGCCCCACCGCATGCACCACTTCCGCCGTAGGGAGCATGCCGATCTTAACTGCATTGGGGCAAATATCAGAAAACACGCTTTCCATCTGCAGTAATACAAAATCGGGATCCGTCGCAACCACTCCTTGCACACCCATGGTGTTCTGCGCGGTTAGCGCTGTGACGACCGATTCCGCATAGACCCCCAAAGCGCTCATGGTTTTGATATCTGCCTGAATGCCAGCTCCGCCACTTGAATCAGAACCAGCAATGGTTAGCGCTGTTTTCATATTCTCTCCTTGCTCAAGGCAAGCTAACGGCTCGAGTATCGAGGGGAGCTTGAGCCACCTCAACGCCCGAACACCCGCCGCTCGCATCACAGGTAAAAGCGGCTGCCCAAAGGGACAGCCGCTTCATACTTGCTATTTGTCGGACATTTCCTCGCCGAGGTCGATGGTGAGACCGTCCATGATGGTATTAACCGTACGAACCGCACACATCTTGCCGCACATGGTGCAGGTGCCCTCCGTCGAGGGAGGCGCGCTCTCAAAGTACTTGCGGGGCTTCACCGGATCGATGGCAAGACTGAACATTTCCTCCCAGTCCATACGGCGACGAGCGTCGCTCATGCGGTTGTCGATATCACGCGCATAGGGGATGCCCTTAGCGATATCGGCAGCATGAGCTGCAATTTTAGTTGCAACAAGGCCCTCACGCACATCATCGGCATCGGGCAAGCGCAGATGCTCGGCGGGCGTTACATAGCACAGGAAGTCGGCGCCACACGATGCGGCAACCGCGCCACCGATAGCAGACGTAATGTGGTCATAGCCAGGAGCGATATCAGTAACCAGCGGGCCAAGAACGTAGAACGGGGCGTTGTGGCACAAGCGCTTCTGAATCTTCATATTGGCGGGGATCTCGTCCAATGCCATATGGCCAGGACCCTCAACCATAACCTGAACGCCTGCATCCCATGCACGCTTGGTAAGCTTGCCGATCTCGATAAGCTCAGAAATCTGCCCAGCATCAGTAGCGTCGTAGTTGCAGCCGGGGCGCATAGCATCGCCGATGCTGATGGTCACATCGTGCTCATGCAAGATTTCCAGCACTTCGTCGTAATACTCGTAGAAAGGATTTTCGTTGCCCGTAGCCTCCATCCAGGCGAAAATCAGCGAACCGCCGCGGCTTACGATGTTCATCAAGCGACCGGTTTCTTTGAAGTTTTCGATGGTACGACGGTTCATGCCAGCATGGATGGTTACGAAGTCCACACCGTCTTCAGCGTGAGCGCGAACAACGTCCAAGAAGTCCTGAGCCGTAATACCAATAAGAGGTTTTTCCAAGTAGCCGATGGCATCGTACATGGGCACCGTACCGATCATGGCGGGGCTCATGTCGATAAGATGCTTACGGAAATCGTGCGTTTTGCCGTGATTGGAAAGGTCCATGATGCCTTCCGCGCCCAGCTCGATAGCAGTACGCACCTTCTCGAGTTCCATTTCGGCGTTCATCAGGTCGCCAGAAATACCCAGATTAACGTTTACCTTGGTACGCATGCCTTCGCCTACGCCCTCAGGGCTCAAAGCGGCATGGTGTATGTTGGCGGGAATGGCAATGCATCCCTTCGCAACACCTGCACGAATCTCTTCGGACGTTTTATGCTCCTTGGCGGCAACTGCTTCCATTTGAGGCGTGATTTTGCCCGCACGGGCATAATCGATTTGAGTGATGAGACGTTCTTGCGTCATCACGGCTCCCTTCGTTGGCATTATCCATACAGGTTCTATGGGTCGGGGCCTTGCCCCCTCTCAGCCGAACAGCCGCGCATCGCGGGCGGTTAGCTCCCCTGTTATGTGGTTACGTTATTGTACTCGTATATAGGTATACGCCGCACGCGGGAATTCCAAAAGGGGGAAGATAACCCACAGCGAGCCTTCTTCCAAGCTGATGCTGGCAGGCCCGCCAATAAGCTCGTTGGATATACCCCACAGCGCCCGATTCGTGCAGGTTGCGCCGCCGAGCTCCCACTCCAAGCCCACTTCGGTAACGCCTTTGCACACATCGCTATGGGAAAGCACCGAACACGTGCCTTGCGCACCTTCCGCAAATGAAAGAGAGCAGAACGGCCCTGGTGCCACCAGCGGGGCTATTACTGTTTCCTCGCCAATGCCCCACACGCATGTTCCTCGAGCGGCCGCTTGGATAAGCAACTGCAAGTTGCCTAGGGAGTGGTCGAGCCTGCCCGTAAACGCATCGCAGATAACCAGCTCCTCAAGACCCTGCTGCTCGGCATGGCCAATTGCCAAATCCATATCGGTGAAATCCTTGTGCATGTCGTACTCGAACACGCATGGATGCTGAGGTACCGCTCCAAGCGAATCGAAATCGCCGAACACCGCATCAGGCACAATGCCGCGCTCCTGCAACGCCGCGAACCCGCCATCGACCGCATACACCGCATCGAATCCCTGCGTTTGCAGGATGTAGTCAAGCTCTTTATGGGCCGAAGGCGCAGCGCCAACAAGCAAGCAGCGTTTCATATGAAAATCCTTTCAGAGCGAAAGAGTACGAGAATCATCCCTAACCATGAAACCAGAAAAACGAATAGCAGAAGTCAGAGATCGAGGAAACATCATAGGGGAATTTTCCGAAGCCCTCAGGTCCATATCAGTCAGCGAGGGCCAATCCGGTGCCTCAGTTTGCTTTGAAAGCAAGCGCCAGACGGGCTTCGCCCGTCAAGGCTGCTTGCAGAAGCAATTTGAAGTGCCCGATTGGTCCGCAGCGTCGGCCGTATACATCGTTCGAAGAACGATGTATACTACCACCTCGAGTGAGCCGGGCAATCGCGTGCGCAAGCATGAGGAAAGTCCGGGCTCCCAAGGGCAAGATGCCAGCTAACGGCTGGGCGGGGCGACCCGACGGACAGTGCCACAGAAAAGAAGACTCCCCTGCATGCAGGAGAAAAGCTGAAACGGTGCGGTAAAAGCGCACCAGTGCGTTGGCAACAACGTAGCTTGGTAAACCCCATCTGGAGCAAGCGCAAATAGGAATGCCATACGGCCGCCCTTCCGTGCATTCGGGTTGCGTGCTTGAGCTTTGCGGCGACGCAAAGTCGAGATAAATGGTTGCCGATTACAGAACCCGGCTTACAGGCTCACTCGCATTTCAATGCCGTCCCTTTGGGCGGCATTTTTTAACCATATCGGCATCAACCTATATCTCGGATTGAGAATCAATCAAACGACGATAGTACAAACAGCTCTCGTATAAGTCGTGATGCATTCCCTGCCCCTCAATTTCTCCCTCATTAAGAACGACGATCCAATCGGCGCTTAAAATGGAGGACAACCTATGAGCCGCATAGACGATCGTCCGTCCATCAAAAAGGCTTCTCAAGAGACAATCTACTTCGCGCTCGGAAATTCCATCAAGACTCGAAGTTGGCTCGTCGAGAATGAGCACTTTAGGATTACGGATAATAGTTCTAGCCAATGCGATACGCTGTCTTTGCCCTCCCGACAAGGCCAGACCCCGCTCGCCAACGTCCCTATCCAAAGGAATATCACCTAATCCAACAGAATCAAGGGCATTCTCCATGTCAAAGCGAGAAGCTGAGAGTTTTGCAAGCCTTAAATTATCCTCGACGGTACCGCTAATCAAACTAGCGGACTGGTCTATAAAGCCAATTGAATCCCGATATTCCTCAAGGGGGATATCGGACAACTCAATACCATCAAGGAGTATTTTCCCTTTTGAGGGAGAGAAAAAACGTTCCATCAAACCCAAGCACGTTGACTTCCCCCCACCCGAAGCTCCAACTAACGCAGTTACTTTCCCAGGAGGAATGCTGAACGAGGCATCGTTCAAAGAGTCATTCGAGGACGATGGGTAGCAAAATGAAACACGATAAAAAGTAAAAGATGGACAAGGAGAAATGCCTCCCTCTTTGTGGCAAGAAGAAGGAAGACTCCTAGGATGAACTAGGGTTTCAAAGTCTCTAATTCTCTCGTCGCCTACAGCAGCTTCGCGCGCATATGAAATAAAACCAACAAATTGGCTTACCGAAGAAGAAAAGTAAGAGAAGTACATCAAGAAAACTACAAGATCGGAAAAAGCCATTGCGCCCGCAGCAACCTGCCAGGATGCAAACAAAATCGTTCCAATATTCGCAAGCTGCATCAAGACAGACGATATCGGAGAAAGAAAACCGGCAAGCAGAGACAATTTAAAGCCAGCTTTTGCAGCAGCCTCTATTTCGACTCTGAGAGATTTTTCCGCTGAGCTCCATGCGTTATAAGATCGCAAAACCCGATTCGTGAGAGCGAATTCCTGGGTTTTTACTGTAATACGCAAAAGAAGCTCCTGAACCTCTTTCCTGTAGCCCGACATCGGGCGCGATGCAACGACCGAAAAAAGCAAGGATAGCAATCCAAACCCCAAACCGATAACAAACGTCATGGGGGAAATGAGAACCAGGGCAACAAATGATCCGAAAAACACGAACAAGGACTGAACAAGAGAAACAAGCTGCCCAGGGAGTCTCTTAACCAATTCAACATCACTTACAATGCGCTGAGAATACCAACCTGAAGGTCGAGCTTCCTGGCTCAAAACCGACAAAGCAAAGAACGAACGGGATAGACGGCCTCTTATTCGCTTAGCTAGTCCCTCGCCTATCTTGGCAATCAGAACCTGCTGGCCCATAGTCAATAGGGCGCTTGCAGCAAGAAGGATCAGCAGGATTATCAAGGGGTCGAAAGCATTTGCCCCTTCCTGTGCAGCCTGAATCAAAGCTCCACCATATTGGGGCTGAGCCAGCAAAATTATCTGCCCGAGTAGCCCCAGAGCCAAGCAAGCGACAAACACCCACCCCAAAGAAGGGACATACCTCTTTAATAAAACGATTATTGTTCGCATGGAATCGGACTCCCTCTATCGGAGAAAAAGACGACAAAGCAACCTCCCTTTTCTATTCCACGGCCTTACGAGCTAAAAGAACATTTCCAGCGCTTACGCTTGGCAGCACCATCAGCATGGGAGATAGAACGACCGCAAAAGAAGGCGCGAAAATCAACAGCGAGGAAACTAAGCAGGCAGATAAGGGGAGGCTAACCGAACAAACGGCAGAAGCAATAACCCCAGAAGATAATGCGCACGCCATGCCAACGATGAGCGCATTAAACGCATGGATGAACGACTCACATATCATCATTTCGAAGATCGATCTATGACTCGATCCACACGAAATGAACGTCCTTCCTTCAAGAACCCTGTCGTTTGCCGTCATTGCAACAACAGCCACAGCTCCAGCAACGCAAACCAAAATAGGGGCACCGAGAAAGGACAGCAGCTGTTCAGTGCTTATCCCGCTTGCTTCGATTCCCTGACCCCTCAGATAGACAACCAGAGCATCAACAACAGCAATGAGCCCCGCAACCAGCGAAATGCCTATTGCAATAGGCATTTGTATCGCCACAGATTCATCGGAATAGAAAAGTACCTTGCTCTGGGCAACCAGCCAGACCGGAGAGCCCCTCCAAGGAGCAACAGCCGTCCACGTTTTCACCACCCAAGGGAGCAACGGCCTCAAAACGACAGAGCAGAACAAAGAAACAACAAAGGGGAGGAATACAAGACAACTGATTCGAGCCAGCGGGTCTGATTCGACGGAAATTGCAATCAGCGAAAAAAGGCCAACAACTAACAAGGCACAGACAACGATGCGTAAGGCGCCGATTTTCTTTCTATATGGCAATTGACCGCCCAGGGTTAAAAGAGGGGAAACATTCAGGGAAGAATGCACACTGCTCAACCCACCAAGAACAAACGCAAGGAGCTCAACGCAAGCGACCAAGGCGACAACCGGAAAATCAAGACAAGCCCCCAAACAAACAAAGACATCAAAGCAAGGAATCGCAAAGCCGAAAGCAATGAAACCCAACATCAAGCCAAGAAACGAAGCAATTGCTATCTGAACAAAAAAGCAAAGTCCTACATATCTCCTGCGCATGCCTAGCAACCGCCACACAGAGTAAGATGGCTCTTTTTTCTTTGCAACAAGTCGCGCCACAGAGGCAGATACGGGAATGGAAGCAATCCATGTCAGAAACAGTGTTGCGGTTCCCGCATTGAGCAGCTGCCTCGAAGCCGCCCCCTCTAGCCCATAAGACGAAGATATGAGCAAGGCGGACCAACCGCTAGCAACGCCACAAAAGAAGGCGACCAGAATAATACCCACCCAATCAAGCCATCTATTCCTTAAGTCAGAAATGAACAAACGCCACATGGTTACCCCTCCAGCAAAAGGGCTATTTCATGCGGGGCGGGATGGTTGAGCTCCGCAGCAACCATCCCATCTTTCAGAATCACAACACGATCGGAATAAGAAGCTGCCGTCAGATCATGGGTTACCATCACAACAGCACGATTACCCTGCTTCGATTCGCGACGCATTATATCCATCACCGCTCGCGTATTATCAACATCAAGAGATCCTGTAGGCTCGTCTGCAAATACTATTGGAGAATCAGTAGCCATGGATCGCGCTATTGCTATACGCTGCCGCTCTCCTCCCGACAATGAATCTGGATAGTCCTTTGCCTTATCGGCGATACCAAGGCCACTAAGCAAAGCTAGCGCATCTTTTTTCGTAGCTTTCTTTCCAGAAAGTCGAGCGGGAATCCAGACGTTATCTACGGCATTCAGCGATGGAATGAGATTTAAATTCTGAAATACGAAACTGACCAAACGCCTTCTGACTTCGTCTCTCTCTATAGTGTTCATTGATGAAATCAAGTTGCCATCAAGGGCAATAGAGCCCGAATCTATCTCTTCGAGGCCCGAAAGGCAGTTCAACAGGGTCGTTTTTCCCGACCCACTTGGGCCGACAATAGAAACGAACTCACCCACGTTAACCGAAAAGTCAATCCCATTCAGCACCCTGTTCTTCCGAAGCTTTTTTCCTTTGCCGTACATGAAAGACTTTTCTATTCCCCTTGCATCAATCAAGGCTGACATCGAAGAATCACGCCCTTTCTGCAATTGCCGGGCATGCGAAAGCATGCCCGGCACTATCTTTGCTTAGCCGCACCAAAGGCTCACAAAGCTGTTATCGCCATTGCACATAAATCTAGCTCCAGATGCCCTAGGATCGATTGCATCGCTAGAGGCTTCGAGCGACTGGAGATCCAACATAGAACCCATTTCCTTCACCTCCTTCCTTGATTTATGCGCATATTTATATCAATGAAGAGAAACGGGAAACCATCCAAAAGGATGCTCGACCGAAGACAGGAGAAATCCGATCAGCCCAGCGGAACCAGTTGAATAATCAACCGATAAGCAAGAACCACCATTTCCCAAGGCCCAAATTGGCCCCTCGAAATCTTGGCTTTGCTCCCGAAAGCAAAACTCCCCTATCACGTTCCTCACCATTGCTGAAATAACATCAGCGTTTTCCTCCCCATCAATGCAGAGAAGTGCCGCTGCTTTGCCTAATAGCCCATGGAACAAGCCACCGTTCAGGGCAACGTATTCTTTGAGCGAAGAAGAAATAGCTTTAAGCTCATTTGCATATCCATCCGCATTGCATAAGGCAAGTGAAACCCCAATACCCGCAATGCCCTCAGATAAGTACCCAAAATCAATTCCCGAATAATCAACTGACAAAGAGCCATCAGGTTTTACATCGAGTCCCGAAAGTTCGTGTTCGAGGCAAACGTTAGCCAAGCGATTCCACTCAGCCGATTGCTCGACAAAGCATGCAGCCAACTCATGGCAAGCCAATGCCGCACCAGACCAGCCATCGAACAATCCAACGGCATTCCCGGTTTCCGCGCCATCACTTACTGGTTCGAGATTCTTCAATACGGAATCTCGCAAAAAATCAGCAGATTCTCCAAGGAGTTTTCTCACCTGGGGACAGCCGCAATCTGAATTGATTTGCAAGAGAGAAAGAACCGTTCCAGCAATTCCGCTTCTTATCGAAATATCATCAGAGGGACCATACGGTAAAGAAAGAGGAAGCAGGCCTATTGCCTTTTCACAATATCCAAGCTGCGAAAAAACGCTTGCTATTCCCACTGTTCCACGAAGCAGTCCATGAAAATGCAAAGAGATTTCGCTTTTCAAAAGCTTCGTCGTGATCCATTCAACATCAGAGGAAACATCAAGCCCAAAACGACCAAGCATGAGAGCAACGCCCGCAGCGCCAGTCTCTATGTCCAATCGGCCTAAAGGCCCATGCAAGAATTGTGTAGCATCACCAGGATAGAGACGGCCCTCCGAATCATCGGGCCTTCTCGATTTTGCAATTCCTGCAGCCAAACGCTGCGCAAAGCTGCACGAATTGATTTTTTCACTCCCAACCGGCACCAAGCCAAACGGGGAATCAAATATACGGGAAGCCATACAAGACAATTGCTCTTCCAGCATGTCCTTAACTGAAGATGGAAAATGCTTATCTATAAGAGGAAGCCGCTCATAAAGAGAGCGTGGAGAGAAAGAGCTACTCCAAGAAGGCCAAAAGAGATAGGACAAAACACATGCCAAGCCGAATTCGTCCCTCTCTTTATTGGCACATTTGCAGAGCGGAGAAAAACCAGGCATCCCCAAGCACGCCGAATCAGCCCCATCGATATCGCTACATGCCTCAAAATCGATAAGGCTTACTGCAAGATTTTTATCAACGATGAAGTTTTTTGGATTAACATCCATCAAGGCAACGCCCGCGCCATGAACTGCATCCAAGAGGCCCAGCATTTGTCGAGCAATTACCAAGGCTCTCTCGGAATAGCGAAGAGCATCGTCCTCTCCAAGACGAAAAGGATAATTACTGGCAACCCAAGACTGCAAAGTGACCCCGGCACAATATTCCTCGACCAGAAATTCGTGTCCGCAAACTGTCTTATACGAGTAGTAAGAGGGAATCCCCTCAATTCCCTGCAGTCTGATGAGCATCGACCGCTCATGCCTTAAGCGTAGCACCGCATCGCAATCGGAAGAAGAATAGCCAGCATACGACCGAGCCTCTTTGGCCACAATCTCGCAACCAGTCTTGAGATTAACCCCACGATAAACCCCACCCGCATTGCTGAAATGCAGGCTTTCCAAAATTGAATAAGGAGCGAAAAGAAGCTCAAATTCATCTGATGGGTTGATACGAGCATCGACCTGTTTCTTTATGCCAAAGGGGACGGAAACAAAATCAGGCAAGACGAAGAATGGCTTTCTCTGATCTTCAGTCAGAGAGCCATCCGGCCTTCGTATTGCCAGCCTGGAGACGCCCTTTCCATCTTCTTCCAAAAGATATCGAAAACCACCGTAGCGGAAGAAAACCGGAGCTTCCTTGTATCTGATGTCAGACAACACATAGGGACCATGGAAATTCCCCAAAAGACCTTCTAACTCTTCCAAAAGAGCAAGGAAGTCGCCAACTGACCCTGGATAGATTGTTATAAATTTGCCCGAAGAGGACCTATTTGCATTCTTACCGTTCAGTCTCAGAAAGCTCCCATACGATACCAAATGCTTGAAAGCAACTCTCTTCTTGACTAAAAAGCCACCCACAACATCGAGCAGCAATTGGGCTTCCGTGGGACATGAGCTTAGGTGGATCTTCCATCCCTGATCAGGCAAGTTCACCTTTGCGGGAAATAAATACCTCCAGGTTGAATCAAGCTGACACGCCCAATCCGAAGGGACTTCGCAAGAAAAAGACTCTGTATTTTTCGCCTGAGCATACTCTTCGAAAAATGGCGAATCCTTGGCAATATGAAGCATTCTGTAATTGGTTAAGTTATGGTAACCATGCCTCATAAAAGCCTCCCTAATGGAAATAATATATTAAGAAGTTAACTGTTTCTTTTAACTTCTTAAAGTTAAGCATTATTTACTAGTACTTAGAGAGAAACCGATGATAGGCGGTTGACCTGAACGGTAAGCGGTTTTGAACATAAAAAATGGGCGCTGGTGAATTCCAGTGCCCATCATCAAGTGCAATAGCATCTATTGACTATGATACTTTTTATACTCCTCCAAAAAGGTCTCACCGTATCTTTTTTCAGCCTCTTCATCGCTAAGATACTCAAGTAAATCACCAGGTTGGCAATCGAAAACCTCACAAATCCTATCAAGACTGTCAATTCTTAACGCACGAATTTTCCCGTTTTTTATCCTCGATACCGCCTGAACCGTGCATTCAAGCTTTTCTGCCAGCTCTACGGATTGCATCTTTCTCGAGGCAAGCAATTTGTCCAAGTTGAACACTATAGCCAAAAATATGCCCCTAAACCGTATCGTCCGACAACTGCTGCAACAATGCTCCGTATTTAAACACATATGACAGAATAAAGCCAATAACCGAAGCCACCAAGGTCGAAATGCTCAGATCCGCCACCACTCCATCCCCTTGCTTCGCCAAGCCAATTCGCATAACACCAAGAGAATAACCATCAAAAGGAATCACGGAGACAACCGCCTGAAGGACAAAACTGGCAAGCAGCAAAAAACTCACTACTTTAATTTGCCGAGAAGTATGCATAGTGAACGGACTGCTCCCATGGCGTATCGAATTGCAAATACTTCCAATTACGTAAAGGATATAAATGTTTATGAAAGCAGACACCGCAACAGGAACAGCGTAAAGAAGATGACAGACCAAGTCACACAAACCAACTTGTGAGGTTACCAAGGAAACGAAAAATGCGACAAAGAGCAAACTCCATCCAATGACGAATGTCGCCATAACGACTCGCAAGGCAACATACAATGGCTTTGCGATATTCTCCAGGCGAAGTAAAGAAGCCCTTGCTTCGTTTGATTCCCCAAACAACTATGTCTTCCTTCCGTTATCAGCAGTCCAACTTCGGCTTTTTGAGAGGCAAACTTTGAAGGCCAATGGTCACGCAGCCATTAGGAAGCCCTATATTCAAGCAACTTGAAACTTGTTGATTTGGAATGGAATAAAAAAGCATTCTATCTCCTTAACTAATTAATAAAAACTATTAACTAATTATTGCTTACTATCACCAATAAACTATGTCCATAATTGCTCATGTTAACGGTAGGAATCAATCGGTTACGCATAGAATCTTCTAAGCAAATCGCCAAGCAGACCATAAAATTTTTTGGCTAAGGCGCAATACGGATCACAGGATCGGACGTCACCATAGGCATACAATGAACGGGCACGGCAGCCTCCGCCGCATAAATACTTCATGCCGCAATTCGAGCATCCTGAAATTGATTCAACGTCCAGAGTCGAAAAGGGTGAATTATCAATTTTTTCTTCGACATCCGCAAGACTATCCTTCAACAAGTTCGCAATGGTATAGCCATCAAACTGCAACATATGACAGGGATACAGGAGCCCCTCATGGGATACGCTTAAGCAGGTTCGGCCGGCACCGCACCAACCTCTTGCCGAAATAGAACCGTTCAAATTAAAGCCACAAGAAAATGCATTTTGACCGGCGTTCTCTATCAAGATTTCAGCCAAGCGCTCAAGCGCATTATCGTCGGGAATAAGCCTCTTCGAATGCTTATCATCAGCAGTACACGACAGCAGACTAAAGTTGATGCCAACATTCAAAGAGCGAGCTAACTCAAAATATGAAGGAATATCCTGAATATTAAAAGCGTGAATCGTCGCTATGATATGAGCGTTTGTCCCTTCTTCTTCAATCGCAAGGATGCTCTTTTTTAGATCAGCAAACCGCTGATATCCACGGATATACGATTCGGAACTAGAAGAAGAGCCATCAAACGAAACAGCAATTCTATCCACAGCACCAGACAACCTTTGAAGGATCTCTCTCTTTATGCTGGTTCCATTCGTTATTACAGAAACGCTCCTTATACCCTTCGTCTTTGCAAAAGAAACAATATCGGGCAAGTCTTTCCGCAAAAAAGGTTCCCCGCCTGAAATAACCAGACTATCGACATTCAGCCCCTTCAATTTCGTAAGAATGACTTCGATATCCGCAAGAGGGAGATCGGGCGAAGCATTACGTTTCGAATTCACGGAATAGCACCCGACGCAATTCAAATTGCATCTTTGTGTCACATGAAGATATACAGATCTTGATAGATTTCCATCGTGCTCTTCTCGAAAGAATTTCCCTTCGCTCAAAGCGCTACAGAACTCAGGAGAAAAATCGTCCGTAGATAACTCCTTAGACCCAGCCTCGAACGCATCTCTGCAAACACGCTCTTCGGCAGAATCTAATCCGATCACTGCCCCAGTTGCCAAATTTCCGAGAATCGGAAATTTGGCATAATCAAACACAACAACACTATCTGAAAACTTCATGCGTCCTCTTTCACTGTAACCCCAGCAAAGCAATAGCACACGAAGCCCTTTCCGTTGCTCGAAAGCCGTCCAAAGTCCATATCAAAGCGTAAGCGGAAAACATATAGGATGCACAAACTACCGAGCAGACCAGTACCGCCACCGTTGCGCAAAGACAGCACACCTAAGAGCAAGAGCAGGATTCCATCACCGCCCATGGTTCCACCCACAAAAAGGCTGAATGCTCAAAGGCGACCACCACTCCTTCTGGCGAGCACAAAGACATTGCCGTAGTCAAGTGGCCGAAAAGCCCTTCGGGGCTGATGTGACGTCCGACGAATCCGACTTGCAGGCCATCGCGCCCAACGACGACATAATCACCTTCGCGCAAGACGACACCAAAGTGGAGCACAAACAGCAAGGACGTCCATTACTCAGGTATCACCAACAAGGAGCTGCCTTTCTCCGTTACCTAAGGCCGTAAGTTGAACAATGAAACTGTGGACCCTTCAGTGCTGAAGAGCGTTGCCGGCAATGAAGCTTCCTTGGACTACGAGAACAACACCGCCACCACGGTAAACGTAGACGGCACTTCGCGCAACGTAAAAGAGCCGTACGTTATGGCTTCCTTTGCTTCATTCGATACCGAGCATCCCAAGATCATCAAGGTTAACAACGACAAAGGCATGAATCAGGACGGCTCGTTCGTCGCCGTTGTCCTGGCGATGCCCGGCTTGACACAATCACCCAGCTCGACAACATGGTTGATCTACCTGAAAGCGTCACCTTTCTTCCGTGCATTCGGGTTGCGTGCTTGAGCTTTGCGGCGACGCAAAGTCGAGATAAATGGTTGCCGATTACAGAACCCGGCTTATAGGCTCACTCACATTTCAATGCCGTCCCTTTGGGCGGCATTTCTTTTTCTAAACACCCGGCATTGAGCCCAAACACCTCATTGATAACGCAGGCTCGGTACCACTCCATGATGCCGGCCAGCGGGCCCGTCCCCAAAGCCGCCCAGCGCTGCACCCGGGCACTCCACCCCAGCGCCCTCCCGAAATCGCCCGCAGCGCCGCCAGGTCCACCTTGCTCACGCGCCGGACCAAGGTTCATCCCGCTGCGTCGTTCGAGGCTATCTTGGGAGCCCAAAAACAGAAAAACGCCCTAAATTGTAACTTTTTTGCGATTGGGGATTGCTGCGGGGCGCCAAAGCGCGTATCTAGGCGCAAAAGCGCAGCAAATCGGCTGATCGGCAGTCAGTTTGTACTTTGCACGGACAAAAGAGAGTCCGCAATCGCAAAAAAGTTGCACGGACGCCGGATTATTTGTTTTCGCAACGGGAAGATCACCATAACGGGGCGAATCCTGAAAAGGGATGCAGACAAAAGAGCGAGAATCCCTCTGGCAGGCGCAGATGGCGAAAGGACTCCCGCATCAGCAGCGACGGACATTGGGCGCAGGTGCAGCGGAGCTGTAAATGGCACAAGACTAGCGGCGCAGCGGGCGGCAGCCACAGGCGGGCAGCAGCAACGGCGTAGGGCATACGCCAGTTAATCAGCGAGTGCCTTTCAGGTGAGTATGATGACGAGAAAAGTCCGGGCATGCGCCAGTAAATCAGCGAGCGGCGTTCTGATGAGTGCAGGGAAATTGAAAAGCCCATGGGGCTGGCCTAATGTGCCGCCCCATGGGCTTTGAAATTTTCCTGTGCCGTCAGAACGCCGCGCAGCGTCATTGCGTTTCGCACGGAAAAAAGGGCTTGCCGTAGGCAAGCCCTTAAAACTAGTCCATATCGTCAAACGAGAAGGTATCGTCTGCATCGCCATAACCGGAGAAATCCTTCGATGCAGTTGAAGGCTTCGGTGTTGCAGGAGCGGAGGCTCCGGGCGTTACCGTGGGCGTAGTGTAGGTTGCCACAGCAGGGCTGGGTTCCCAAGTGGCAGCAGCGGGCTTTTCGGCCTCAGCTTTCTGCTGGGTGCCAGCGGAGCTTGTAGCATCAAACGTAGTCATTTCAAGCAATTCGGCAGGAATGTCGATACCGGCAGTAACCTCGCCACCGATTTCGGCAAGGCGCTGAGTTGCGGAGCCGATAAATTCCTTCAGCATATCCTGGTACTGCTCGCGAACCTTTTCGCGGCTGGAAGAAAGCTCGTTGATGTGATCGATGACCTTCTGCTTTTCGACATTGGCCTTCTCGAGGATACGACGACCTTCGTCTTCGGCGTTCTGGCGGGTCTGCCCAGCATCGGCCTTGGCCTTGGAAACAATTTCATCAGCGGTACGCTGAGCAACAATAAGAGCCTGCGCGATAGCGGTGTCGTCGCTCTTACGGTCGCGCAACTTCGCCTCGAGCTCGGCGATCATAGCGTCTTTCTCGGCAACCAAAGCAGGATCGATGCCTGCAGGCTTTGCCTCTTCGTCAGACGCAGCAGCCGGGCGCTCAGAGATAACCTCAGTGCGAGAAGCAGAGGCTGCCTCTTTAACCTGAACGCGCAGACGAGCGATTTCGTCGTTCAGATCGTCAATCTCGGAAGCAACGCGCTCGAGAAATACATCCACTTCGTCAACGTCGTAACCGCGACGCTCGATCTTGAAGCTCTGATTCTGGATGTCGGAAGAGGTGATGGCCATAGAAAACTCCCCTTATCTGGCTATTCAAACAGCTGCGTTAGATAAGTACAGCTAAAAAATTTACTATCAGACGTACCCCAAACTGTAGCACAAGCAATGCCACGATTGGGCTAACGTCCACCATTCCTCCAATAGGAGGAATGAAGCGCCTGAACAGGTCAAGGAACGGATCGCAGATCTTTCCCAGCGCATGGTAAACATCGGTAACGATGCCCCCACCCATGGGGATCCAGGACATCATCACATACACGAAGATCACAAAACTGTATGCATCGGCCAAGCTGACCAAAAGCATGCTGATCATGTACTAAAACTCCTTATGCTCGTAATGGGCACCTTAAAAGATTACGACTTCAACACACCCTGTTTAGCCAGGTTATGTTTCTCTTCGAGCGTGAGTTCTTTGCCCTGAAGGACTACGAACGTCTTCTCGGCAAGGCAATCAACCTGCGCAGTGAGGGCAGAAGCAACGCCGAACGAAAAATCAAGTACGCGCTTGGAAAGAGCCGGATCGGTTTGGCGAAGGTACAGCACCACAATCTTGCCCGCACGAACCGATTGGGCGATCGAGGACGCGTCTTCATATGACGCCGGCTTGAGGACGACGATCTCGCGAGCAAGACTCGTACCATGGGCGGAGCCCACATTGGCACCATCAGACGAACCCGAAACAGAACCGGAAGGAGCCGCGGACGGAGTGAACAGGGAGTCGAGGCCAGCCGAAGAGGAAGCACTTGCAGACGAGCTCTGCTTATAGGGCGAAACGAAATCGGTATACGATGATGCAGGGATGCTGAAATCTTCAGCAATCTTGGAGACCGATTTCTTTTCTTCAGCTTCCGTGCGATGAGACACGCTGGGAAGTTCCATGGTGGGCTTTGCTGCAACATCGGATACGCCATAAGCACTCGTGGTTGCACGAATATCGCCCGAGCTTACCAACTGAGCCGAAGAGAGGCGGCTCGATCGCGAACCTACAGGACGGGAAGACCCCGTGGAACGCGTGGTATATTCCAGGCGATCATAAGGATCGCCGTAGGTATCCGGGTCGTAACCAGAATCATAAGAACCCTGAGCTGGCTCGGGATCGGCATAGTCGTCGTAGTAGGGATCATCGTAGTAATCGTCGCGACGATCCGAACGACCGCCGCCGAAACCAAGCTTGTCCTTCAAATCGCCGAACAGTTCACTTGCCGACATAGAGGGACGCGGAAAATCCATGATGGTCTTCCCTTCTGATCAATCAAACAAATAAAGAGGCTGCCTTACGCGTTTTCGAACGAATCGCTGAAAATAGCACGCCCAATCCTCACTATGGTAGAGCCATAGCGCAACGCCACTGGCCAGTCTTCGGTCATGCCCATAGAAAGAGCAGACAAACGAGCAGTACCCTCTTCCTGGGAAAACGTGTCGTTAAGCTCACTTTCCAAGTTGGCGAGGCCCGAAAACGTTGCATTGATGAGCTCTTCTTCAGCACGTGGCGCCATACTCATAAGGCCCTCGATTTTAACATGCTCAAGGCTACGTGCCCGCTCGATAATGCCCTTAACCTCGCTGGGCTCAAAGCCGCTTTTGCTTTCCTCGCCCGAAACGTTGACTTCGAGCAGAACGCGCTGGCACTTGTCGATTGCCGCAGCGGCTGCATCGATTTTGGCAAGATGCGCTTCCTTGCATACCGAATGGATAAGCGTAGCAGCAGAAACAATTTCAGGAATGCGGCGCGACTGGATGTTGCCGATGAAATGCCACTCCATATCAGGGAAGGCCCTTTGCTTGCGTACCAGTTCATCTGGACGGTTTTCGCCAAACGCCCTTGCGCCCGCATCGATAGCCAGTTGCACCTGATCAACGTCTACCGTCTTGGAAACAGCCAGAAGCAAAACTTCTTCCGGATCACGACCAAGTTCCTTGCAAACCTGGTCAACCTCAGAACGTACATGCTTATATCTCGTTGCCGTGCTCATAGAAGGAGCTCCTTTCGATTTACGTTTTAGCATACCGCGCCTACCATGCTGCCAGGCATATTTTTAGCAACGAACCAGCAACAGAAGACCAAAACGACGCGATTCCCGCCTCGATTGCAAGCAAAAGAAGAGGCAACATGAACTTCCAGCCACCACTCCCCCTGCCCGAATCGGGCATTAGCGGGTCCTAACGGCAAAGGCACCATGGCGGCCGCAGGTACCACCCTGCCCACGGTATGAGAAGAATTCGCTATTCTCACATACCGTGCATTTGGCCAAATCGCAAATACGCAAGCGACTTACGCCTGCCCGTTCAAGTTGGATTCGAAGCCCTTCCGCCAAATCGATATGGCTGCCGTCGAAAGCGCACTCCGCCCCGAATTGAGACACGAAACGAGCATGTACATCCGCACCCGTCTCAAAGCACTCTGGTCCAATATGCGGACCGATATAGACGTTGTAGGTCGAAGCGGCTTCGGCACCCAACAGGGCCTCGTCCTCATACGCCATACTGCGCACCGCCTTCACGGAAATAAGATTGTCCACCCCGCGCCAACCCGCATGCACTACCGCAAAGCGCCCCGTTGGAGAAACAATGATAACGGGTACGCAGTCGGCATAGCACAGAAGGGCTGCTGCATTTAAGGCATGCACCACCAATCCATCGGCTCCGTCTTGCGCCTGCAAAGCTAATTCATGTGCCTGAGCAGGTGCAAGCGGCGTGTCAATACTCCTGGGATCGCCCAGCTCGAGCACGGTATCACCGTGAACTTGATTCGGAACAAACAGGGGCGCATCTTCGCATGCGAAAGCCTGCTGAACGCGGCGGCGGTTCTCCTGGACACTGACAAGGTCGTCCTTCACATGAGAGCCAAGGTTGAGTGAATTGTATGGTCCTTCGCTCACGCCGCCTTCGCGCGTGGTAAACGCGATGCGCACGCCGGTAGCAACGTAGAGTGCTTCGTCTGAATAAGCGGGAATAGACGCAAAACGACCCTTGGTCAACTCAGGGTCGGGTAGAACAAGGGTCGTCATAAAAAGCCTTCTTACGTTGAAAGCAAACAATGCAAGTATGTAATTTACTGACGCTTCAGGAAATCAGGGATGTAATCCTCGTCGGCAAAACGGGGCTCGGAAGGATACAGCGGGCGCTGAGAGCTGCTGGTTTTCTGAGCAGAAGCGGTAGAAGAGCCGAATGCGTTATCGCGGCGACCGAAGTCAATAGCAGGCTGCGAGCTTGTAGCCTTGAAGCCGGTTGCGATAACCGTGATGCGGATGGTGTCGCCCAGCTCTTCATCAACGATCTGACCATAGATGATGTTAGCGTTTTCGTCGGCAACAGCTTCGACGACCTTAGCAGCTTCATCGACCTCGGAAAGAGCCAGGTCAGGACCGCCAGCGATAGAGAACAGGATGCGAGAAGCGCCCGCAATAGAGGTTTCGAGCAAGTTGGAGTTGATTGCCTGCTGCGCAGCATCCAATGCGCGGGAATCGCCAGAAGCAAGGCCGATACCCATCATTGCCGTACCCGCGTCCTTCATGACGGTGCGGATGTCGGCGAAGTCGAGGTTGATCAGACCAGGAATGGTAATGAGATCGGTAACGCCCTGAATACCCTGACGCAGCGTATCGTCGGCGATGCGGAATGCATCGAGCATGCTGGTCTTCTTTTCTACAATCTCGAGCAGACGATCGTTCGGGATAACGATGAGGGTGTCTACCTTCTGAGAGAGATAGTCGATACCCTGCTCTGCCTGATTGCGGCGAAGACGACCCTCAAAGCTGAAGGGCTTGGTGACAATGCCGACGGTAAGGGCACCGATTTCCTCGCGAGCGATTTCTGCAACTACAGGAGCTGCACCGGTACCAGTGCCGCCGCCTTCACCTGCGGTAACGAAAACCATATCGGCATCGGCAAGAGCTTCGCGAATCTCGGAACGGGATTCCTCTGCTGCCTGACAGCCAACCTCGGGGTTGGCACCTGCGCCCAGACCACGGGTAATTTCTTCGCCGATATGGATAGTCTTATCAGCATCGGAAAGAAGAAGGGCCTGACGGTCAGTATTAACGGCGATGAATTCAACGCCTTTGATGCCGGCTTCAACCATGCGGTTTACAGCATTCGTGCCGCCGCCGCCAACGCCGACAACTTTGATAACCGCAAGATTATCGTTGCCAAGAATCTGTTGCATTATGTGCTCGCTTTCGATTTCATTTCAGCGCTGCCCCACAAGGACAGAAAGCCCCAGGAGACACTTGGATTATTTTACACAATGGCCTGCTGATTGCAAAACAACCAGCTTCCTGCTAGGCGTTAAACGGAGCGCCAAACCGGTTTATTCACAACACGCACATTTATATACGAAATCTTCCCCTCGTGCTCTTTCATGAGCTGCAGGCACACGCGCTCTTTGTCGCGAATGTCCTTAGAGTCTCCAAAGGCGATTTCGATGCCGTTTTGCAAGGTGAGCGTGGTTGAATCGCTGCTGGCTGCCGCCACGCTTTTGACCTGGCCCGCCAGTTCGGTAGTCATTCCGTCGATTACTCCCAGCGCATTCTCAACATTTGAGTTGTTGCAGTATGAACCAGCTTCTGGCGTGGATCCATACGGAATATCGGTGATTTCGAGCGCGTTTTCCGCATCGTTATACACCGAATCGGGCAAAGCCTTGCCTTCGGCGCTGTTGCGATCGTCGGGAATCTTCGTAAGCCACATGCCATCGGAAGAAAGAGCCCAACGCTCAACCGTATTCGAGCTATCAACCGTTACGGCAACCACCGCGGAAATGCTCCGTTCGGTAATGTTCAGATTCAGCGTGCTGGGAAACACGCGATCAACCGAAACGCTTTTCACCCACGGATTAGCGGCCAGCCTTGTAGCAATGCCATTTGCGTCAACATTGAGCAAAGTGGAACCCGCCGGCACCGCAGCCAATTCGGTAAGCTCATCGCCGGAAAGATGGTCCGCGCCAGAAACGGTAACCTGTTCTACCGCAAATGCACCAGAGTTCGAGAGCACAAACCCACCTATGCCAAATACCCCCAGCAGCACCGCAATGGTGACGAAAACACCCATCACCTTTCGCGATGAGCCTTTGCGCGCCCTGCTGTACCGCGAGGCATTGCGCACTTCAGAAACGCTTACCGAACGCAAATCACCATCACGATATCCGCTGCCCTGCCGATAAGAAGGGTTCCCGCGAACCGAGCGAGCACCGCCTCCCGAAGACGGTCTACGCGTGCTTGCTTGAGCGGACCTTCGCGCAGATGGACGCGGTGCAGGAGCGGAGGCATAGCCAGATCGTTGCGAACTGCGCAGAGTGCGACTCTGGCTAGGGCGACCTTTTACCGAAGTGGGCCTGGTAGAAACCCTATTCCTCGAAGAAGTCGCCCGGGAACCCGAGGAACTTGACCTCCGTCTGGAGTTCGATGCCATATCGCCTCCTAACCTCTTGTCGCACTTCTTTGATAAGGGTCGCCACGTCTTGCGATGTGGCGCTGCCCCTGTTCACAATGAAGTTGGCGTGCTTTTCGGACACTTGAGCATCGCCGCAGCGCTTGCCCTTCAAACCAGCATCCTCAATGAGCTTGCCAACCGATTCGCCCTCGGGATTCATGAAGACGCTGCCGCAGGTTGGGTATTCAAGCGGCTGGCTTTCCTTTCTGCGTGAAAGCAAGGAATTCATGCGCTCCGATACCGCGCTCGAAAATGCCTTCTGCAAGCGGAGCTCGCATTCAACGATCACTTCATCGGAAGAAAACGACGAGGAACGATATCCCCAGGAAAGCTCAGAAGCGAAATAGCGACGGAGGCCGCGTTCCGCATTGAACGTGGTAACCGAAACGACGCGCGAGCCAATCCAATCTTGAGCAGTACCAGCGTTCTGGACCAGGGCGCCCCCTACCGTACCTGGCGTTCCCACGGCAAATTCCATTCCAGAAAAGCCATGGTGGAAGGCCTCCTGCACCAAGCGGGAAAGCATGGTGCCCGCACCTACGACCACCGTGCCTTCTTCTTCATCGAACTGCCACGCCCTAAACTCACCGGCCAAAGCGATGACCACGCCCGGATACCCTTCATCCGACACAAGCAGGTTCGACCCCTTGCCGGAGACAAACCATGAAAGCTCCTCATCGGCGCAAACTTTCAGCACGGTGGCCAAAGCGGCTATGCTATTCACTTGGGCGTAGGCATGAGCAGGGCCACCGATACGGTAGGTGGTATGGCGAGCCATAGGCTCGTTGAGCCTTATATCTCCCTCGAACTCATCGTCGAAACGAAGGAGCTCCAACTCAGAGGCATGGCGAGCAGCCATTATTTGCGGCTCTTTTCGCGCTCCTGCAATGCCGCCAAAAGCTCAGGACCGACAGAAGTCACATCGCCTGCACCCATCGTGATAACCAAGTCGCCCGGCTGAAGCGTTTTCGTCAAGAACGGAACAACCTGCATGCGGCGATCCACATAGTTGAGATCGGCGGGGTGGTTCGGATTGTCATAGATCGGCTGCATGAATGTCCGGCCCGTTACGCCTGGAACCGGGGTTTCGCCAGCAGGATAGACATCCAAGAACGTTACCATGTCAGCCTGATCAAACGCCTTGCCGAACTCGTCTTTCAGCACTTCGGTGAACAGGCGGATACGCGAATAGCGATGCGGCTGGAACACCACGCATACGCGCTTGAAATCAAGCTCTTTGGCCGCAGCAATAGTTGCAGCGATTTCGGTTGGATGGTGGGCATAGTCGTCGAGGATCGTAACGCCATCGGCCTCGCCAACCAAATCAAAGCGACGACGCACACCCATGAATTCAGAAAGAGCCTCTGCGGCCTTCCGCATATCCACGCCACGCGTCATCAAAAGCGTGAGCACGCCTGCTGCGTTAAGCGCGTTATGACGACCAGGGTTCTGCTTTATGCTGCAGGGAAGCGCGGTGCCATCGGGCAACGTAACGGTAAAGGAGATGGACACCCCATGCGTTTCGTACTGGGAAACAACCGTGTCGCACCCCTCGGAGAAACCGTAGGTAAGCACCTTCTTACCCGTTTTCTTAGCGGTTTCCACCAAGCCGGCATCTTCACCGCACACCACGCAGCAGCCATCTTCATGAACCGAGCCCATGAAATCGCCAAACAGCTGGTAGATTTCATCCAACCCGCTGTAGTGGTCGAGGTGGTCGGCTTCGATGTTCGTAACGAGCACCGAAGTGGGGTCGAGATACGTAAACGACTTATCGCTCTCGTCAGCTTCTACCACATAGTATTCGCCTTTTCCGCAATGAGCATTCGAACCGTAAGCGCGAACGATACCGCCGATAAGGAACGTGGGATCGAAGCCCATGGCATCAAGAGTGGAAGCCAACATAGAAGAAGTGGTGGTTTTGCCATGCGTGCCGGCAACAGCCAACGTATCATGGCCGACACCCAGCGCAGCCAGCATCTTGGCACGATGCCAGATGGGCAAGTTGCGTTTCTTTGCTTCGATGAACTCAGCGTTGTTTTCGAGAATAGCAGTAGAAACCACCACTACGTCGGGATCGAGCCCTTCGAGATTGGATGCGCTCTGACCGATAAAGATCTTGACGCCCGCCTCGCGCAGCTGCTGGGTATAGCGGCTTTCGCGAAGATCAGAACCGGACACTTCCATGCCCTTTTCCTTTGCAACACGAGCAATACCGCTCATGCCAACTCCGCCAATACCGATGAAATGAACTTTATTAATGCGATGCTCCGCCACGAATAGCCTCCTTGAGATCGCTCTTCATTGTATAGAAATGTCTCTGAACGCCACGCAGCATCACAACTTCTGCGCAGGCCGACGCTATTTGTTCTTACGCTCCAAGCCGACGAGCTCGACTACGTCACCAAGCTTGTTCGCCGCATCCTGGGTTTCGAAGCTAGCAGCCGCTTCGCTCATTTTTGCACGTTCCTCGGGGTTGCGGAGCAGCTCAAATACTTTATTGGCGAATTCGGGGTCTTCAACCTTGTCGTCCTCGATCAATACCGCAGCTCCACGGCCAACATATTCCGAGGCATTAACCGTTTGATGGTCGGCGGTGGCGTAAGGGAACGGAATAAGAACCGAGGGAATGCAACGCGCCGAGATCTCGGCCAACGACGACGCCCCGGCACGGGAAACTATCAAGTCGGCAGCAGCAAGGGTTTCACCCATATGGTCCTGATATCCCATAGCAAAGTAACGCTTCTTCTCTTCATCGGTAAGAGAAAGCGCTTCGGTTACCGTATCAAGCTCTTTCGGGCCGGTGATGTGCACCACGTATACATTGCCCATTGCCAGAAGCTGATCCTTCATGGCAACAAGGGCCGTATTGATGTGGCGCGCGCCCAAACTGCCACCAAACACCAAAAGCATTGTGGCATCTTGAGGGATCCCGAGATAATCGCGACCCTCTTCACGCGTTGCCTTAAGCACCGAAGAGCGCACGGGATTGCCGGTAACCAAAACCTTCGACTGATCTTTAACGCCATGACCGGCAGCCTTATAGGTCAGGCAGACGGCAGTAGCATCCTTTGAGATAAAGTCATTCGCCATGCCCATAACGGAATTCTGTTCGTGGATTACCACAGGGATGTCCATGCGTTTTGCAGCCTGGGCTACCGGCAGGCACACATAACCGCCGAAAACCACAACCACATCAGGGCGAATTTCCAGGAACCACTTCACTGCCAGCTTTGAGGACTTCGAGATTTTGCGCAAACCTTTAGCCAAGGACAAAGGATGGCTGCGATCAAAGCCCGCCGCCTCGAACCCCTTAAAGGGAATGCCAGCCGCAGGAACCAGCTTTGATTCAACACCGTTAGGTGTGCCTGCATACATCACTTCATGGCCGCGCTCGATAAGAACCTCCGCCAATGCGAGTGCAGGGTTGATATGACCAGCGGTGCCACCGCCTGAAAGCACTATGCGCATGAGTGCTACCTCCTTTGCGTTCGCGTTGCGCGAACCTCTGTTGCATATACCGAAGCCTTGCCTCCCCTGACAATATGCAAGGACGGATATCCGTCACGTTCCAAAGACGACGAGCGCCGAGCCCGCACGTCCCTCCCCTCCGAGTTTCGTCCACCTCGAACAGATCGATCGGTTGGCGAAACGCGAGATACTACCTGTAAGTTATCGCGACGTTGACGATACTCCCCTTCGTTATTCGAATCAAAGGATATCGAAAGAAGCACACCAACAAGAACAAGCGATGAAAGCAATGAAGAGCCGCCCGACGAAATAAAGGGCAGAGGTTTGCCTGTTGTCGGGAACAAACCCACCACGCACGATATGTTCAGGAAAGCCTGGAACACGATCATCACGGTGAGGCCCGCCGCCAGCAAAGAGCCAAATGGCGTGCTTGCCTGGCTGGCAATGAGGAAGCCGCCACGCATAAACACCAAAAAGGCGATGATAACCAGAAGTGCGCCGACCAAGCCCAGCTCTTCACCGATGATCGCAAAAATGAAGTCGGTCTCAGCCTCGGGCAGGTACTGCAACTTCTCGTAAGAGTTACCAATACCCGCACCTAGCAAACCGCCCGACGCAAGGGCCTTAAACGAATGGACCAACTGGTAGCCTGTTCCCTGTGCATCGGCCCATGGATCGGCGAAGCTTCCCAGGCGGTCGGCGCGGTAACTTTTCGAGAACACTGCAATGAATCCGAGAGCAACGCCAAGACCCACCAACACCGCAATGGCCCTGCCGGAAAGGCCCGAAAGCACAACAACCGAAAACAATCCGATGCAACAGATCATGGTTGTTCCCATGTCGCTTTGCGCAATAAACACGAAACCGAGAGGCAAAAGGACCATACCGATTGTCAGTTTAGCGGCAAGCCCGGAATCGATCTCACCCTCACGATACTGAGCTGCAATACGAGCCGCCATCATCACAAAGGCGATTTTCGCAAACTCGGAAATCTGAATGCTGACCGGACCCAAAACGAGCCAACGTTTTGCGCCCAAGCCCACCGTACCAAGAAGAGCCGTTACAAGGATGAGCACGCAACAACCAGCCCAGAAAAGAACCCCGGCTGTCCCCTGCATTCTCTCCTGATTGAAAAAAAGCACAATAGCAATAGCCATGACAATTCCCAGCACGGCGAAGGCGCACTGCTTCAGGGTTTCGCCAAGCGCATCCCCCTCTTCCACATACGAGGTAATAGAAGACGACGAGTACACCATGACCAAGCCTATTGCCAAGAGCGCCAGCGTAGACAAAATGACCATGAGTCGAGGGGCCATCACCTGCGCTGGTGCGCTCTGGAAAAGGGATCGCGGGGGCGTTTTTTTGCGTTTCTGTTCTGTATTTCGCTCCCGAGCCATAAACCGATCATGCACCTCGCTTTGCGCTTCGATCAGCTACCAACTGCTTGAATACCTCACCGCGCTCCTCGAAGCACGAGAACTCGTCGAACGACGAGCAGGCAGGAGAAAGCGTTACGATGTCGCCCGCTTGGGCATGTTCGAGCGCTTCATCGAGCGCCCCTTCAAGGTTGCTCGCAGCGTATACCGGCAGCTGAGCGTTTTCAAATGCCTTAAGGAAACGAGCTCCTGCCGCACCAAAGCACACCACTGCCTTGCAATGAGCCTCGGCACCAGCCACCAAATCGGCAAGGTCGGTGCCCTTATCGCATCCGCCCAACAAAACGATGGGACGCTCTTCGCCAAATGCGGCGAGCGCCTTCAACGTCGCATCAACATTAGTTGCCTTGGAGTCGTTGTAGCAGTGAACACCCGCGATGGTTCCGCAGGGCTCGATACGGTGCTCCAATGGAGCGAAGGACTTCAGACCCTCTTTGATTTTTGCATCGTCGCACCCCAGCGCGATGGCGCAAGAAGCCGCCGCAAGCGCATTGGACGCATTGTGCTCGCCCTTGATCTGGAGCTCAGAAGCGGCACAAAGGGCATGCTTGACGCCCTTGAAATCTACCGTGAGCACACCATTGTCAAGGAATGCCGCGGCATCGGACCCGCATGCATCTTCACGCATGCTCTCGTTAAGACCGTGGCAGGTGCCCAGCGGGATGTATGCGAACTTGCGCTGTTCGACAGGCTGCTTCTTCAGCTCGCGCACATAGGAGCGCACAATATCATTTGTGGCATCGAGCACTACCGTGCAGTTTTCGTCGCAGTTGGCATATATCTTCTGCTTTGCCCGAGCATACGCTTCGAAACTTCCATGCCATTTCAAATGATCGGGCGTGATGTTCAGTAACACGGCGACCTCAGGCTTGAAGAGCTTTGTGGACGCAAGTTGGTACGAGGAAACCTCAGCAACATAGCATTCAACGTCGCCCGATGCCACCGCATCGATGCATGTGTCGCCGATGTTGCCTACCGCCTGGGCCTTCTTTCCGCATACGGCAAGAATATGAGCAGCCATCGCCGTAGTTGTGGTCTTACCGTTAGTACCCGTTATGGCAACCCATACAGAATCGGCGGCGCTTTCGCGCCATGCAAACTCAACTTCGCTGATAACCTCCGCCGAAACCTCCTGAGCCGCATGATAGAAGTCGGAATTCTCGGAAATACCCGGGCTAGCGATGCATATATCGAATGAGCCTTCAAAGCTATACGTGTCGAAAAGCACGGTAGCGCCCTTCGCCTCGAACTCGGCGGCAGCGACACGGCTCTTCTCCGTGGCTTCGCCGGCCGCGATCACCAATTCCGAAACTCGCGAACCAAGCAGGGCAGCGCAATACTGCGCTGTGGCGACACCCGACTTGCCCAGACCCAAAATCAGGACAGCGCCCAAGGAATTGGGCGCGTGTTTTTTAGAGGCATCAAAAGAAGCAGACATGTTTTATCCCATCAACGACTGCGCAAAGTACAGGCAGAATCCAATAGCTGCCAATGCTGCAGAGATAATCCAGAAACGAATAACAACCTTCACTTCGCTCCAGCCCTTTTTCTCGAAATGGTGATGGAGCGGCGCCATAAGGAACAGGCGTTTGCGCGTTTTCTTGAAATAGAGCACCTGGATGATTACCGAAAGGGCTTCCACAACGAACAGGCCACCGATAATAAGCGAAAGCACTTCCGTTTTGGAGACAATCGCCAAGCAGCCAAGCGCCGTTCCCAGAGCAAGAGATCCCGTATCGCCCATGAATATGTCAGCAGGATACGAGTTGAACCACAAAAAGCCGATGCAGCAGCCAGCAATTGCCGCAGATATGATAGCGGCATCAAGCACGCCAGCACGGAACGTGATAGCAGCCATTACCACCATAACAACCATAATGGTGCCGCCGAGCAAGCCGTCAAGACCATCGGTGAGATTGGTTGCGTTGCTCATGCCCATGAGCAGGATATCGGCAAAGATCAGATAGATCCAAGGAATAGCGAACTCGCCACCGTCAGGTACCTGTACAGGCAACGTGGTGGTAAGTACACCAAAGTCAAGTGTGCAGACAAACGGAATGTCTACCGTAGGAGGGACCCCCAGCCAGTTAACCGCAGCAAGCACAAATGCCGTCGAAATAAAGAACTGACCGATGAGCTTTGCTTTTGGCGTAAGACCTAAGGAACGCTCGTTGGCAACCTTCGATGCATCATCGAATAAGCCCAACGCGCCCGTTGCCAATACGGCGGCCATGATGAGCCACGTTTCAGGAACCGGCTCGGCAAGAACGGCAACCACAACCGTAGCGGCAATGAGCATAATGATGCCGCCCATGGTTGGCGTACCCTGCTTCACCAAATGGCTCTCCGGACCATCGGCGCGAACCTGCTGGCCAATAAGATGCGAGCGCAGGAACTTAATGAAAACCGGCATGAGCGCCATGGCGACAATCGCACCAAGGAAAACAGCCAGAAATACTACGAACGTCGGATATTGCGTAAAAGAAAGCATGCTAGTTCAACAACCCCTTAGCAATGCGGTCAAGCTCCATGGAGTGCGATGCCTTTACCAGGACTGCATCCCCTGAAGTCATATTCTCTTTCAAATAGGTAAGCGCCGCTTCGCGACTGGGCATCTGGTGCACGTGCTGCTCAGGGTAGCCATCTCGGATTGCCGCCTGAGCAATGAAGCAAGACAGCTCGCCAACGCACAAAAGGCAATCAAGCGACGACGACGCAACGAACGAGCCGGCTTTTTCATGTCCCTCTTGTGTGAAATCCCCCAATTCGCCCATGTCGCCTAGCACCGCAAACCTACGACCCTCAACTTTCATCGAACAAAGCAAAGCAAGCGAAGCGCACATCGAATCAGGATTGGCGTTGTAAGCATCGTTGATAACAGTGATACCGCTTTGGGCGCGAACCACTTCCTGGCGGCCCGATTCCGCCTGCGATGCGCCAAGACCGGCAACTATCGCATCGGCAGAAACGCCACACGCCCAGCCGAGGGCAGCTGCAGCACAAGCATTATGGGCATTATGAGCACCGCGCAACGCAAGAGCGCAGGGATGGACCCCATCGGGAAGATGGAGCGCAAACGAAGGGCAGCCCTCTTCGTTGAGCTGGATGTTGGTCGCATAAGCAGCAAGCTCAGCCTCGGGAAGCCCACTAGCGCAAACGCCCGAACCATCATAAAGGAACGTCTTGATGTTCCGCTTGTCGAGCTTTGCCCACTCACGCTGCTTGGCGCAGTATCCGTCGGCAGCATTCAGCACAGCAATACCCGAACCATCAGCCAGGGCATCGAGCACTTCGGCCTTGGCTCGTGCGATGTTCTCCTTCGAGCCTAAAAGCTCCATATGGCATTCGCCCACATTGGTGATAAGCGAAATATCCGGCTTCACGAACGCGCATAGCTCTTCAAGCTGGCCCAAGCCGCGCATGCCCATTTCGACAACAACGAACTCGGTATCTGCGTTGGCTTCCAGCAGCGTGCGAGGAACACCCAGCTCGTTGTTCTGGTTTGCCTTGGTTGCCACCGTCTTGAAGGTGGTGGAAAGAACATCGCGCACAAGATTTTTCGTCGTAGTTTTGCCCATCGATCCCGTAAGCGCGACGACTTTGCCCTGCAAATGACCGCGCCAACCACGAGCCAGAGCGGTAAATGCACGAGCCGTTTCGTCGACACGCAGAATGGCGGCTCCTTCCGCTTTCGCAGTTTCGAGCACAGCATCGGGCAGCTCGTGCATCACCAATGCGGCAACGGCACCAGAACGAAGGGCTCCTTCTACGAAATCGTGGCCATCAACGCGCTCGCCAGGCAAGGCAACGTACACAAAACCGGGCTTCACCTCACGGGAATCCCACGTTACACCGCATGCCTCCTTTTCGAGACCCTGAGGCTCTACCAGGTAATCAGCCGAAGTGTATTCAGCGATTTTGCCAATAGGAAGACGCATAGAGTTAACCAAACACCTTCTCGAGTTCTTCGGCCGCTACCTCGCGATCGTCAAAATGATGCTTTTCGGTGCCGATGATCTGATAATCCTCGTGACCCTTACCTGCAATAAGGATGGCATCGCCAGCAGAAGCATGGGCAATCGCACAGGCAATAGCGCTGCGACGATCGGGTTCGACGTCAAAGCGACCCTCGCCTTCACGCATACCATCAAGGATGTCATCGATGATGGTTTGCGGGTTCTCGGTGCGGGGGTTGTCGGAGGTAACCACCGCATAATCGGCAGCCAGCGCAGCTTTGCCCATAATAGGGCGCTTGCTCGAATCGCGGTCGCCACCACAGCCGAACACAACCAGGGTTTTATGCCCGCCGTCGACCAAGGCGGAAACGGAGGCGATGGCGTTTTCCAGGGCATCAGGGGTGTGGGCATAGTCAACGTACACTGAAACGCCGCCGTCATGCTCGGTGCGAACGCGCTGCAAACGACCTGGGACAGCAGGTGCATCGCGAAGCGCTTCTGCAATAGTGGAAGGCAGGTAGCCCAGATGCATGGCAACTCCAAATGCGGTCATGATGTTCTCAACGTTAAAACGGCCAACCAAAGGATACGTAAAGGTGATGTTCGAGCCACGCACGGAAAGTGTAACCGTTGTTTCTGCGGAACCGTACTCAACGGCAACCGGATGAATCTGAGCGGAAGCATCGAAGCCTGTGGTGATGATTGCGTCTTCGTTTGCTGAGCAACGCTTCAGAAGCTCCTTGCCCCACGCGCTTTCGATGTTGATAACGCGCTTGGCGGGGTAATCCTTCGAGAACAGGCGAGCCTTCGCTGCGAAGTACGATTCGAACGTCTTGTGGTAGTCAAGGTGGTCCTGCGTAAGATTTGTAAACGCGGTAACCGCAAAAGAGGTTGCCCAGGTGCGGTCGAGATCGAGCGCATGGGAGCTTACCTCCATGGAAACGACGCCGCAGTCCTCATCGCGCATCTGAGCAAGCAGCTCTTGCAGGTCGGGAGATTCGGGGGTGGTATGGCTCGAAGGGCGATGTTCACCGCCGATTTCGATGCCCACCGTGCCAATAAGGCCGGTGCGGTTGCCCAAATGCTGGGCAATGTGATCAACCAGGTACGTGGTTGTGGTTTTACCGTTGGTACCCGTAACTCCTACCAGGGAAAATTCCTTGGAAGGTTCGCCGTAGAATCGGGATGCCATGCGCGCCATGGCCTTGCGGGAATCCTTTACCACGACTTCCGTGATATCGGTGGCATCCGCCAAATAGATCTTGCGCTCAACAATCAAAACGCGCGCGCCACGATCGATGGCGTCCTGAGCATAGGAATGACCATCGCTCTTCAAGCCTACGATGCAGCAGAATGCATCGCCTGGCTTTACGCAATCGCTTCGGTACGCAATGCCGGAAACCAGTTCGTCTGCATTGCCGATGATGGTGCAATCAATACCTTCGAACAGCTCTCCGCATGTCTTCTGAGTCATGAGAACCTCAATTCTGAGTGATGTTATAGCGATCAATCGCAAACGCCATTATATCCCGAAACGTCCCTACCGTTTTCCTTTCGCCAGGAACATCCGTAGCCCCCACGAAGCACACAAGATTCGTGGATGTATCGGGCAGATATCCGATAAACGAAATATTGTACATGCCCTTCTTATAGCCGCCGGTATCAGAGGCTATTTCCGCCGTGCCAGTCTTGCCCACAACGCGATAGCCCTTGATCTGGGCATCTGTTGCCGTACCGCGCTCTACCGTCTGCTGCATCATCGATTCAAGATCGCTGATAGCACCCGCATTGTCGGTGATTTGGGCCGTTTCGTAGCTACGACGTTCGGATTCGCTGGGGACGTCGGTCAGGAAATGGGGCGTGCAGGCCACGCCGTCATTGGCGAGTGCGCCGTAGAAACGCACCATTTCTATTGGCGTGGTGGTAAGGCCCTGGCCGAAACTGATGTTGTAGCCCTGCACGGTAGACCATTCGTTTTTAGGCGCAATGCTACCCGACGCTTCGCCGGGATAGTCGACACCCGTCTTATCGCACAGCTGGAATTGCTGAATGTATTCGTACAAGCGCGTAAAGGTGAGGTCTTTCGCCACCAGCGAGATACCGACATTCGAGGACTCGGCGATGATGGTAGATACGCTCATGTCCTCCGAAGGACGCTCGTGAGAGTCGGTGATGGTGTAGTCGTCCACCTTGAGAGCCGCAGGGCAATAATAGGTTGAGTCGAGCGTCACCTTGCCATCGAGCAATGCGGCGAGCATGGTTAGCGGCTTCATGATCGAACCGGGTTCATATGCTGAAGAAATACCCGAAAGATTCGTGGCGCCCTCTTTAACCTCGCTCAGATCGGTGATATCAAACGTCGGCGAAGAAGAGCACGCATAAATTTCACCAGTTGCGGAGTCCATCAAGATAGCCGAGCCGCCTTTACCCTGTACCTCTTCTACGCGAAGGGCGAGCGACTCTTCCAGCTTCTGCTGCATATCGACGTCAATGGAAAGAACGATGTCCTGACCGTTCACCACTTCCGCGGTTACCTTTTCCGATCCAGGAACAGGTACGCCTTCCTTGCTGTACTCGGTGGTTTTGTGGCCAGCTGTGCCGCCCAGAATATCGTCGTAATACAGCTCCAGGCCGGTAATGGCCTTACCGTCGGAATTCAAAATGCCGATGATCTGGCTTGCCGTTGCACCACATGGGTACACGCGCTTAGTGGTTTTCTCGAAGTCGACGCCTTCGATACCCAGATCCTTGATCTTTTTCATACCGTCTTCGTCGGCGCCTTTATAAAGGTACGCAAAGTTGGAGTCGGTAGTGATTTTGTTCTTGTAATCTTGCACTTCCCCGCCAAATGCATCGGCCAACGCCTGAGCCAGCTGGTCTACTTTGTCGGAACTAACCATATGGGGATGGCAGAATACGTTGTAAGCATCAACGGTGGTTGCGAGAATTGTGCCATTGCGGTCGTAGATGGTGCCGCGACGCGGCTGAACGTCAACGGTGACCTCACGCGAAGAATCACGATTGAGGTTCGCCTGAGCATCGATAACCATCAAGCCGAAAAGACGAATGGCCAGAATCAGAGCGAAGACGCAAAACGCCACAAAGAAGATTGCCAATCGGCCGTTCAATACGTCCATATCCATGTGCATGCCGCGACCACCACGCTGGGGGCGCACGGGAGGCTGCTGGCGCTGAGATCGAGGGACCGAGCCTTGGCGCTGGGGGCGGCGCGAAGAGGACCTATCGTCCATAAGCGCTTATCCCTCAGAGGCAAGACGGGAAACGCTTTCCGAGAAGGAAAGGTTGCCCGCGGAATCGATAGCAACAGGGTCGACAGAAAGCGTCATGGTAGAAGAATTCGTAGCAGCCGTCATGGAAAGGCGCTCTCCTGCTTCGGTGCGAATGTTATTAGGATTAGAAAGAAGGCTCTCCTGCACAGCAAGCGATTCGCCCGTGGTGCGCGCATCGGAAATCTGGGCGCGCAAGTCGCTCGACTGCGAGGCAATGCTGTATGCAGCAGAAGAAAGGCCTACGCGGACAAAGCCAATAACCAAAAAAACGATTACGCATGCAATGATGGCCTTGATGCCCAATACGGCGCCATCGGAAAGCGTAGGGTATACCGCATGCTTGCGGCCGGGAACAACGCGAACAGAAGGGGCGCTTTCAAGGTGGCGAGCAGGGCGCGTAGCGGCATGATCGTAGCGGTATGCGGGCGCGCTTGACATCTGCTTACCTCCTTGCTTTACGACCTATTGTTCGACATATCAATTTATGCGTTTTCGTCCAGGCGTTCGGCAACGCGAAGTTTTGCACTACGCGAACGCGGATTACGCTTAATTTCCTCTTCAGACGGGAGCACTGGCTTGCGCGTGACCACTTTGAGTATCGGCTTGTTCCCACAAACGCATACAGGCAAATCGGGCGGACACGTGCAGCCCTTTGAGTACTCACGGAAAAAGTCCTTCACGATGCGATCTTCGAGGGAGTGGTAGCTGATTACTGCGATGCGCCCACCGGGAGCAAGCCAACGCACAGCCGACTCGAGTCCGCTTTTCAGCACATCAAGCTCACCGTTCACTTCGATTCGCAAAGCCTGAAATGTTCTCTTGGCTGGATGGCCTCCTGCACGGCGCGCCGAAGCGGGCACCGCGGCCTTGATGACATCTACGAGCTGTTCGCTGCTCGTAAGTGGCGCCTCTTCGCGAGCCGCCACGATGAAATCGGCGATGCGACTAGCCCATTTCTCGTCTGAGTAATGACGGATGACCCGAGCGAGATCTGCTGCGGTATAAGTGTTGACGATCTCAGCTGCGGTTAAAGTTTGGTTACTCGGATCCATCCGCATATCAAGAGGGCCAGTTTCCTTAAAGGAAAAGCCACGAGAAGGCGTGTCAATCTGCACCGAGGAAACCCCGATGTCGAACAGAATCGCATCGATAGAGGGGATCTGGGCAGACACAAGAAGAGAATCCAATTCCCCGAAGTTGCCGGCAAGTACATCAACCTCTGGACGGACATCATCGGGCAAAGCGGCCAAGCGCTCAGATGCGGCAGCACGTGCCACGTCGTCTTGGTCAATGCCCAGCAGATGGCCAGTTGGGCCAATGAGCTTTGCGGCTTCAAGGGAATGCCCTGCCCCACCGAGCGTTGCATCTACGTACGTCTTTCCTTCGGAAAGCTTCAAATACTTCATGCACTCAGGGAGCAAAACGGGAATATGCCGATATTCGCTTGTCATCGTTCGCGCGTCCTAACCAATCACATGCACAGGGCGGTAAGATCCGTATCAAGCAGGAACTGGTTCCAACGCTCTTCATCCCAAATCTCAATATGATCGCCATTGCCAACAATGACCACGTCTTTATCAAAACCCACCGTCTCACGCAGAGAAGGCGAGATGTTGATACGACCCGCATTGTCGACTTCGCACTTAGAAGCACGAGAATTCAACTTCAACTTAAGTCTGACCATATTGCTATCGCCAACGTTGAAGCCGCCTCGAGCTTCGAAAAGGCTATCTACCCACTTGTTGAAATCCTCGGTTTCGAAGATATACAGGCAGGTGCCATCAAGGCTCAGCGTCATTCTGAGATTGTCGGAGAGTTCCTTGCGGAAATCGGCAGGCAAAGACAAACGTCCCTTGGCATCAAGCTTGCGGCTGAATTCGCCAAGAAGTTCGCTCACGCCTCCCTCCTTCCTTGGGGGTATCTCGTGAAAGCTATTTTAGGTCAGGCTTCGCCACCTCGCAACACAAAATGGGATTTTCTCCCACTCTCTCCCCCTTACTCCCCCACCTAATGTTGTTGAAAGGCGTACTATTTCTCAATACTTCACTATATATTGTGCCTATAGGCCAAAATACACCCCTAGGTATCGGTTTTGGAAACGGTGGGGGAAGGTGGGGGATTTTTTCCATCCACCCCGTGTTTGTCTACATCTTCGCCATAAATCGCGCCATTCAATCATCGATTTCAAGGCAAAACGGCCCTATTCGCTCACTTTAGGGGTAAAAGGGGGAGAAAGTGGGAGACCCACTAAGGGCTCTGCGGGACGGCAGGGGTCTGCTCGAGACGCCCGCTCCGCTGTTCGGGTTCCAAGGCAGCGTTTTGGGGCACTCATGCACTCACTGCTTCATGCCTTTGAACACGATTCGTTTCGCAGATCTGGCGGAAACAGCGCCCAGGGCGTCGCTCGCAAAACCTAACCATCCTACGGACAACACCAAGCCTGCCTCATCTATAGCATTGTTTTCTTTCCTATACGTGAACCGACGCCGCGCACGACAGCCCCGCGCCGCTTCGAAGCCACCCCAGAGGCCAAAAAACAAAAAATTGGCCTAGATTGCAACTTTTTTGCGATTAGGGATTGTCGCAAGGTTCCAAAACACAGATCGGCAGCGTAAAACCGCAGGTAATCAGCTTCGCGATAGCCTGTTTCCGCTTTACGGAGGCGAAAAGGAGTCCCTAATCGCAAAAAAGTTGCAAAAGCGCCCAGATTTTTGTTTCCGCAATTTAAAACCGCCGTGATGAACGGACCCAGGCAGCCCATAGGTCCTTGGCAAGCACACGATAGCGCAGCGCTAGGCACGCGGATGGGCGGTGCTATGCCCGCCTATGGGCAGCATCGGGTCCATGGCCGGGCAGCGTTAGGCACGAGGGTGGGCGGCGAAGTACTCTTCCTTTAATTGGGCTGCTTGAATGTGCGTATAGATTTGCGTGGTAGAGATGTCGGAGTGCCCCAGCATTTCCTGGATAGCACGTAAGTCGGCGCCCCCTTCTAGCAAGTGAGTGGCAAACGAATGACGAAGCGTATGAGGATGCAGGTTTTCCACCCCGATGGCCATACCCGCTTTCGCGACAATGCGATGCACACTCTGCCGGGTCAGCCTACCGCCGCGAGCGTTCAGGAACACCGCAGGAACAGGATGCTGCGCATTGCCCAGCAGCTGGGGACGTGCTTCTTCCAAGTATTCCCGCATTCGTTTCACGGCTACCCCAGAAAAAGGAACGATGCGCTCTTTGGAGCCCTTTCCCAACACGCGCAGATAGCCTTCATCGAAGTAGACGCGATCCACATCGAGGCCAACCAGTTCGCTTACGCGCAAACCGCAGCCATACAAAACCTCGAGCAGACATGCATTGCGCATTTCGATAGGGGTCGAGTTCGGCTGGCTATCGAGGAGCTTCGACACCTGGGCAACGGACAGCACGTCGGGCAATGTGTGGGGTTTGCGGGGCAAGGGCACCGTTTGTGTTGGATCAGCCTCAGCAAAGCCCTCGCGCACCAAAAAGCGATGGTATCCTTTCGCCACCGAAAGCCGCCGCTCTATGGTGCTAGGGGCAAATCCGCGGTTGCCCATATCGGCAACGAACGCCGCCACATCTTTACGCTGCACCAAAGAGGCTTCGTGCACATCGCGCTCCGATTCCAAAAAAAGGTAGTACTTTTGCAAGTCACCGCGATAAGCGCTCACCGTTGCCGGCGAAGCACCACGCTCGGCAACCAAATAGCCTATGTAATCCTCAAGGTAAAACACCCAACGCCTCCACAGAAAAGCCCCTCGACTTCCCACCATTATCCAACAGGCAAGAAGATCGAGGGGCTTTTCAATGAAAGTGCGCGTAGCGGGCAGTTAGCCGACAACCGATGCGCTGCCAACAACGCCGGGCTCACCAAGGGGCATCCTCGTGTCAGAAGGCCAGGCAAGCGAAGGGGCGGAAACGCTAACATGTTTGCCGTTGTACGGCGTCCAGGAACCTGCGCCCGTTCCGTGCGCCAGCACAAGGTAATGAGCCGTGCCGCTGCGAGATCCAGAGCCATCGCCGTTTTTGGCCTTTACCGTTTTGGCGCTATCGAGCTTCATAACCGCCGTGGCAATTTTTATTGAGCTTGGTCCGTTCGGGTTTTCTATACCTAACGCCTCCGCCATTTCGGCATCACTCGCAAATACGTACACCGTGCCAGAATAGGTGCCTTCAGCATCCGTCGTGGACTTTGAAGAAGCGTCTCCCCCAGAAGCGGATTCGCTCTTCGTTGCCTGGCTTGAGGTGCTGGAAGCAGACTGCTGCGCCTTCGCCGCATCGACGCGCTTGGTGGCTGCATCCTTTAGCTTGCTAGCAGCTTCTTCACTAGCCGCTCCACCGTTCTTTGCGGCTTCATAGGCGTCTTCGATTTGCTTATAAGTGGTCTTGCCGGCCGGTAAGGGCTTCAAGGTAATTGCCTCTCCGGGAGAAAGAGTTCCATCTTCACCGACCGTTTCCTCCGCATAGGCACCTTCGATGGAATACAGAGTGCCATCGGCAGCAATAGGCGAAGCCGTTACTTCGAAGGTATAGGTTCCAGCCACCAGATCCAGCGAAGCGGAATCATTGCCAACGTAGCACGACTCCTCTACCGAATTGCCGCTTACATCGGTCCCTTTAACGGAAAGCGGAATCATAGTGCCCGTAGAAGTGTCCAACCCTTCAGCGTTTACCGTAAACGTCACGTGGTGTTTCGCGGTACGCTGATCGTTAGCCTGGCACGCACTTACGCCGAACACCAAACCAATCACAAGCAGAACGGCTATCACGGCAATTACCGTGATCCGTTTGCGCTTGCGCGGTTCGTCGCCCGGGCTATTGGGCGTCCCTCCCGAGGGGCTCGTTGCACTTTCACGGTAGCCTGCAGCCGAGTCGACCCCAGGGCCCAGCTCGATAGGCACTTCGATTTTGGCACCGCATTCGGGGCAATGCGGCGATTCGTCAGATACTTTTGCACCGCAATTCTGGCAAAACATAGCTGTTCCTTTCATTTGGGATATCAAGTAAACACATCACTTAGTTGGCTGGTAGTCGGTCAAAGGAGTCCATTCGAAATCAGAAAGGAGGTAAGCCTCACCCATGTCGGGAGCCCGATCGCCGCGAGACAGCCGGTATTCCCCAACCTCTTGCGCCATGCCGTCCTCCAGGGTAAATACCGTCACTCCAGCACTGTACTGGCCGCCACCGCTAAGGGACATCTTGCCGCTGGCAAACAGAGTCCAGGTCGATGTTTGCCACCCTTTCCCTTCGAAGAGGGACTGCGGCGCGCCATTATGGATTCCATATGCAGCAACGGGAATGTAATCGCTTGCAGTTACCGCCGCAATAACGAGCTCAAGCGCTCCATCGCTGTTAAGGTCTTTGTAGGCATAGGAAAGTATTGCACCCTGGAAATCCGTCTGGTGGGCTTGGCCAACATAGAGCATCCTCCCCGAAAGAACCTCACTTATGTTCGAAAGATCATCATCGTACGATGTTGTCGGCCAGCCGTTGTCGGATGCGCTTTTGTAATGAGTAAGCACATCATCAAAAACTGCCTTTTGGCCAGCATAAGGGTCAGCTGGTTCAGGGTTGCCCTGTTCGACAGCGACAGGCTGAGGCGCAACGAAAGTCCGGTAAGCCCACATAGCAGCAAACGCTGTTGCAGAAGAAAGAGCCAAGATCACGATAACGACAAGAACCAGTTGGGGCATTTTGCGTCGACTGCGCGCACGGACGGCCTTGATTTGGCCACCAAGATCACCTGCCCCGCCCGCCCTCGAGGCCTGAAGGGGCCCATGGTCAAGACCCGTCCAGGGCGCAGGGGATTCTTTGGCCGATTCCTCAGCAGTAAAGAAAGAAGCCTCGGCAGACGCAGATGCCGCCTTCTCCGTTTTCGCCCCGCACGCTGGGCAGAACTTTGCATCATCTGATATCTTGCTGCCGCACTCGCCGCAGTACATCGCTTTTCTCCTTCGTCGTAGCTCATTTCAGCGATTTGTATAGTACGCTTATCAGTGGACGCGAAAAAGCAATTTTGACCGTTTAAAAATTTCAGCATCGGCAGAAAAGTCTCGCAGAAGGAAAATGTCGTGATCTCCACAGACCCCCTGATTCAGCGCCGAAGCCCAACTGGGCAGGTTACGGGTCTTGACGCCTGCCCTGCACAGGGAAGCGAACAGATGCCGGAAAGCAAAATAGCCGCACCCTTTTCTGGAGTTCTATTCACCCCGAAAGCAGAAACCAACCGAAAGCCAAGAAGCGCAGAAGATCCGCATCGTAAGCCGGCGGGTGCCTCGATGACTTTGCTCGAGCTCGCTTCCTGCGCATCAGCAGGCTCGGCGATAGAGCCAGACGGCTCTATGCGCCTGCAAACACACGTCAAATCCGCCGATTTGATCGATTTCGCGAAGAAGCATGGGCCCCTCATCGCACGCGAACCGGCATCTTGCGTAAACCTCTGTGCGCAAGGTCGTCTGCAATCCATCGAAGAGAGCACATCCCTCTGGGCATCCGCAGCGCTGACAGCTAACATCGCGACATTGGCAGCAGAGCTCGCATCAGGAGCACTTCCGATGCGCAACGCCCAAAAAATCCTAGCGGGCCTTTCCCATTGGAGGCTGCAAGCCAATGAAGGCAAGTCATTTGAGCTGTATTTGATCTCCCGCCCCACAAGCGCGTCATACGCCCATTGGCTTGGCGCCCCCTGCTTTATACGTCGCGAAGTGATTGGCGAGCGTATCGGTTACGCCTTCCTGCTCGGAAACGAAACCGGTTATCCTCCATCGACGCTCGAAATAGCCCTCGCGCTATTCGCCGAAGAACCCGCTGCAGGTGATTTTTCCGTACTTATGAGAGCGTTTGACCTCAGTATCGAAACGGGAGCTCAACTTGCCGAAGAGGCCAGCGCGGCAACGGGCAAAAGGAACGCCGTCCCCACCCAACCTGAGCGACCGGGCGATCACACCCTCACCGAAACGGAGCTTTCCTTCAACGAAGAAGATCGGCCAATCCTGGGGCTGCTTTGTCGAACACTCGCTGTTGCCCACATGAACGATATCCAGGTAGATGTTTTCTCAACCGACGAATCGACAGACCCCTTCGTGTTCGGGAGCTATTTGAGCTGGCTATGGTACGACTTCTCGTTAGGGATCGGACAAGCACGCATTCATTATTGCGCTCGCTGCGGCAAAGGCTTTTCAACAGCCGGTCACCGCGGGATAGAAAAGAGATACTGCAGCGATCGATGCCGTGAGGCAGCCCACAACGAACGAACGGCACAATCGAAGGCATGGGCTAGGCGTTTATTCCTCCAAAAGGAAATGAGCATAGACGCCATACGCAAGCGGCTCTTTGCCCATGAGCAAAAAACCACCGGCAGTGAGCGAATCAAAAAGTGGCTTTCAAGTTGGCCCGATCTCAAACATGCACTCGACGAGGACATTCAATCCAAGGGATGGGGCTCACCTCTCCTTGCCCGATGCCGAAAAGAGGGACTCGACCTCGATAAACTGCTAAGTGCAAAACGCAAAAAAGAACTTGCCGAACTGAAAAAAAGAAAAAGAGGGCCCGCATAAATAAGCGAGCCCTCACAATAGCAAAGCGAAAACAGCCGATGTTACGCGCGATGCTTCAAGGCCGCACCAACGAATCCCACGAACAGCGGGTGGGGCTTGGTGGGTCGGCTCTTGAATTCCGGGTGACCTTGGCTTGCCAAGAACCAAGGATGACCGGGAATTTCCACCATTTCCGTCAGGCGCCCATCGGGAGAAAGACCAGAGATGCGCAACCCGGCACCCGTCAACGTGTCGCGGTAGGCGTTGTTCACCTCGTAGCGATGGCGATGGCGTTCGTAGATAACCTCTTCGCCGTACACCTCATGGGCAAGAGATCCTTTTTCCAGCTTGCAAGGATAGGCGCCCAAGCGCATGGTGCCGCCCTTGTCTTCAACGTCTTCCTGCTCGGGCATAAGGTCGATAACCGTATAGTCAGCGTTCTCGTCGAACTCGGCAGAGGTGGCGCCGGCAAGTCCCGCAACATTACGCGCGAACTCACACACAGCCGCCTGTAGGCCCAGGCAAATGCCCAAAAAGGGAATGTTATTTTCGCGGGCATAGCGAGCCGCCTCGATCTTTCCTTCGAAAGCGCGCTGGCCAAAGCCGCCGGGAACCAAGATGCCGTCCATGGAGCCAAGCGTTTCCTCAACGTTTTCGGCATTTAGCTCTTCGCCATCAATCAGATGCACTTCAGCGTGGACGCCATTGGCGACGCCAGCATGGTACAGCGCCTCGATAATGGAGAGGTAAGCGTCGGGCAGGCTTACGTATTTGCCTACCACCGCAATATCAACCGCGCCTTCAACGGCATCCGCCGCGGAAAGGAACGATTTCAACGGATCAAGGTTGATCTCGGGCTGCTCCAAGCCGAAACGCTTCAGCACCTTGGTATCAAACTGCTGATCGAACAAAGAAAGCGGCACTTCATAGATAGAAGGCGCATCGATGCAGGCAAGCACGTCTTCGGGGGCAACGTCGCAGAACAGGGCGATCTTTTCTCGAACCTGCTCGGAAATTTCATGGTCGGAGCGGCACACGATGAAATCAGGCTGAACGCCGATGGAACGCAGCTCCTTGACGCTATGCTGCGTAGGCTTTGTTTTCACCTCATGGGCTGCGGCGATGTAAGGCACCAGCGTTACATGCACGAACAGGACATCGCCGTAGGGGCGCTCCTTCTTGAACTGGCGCGCCGCCTCGATAAAGGGCTGCGATTCGATGTCGCCGATGGTACCGCCAATTTCAGAGATTACGATATCGGCGTTCGACTGCTCCGCGATGCGGTACAGGCGCTCTTTAATGGCATTGGTAACGTGAGGAATAACCTGTACGGTACCGCCCAGGAAGTCGCCGCGGCGTTCGCGGGCAATGAGGCTCTTGTAAATGGAGCCCTGGGTGAAGTTGGATTCACGAGAGAGGCTTTCATCGATAAAACGCTCGTAATGACCCAGGTCAAGGTCACCCTCGTGGCCGTCGTCGGTAACGAACACCTCGCCATGCTGGAAGGGGCTCATGGTACCCGGATCCACGTTCAGGTAGGGATCCATCTTCTGCATGGTTACTTTGTATCCACGGGCTTTGAGCAGATGACCCAGCGATGCCGCCGTAATCCCCTTGCCCAGGGAAGAAACAACGCCGCCAGTCACAAAGATATGCTTTGCCATGATTCTCCTTCATGAACGAATGAACGCTACAAACAAAAAAGCGCTTGAAGGCACAAAACTGCTTTCAAACGCTTTTCTATATTAGCGAGAAGGAACCGCGCGGAATCCCTGTTTCGAAGTGTTTTCAGATTCGTAACATTGACGCTTTTACGCCGCGTGATTGCCCTTCTTGCCGCGACCGAGCTTACCGGCAAACTTGCTACCGATACGTGAGAGCACGGCGAATTCTTCCACGCGCAACACCTTGCACAAGCCAAAGGAAACCACCAAGCCCACGATGCCCGAAACAGCCAGGATGGCAACCGCCTTCACTACCGCGCTGATGGCAACACCAGCAAGCAGCACGCCCATGCCATTGGCAAGCACGCCTGCCGCCACGGCGCCAACCACACTGGCAACAACCGTTTTGACCACCATAACCACAATGCCGCGATTGCCATAGCCGCCAACCTTGCCGAGCACGATAAACGAGCACACCACGAACATCACTGCGTAGAATCCCAAGTCGGCAACGGGAATGCCCGCCAGCCCCAACACATTGGGCTGGCACAAATACCAGTATCCCGCCACTTGGACAAAACGCACTACAAAATCGATAAGGGCGAACTTCAAGAAGCTGCGCAATGCCGCAAAAACACGGTACATATACATGTACCCCGCATAGAACGGCAAGCTCAAAACCCATACGGCAAGGATGCTACCGACGTTGTTAACCTCGTCGGCGGTAAAGGCACCAGCCTGGAACAGCTGCATCAGCGGCTGAGCCAAGGCGCCCACCAACAACGCCAACGGGATAATGAGGAAAAAGGTTGAACGCAAGCCCGAGCGAATGAAGCCTCGGAAGCCCTCCCAGTCTTCGCACGCTGCGCAATCGGACAGCTCGGTAAGCAGCGTGGTGGAAAGCGAAACAGCGATGACGCCATAGGGAAGCTGATACCACGTCCACGCATAGTTCAAGGTGGAAGGGCCATTTGGCGCCGCCTCGAGCGAGAATGCATTGCGGCAACTGAAGGTGATCATCGTGCCCGCAATGTAGAGGAACATAGGGCCGGCAACCTTAAGCGCTTCCATGATCATGGGGTCACGCAGATTGATGTGAGGATGGTAGCGGAAACCCTGCTTCACCAATGCGGGAATCTGGATGCCGAACTGGCACAGCACGCCCAGCGAAGTGCCAATAGCCAGCCACCACAGTGCAAACTCCTCGTTCCAAGCCGAAAGCGGCACGAAGCCGAACATCACCACAGTTACCACAATATTGTTCATGACCGGCGCCAACGACGGCATAAGGTAGGTTCGTTCGGCATTCAAGATGCCCGTGATAACCGCGCCAACGCCGTAGAACAAGATCTGAATAGCAAAGATGCGGAAAAAGAAGATGGCCAAGGTCTTCGAGTCACCCTGTCCGACGGTAAAGGTCTGCGTCTCGATAACCAGCGGAGAAAACACCGAACAAGCAAGCGCCAGAATGCCCAAGAGCACGATGGTAAGGGTCAGGATATTTGAAGCGAACTTATAGGCTTCCCCGTTACCCTTCTTTTCTTTCTGGAGCAAATATAAAGGCAAAAACGCTGTGGCAAGAAGACCCGAAGCCGCCAGCTCGTAAATCATGGAAGGCATATTGTATGCAATCTGATATGCCGAGGTGAGCAACGTGTTGCCCAAGGCAAACGCCATCGCCCACGTGCGCAAAAGCCCCGTTACACGGGAACCGAGCGTGCACAGGGTAATGAGCCCCGTATTTTTAAGTATGCTGTCTTTAGAGTCGTTGGCCATTGGTCCTCAAGGTTGTCTATAATTGTTCAGATTCCAGGGAACCATACTAAGGAATAATCTATGCGCATTCTTATTGTTCGCAATAATTACAACCCCAAGGCGCTCGAATCAGCGCTGCTCCTCGAGGTGTACCTGGCTTCCCAGGGCGTCGAATTCACCGCTTTCGATACGGACGACCTCCGCGCTTCATCCGAGTTTTTCCAGCGCCGCGTCGAAAATATCGACGACTTCGATCTTGCCGTAGTACTGGGCGGCGACGGCACCATTTTGCGTACCGCCGCTCAAATCAAATACCGCCGCATCCCTATTCTGGGCGTGAACTTCGGTCATCTGGGGTTCATGGCCAATTCTAACGAAGACGGCATTATCCCCGTAGTTGCAGCCGCACTCGCCGGCGAACTGACCACCGAATACCGCACGAACCTGCGCATTGACGTCTTCTGCGAAGGCGATGAAGGGGCCAATGGCGGTCCCGATGCTCCCATGAAGGGCTCACAGCAGTTTTTCGGCCTGAATGAGCTCACCCTTGCTCGTGGCGCCCAGGGTCGCGTCATCGACTGCGCCTACACGGTTGCAGGCGAAAAAGTTGCCGACGTTAAGGGAGATGGCCTCATCGTTGCCACCGCAACTGGGTCTACCGCTTACGCCCTTTCCGCAGGCGGCCCGCTGGTTGCCCCTGGCTACAGCGGCCTGGTGGTAGTGCCCATCGCGCCCCATTCCCTGCACTCTCGAGCGCTGGTTACCGGCCCTTCCGATATCGTCGAAATCGCAATGGACCCTTCGAGCGCAAACCGTGAGGCAACCATGTTCATCGATGGCGAGCTTATTCCCATCGATCGCCCCATCCGCCGCGTTATCGTTCAATCGGGCGAAGAGCCCACTGTGTTGCTGCGCTACAAGGCTGAATCGTTTTACGGCCGCACTTCACGCGTGTTCTTCTCGTAACCGAAACGCTTATAGCAAGAACCGTTTGCCGCACAATGGCAAGCCCGTTTGCCTTACCATGCCCCGCTTTTGGTAGTCGCGCCCTCCCTTGAGGGCCAAAAGAAGCCCAGAAGCGGGGCATTTTTCGTTTCGCACCAACTCAAGCGCCTCAAGGCATGGCCCGGCAAACCAGATGAAGCCCGAGCCAAGCTAACCCACCTGCTCAAATCTGCACATCAAAGCAAATCGTTTGGAAACCACAAAGAAACCGACTCGAAATACCGCCTTCCTACAATCGGTTGCGGAAACCATGCGCACATAGAAGGAGGCTCATCATGGAAAAGCGCACTGGGACAAACGGGCCCGCTGCAGAAGAGCGGGAACAGGCGCTTGCCCGTGAGATACGCGTGAAAGACGCCCTCATTCATGAAGTCCATCATCGAGTGAAGAACAATTTGCAAACCGTTGAATCACTGATGCGCCTGCATATTCGCCGCTGCCCCTCCGAAGAGGCAAGAAGCGTCCTGGTCGAAGCGGCGGGGCGCCTTCGCTCCATGGCGATAGCGCATGAGATGCTCTCTGAGGCAACCAAGGAACAGGTGGACGCCATCGAACTTGCTCGGCGTGTATCGCAGCAGGTCAAAACCAGTATGCGCGGTGACTCAAGTCGGTTTTGCATCACAGTTACCGGAGCCCCGCGCCTTATTCCCGGATCCGTTTCCATAAGCTTGGCGCTTGTCATAGCTGAAATCACGTGCAATTCCTTCGAGCATGGATTCGCCGAAGAAACGCAGGGGAACGTGAACATCAGTCTCAAGCAAACCGAAAAAGGGCTGCGCGTAACTATCGGCGATGACGGTTGCGGGCTACCCAGCGGATTCACCATCCAAGGACAAACCAGCATGGGATTGACCCTTATGCGTACCCTGGTGGAGGACGATCTTCGCAGCGAACTCGAAGAAGTGGCAACGCCCATTGGGGCATGCTTCACATTCGAAATACCCAACCTCATCCTTAACGAACAGAACCAAACACCAGAAGGGGAACAATGAAGCTCCTAATAGCAGAAGACGAAGCGATCATCCGCATGGACCTGAAAGAAACCCTGCAAGATCTGGGCTACGAAATTGTCGCAGAGGCACGCAGCGGACGCGAAGCAGTTCAAAAGGTATTCGCCTTTGCACCCGATTGCGCGCTTATGGATGCCCATATGGATGGCGATGACGGATTCACGGCAGCTCAGGAAATCGCACAGGCACAGCTATGCCCCGTTGTGATGGTTACCGCTTACGCGCAGACGGACAAAGTCAAGGAAGCGTCCAAGATGGGCGTTTTCGGCTACGTGACGAAGCCCTTCGCCGAAAAGGATCTGGTTGCCGCTATCGAGGTTGCCACCAGCCGTTTCAAGCAAGAAGAGCAGCTGCACGGTGAGCTTGATCGGCTAAAAGCACGCATGGAATCACGACGTCTCATCGATAAGGCAAAATGCCTGCTCATTGAAGCAGGAGCAACAGAAGAAGAGGCCTTCGGTCGCATGCGGAAGATTTCCATGAACACGCGCAAGCCTCTAACGGAAGTTGCCGAAGCGATTATCTTGGGCTACGAAGCGAGCCATTAGCCGCCTTGCTTCCGCAAGGCGGCGCGCATCGGCCTGCGCTTAGCGAATCTTGCCCATCCCCTACATGCGGGATCCCCATCTGCGCCATCACCTGAGCGTGAAACCGCCGGGCACGGTTCTGCCGCGTTCGTTTCACCCGCAGATTCGTCAACGCAAAAGCGGCTCTGCCCTCCTGAAACCAGGCGAGCGGAGCCGCTTCATAGTGTTTAGGGTTTGAAACTATCGGGCTCTCCGCTACAGAGCCGCATCACCTGTTTCACCCGTTCGCACGCGAATTGCCTCGGCAACGTCTTTTATGAAGATCTTACCATCGCCAAAAGTCGCGTTGCCCATGCTCGAAACCATCTCATTCACAATCGGGTCAACCAAGTCGTCAGCCACCACGGTGCGAACCGAAACCTTGGGGAGCATGTTCACGCCACGATTGTCATCGCGTGTGTACACCTGATGGTAGCCCTGCTGATGACCGTAGCCAAAACCCTGGCTCACGAAAATGCCGTTCTTGCTGAAGGCGGAAAGGATGCGCTTTACGCGCTCGAGCTTGTCGCCATTGATAATGATCTCTATTTCCTTCATAAGTGTTCTCTCTTTCGTTCATGCGAATTAACAAACCGCAAAGCGGCAAAGCCTTCGGGGATGTCCGCGATGCACAGAAGTAGCTGGGTCTAATCTGGTCGCGCAGTCTGCGTTTAACCGAAAAGACGCAGGTAACGCTCCACCAAATTCATAGTGCCTTCCATATACCCCTGCATATATCCCTGAACGGGGGTGGAATCTTGATGGCTCCCCATCCAAGCCATCATCTGGATACGACGTTGCAAAATGAACGTGTCGATTTCTACGAAATCGGTGTCGGTGAAAGGAAGAACCTTGCGATATCCGTCAAGCCATGCGTTCACCAAATCGGGAACATCTTCCCTATCCTCGATGAAGGTCAGCGCACCCGCCAGATCGTGCAGATGCCAGCCAAAGCCGAAATCGTCAAAGTCGATAACCTTGATTACATCGCCATCGACCAAGATATTGGTGTCGCGCAAGTCGGCATGGATCACGCCATAGTTCAGATCGGTTTTGCCGTAGCGGTCCAATCGTGCCTTGATGATCTGGCAACAGCGCTCGATCTTCGCCTCCGCTTCCGGGTACAGATCGGGATAATCGCGCCAATTGCCCCAAACGGCATTTTCGCCAATCATGTTCTCGTAATCCCAGTGAAAGCGCTTAATATCCTTGGTTCCATTCCAAATCTCGGTTTGGCGATGCAGGTAGGCTGTTGTCTCCCCAAGTGTTCGGAAATGGGCGGGAGCCGCTTCTGGAGAGTTATCGTGCTCCAGTGTTTCGCCCGTCAAAAATTCAGTCGCAATGCAGAAGTACGTTACTTTATCCTTCTCGATCTCCTGAATGTAGGAGCCATCGCTTGCGGGGATAGGGTTGGCAACCTTAAGCGGCGTATAGTCGTTGATCTGGCGAAGCCAGCTTATCTCGCTTTCGTATTCTTCGCGCGTATGATAGCCAGGACGCCCAACACGCAGCACAAACAGCTTTTCATCGGTTGCAGGGTCGTACACCAAATACGTAGCATTCTCGGAAAAAGCAAGGAGCTTCACCGCATACGAATCGGCATAGTGCCCAGCTGCCGCTTTTGCCACTTCCATAAATTCTTCGGGGTTCTCAAAATTATTTGCCATGAGGGGGTATCCTTTCAAGCTCGTTTATCAAAGCAGAACGAGCGTCATGTGCTAAGCCTCAAGCTGAGATAGCGAGGCTTCCAAGGCACTTGCGAACATATCGAGATCGGAGTCATCGAACACCAACGGCGGACGAACCTTCAGCACATTGCCATAAGGGCCGCACAAGGAAATAAGCACGTGGTTTTCACGCAGCTTTTCGATAAGGGAAACGGCGAAAGGCCGATCGGCTTCCTTTGTGCCAGGGCGGACCACCTCTATGCCAGTGAACAAGCCGGCACCACGTACATCGGCAAGCTCAGGATGGCGCGTTGCAATGTCGCTCACAGCAGCGCGAAGCTTTTCGCCCATAACGCGGGTGTGCTCCAAAATGTCGTTTTCGCGGATGTAGTTTAGAACCGCCTGAGCTGCAGCCATGGAAACAGGGTTTCCGGCAAACGTGTTGAAGTAGGGGTTATCCTGCGCAAACGCATCGAGGACCTTGCTCTTTATTGCCATGGCAGAGCAAGGAATGCCGTTCGCCATGGGCTTGCCCATAGTTACGATATCGGGCACGATACCATGACGCGCAAAGCCCCAGAAAGCATCGCCGGTACGGCAGAACCCTGGCTGCACCTCGTCGGCAATGTACACGCCACCTTCCTCGTGAACCAAATCAACAACTGGTTTCAAAAAGCCCGGCGTACCAGGAATAACGCCATCGGAAGAAAAGATGCCATCAAACAACACGCCGGCAAACTTGATGCCGTGGCGACGCATGTCCTGAATCTGGATGGAAATCTGCTCGCACATCCATGCACCCAAATCGTCGGTTTCCAACCTGAACGTGTCAGGGGAAGGAATCATGCGCATGGTCTGGCTCATGGCAACGCTTTTACCGATCGACGGGGAGAGACCCGAGATCAAAGCCGTATTGCCGTGGTACGCTTCGCCGGTAACGATAATTCCCTCACCGCCTGTATAAAACTGAGCGCAGCGCACCGCCAGGTCATTGGCCTCCGAACCTGAGCACATGAACATTACGCGATCGATTTCCTCGGGCATAGTCGAAAGCAGGTCCTCGGCATAGTCCAAGATGTTCTCATGCACATAGCGAGTATGCGTATTCAGCAACTGCAGCTGACCAGTAACCGCTTCGGTGATTGCCGGATTGCTATGGCCCATCGAGGGAATGTTGTTGTACATATCAAGGTACTCGGTACCATCGGCGTCGAACAGGCGCGTTCCCTTGCCGCGCACCAAGTGCAATGGTTTCTGGTAAAACAGGCGATAGCAAGGGCCCAGCACCGCTCGGCGTTCAACCAGGCTCTTCAAATCGCCTTCCAAAGAATCAATATTGGCAACGTTGAAACTGTTCGATTCAAGGATGCCAACGTCTTCACTCTTGCAACCCATTTTCTTCCTCTCACTTAAGTTAATTCAGCCTGCGCCGGCTCTTCAGCTTGCACCCCTCAGCGGATGGCAACGCTCTCTCTTTTCCAGCCGCGCACAAAGCACTCGTAATCCAATTCTTCGAAACCGTTTATGAAGCTATCGGCTGCTTCGCGCAGATCCTCTTTTGTACCTGCGTTATCGGAGTCGTATATGCCCAAAGTCATAAAGCCCGCCTGCGCCATTGCGCCCAATGCATACGCCGAATCGTCAACACACCAGCTGTTGGCGGGATTTGCGCCAAGCCTGAAAGCGACGCTTGCGCTGAACTGGGGGTCGCTCTTCGTCCTACCCTCGCCTTCCGCAGAGGCAACCACATCGAACAAGTCGAATATGCCCGCTCTCTCCAAGCCCGCTTGGAGGAAGTCAACAGGGCTTGACGAGGCAACCGCGAGCTTCACGCCGTCGCCACTCAGCCGGCGGGCGAGCTCCACCGCGCCGCTTCGGGCCAGAACGTTGTCGCGATACTCGCTAAGAAGGATCTGATGGGCATCATCCAGAACCTCTTCAACCGAACTGCCCAAGCCGCATTCCCGATGGAAAAAGGCTGCTGTTTCGGGGAGAGTATTCGCATTCAAACGAACCAATTGCATGGGGTTGAGGGCGATTCCCGCCTTTTGGGCAAATCGCTCCTGCAGTGCATGCCATGCGGGCATCGAGTCAAGCAGCGTTCCGTCGCAATCGAAAATCACCGAATCAATCACAGCATCTCCTTCCCCTCGCAGCAGGGAATACACGCCGCAGGGGCCAAACTGCCCCTGCGGCAACGGTCTAACTCAACTCAGCTTCCGCAGCCTTCAAAGCGGCAAATTCTTCTTCAGGAGCATTTCCTACCAGATGCTTTCGCGAATAGGCGAAGAAGTACACCATCAGCCCCGCAAGAACTGCAAGGGTGCAACCTGCAGCGAAGGCATCAACCGTGAAAGTCGAAACGATAGCTACCAGGGAAAGAGCAAAAGAAATGCCGGTAAGGGCGATTCCACCAGGGGCCTTGAAGCCACGCTCCATGCCTGGCTCCTTCTTGCGCAAGATAATGTGGGAAAGGTTCATCATTGCGTAGGAAACGCATGCGGCGAATACCGCCATGTTCAGGAGGATGTCGCCGTCTTGAACTACGGCAGCCAAGGTAAAGGCAATGGTGCCCAAAACGAGCAGGGCAACAAACGGGGTTTTACGGGAGCCCGTGACGGAAAGGAACTTGGGCAAATAGCCAGCACGGGAAAGAGCGAATGCTTGGCGGGAGCCGCTGAATACCGTCGAGAAGAACGAAGCAACCAGGCCGGCCAGACCAGCGTAGTTCACAAACGTCGCAAGAGGACCTTCGCCAACTTCATTCAATGCGTCAACCAACGGAGCAGCTGCAGCGCCGGCGAACTCAGCGCCAGCACCGCCTGCAGTAAGGAACAGAACCAAAGCGCCCGTAACCATGAGGGTCAGCATTGCACCGATAATACCCTTTGGCATGTCCTTCTTTGGATTTGCCGATTCTTCCGCTGCCAGGGGAACGCCCTCAACAGCGAGGAACAGCCAAATACCAAATGGGAGAGCAGAAATCACACCGGCAACACCGAAAGGCAGAAGTGCCGTACCCCCATCTACGGCAGGGGCGATATTGAAGAGATTCGCCACTTCGAAGTGAGGCGCAATGCCAACAACGAAAGCGATAAGGGCGATCATGGCAATAGCGGTAATGCCAAATACGATCTTTAATGCTTCGCCAACACCAATAAGGTGAATACCAACAAAAACAATAAAGAAGAAGCCGATGATGGCAACCGAGGGGATATCGGCGAACAGGCCCAACGCATGCACATACGCAGCAATAAACGTCGAGATGGCAGCGGGGCAAATTGTGTACTCAATCAGGATGGCGAACCCGGTCAGCGCACCACCCACTTTCCCCATGGCGCGGCGGGCAAAGCCATAGCCAGCGCCAGCTGCGGGCATGGCAGAGGACATTTCAGCCAAGCCTAGCACCATGAACAAGTACATGGCTCCCATGACCAAGAATGCGATAAGCATTCCGAACCAGCCACCGTAACCTATGCCGTAGTTCCATCCGGAAAAGTCTCCAGATATTACGTAGGCAATGCCCAAGCTCATAAGCAATACCCAGTTTACGGCGCCCTTCTTAAGGGAGCGCTTTTCAAAGTATTCTTTCGATTCTGCGGTTATGCCACCCAAAACGGCGGCATCTGTTGGCGGTGTCATAAGGCGATCACTCCTTTTGCGTAAGATCGATATTCTTGCGCCAGCCACTTACGCAGCTGCCAGAGACTCGCCGTTGAGCCACTCATATTGCCGTACTCGCCGGAATGCCTTCCAGAGAGGCTTCGATCGAGGGCAATTCATACATTCGAGCTCTCCGTTGAACTCGACAGGCTCATATTAGAACCGCTTTTGCCCGCGACAAGCGCGATGCGCCCTGTTTAACAAAGGGTCAAAAGCTTTGAAACGCACGCTTAACATGAACGCTCGTCAAGCTGATTGGAAATTCACAAAACACCAGGTCAAAAGCGGGTATTTCGCATATTTCTCCAAAAACGCAGGTAGATCGGCAGTTAACAGAGCGATCAATGATATGGAAACAGCGCCGAAACACCGAGGGTACTTTGGCAAGCAATCCCGCGAGTGATAGCCGTCCCTCAAAGCCCCTTTGCCACATTGAAGCCTTCTACCTCAAACATGCTCGCCGTTACAGCCCGCCACCAATTGGGCAATAAAAAAGCGCCTCCACAGAGGCGCTTAGGGAACGGATGGTGTCAAAGGCTAAGCCAGTCGACACAAAAAGACGGTCGAACGAACGCCCGATGAGGGCTATTCGACCTCAAGCCGAAGCTATTTGTTTACCGGGCGACGGTAATCAGGTTCCGTGGTCAGAACGCGGGGGCCATCTTCAGTGATAGCAACGGTTTTCTCGAAATGGGCAGAAGGTTTACCGTCGCGTGTGCAAACAAGCCAACCATCGCTCATAACCTTGGTTTTATAGGTGCCGATATTGATCATAGGCTCAATGGCGATAACCATGCCAGGCTCAAGTTTAATTCCAGTATGCTTTCGGCCGTAGTTGGGAACATTGGGGTCTTCATGCATATCGCGACCCACGCCATGACCCACATACTCGCGCACAACACCGTAGCCAGCACGCTCGGCAATCTCCTGAATAGCATGGCCGATATCACCCAGATGATTGCCAGGGCGAGCGGCCTCGATGCCAGCCCACATGCACTGTTCGGTAACCTCGAGCAGGCGCTTCTTTTCAGGAGAGATCTTGCCAACCGGATACGTCCAAGCGTTGTCGCCAACCCATCCTTTTACGATAGCGCCCGTATCAATGGAAAGGATATCGCCCTCCTGAAGAATGACGGAATTGGAGGGGATGCCATGAACAATCTGGTCGTTCACTGATGCGCAAATGCTGCCGGGGAATCCGCCGTACCCCTTGAAAGCGGGGATACCGCCTTCCATGCGGATAATCATCTCAGCGATGCGATCCAGCTCGGCAGTAGATACGCCTGGCTTTACCCGCGCACCCACTTCACGCAAAACCTTAGCAGACAAGCGGCCCGCTTCGGCCATTTCCTCAATTTGATGAGGGGTCTTCTTTATGATCATGCCCTGATTACCTTTCTTGCACGTTTATCAGAGTCAGAATACACCGAAAGCATCCTAGGAAAAAGCAAAGTAATCCTGATAGGCAGGCAAGCTGGCAACCTTGCCATCACGAAATGCATCTACCCAGACATCCTGCAGGGAGCCTTTCTGTCCAACAGGATCGTAAGCGCCCGCTTCGGAGAGTTCCGTCTCCCAGGAAAATGACGAGATGCCTACGGTATAGGTATCTCCAGAGTGCAGATCGGCTGTTGATTCTCGCCCTTCGTTGGCCGAAGAAGTGTCGGTTCCACCAGATTGCGGACCCGATGAGGTAATCTTCGCCACCGATTCAAGATGGTATGAGCCGTTTTTCTGAGCTATCTCCAGATGCAGCCCGCTTACCACCGGCAAATCGTAGGGACTTTTTGCCGCCGCCACGCAACGCGAAAGATACTCGGTAAGTTCATCTCCCGAAAGAGAGACCACAGCAACGGGCATCTTTGCAACCGAATAGGCCAAATCCGTTGCCGTCTTATCTCCCGCATACAGGGGGCAGCGCGCAGCATGGGGCGAAACGACAAATACATCAGTATTCAACGCCTGCGACGACACTTGGGCGATGTCTAGAGCAGCAACGTTGCCCTTCGTGTCGTCGAAAAGGCCGCTCACGCCCTCGGAAAACGAAGTAAGCACCTTTTTATCTTCAGATTGCTCAGCCTTCAACAGGCCCTCCACTTCATCAAGGACGCCCGCAGCATCAACTTCTCCCTTTACAACGTCCGAGAGCGTTTCGCCAACCGCATTCGATGCGAGCCTATTGGGCAGAAACGTTCGGACACTTCCCTCTTCCAGGCTCGATGAAAGAGAAGAAAGTGCATCGGGAAGTTGAATCGGATCGTCTGCAGAAGTGGATACCAATTTATCTATGCCATTCAGGCCCAGATAATAATTTTGGGCATCGACACTCATAATGCTCGAAAGCACATCAACTGCAGCCTTGTGTACAACCTCGTCGCTCGCGGTAGAGGCAACCCCCTGGGTTTTCACATCGCTGGCCATCCCCATAAATACTGGCTGAGCAAATGCCCAGCTCGAAGAGTCCCCGAAAAACGGCAGGGCCCTTACGGTCATATTATGCTGGGCGCCATACGACGAAGCCTGGCCATCAGACAAGAACAGCATTGCCGCTTTCCCGTCTAAGAATTTCTGCTCGGCTTGATCAGGCGTCTCATTGAAACTCTCGGTGCTGATAACGCCCTGGGCCATAAGATCGCTCAAATACGAAAGCGCATCGGGGAACGAGGAAGCATCTACGGAAACCGAGCTCGAATCGCGCTTCAACACCTGACTCAAAAAATCTTCCGTCTCGGACACCAGCGAAGCATCGGCAAGCCCTTGCATGACCTCATAACAGATTTCGGTGTCGGCCATGCCTGCAGCGAGCGGCTCAACTCCCCTTTCCGAAAAGGCCTTGCATGCCTCGATAAACGACTGCTTATCACCCGGAACGGAAACGCCGTACAAATCAAATAGGTAGCTATTAATTACTATGCCCTCAAAGCCACTCGCACCTGGCAAATATTTCACCGCATCGGAATTGCAGGGGATCGACTTGAGCGTATCTTCGCTATACGATGCCGCGATATCCGTTTCCCCGAGATCGTAGAGCGAAGCAGAAAGCGATTCGGCGCTTACGCGGTTGAAGTCCTTCGTTAGGATGACATCGGGCAGCGATCCGTGTTTTGCCTGATAGTCATAGAAATCAAGCGAGTCATCCCCCACAATCCACTCTATTTCATAATCAGGGTTCTGCTCTTCGATATACTGAGCAAACCCCGAAGTGAGCACAGAATCGTCCCATACCGAAACGGTAACATGGGTTTTCTGATCAGGCGAATCGCATGAACAGAGAACCAAGGGGAAAAACGCCAGAGTCATCGCAACCACTACACACAATGCAGCTCGTGTCAGTTTTGCGAATAATGAGCCTTCGCCCATGAGCAACGCCCCTTCTCTCCTGCAGCCCACATACGACGCTGGTGCCATGCACCGCTTCTCTCTTCCAGTATATGAGCCTCATCTCCTATTCACACAATTCACTCAAGGAAAGCTAAGCCGCATCCTCCCTGATGATGGCGAGCTTTGGTACCATGATTTCATCGCACAACAAAAGGAACCCCATGAACGAACGCAACACGAACCGCCGTGCTCAAACGAGCAGCAATCGCACCACGCAGCGCCACCAGATAGACGGACGCCCCGCACCTCGCCGACAGGCCAGCCATGCATCCGATTATTCGGAAGGTGCCTTCACGCAACCTTCCCGCAGCAGCACCTTCCGTTCCGATCCGCGTGAATCGGAACAATCAGCACGCTCACGCCGACAGCAGGGCCGCCGGCAACAGCCACCGCAACGAGGCCAGCAACGCCCCAACCAACGGCACGTTTCCGGCCACCGAACCACCCCGTCTTCTCGTAGAGCAAGTCGCACGCCTATCCACGAACGGCATTCCTACCAGACGCTCACGCCTCGTCAAGGAACCAGCACCTACGTTCGCCATGGATACTCGAAAAAACGCAGCAACCTGCCCTTTTTCGTTGGTGGAGCAGCAGCCCTCGTTGTCTTTATTTTTCTCGTGACCACCCTGGTCGGAACTCTTGGCGGCTCGAGCCAAAACACCCAGGAAGAGACGCTTACCGCCGCCGATGCAGCACCAACGCCCACCACGCTTACGGTTACGTTCGCTGGCGACTGCACCTTGGGAGCTGATGTTAATTTCAGCTCCGATACCAGCTTCAACACTAAATATGAAGCAGTCGATGACCCGTCCTATTTTCTCGCCAACGTTGCCGACATCTTCAAAAACGACGATCTTACCGTGGTGAACATGGAGGGAACCCTAACCACCTCCTCTACACGCCAGGATAAGACCTTCGCCTTCAAAGGCCCCGCCGATTATGCGCAAATCCTCGTGAAGGGCAACGTTGAAACAGCATCACTCGCCAACAATCACTCACGTGACTACGGCGAGCAAAGCTACACCGACACCATTTCCGCTCTGGAAAATGCAGGAATCGGAACCTTTGGCTACGACCGCATTGATTATCGCGAGGTCAACGGCGTGAAGGTTGCCCTCATTGGCACCTACGAACTGGCAAAACACCTCGACATCCAAGACGAGCTCAAGCAAAACATCAAAACCGCCAAGGAAAACGGAGCTCAGCTTGTTGCCGTCTATTTCCATTGGGGCACCGAAAAGGAAACGGTCCCCGATGAAACGCAAATTCAGCTGGGGCACATTGCCGTTGACGAAGGAGCCGATCTTGTTATCGGATCCCACCCTCACGTAATACAGGGATACGAGAAGTACAACGGCCGTTACATCGTATACAGCCTGGGCAACTTCTGCTTCGGCGGCAACCCCAACCCATCCGATAAAGACTGCATGATCTTCCAGCAAACGTTCACGGTAACGGGCAACGATGTTGCCACCGACGACAACATCAACGTTATCCCCTGCTCGATTTCTTCTGTTTCCAATTCGAACAACTACCAACCCACTCCGGCAACGGGCGACGAAAAAACCCGCATTGAAGCTAAAATCAAGAAGAGCAGCGACAGCATCGCAACGCTCTCAAATAAGGTGTCGCAGTCAAGTTAACCCGCAGAGCATGAATACGAGCGACTGCCCGGCTTCTTGTTCTTCGCAGGCAGACGCGCGAAGAAAGGAACCGAAATGGAAACTCCCGTTTGGCTTATCACCGGCGCAAGCCGAGGATTCGGCAAGGCATTCGCTCAGGCAGCGCTCGATCATGGCTGCCGCGTCGCAGCAGGTGCCCGCAAACCGGAAGCGGTACAGGCAGCCTTCGGGGAATCCGAGCAGCTTTTGCCCGTAAAGCTCGACGTGACCAACCAATCCGAAATCAAAGAAGCCGTAAATCAGGTAATTAAGGAATTCGGTCGCATCGATGTCTTGGTGAACAATGCGGGTTACGGGATCTTCGGATCGCTCGAAGAGACCACCGACGAGGAGACTCGCGCCATCTTCGACACCAACGTATTCGGCATGATGAATGTTACCCGCGCGGTACTACCCCATATGCGCAAACAGGGCTCAGGGCGCATTGTAAACATTGGCTCCATGGCTAGTTTTGCCTGCGATCCTGGCGGAGCCCTCTACGACGCAACAAAGTTCTCCGTTGCCGCAGTAAGCGAAGTGCTTTCACTTGAAATGAAACCCTTTGGCATTGAAAGCATGGTAGTAGAGCCAGGCATGTTCCGCACCAATTTCTTCGACGGAACCTCCATCCACACGCCCGATGCCCCTCTTGAGGCATACGACAACACGCCTGCTCGCGGCGCGGAAGAGTTCTGCCTGGGCCACAATTACCAACAACACGGCGACCCTCAAAAAGCTGCCGAGTTTGTATACAAGGTGGTAAGCTCGTCGAACCCCCTGCCTTTCTGGCTACCCGTCGGCAAAGACTCCATTAAGAAATTCGAGAAAAAGCTTACGAAAATGATCGAATCCATCCAGCCCTTCAAGGACGAAGCTTCGAACCTCTTCATCGACGAATAGACACCAAATCCCATACATGAGCCATCCTCCTGCCTCTATCCAAGAAGCAAGAGAATGGCTTAAGCTTGCTAAGCCTGATTGATGGATTTCGGCAGGACCTATCTTCCGCCTAGATCGCGGACAAACGCTCTTGAGGTTGAACGCCTTGCATAGATTCTGCCTCCAGCATCGTTTGCCACCCCACCAACGGCACCGCCATGCGAAGAAGCAATTCCGATCAATCTAGAGAACGAAGTCCGCATGCAGAAATCACAGCTCTGATCTTCGATACCACGAACATCAGACTCGATGCCCCATGCGCACGCAACAGCAGCCAATCCTACGGCGCGCCGCGTCAACTCTCGTTTAATCGCCATCACTGTTGGTCAGCGGCAAGTCATCGATCTTAAGCCGTAGCTTGCTCGTAGTGCCCCTCAAGTGCGCAAAACGCTGCTTTTTGATATCAGAGTTCAAGAACACAATGGCATGGGCGGCGTCCATGGCGAACTGGTAATTCGCTTCAATAAGCCGCTTCACCTCATCGGCCATAGTATCGCCAACTTTATTTGCTAGCGAACCTAGAATCGAAGCATTCATGTGGAGGTAGTACAGCAACTGAATGCTTCGATCACTGTCGGCTTGCCCATGTTCGATATCGATTCGTATCTGATCCAGCAGCCTTTCGTCCACACGTTCCATTTCACTCATCTTGTGGGAAATCGTCATGGATCTGCGCGATTGCAAGAAAACGAAAATAATCGACAGCACTACGAGAGTCCCCAAAAGAACAAACACCAAACGCATCATCAGCGTATCCCCGAGCGACATGGTGGGATACAGGGCGGCAAGCGCCAGCTGTGTACCAGCAGCCATAGAAACTGCAGGACCAAAGTTCATCAAGATAACGCCATAGCCCATAACGAGAACGCAGAGTATCCGAACAGTTTCTGGGATGAAATGGGTGACGGCCACGAACACCGCCATGCCAACCAGCATGCCCAAAAGCTGTTTTCCCATCATTCTCATCGTTTCATCGCGGTACGTGTTCATCATCAGGAACGAAGTGATGGGAATCCATGCGCCGAAGCGCGTATCCATATAGAGCAGCATGAGCTCAGAAACCGCGAAGGACACTCCAACGATTACGCCAAGCTGAATAGAAAACCTAAGCTGAGAATTCTTAAGACTGAAGTTGTCCTTGATAAAGTGCAGTCGGTAACGAACACCCAATCCAAACGGCGTTGAATTATCACGCGATGCCTTACTGTCGCTCAACGTGTACATCATCGCCTCTAGCGTTGCGCGCCACGCTGTATCGTGCTCGAGGTTTTCCAACCGATGCGTATCGAGAAATTCCTGAAGCGCCGATATCATGGCGCGAACCTGCTTGATGCGCCCTTGCCCAAAGCCCAGAAAAACTTCGGATAGATCGAGCAGATAGTCACGTTCTGCCTGCTCCATAGAATGCACGTTGCGTGAGGCGCCGTGCATCATGTCGGCTATTTGCTCGGCGCATATCAAAAGCGAAAACGTATACCGCTGCCGCCCGCTCAATACACCGCCTTGGCGAAAGACGTTGCCATACTCCTTGTTGCAATACTCTCGAGTAATGTCATACACCCTATGAGCATCAAGTTTGCTCACATCGAGGTTCGAAAGATCGATCAGTTGAAATCCGATGTCATCGAACGCCCTCATAACGAAGCCTCGATCTTGGGTTATCTCGCTTTGCGCCGAGAAGTAGCGCATGGCATAAATAAACGCAGTGGTACAGGCAACAGCAAACAAGGTTGCCACCATGCGCATCGGTATCTCATGCGCAGAAATAGGATAGATCTCCAACAGCAGAAAGCCCAAGCCCAGCATGAAGAAATTTCGAGGGAGGTAATCATCGGAATTCATCAAGGTAATGCAGAACATATATACCGCGCTACCAGCCACCAGCAGCACAGGATGAAGGCCCGCAAGCGACGAGCAAAGACCCATTACAAGAAACAACGCAGCATGCTTTAGGTAATTGACAAACGAAAGCCCCGCAGATTCAACCATTGTTCGAGCGAACGACTGGAAAATAACGCCCAACAGCGCATCTTCTACGCCAAACAACTGCAGTTCCACGAAAAAGAGCGCAACAAGAAATGCTACGTACGGAACTACGTTGGCAATCCTGTCTAGCATGCGCCCTCCCCTCTGGGGAACTTAACTATAGACCCTCAAAAGCATGTCCGATAATCACGGAAAAGCAGGTTGGCAATTGGTCCCAACCCCGCAATTAGCTATCCGCCTTCGCACCCTTCTCGCGAAGCGTCTCGGTTGCTGGATCCCATCGAAGGCTCTCCGCAAGCGAAATGATGTTTTCTACCGCACGAGTTTTATGAGCGTTTTTGCGGTAAATCAAATACACCGGATGGAAACCGGGCTCGACTTCCTTGATTCGAAGCGTATGCAGCTGAGGGAATGGAGCAAGACCCAGCGTTTTCAGCGAAATGCCCACCAATTCAGGTTCAACATCAACCACGCTTCCCAAAGTGATCTCGTCGTCGCACCATTGACGCACAGTAAGGTCATGAGCGGAAACCAGTTCTTTCACCTCAGCGCCAACGGGCGTTTCGGGGCGATAGGTAACAATCTCGGTGTTCTTAAGCTCGTCAAGCGAAATGCTGTCCTTCTTAGCCCAAGGACTATCTTCGTGGGCAATGGCCACCAAGTCTTGAGCCGAAACCGGAACGAATTCCAAGTCGGGACGATTTTCGACATACGCACCGATCACGATGTCGTACATTCCGTCGGTAAGGCTTTCGACCAAACCTTGGGTTAGCCCTTGATACAGACGCACATCAACATGGGTGCCATACCGACAACGGTACTCCCTCAAAAGAGCCGGCAGATAGTCCGCCTGCAGAGTAAAAATTGTGCCAATATCGATAGTTCCCGACAGACTGTTCGCATGTTCCTGCGCTACTTGGATTCCCTTGTCTATAACGTCGAGACCCTCTGACACGTATTCGTTAAATTCCTTGCCGAATTTCGTAAGTCGAACGTTGCGACCGTGTTGTTCGAACAGGGGAATGCCAAGCTCGCCCTCCAACTGCTTAATGGAATTGGAGAGAGCAGGCTGAGTAATAAACAGCTCTTCCGCTGCCCGAGTAAAATGCTGGACCTGTGCCAGTTTTCTGAAATACCTTAACTGCGATAGATTCATTGCGACCCCTCACACCTCGCATAAAAAAAGGCCTCCGTCCCAGTTTATAGGACAGAGGCCTTTAAATGACCAGGTTTGTTAAAAGATTTGCAATCGCAATCTTTCAGGAAGCCTTAGTGCAGGTACTCGATGCGGCCGCCATGCTTCTCGCACTCGCGAGCGATGGTGATACGCTGAACGGTAGGAGCGCCCTCCTCGAGCCACATAGCGCGGCAGTCACGATACAGACGCTCGGTAGGACCGTAAGGAGAATCCTCGAAGTAGCCGTCGCCACCGAAGATCTCGAGCATCTCATCGGAAACCAGGCGAACCGTGTCGATGGAGAACAGCTTGCAGATTGCAGCCTTCTCGTCGATGAACTCGTTGTTCTGGTCGATGTCGAAGTCACGAGCGAAGTCGTAAACCAAGGTGCGCAGTGCATGAATCATCATCTGCATGTTAGCAATCTTCATCTTGATTGCCTGACGCTTGATGATCGGCTTGCCGAAGGTTACACGATCAGCAGCGCGTTTGAGGGAGATCTCGAGCATACGCTGTGCCATGCCCAAGTTAGAGCAAGCGATGTGTACGCGGGAAACGCTCAGGGAGTGGATAGCAACTTCCATGCCCTGACCCTCTTCGCCGAGCAGGTAGATAGGATCGAGCTTGAGGTTGGTGAACTTCAAACCTGCATGGCCAGCACCCCTGCAGCCCATCATGTGGGGCATAGGGATGATTTCAAAGCCAGGTGCGTCGTTGGGAACGAGGAATGCGGAAAGACGGGAGTCTTTATCGCTTTCCTGGTCGGTTACTGCGATTACATAGGTGTAATCGGAGCAGTCAGTGTGGGAGATGAGCCACTTCTCGCCGTTCAGAATATAAGAACCGTCAGGCTGCTTAACTGCGGTGGTGTGAAGGTCTGCGCCCGTACCGCCGGTCTTCTCAGTGATAGCGAAGTTGCAGTAAATAGTCTTGTCCTGGAACTTGTCCATGAGCTGATCCTTCAGCTCCTGCTTGCCGTAGTCCTCAAGGATACGCCAGTTCATGTCAGCAGCATGATGGAGATGCATACGCATTCCGCCAGGGCCACGAGAGAACTCTTCCTGAACCTTCAGGATCTCGAGCTCGTTAAGGTTCCATCCACCGTACTCTTCGGGAAGATAGAAGCGATAGAGATCGTTTTCCTTGGCGAGTTCATAGAACTTCTCCGGGAAAGTATTGGTTACCTCAATCTCTTTCTGCATCTCGTCGAATGGGCCCTCTGCCAATTCGCGGATCTGCTTGAGGTACGCCTGGAACTGCTCATCCGTAATGGTAGCTTTAGGATTCATTGGTCCCCCTAACCGTTGCAGTTTCATAAGCTTTTGCTTACAGGCCTTATTTTACGGTGAACAGGTTATATTTCAAATTCCGAAGGGTGTCAGTTTTCTTAAAAAGCTATAAGGCAAATGAATAGCTTTTGGTTGTCGTGCCTGAATAATTGGTTTATCGCAAGAAAATAGTTATTCAGCGAGCAAACAGGTAAAACACGTTCAGCTAGATCGCTTTAACAACAGTGGGCAAACCACCCTACCCTGCCTTTGCGCAAGACAGATCACCAATTGCAGACACAGGTTAACCGCCGTTCGTTTCGCTGGCGCACGTTCGGCGGATTGCCTCACGAAATGCAAAACTCTGACGAAGCCACAGGAATGCCCCTATGACACCATCAGCACCTTGATCAAGATCGACTACCCCACCTCACACGCAGCAGAACAACAAGAAAGGCGCCCACTAGGGGCGCCTTTCATCAAAGCAGCTTGAACTGTCAACTTCTATTCAACCGGAGCTACAGGAGCGCGATCCTCTTCGGGAACGATGTCGTCACCGAGACGGATACCGCCCTCTGCCTTAAGACGAGCAATGGTCTCATCGTCTGCGCCGACCTTCTTAAGGTACTCAGCGGTATCGCCACCGAGGACAGAAGCCTCTTCGAAATCAGCGATGTTAACCGGGATGGTGGACAGATGATGAGGAAGACCAGTCTGAAGAACACGGCCTACGCGGGGGAAGTCAACCCATGCCAAAGCCTCGGGGTTCTCACGCGTAATCTGCTCAACTGCTTCGGTCTTAGTGTTGACCTTAGCAATGCAGAAGTCCTTGTCCTCAAGCCATTCCATCCACTCTGCCAGAGGCTTGCTCTTGATAACCTCTTCAACAGTCTTGAATGACTCAGGAGCTTCCCAGCGACGCTTCAAGCCGTCGCCCTTGATTTCAGGATGACCGATTGCATCGCAGAAGGGCTCCCAGAACTTGGATTCAACCATGCCAAGAGCAAGCTTGCCGCCGTCTGCCGTTTCGTACACGTTGTAAGCAGTGGAAGGATACTCGAGGTCGTCGCGCTTGCACTCGCCGTCGTTGAAGCACCAGCGAGAATCAAGAAGCGAGTTCCACCAAACGAAGCAATCGAACATCGAAGTATCAATGTACGTGCCCTTGCCAGTCTGCTCGCGAGCATACAGAGCCGCAAGAAGAGCCTGGCCTGCAACCATGCCAGAAGAAAGGTCGCACAGATGCAAAGGCGAGGTGGAGCCATGGTTTACGGACAGATAACCACTCGTTGCCTGCATGTTCAAGTCATGCTGGGCCTTCTTGGAGCGAGGATCCTCGGCGCCATAGCCGGAAATCGAGCAATAGATGATACGAGGATTGATCTCGTTGATCGTATCGTAGTCAATACCCAGCTTCTTGGTTACACCAGGGCGGAAGCTCTCAACGATAACGTCGGCTTCCTTGGCCATCTTCTTAAACCAATCAACAACTTCTTCGTTCTTGAGGTTAAGCGAAACCGACTTCTTATTACGACCAAGTGCGGTGATGTAGTAGGAAATGCCGCCGCCCTTGGTGGGATAGTCGTGACGCATGAAGTCGCCAAGACCAGTATCTTCAACCTTGATTACCGTTGCACCAAGGTCAGCGAGTACCTGGGTTGCATAACCGCCTGGCAGGTAACGGGAGAAGTCGAGAACGGTAAGTCCAGAAAATGGAGTGTTTGCTCGTGACATGTCAGTATCCTCCTAGTCCCTCTTAGAATTCGGTCCGTAGCTGGGCTCCAAAACGGAAGCGGGCAGCGGATCGCCGGTGTAGCACATTACTGCGCCGTCCTCAACAAGCTTGTCGACGGTTGCATCGTCATAGCCATAGTCGTTGAGGATCCTGCGCGTGTCGTAACCGGTAGGACGGGAGCGACGCAGAACGGGGTCGCCAATGCTGTCCAGACGGAACGGCATGGTGGTGATTACATAATCTTCTTCTTCGCCATAGGGGCTCGAAGGACCCTGCTTCTCGTACTTCATGTAACGGAGCTGGTCGTTGTCGAATGCTTCCTGATCCTGAAGAACGTCGGTAACGGTTTGGATCTTCTCGAACGGAATGTCGTTCTCGCGGAAACGCTTCTCAAGCTCTTCATAGGTGAACTTCTTGCATGCCTGATGCATCTCAGCTACGACCTCGACATACTTGCCATTGTCAGCCAGTGCTTCAAGCGTGTTGTACTGCTCTTCGGTATAGTACTTCGGATCCATTTCCAAAGTATCGAATACCAACTTGCAATACTTGTTGTAATTGCCGAAGCACATGAGGAACCAGATGCCATCGGAAGATACATATGAATTGTTGGTGGGGCACTTTGCCTCCATGCGATCCTTCGGGTAATCGCAACCCTGCTGTTGAGCGATCAGGGCAGAAGTCATGCCCCAAGTGCCAACATGATACAGAGAGCCCGTGACCTTATCGCCAACACCGGTGCGAAGAGCGCCAGCATAAGCGCCCAGAATACCTGCAGTCAGTGCGCAACCCGTGTTCCAGTCACCAAAAGCGATGGGGGAATTGCCAGGCTCGTAGTGTGCGTTTGCCTGGGGAATTGCGCTTACAAAACCAGAGCGGGCAGCAAATGCGGTTGCATCGAAGCCCTTAGCATCCTTCATGGGGCCATGCTCGCCATAGCCACGGTTCTGAGCCCAAACCAAACGAGGGAACTTCTCGTGCAACGTCTCATAGTCAAGACCAAGACGCTTCAGTGCGCCCGAGCGAAGAGAAGTAAGGAAGATATCTGCCGTCTCAAGAAGGTGATACATAACTTCCAGACCCTCAGGGCTCTTGCAGTTGATTGCGGTCCATTCCTTGTTGAAGGAACCGCAATCATATGCCACGTCGTCAAACTCGGTGCGGAATCTCATGCCCCAAGCCAAGCCCTGAGTACGCTGCTCATCGCCCGTAAACGGCTCAACCTTAATAACCGTAGCACCCATTTCAGCAAGGGCTCGACCTGCGGCCGGGCCAGCTGCATACTGGGTAAGCTCAATTACTTTAACTCCCTGCAATCCTGCCATTGGATTCTCCTAACGATCAAATATGCCTTTCGACACATCGAAATTTTGCGAAAAAGGGTGCCGGCACCGTGGTGTCAGCACCCTTTTTAAGTCTCTTGCTATTTCATACAACAAGAATGAGTTCTTCTTACGGCTCCAGAACTACGCGGAGGCCTTCGCCAGACTCGATGAACTCCATACCCTTACGCCAATCCTTCAGAGGAATGACCATGTTAGAGATCATGGAGATATCCAAGCCGTTAGCCAGCAGGCTCAGAGCCTGACGCCAATGCTTACGCTCGTAAGCACGGTTGCCGATGATGCTGATCTGACGCATAGCGATGTCGGTCATCGGGATAGAAGAAGGCTTTGCGGGAAGACCCGTAATACCGATGCGACCGCCCTTAGCAACCATCTGAACAGCCTGCTCGGATACGGTCCAATGACCAGCTGCGTCGAAGATGCACTCGGGGCCCTTACCGCCGGTGAGTTCCTTAACCTTCTCAACAACATCGCACTCAGAGCCATTAACCGTGATAGCACCGAGCTGCTCTGCAACCTTGAAACGCTTAGCGTCTGCATCGAGGCCGGTTACGATAACCTTGCGGATACCACGAGCCTGCTTCAACAGGGCAACCATGAGCAGACCAATAGCGCCAGGGCCGATTACGACTGCGGTTTCACCGATCTGCGGATTTACACGCTCTACAGCGTTCATTGCTACGCAGAGAGGCTCAAGCAGAGCGCCCTGGGTGAAGGTAACGTCATCAGGCATCGGGATGATATTGGTTGCACGGATGGCCATGTACTTAGCAAATGCGCCAGGAAGGTCAGTGCCATAGAACGGACGGTTGTCGCAAATGTTTACCTCGCCGCGATCACAGTACTCACAGGTGTTGTCGAAGAGTACCGGGTTTGCGGTTACTCGCTGACCAACCTTGAGGTTTGCGGGTGCATTCTTACCAACTTCAGCGATTACGCCAGAGAACTCATGACCGAAGATTGCAGGATACTGGATGTGATAGGAATTTGCGATTGCGGGATTCCAGCGATAGAGAGAGTGATCGGTGCCGCAGATGCCTACAGCCTTGATCTCCATCAGTACTTCGTCATCCTTGATCTGAGGAATATCGAAATCTTCTACGTACTCCATTGCATCCGGCTCAGCGGCGGTCTTGAGAAGTGCGTTCATCTTACCTTCCATGGGTAACTTCCTTTCGAAGAGTTCAAACAGGAAGCCAGCGCTTGTAGCCCCTCGCATCAAGCGCTGGCCAATAATTCGTTGTTACTGGATGGACCAGCCACCGTCGAGAACCAGAGTCTGACCAGTGGTGTACTCGGTAACAGGAAGAACGAGATGCAGAATTGCAGCACCCATTTCGTCGAGCGTACCGGTGTAGTTAGGCAGAGGAGTGCGGCTCTTAACGTATGCTTCCTGCTGAGGCTGCTCTTCGAATACCTTGGCAACCATCGGGGTGTAAACATAGCCAGGAGCGATGCCGTTAACCAGAATCTGCTTCTTAGCGAAGTCAACAGCCAAGGAGCGAACCATGCCCATAACGCCAGCCTTAGCGATGCAGTAAGGAGCAATGTTCTCCATGGAGTTGATGCCACGAGCGGAAGCTACAACTACCATCTTGCCCTTGATGTTCTTTGCTTCCATTGCGCGAGCAACAGAAGTCATCAGGAAGAAGTTGCCCTTCAGGTTAATGCTGAACAGCTTGTCCCACTGCTCAGGAGCAACGTCAACAGCGTTCATACGAGGCAATGCAATGCCGGCGGAAGTTACGAGGATGTCGATCTGGCCGAAGTTTTCCTCTGCCACCTTGATTACGTTGTCGATGGACTCCTGGCTGGTTACGTCGCATGCAACGCCAACTGCCTTGGTGCCCTGAGCCTTCAGCTCTTCAGCAACCTCATGGCAACCTGCCTCAGGTACGCCAGCGATAACCATGTTAGCGCCAGCTGCAGCAATAGCCTCTGCTGCTGCCTTGCCGATGCCGGAGTTGCCACCAACTACGATGGCGCACTTTCCTGCAAGATGTTCCTTAGGCTGCTTTGCGAACCAATTCTCGGACATTTAAAACCCTCCTCTGTATTGCCAAGGGAACCGTACTCCTGTGAGTGTCCCTTGAATTACCTTTCGCTTTCGATTCCGAAGCTGTTTGTATATTCGCCCAGAAGTGAAAGCGGGTCTAATTGCCGCGGAGTGCTTTCTAATAGCAAAGCCCAATGATATTCAGTTAGTTCTATCGGTTTTCTTTAACCTATAGAACGCGTTCTAATTTTCCCTATGGATTTGTTTGATTTTGGACAAAACCATAGATCGAAGATCGGCGATTCATTCACACCGAATCATTTCGTAAGTGCGCAAAATCTAACGTAACGGCAACAAGGCATTCTTTTGCTGTATCGATATCAAGCAACCCATTTGCTGCTGCTTATTGATGGGCATTTGCAACATAACAAGATTCACTAAAAACTTAGTACGACTACCGCAAGACGAGCAAACCACACCACGAAGATGCACAATGTTATGACGATAAGAAAGAGAGACGCTCTAGAGAATAAACAGAAGTGTCGAATTACCGCCTCACAATAGCGACCCAATTTATACGACACCCCCAGCAAACGAGCCACTGGAACAAAAGCGCATTCAATTGAACTGTCTATCTAAGAGGAAGTGCCTCGCATGAGTGATTTGCCAGCATAAGTACCAACCTGTACTCCGATGCAGCATCAAGCCAAGCTCCCTATATACAAAAACCCGTCCCAGGCTTACTGGAACGGGTTTCTACGTCTACTTATATACAGGCAAGAATGCTACAAGTCGCTATCGTTGATGTAACACTCTTCCAATGGAACTACCCCGGCGGGAAACTTAATGTGCTTTTGCGTGAACTTAATAAATTCCTCAACCAAATGAGAATGGAATGACTTCTTGTTGTAGCCAAGGTAAATGATATGGAACGGCTCTTGCAGCTCTTCGATAGGAATAGTCACGAGATTCTCAAGAGAAAGGTCATCCAAAGTCTCAAGAATAATAGCAGCTATATTCCGATCAGAAGAGACAAGCGTAGCAGCACTGATCTCGTCATTAAACCCTTGTTTAACGTCAAGGCCATAGCGTTGGAAGAAACCCTCGAAGATAGTATGGGCATACGACTGGCTGCGATAAGAGGTAAGAGTAATCCCCTTCAAATCATTGAGGGAAACCATCTCTCTATCGGCAAGCTCGTTATAGGAATTAACTGCGAGTACAACGTTTTGCGAGAATTGCGGCACAAACTCAATATCGTCAAAACGATCCATCTTGCCGCAAAATACCACGTCAAATTTACCGTCAGCTAAGCCTTTAAGGCATTCAGACGTTGTTCCCTGATAGATATCAAAGACAACGTCGTCACCAAAAGCGCCCTTAAATGAGCTGAGCAAACGAGGGAGATAGTTACGCTGAATGCTGATAACAGTTCCGATTCGAATCCTGCCGCTCAAACCAGAATTGTAGGCCTTCATAATTTCGACCGCTTTATCAATTTCATCCAAAGCGCAGCAGATATGCTTATTGAATTCTTCACCATATTCAGTGAGGCGAACGTTGCGCCCCACCCGCTCGAAAAAAGGAACGCCAATTTCCTTTTCAAGATTCTTAATAGAGTTAGAAAGCGAAGGCTGAGTAATATAAAGCGCCTCAGCAGCTTTGCCATAATGCTCGAATTTAGCAAGTGTTCTAAAGTAATACAACTGCGCCAGATTCATATAACCCCTCTTTGCTGATTGCAGATAGCAATCCAGAATATAAAAATCCGTTGACTCCTGAGCAACGAATTACCGTCTGCTTCAATATATTAGCAAATTTTAATAGTTATTGTGAATGTATAGCGAGTCGAATTTGGTTTTGACGATTTAAAAAAAGGAATAATACCAGTTCAGATGTAAATCGAATTCGTAGCCCTATGGGGAAAACCGATTAATGATTCAGTTACCCTATGAATTTCAAAAACATTGCTGGAGCAAATGATTAGAACTGATCCCCTGTTAAAGACAGCCGCAATAATGACGAATTACTGCGCGCCGCACGCATTAGCCCGATGCAGAAAAGCCCCGCCCGCGCCGCACGCCCGAGGGGAGCGGCCCCGGCGGGGAGGGGGCCCATGCCCCCAAACAAAAAAAGG